>ENA-OOMW01000016-OOMW01000016.1-viral-metagenome-genome-assembly--contig:-NODE-16-length-20163-cov-7.593132_pt1 | contig 20163 bp, 25 predicted proteins | sample MGYA00245306_ERZ501074 | MGnify/ENA primary metagenome ERZ501074 (study PRJEB25959, sample SAMN05341353) | viral metagenome | host: human-associated | place: USA: California | collected 2014-04-26 | study... | reverse complement strand
AACAGTTCATTCATTGATTATTTTACGATGCGGTTTGTATAACTTTTCGATAGATGTTCCGGAAGTCGTACTTGATGATTTCGTCAATCGCGCGTTCAACTTCCAAATCGTTCTCATCTTCGGTCAACTGACTCGATGTTCGGGCAATTCTTCCCAGATAAGCGCAGGTATGGTACCCCTTCTCCTCGTCATAGAGGAGCCAAGAAGTGAACTGCTCGAAAGGATTGTAAGGATTGTCAACTGTTGTTAAAGCGCATTTCCTTGCCATTTGAAAGCTCACTCCTTTCCTTTGAGGTACTTTGTAACAGTCGAAGAAGAAATGCCAAGATCTTCCGCGATTTCAGATGTGCTGTAACCGGAAGCCTGCATCGACTTGATCTTGTTGACCTTTGCCTGACTGAGCGTCGTTGTGGTGCGCGGCATAGAGCGCGCCCTGAGATCGTCGATGTCGGTGTTGTTCAAGATCTGATACAGCTTATTCTCGCTGATTGCTCCGGCTTGAATTGCTTCCCATTCGCGGTCTGTGATCTTGATGTTCTCGCGCTTGGCTCCGACAGAGGTGCGGGCGGCAGAGAGGGCCTGCGACTTGGCTTTCTTCTTTTCAGATTTGGTCATGTCGGGGTTTTCCTGCTCCTTTGCCGCCACCACGGAGTTAGCGATGACCTGGGCCTGCCGCTCACGAGGCGCATTCTTCAAAGCAATGTTCAGCTTTGCAGTCAGCGACTTGTATTCAGGCAGGTAAGTTTCCTTGGCGGAGGCGCTGTATTCGATCTTGCCGGTATGGACCATTTCCTTGCGAGCCTGGTTGCCGAGGGACTTCATCTTATTGGCATAATCTGCATAAAGCTGCTCCTGGGGGTACCGGAGGACAGGGAATAGGCATCTCTGGTTTCTGCCATTTTTGTGCTGTCCTGTGTCCGCACCTGCTTCTTTCCGCTCTTGTCGGTATACTCCTCACGAACGGACTTCCAGCTCTGCTCACCGGTATCGGGGTCAATCATAGGCGAACCCTTCCGCTTCAGTACGACCTGTTTGGAAGAGGACCGGGATATTAAAGTCGAAGCACCCCCATAGCCCTCGTCATCGGCATGAGCCTGGTACTTCTTCTTCAACGCAATGATACCGTTATCAGTCTCGCTCTGCTTGTAGTCCAACTTGTGCTTCTCAGCGTCGATGACGACCATCGAATGCCGAACAGCCCTTGCCAGCTCGTCAGGAGGCGCACCCTTTAGGGTCATGTCGGTGATGAGGTTCGAGATCTTGCCCATCTCCGTCTGGGTGTTGTTCATTCGCTGAAAGACCTTGCCGCCCCTGCTGTAATACTCACGGCCCTTGCTATCCACTCTGACAGGATCACCGGAATCAGCTCCGTAATCAAGCTTCGGGTCGAATCCCTCAAGCCCTTTCAAAGCCGCGGTAGAGGTAATGCGCACCTTGCTCTTGGAAGAATTGCAGGGAATCACCATAACGGTGTCACCGTCAAAGTCCGCACCGGAAAGCCGACCGGCAACCTTAGAGTTGATACCGATGGCATCGGCAGGGGTGTTTCCGAGAACTCTTTTTCCCTCAGCCTGCTTGTTGTTCACAGTTAGGATCGGGATTTCAAAGGTGCCGCCATGCGGGTAACGGATCAGCGCGACCGTTTCGCCGTCTTTGTAGTTCGGGGCATACACTTCATTGTCCTTGATAGAGGTCAACGGAAGAATGACCTGATACTTCTGACGGGGAAGCGCCGCTGCCTGCAAGTGAACCGCAGCCGCATCGCAGTCGTCGGAGAACGATTTTAGCAGGACTTTTTTCAAAGTCGGGTTCGGCAGGGAGCAAATCTCATCAAACTCAGCCTGCTTATCGGCGGAAGCCAAATTGAGTTGCTTTTTGATAAGGCTCAAACTCTGCTTTGAAAGAAACTGAGAAGGGAGTCGATCGCTCCATTCGCCCCAGTCGCCCTCTTCGGCACGCTTGTTGATGAGGGAAAGCTGCTTCTTACCATTCTTGTCATAATAATAGCTCTGTCCGCCCTTTTGACCGTCGCCTTTATCGGGGTCAACAACGCCTTCTTTGATGAGCGACCCAAAGGGGTTAGTTGGATCATCCTTGATCGGCTTCAGAACCTTCATCGTCGGCGTACCCTTCGCCTTGTTGGTGTTGAACATCACGTCAACGCCGTCGGGCAGGTCGTCGGAATAAACCGCCATGCCTTGATGTAGTGTGTTCCGTCCACAAGAATGCGGACCTGTGCATAATGCGACTCACCGAGGCTCAGATCGTCCACGCCGCGCCGGATTTCCACAACGCCATCCTTGTCGATGCCGCCGTCCTCCGCATAGCGGATCTGCAAACGGCTCGAATCCATACTCTTGGGGTAGACCCATTTCGGGTCGTAGCTTTCGCCTCCATCATGAGAAACGTAATCGACCACGGAATGAATATTCCCAAAATCATACATTTCCCGATGCTCAGTTCCCTGCGGGCAGGCCACGGTCAGCGTCGTAAATTTGCCGGGGTTGGTCGCCTGAGGAATGCGGCCGTTGTAGACCGGATAGCCCTCCTGCTCCAAAATATAAAGAGCCTGGTCAAGCTTCTCTTTCGAGATGCCCAACTCACGCTCCACACCAACGCCGACGTCGATCATGCCTTTTTCCGCGATCTGCCTTTTGAGAAATTCCGCGGTGGTCTTCGCCTGATTCATGCGAGACTCTGAGTTTTCGTTCAGCAGCGAACGGATCGAGGAGTCGCTGTTGTATCCCATCTTTGCCGCAATCTCATTCAGACTATACCCTTCGTCACGAAGACGGCGGGCAGTTGCAACCTCCTGTGAACGGCGCTCATCCTTAGCAAGCGACTTCTGCACGCGAAGCTGTGTGGTCGTCATGCCGAGCGCTTCGGCAATCTGCGTCTCACTCATCCCGGACTTCCGCATGGTTTCTACACGGCTGAGAAAATCACCGCTGTGCTGGTTGGGGTTCTTTCCACTACCCAGGGGGTATCTTCCGCTGCCCCGCCCCGGAGCGCCTTCCATTTTCCCGACGCCGTAATGCATCAGGATATCTTCCGCAATCGGGTTCACAGTCAGCCCTCCTCTGCACGAATTTTATTGATGATTTTGTCGAATGTAATGATCTTCTCCATGATCGGCAGAATATCATCTGCCGTTGGGTTCGCATAAACGATCTCGCTGTTCTGATAAAGCCGCAGTTCGATCTCGATGTCCGCCGGGCGCACGGTATATTCCAGACAGAACAGCGCCGCATAGATCTCAAGCTGTTCCATGTGTGCAGGAACGACCCCCGATTTGAAATCGTGAATACGCAGCAGATTGTTACGGAACGCGATCGCATCGGTCGTCCCGAAGCAATTTTCAGAATAGAACAGCACCTGCTCCGGTGTCATTCGATATCCAATGGCGTCATTGACGTACATGTTCAAAGTCTTCTGTGACTTCGGGAGCCGCTGCCCCAAGCGGATGCACTGCGCGGCAAACTCATGAAGCACCGTGCCTTTCTGCGCCGCAAGGAAATTGGAATAGACGTCTACGACCTTCGCTTCGTCATAGTTGATCCAATGGTACTTGCTTGCGCCGAGAAAAGCGTGCTGTCCTTCAAGATTGGAATGCCTGTTGAAGTTCATGTAGCACTTCCTCCTCATTTTCCGGCGAGATGAAACGAGAAAACGACATCTCGTTCATCCGACCGACATAGTATTCTTGATTCGGCTGTCTTTTTGCTCCGGCGCTTTTCTTACATTCCAAAGAAGCCCATCGGTCACGATAAAGCACCAGCAAATCGGGGATACCCTGCTTATAGCTCGCGTCGTTTTTCATCACGATGCAGCCGGGGAACATCCGCTTCAGCTTTTGAATCAGGTTGGCTTGAAAATTGCGCTCCAGCATAACAGAGAGCCTCCTTTCCACAAAACAAAAGAGAGAATGCTCGTTCTGCCAAAAAGCAGACGATTTATTCCCTCTCTTCATAAAAGGGGATGTATTTTTCGCGCAGGCCAAAAAAGAGAGCAAAAGAAAAGACCGAGACGCATTTAAGCATCTCGGCCATCTCTAAAATATCAAATTGTTATCTCTCTTCCACCAGCACCGGCTTCAAGTAGAATATTCCGCGCTCCGCGTCGAAGCTATCCACTTTAGCCGTCACCCGAACGTTACTCCCAGCCGCCACAAACGAGGCAGGTACAGATCTTCGATTCCAAGCCCGTTGGTATTCACATCCTCGAACTTAAAGACCGGACCGGGGTTTGCCGTATTCTCGTCAACGTAATCACCGGCGCTGAGCAAAATATCATAGCGTGTCTTATAGTCATCGTGGTTCATCACATAAGTAATGCAGCTGTCAAACAAAATCGTCTGCCCCTTATAATTCTCGGCAAACGCCTTATACGAATCGTCGATCTCCGCTTTTACAGTAATCATGCTTGCCAACGCTTCGCAATTCTCAACTGTCAAAATATCATCGCCAGTATCAACAGTATCGGCCGACTGGCTCTCTTCTGCATCAGAACTGTCGGAACCGGTATCGTCCTCCGGGAACGAATGATAACGAATGATTACTTCCGTATCGGCTGGCACCCATTTATTTGGTGAATACTCTTCGTCGCCGCCAACGGAGACAGACTCGACTTCACCCTCCTTTGTCAACCAGCCTGTAATCAGGTCGCCCATCGGAGCAAGCTGAATATTGGTAAAGCCGCTTTCCTCAAAATCGGAAACCACTTCCTGATAGCCCCGACCCTGCTGGATTTTTGAACCCGATGGGGTTTCCGCTTCGCCGTCATGGTTCTTTTCTGTTGAACCTCCGCAGGCCGCAAGCGAGAAAACCATCACAAGCATCAGTAAAACTGCAAATATCTTTTTCACGATTTCTCCTTTCGCTTCATTGCCTGAAGCACATTGTCTTTTAATTTTTCGCACGTCTCGGCAGCAGCCTGTTTCCGTGCAGCAGCTTTCACAGCCCGTTTCTCTTTGGCAAGGGCTTTCTGCTGCTGTTCTTCTTCAAACTTCCGCCGGCTCTCTGAAATGACATCTTCCGTAATATAGCTTAAAACGACGTTGCTTTTGGCTCTGACCTTTCGGCCCTGCGGAGGGTCGCTTTTTACGATTTGCTGATCGGCGCAATCCCGATACTTTGCGTGAGCGGCAGAGAGAGGCAACTTGCTTGTTGTAACAGTAAGCCCCGCGGCAGTTACCGTTGCCACGCCATCGCTGAGACTTACGGGAAAACCCTTGGAATATAAACGAGGTACTTCGATCAATTCGCCGCGTTCGTCAATCTTATCCTTTGCCCATCTGCGACAGGCTCGGCTAAAGCAACGACCGGCCCAATAGCTACGGCCGCCTGACCGAGTTTCTTGGCAAGCGTCATAAGCTCTTTGCTGTTCGCCATTTCCTATTCCTCCGCAAAAATAAAAAGAGTGCGCCCCAATGAAGGAACGCACCCGAAAAAGTGAAGATCCCTCATTGCTGCGACACAACCTCAAGACCGAAAGGGAAATGAGTAAAGAGAGAAAAACACTTTTTACCAAAGTATCTTCCCCTAACGGTCAAAATATATGAAGTTGTGTCGCAAGAACAGTATAGCATAGGAACTTGAAAATAGGAAGAAGAATTTGTGCGAAATATCAAGCCGACATCTTCGCTTGTTTCCGCAGGTCGTCGTAAATCATACGGCTTCCGTCCGTCAAATATACCAGAATCATCATATAGCCATACGGCTGAAAACGAAGGGACTGTCGCCCGAGGTTCGGGTAAATCGACTTGAAATTAGTATAAAGATCATCCATGTTATTTTCGGCATTTCTTCCTCCTTAAATGACTTGTGGCCAAAAACCCACTTTTTTTCGCCTATTACTATATATTTTTAATCTTTTTATCATAATAGTGAAGAGAAAAAAGTGGGCAAAATGGGCTTTGAGCCCGCAAGCCCTTGAAAACACTGGGTTTTTCGTGGCCAAATAGGGGTTTCAAAAGTGGGCAGAAAGTGGGCAAATGGCCATTTTTTCGTCTGAAAACGCTTATCGGGGCATAAAAATTCGGCCAAAATCACTCTCTGCCCACGTTTTTCCGGGCAAAGCCCACTTTTCAAAACCCAAAAGTGGGCAGAAAATCGAGCAGTTTTTCACCTCCAAATACGGCCGGTTCGCTTGTCCGTCAGCACAATACGGCCTTCGATTCGGAAGCCTGCCAGCTCGCAGAGATAGAAGATCATGTCAAGAAGTCTGTGAAAACGGGCATCCTCCTCGTCGATTTTTCGCAGGGCTTCATACACTGTCGGGTCGGAATAGCCCTCTTTGTTCTTATGCGAATTGTTCTGGGGCAAGCCAAAACACCTCCTATTCTTTTTGTCGGTACCAGTCCTCTACATCCACACCAATCTCTTTCAGCTTGTGCGTGCAGAGCCAGACATCGTCCGAAATATCCATTTCATAGCGGTTGACCAGCGCGTTCAAAGCATCGGAAAAGCCGTCAAAGAACTTCTTCAGACGCTTTGGACCAAGGCCGAGCTGCGTGTGCAGTTCCCAAAGAATGATGGCATCCAGCTCCAACTCGTTTTTTCGATCATACTCGACAAGCTGCCGCTGGATTTCCATATTCATCGCTTTTTGCTCGGCGGCGGTCAAGGATGCGCCAAATATCTTTCCGCCGGCTTTCTTAATCTGCATTACTTGCCCCCTCATCGCAAGTCTTTTGTTCAGCGATCTCCTGCTCATGCTGAGCGTCGTCAATTTCCAGCACAGTCATGATGGAATAATTTGCAAGGTCAAGCAGGGTATCACGAATAGACTCATCTGTCACAGCCTGCTGATCGCTGTCCGAGGAGAGAATGCGGGAGAGCGTCTTAAAACGGCTGAACTTATCACCCAAGCGAATGCGTGGCATTGCCATTCCTTCTTCGATGTAGGTCTGGTGGAAGCTGTCGCCGTAGTCGTGGTTCTTTTTCGCGTAAAGCACATTCAGCCCCATGCAAAGCTCGCGATGACGGAGCACTTTGTCCGTTTCATAAGGGGTTGCCGCAAGCTCGCCGTCGGCATACAATTTACTACACATGGTCTCAATCCTCCTGTACGCCGGGAATTCTGCGGAACAGTTCAGCAATGAGCTCCGCGTTTTTGCAGGCTGTTAAAGTCTCTCGCTGAAGCGCCGTAACCTTATCCTGCATCTTCTCAATGTCATCGGTTTCAACCTCTACGGAAACCAAGATTGAAGATTCAAGGTACAAAGCGGGACGAGCGCAGTAGTCGCCGCAGTATACGAAGTCGTAGTCGTAGACGAGCCCATCAGGGTTCACGTAGTACGCGATGCCGTAGCGGCTGGAGGTCGGGGAGTAAGAAGTCGCAAGCCAGTACCAGTCAGATGCAAGCGGAATGTACTTGCGATAACGGCGGTATTCATCCAGCGTCAGTACCCGTCCGAAAACGCAGGGTGTGCCGTAAACTGTCTCACCGCACATGGAAAGCAGGTTAATGGGGCGCTCGACAACAGCCTTGGAGATATTGGGATGCCCCTGATGCAGCCAAATATCAACGTGCTTCTGGAGATAGCTGCCGACGAAATTGTCGTGGTCTTTTCGCTCAGCGTCCTTATGCTCGAACGGAATGTGTTTGGGAAAAACGTCGGCGGTCAGCACGAAAGATGCGTGAGCGTCCTCGTCCAGCTTGACAAACTTTACGCCATCGAGGATAAAGGATTCTCCGCGGCGTACCTGTGCGAGCTCCATATTTTTGATCATTTTGCTTCTCCTTTCAAATATCATTTGCATTGCGGTGTAAGCTGTGCTCAGCATCAAAGCCGTCTGGGTAGCGAGCACGAAGCTTATCAATGTTCATCTGAAAGATCGTTTCCAGATCATACCCGATAGCGTCCGCACTAACCGCCAGATACCATGCAACATCGCCAAGTTCCTTTGCCATGTGTTCGCGGTCCAGATCATGGCCTTGGAACAGATGCTTTTTGAGAATATCAATGCATTCTCCAGCCTCGCCATTCAGCCCCATAAGGCCGTTGAGGATACGAGGATATTCCTGAGACATTCCGGAAGCTGTCCGAAGTGCCTCTTTCTGATATTCATTGGGTGTCATGTTATCTCCTTCCGCTACAATAAGAATTTTCAGGCGCAGAATTGCCCTTACCAGTAATCAATTCGCTATACGGCAGGCTCTCGATCCAGTCGCAGAAGGTATGCCACTCATCCAACTTGTGATTGCGGCGGGACTTATACATGTTGGCCAGAACCTCATAGTTCAGCATAACCGTCCGTCGCTGATTGTACGAGCTCGGCAGGAGCTGGATCATCTGCCACCAATCCTGCTTATCCTTGGTTTCAAGGTAGCTTTCGCGATATGCGTTTAGCATCTCGATCGTACATCTAAGAATATCAAGAGGCGTCATCCATACCTTGTGTGGCGAAGTGATATCTTCATCGACGGTTGCACTCTCAATCCAGTTACGGTGATAGGGTTCGCAATTCAGATGCTCATGGCTGAAGTCGTCCAGTGTGAATTCCTTATCCGCGATTTTGTGCATCGTAGAGCAGGAGTTCATTTCGATGTCATACTCTAAGTAGCCGTCGTCGATAATGTCAGGCTCATCATCACCAAACCTTTTACCGGCACGATATGTCTTGAACTCCTTCCACCAATACAGCGGAGCAGTGATATCCAGATAGACGGTAATCATCCGCATGAACTTACGGTGATCGGTGCCGGCATTTCTCAGTCGGTTCATCAAATCTGCATCATTCGGACCAATCCAAAATTCACTATCATCAGAGTAAGAAGCCAAAATATGATTCTCCCTCTGAGCTGGAGCGATATATCTCCAATTAGAATCACTCTTCTCCCAAGAGTTCTTAGGATTCCGCATACCACGAATGGCGTGCTCCCAGCCATAACCTCGGTGTTTTCAATTTTCAGCATTGTTTTTTTATCCTCCTTAAATCTCCTGAATTTAAGAATATGTTCCATAAGAATGGCCCGAGTCACGGGTCCAACGCCACCGATAAATGGAACATAATTTTGAATACCGGATATACCAACGAAATCTCCACCAATATCAACAACTGTAGCGGTCGGTTTCAATTCCAACTCCGTAAAGTCGGCTCTTCCAACAGAAGATATAATTAGGTCAGCATTTTGGGCCAATCTCCAAATAGAAGACGACTTTGTGAGACTGTGTGCGATTGTAACGGTTGCGTTGGCTCTCGTCAATAAATGTGATAGTGGCTCCCCAACTCGCTCCGATCGACCTAACAAAAGAACATCTGCACCCTGAAAAATAAAACCGTAACGTCGAAGCAAACGCATGGACGCTTCGGCTGTGCAAGGCGTCAAATATCCGCCATCCAGATTGATCGCATCGGGAACCCGAATATATGGATTTAGCGATATGGTTGGATAAGTACAGTTGTGAACAAGTTTTTCTGCGGTAATGATCTCGACTCCGCATCTTTTAGCATCTGAACAAATCCCTTTATAGTAAGGTTCGTTGGCGTTTTTGACAATGACCTGTGCAACTTTATCGCCTGGCGTATCTTTTACGGAGCTAAAATATCAGCCGCAAGGTCGGTTCCAATCCAAATGTTCATGGCGTTTTACTCATCTCACAAAGCACGGCATTTTTTTCATCGCAAAACTTGATGGATGATGGGTCAACCCGACGAACACCATCTCTGAATTCGACGATCCCATAAACCTGCCCGATTTGTCCACCGGGGTGGCCGCCACGAAGAGGGCTGGCATCGACAACATTGCTCCACTGTTCCCAAAGATGAAAATATCCGAGCTCGCCCTTGACTTCGCAAAAACGAGTGGTAAATTCCACGTTCATGTTGATTCCTGCCATTACAAACCTTCTTTCTGCGGATCGGAAAGAACCTCAACATAGCGACTATCGACCGTAGCAGCCTCAACATTCATTTGCTCAAGCATCATTTGAAGCTCGTCAACGAGATACTTCTGCGATTTACCGAGTCCGCCGCTTGCGAGAAGCCGGATGTAATTGGTAACCGTGATGGGAACAGGGATCTTCTTACCCATCTGAGCCGCAGCCATTTGAATATATTTGCTCATTGAATAGGTGGCCACGACGATAGTCGCACCAGTCTTTTCAGACATTTCAATAAGCGTTGTGGTTTTGCCGCTCTGCCGTTCGCCGATATAAACAGTGGTCATTTGGAAGTCTCCTTTCAAAATAGATTCTCATTCGAGCCATTCGTTTTCTCGTTCGTAGAATTTGAAAACTATCACGCCAGTTCCTATAATCCAAAATATCCAGAATACAGTGGTACCGACACCTTTTTCAAGCCTGTTAACGGCTCATCAATAGTTAAATCCTCATAAAATGGACTACTATCAGAGATAGTGTTGTCAGAAAGGGTTGTAAAGATGGTTCCTGTATGTGTGATACCGATGCCATAGTATTCATACCGAACATGACCGGATTCGTATATGGTATCAATGTATCTCGTTCCGGGTAGTTCAAATTTGGAAATTGGAAAAGTAGCTTCACAGAAAGAAACAGTTGACGCTGCCTTTGACTCTTCTCCGGCATAATCCCAACTCCAATAGGTTTCGATGGTATATGTAGTGTTTCCGTTTGCATCCGTATGTGCAACTGTGCGAGTATGCATCGTATAGAGCTTTTTGATTTTTTCGACATACATATAGGAGCCGTCGATCTCTGGATAAGAAACAGGGTCGAGTGCTTCAAGTGTCCCATAGACGAATGCGTTCCCGACATTTGTTCTCATGCCATAGGAAAACGTCTCTTGACTATCAATTTTGACCGCCTTGTTATAGACCTCATTCCTATCCATTTGACGTTCCGTTATTTTGGCCGAAATAAGAATCCCGACCAGTATCATGACGGCAATAATCGAGATACTGGCCAGAACTTCTCTTTTTGTAATTTCAAAATTACGCATAGTCAATCTCCGAATAGGTTCTGCGGAGCATCAACGGGAGCATTGTAGTTGAGGTAGTCATAGGTTTGCGTTTCATAACCGAGAATATTGAGAAAGAGACGAGCAGGAAATTGCCGTACATAGCGATTGTATTCCTTAACCTGCTTGTTGAAATTACTGCGGTATTCTGCAATCAGGTTCTCGGTGATGGAGAGCTCATTCATAAGTTCCTTATAGTTTTCGTTTGACTTGAGTTCTGGATAGGCCTCGGATACAGCAGTGATAGCTGTTGCAACATTTTCAATATCTCCAGAACTTCCGCGCCCCTCTACAATGGCGGTCAGAGTTTCGGCCTCGTGCTTATCATATTGCATGACACAGTCGGCGAGGTTGTAGACTAAGTCAACTCGCCGTTTTTCCTGGACGCGAATATCAGACTGTGCGGTATTGACCTGTTCTTCCAAGGTAAAGGCCTTGTTCTGAGTGCCCTGCACAGCAAAAATGCAAAGAAGGACAATCGCCAAAATGCCAGCGAGAACAATGAGAATGAGTTTGGTATCTTTTTTCATTAGGTTTCTCCTTTCAAATATCAACGGTTACTTTTTGTCGATTCTGCGGGCTTTCCGATCTTCGTACTCGGCCTGTTCAATGCGGATCATGCCGTCCGGACCATCTTTGAAATATCCATTCAGATCAACGACCTCGCCATTGGGAAGAATAAGCTGGAGATAGCCGACGGTATCGAAGTCGCCATTTTTCTCATCGGTCAAAAACTCTTCGACGATGATCTTGAACTTCTTGTCCGCCGGGAAGTACGGAAGCGTGATTGGATACATCTTGTCGATAAGGCGAGTACCGAAGCCGTTTCTGAACGGAATATCAGGGCTTTCTTTGTTGATGAGCTGAACACGGTTGACATCCGAGTAAGTGACCGTACCGTCCTCGGCGACATCCTTAAACAGGCTGCTCATGCGCTTGCACTGGAAGTGCTGGATAGGATCGTTCTCACCAAACTCGACCTTAGTCCAAATATCAGGATCGTCCTCAATGGGGGTAAGGCATTTGCCGTCGATGAGGCGGTTCAGGATGCTCATACCGGAGTGGCCGTCGCGTTCCAAAGACCGATACGCTCTGAGGGCACTCTCATAGCACGCAACACCGTAATCCCAGTCATCTTTATCTTCGGCACTTTCGCGTTTTTTCTGAGAAGCAAGAGCAACTTCACGAGCCGCCCAATCACTCTCGTCATCGTCCGTAAGGGAGAGAACCCGCTCGACATCCTTGTCGGTATGACCGTCCCATTCGGGAGCCGTTTCAATCTCTCTACAATGAAACAGATCCCAGTCCTTGTCTTCGTAATGATAGGTATACGGGCCTTTCGGCGTGTCGACACCGACGATGAACCAACCACCGCCAAACGGAACCTCACCATCTGAATGCTTGCGGGACTTCCACGCCAAAGACGGGAACGTGTTCACGAGCGCGGCGAAGAGGATAAGCCGCTGATGATAGAGAGAATTGAATGTGTGGAAGCCGTCAGAGAACTCCCCAATGTCTTGCTTAGACATCCAGACCGCATGATCGTCCCAATACTCATTGGCAAAGATCTTACGGCAGTCAGTTCCAAATCCCTGTACGATCTCAGGCAGATTTTCATTGACGGCGTCCAGATGAATGCCATGTTCCTTGCAGAAGTTAACAGCCTTATCCAAAGCTCCGCCGACACGGTTTGTCCAAAGAATGACTTTTGCGCCATCGGCCTGCTCCGCTTTGAGCTTGTTGATGTTTTTCTCGATGGGCGCACCAACATCGGGCCAAGCATTTTCAAATAAGGTACCGTCGAAATCGACAGCGATGATTTTGGGCAATGTGCTCATTTATTTACCCTCCCAATTCATAGGCTTGTGCGTAGCGTAGTTGACCGGATTGCTTAGGCACTCGTCGCACGGATCGGCCTCTTCCGGCAGTTTCTTGTGCTTACAAGTTTTGCAGTAACGGTCGTAATAGACTTCCTGCAAGTTTTCATCATTCATGTTAAATAACCCTCCTTAACGGTTTTGTCGCGTTAGTCACATATCGTTGCTCGTTGAATTGCTTCTTTTCGCTGAGTGCACGACTGATGGCGAGGTCAATGCCGCTCCTGGATTTCAAATGAAAATAGTAAAGGTCTGTGAACTTGGTGTTCAGCCGGTCAATGCGTCCGGATGCCTGTTCCATCATCTTGTAGGAGTAGTTTTGGGAGTAAAATATAATGGTGTCGGTCGAAATACAGTTCCACCCCTCGGCTCCGGCATTGTACTGAACCAGGTAGATCCAGTTATCGCCCTTCGGAATTGGTTGGTGCTTGTGCCCGTTCCATTCCGCAACTTCGGTTTTTTCGCCATAGTAGAGACTTTTCAGGATCTCCAATTCGTAGTCGAAGTTATAGAATATAATGGCTTTTGGATGGTCCTCGATGATCTCCAGCAGGGCAATTTGCCGGGATTCGTCTGAATTGACGATTTTACGCCACGCATAGCACAGTTCCGAAGCAGTTTCAATCGGGCGTTCCTCCCAGATGTTCCAGCGGTTTCTCGTAATGTCCTTGTAGGCGGAAATGTCATACCGAACGAAGATGTCCTCGTGGTGACGAACGGTCTTTCGCTCGAAGTCCATCGTAATGAGAATGTTGTTCCGCAAGCGAACCAGACGACCCGTGTTGACATAGCGATCAATCTTCGGGAATTTGGCTCGCCAATCGTAGACGATATGGTTATCTACGAATTCCGTCTTATTGCGATAGAAGCCGTTGGCGATGAACACAGGAATATAATCTTGCCAAGTGTCGCCCGGAGTAGCGGATAATAGTATCCAATCGTTTGACTTGGCGATTTTCAGAAACGCTTTTGTCCATGCCCCATACCCGACAACACGTTGTTCGTCAAATATAAAGAAAGCATTCGCTACGCCTTTATACTTGGCGATGTTGTTCCACGAGTCCACAACGACTTTATTGGGGTAGGCGCTTGCTTCGGGATTTGTGGAAAGCAGGAACGGTGAAAGCTCACCCTCCCATTCCAGAGTGTCCCGTTTTCGCGCTGTGGTGATAATGTAAAGGTCTTTTGGCTTCTGCCGCATACGGACATACTTTGTGGTATTTAGCTGACCGCCGTTTTTCTCGTAGTAGTAAGCCAGCGCCGTTCTCGATTTTCCGCTGCCAACACCGCCGCAAAGGATACATCCATTTTTCATCCTTCCGACCGCATCGAGCTGATAATCGTATAATGAGATACCGGCCATGATCAAAGTTTTCCTGCGAGTTCGGGCATAGCCGTCATCCAATAACAGCGAAACGCATCATAGTTCAACGGAGAAACGCCGTATTTTTTCTCATACATACAGCAGATCGCGTTCCATTTCTGGTTAAGCTCTTTCAGGACGGCAATAACAGCTTCATCCTTAACCACTTTTCGCTGTTTGCAAACGACAGTAACCTCGTCGGACATTTCCAGCAGCAGTTTTTTGGTTGTGCCGATTTCGCCGTTTTTTTGTTCCTCCATAATGAGGGTATCGTATTTCTCGAAATAATCCCGTGCTCTCACAGCTTGTCTCCTTTCTCGTTCATGAGGGAATCAAACCCTCGGAATACCCGTCGCATCGTCCAGATGTTGGAAAAGTACATAGGCATGAACCAGTAATGATCGAGCTTATCCCCGGTCGTCATCGGTTCGGTCAGACTGTCGCCAACCTTGACATACCCGGCAACGCCGAGAAGCGAAAGCTGGATATAGCACATAAGAGCCACGCATTCATCAATGTCCTGCGCGACGACAAGAACGTGGTTTTGGTAGTTCAAATCGGCTTTCTCCAGTTGCTTTCTGGCCTCATTGACGCCGGCGATCAATGTTGCTCCGCCGCCGCAGCATGGGTCGTTGATCGAAATATAACCATGCTCGTTGACTTGCTCGGCAACATTCTCCACCGTTATCGCTGCCATAAGCTGGCAAATATGGTACGGTGTAAATATCTGTTGTAGCCGCTTACTGCCGAGATCCAGCTCCATATACATACTTCCGAGAAAATCCTGTTCGGGGTTCGCTTCCAAGGCCATAACAGTGTGAGCAAGCAGTTCGGGGAACAACGCCTGTTCCTTTTTTCGGTATTTGCGGATGATTTTCAAATATCTTTTCTCCCGCTCCTCGAAGTGAGTCTTATCGACAGGATTTGACAGCGCACAGGCAGCCATTACAACAAAATCATTCCAAACCTCAAAAGAACGGTATCCGGCAGAGGCGATCTGCTTGAAAGTCGTAAGAAATTCTTTCTGATAATGGCGTGGCTTTTTGGCTTGTGTGACAGTAGACCCTTTTACTGCGGATTTTTCAGGCTTTGGAATCGTGATATGCGGAATATCTTTTGGTAGCTCGATTGCCGATGGAGCAATCTGTCTCTTTGCCGTTGGCTTTTCAGCCTTTTTCTTAGGTTTGGGTTTCCAAAACAGCATGATTTTTCTCCTTTCAAAAAAGAAAAGGAGCGCCAGCTATTTCTAACCGACGCTCCGTGCTGTTGATTACTCTTCGGGACCTTCCTCCGCAGCGTACTTAGCCGCGAATTCGTCCTCTTCGATCGTGACATACATATTTTTCAGGTATGCCTTGACGCCCTCCTTGCCGTTGACTTCCCAGCAATAGGGGCGAATGGTCAGGTCGACATTGCGGATCTCCGCGTAATCCAGAGCCTCGATGGACTCCTCGTCCAAAGGCGTCTGAACACGCCGGGTGATCATAATGACCTTGGGCGGAATGTTCTTGAAGCTGACCGCCACCTGAATGTAGTGACGCGGCGCCTCGCCGTCCTCGCGGGGAGCGAGAACACGGATGTTCCAGCCCTCTTCGGAGAGCTGCTGCGCACGGTCGGGGTCGTCGATAATGACACAGAAATTGCGGTCGCCAGCGCGGTTGTACTTGTCTTCCTTACCGGAGAAATTGCGGAACAGGATGTGGGCGTTTTCAATGATGATGTTATCAACGGTTCTGTAAGACATAAAAAATCTCCTCTCAAATATTAGCGCACATCAAACGGTGTGCTGTCTTCTTCATGTGGATCTCCGGCTCCAAACCAGGGCGGAGTATCCTGCGGAATATAGGGATCGTCCGAAACGAACCACTCGAAGTCGCCGTACTTGGAAATATCATTGGCCGCGGTATCAACCATAGCGTCATAGTAGGAACGGTCGATTCCGTTTTCTTTTCCGAGGCTTTTGACCATCTCGGACTCCAACCAGCGATACCCCTTTGAGCCGGTTGCCGCAGCATATCCATTCTCTCCGGTTTTGCTGGTCGTTTCCCGCAACAGAACGCCTCCGTTAAAGCCATTTTTCATAGGACAGAACTGACCAACCTTGCCGATAAACACATAGTTGTGACCCTTGGTAATTTCGGAAGTGAGTTCTTCTACACGAGCACATTCCGATTTCATCTGCTCGTTCAGCCGAGTCGGGTCGTTGATCTGCTTCCAAAGTTTGTCCCTCTCAGCTTCCAGCTTGGACACATCGGGCATACCCTCATTCATGTCCAAATATAAAGCGCTGGACACGGACTTGGTTTCGCACATATCCCGGAACTCGATCTCCTCGTGGGAGAACAGCTTCTTGAACACATACGGGATCTGGAACTGCGTACCGGTTGCGGTCCACTGGCCGCCATGTTTTTTGCAGTCTTTGACGACATCCTTGCTCTGGTTGACATAGCTTCGCCATAAAGCTCACAGCAATGCTCACAGTTGCGTACTTGGCAATATAAACGGCGTCATTGACCAGAGTCATACGATCGTAGGTGGCTTCGTGCTCGAAAATATAACCATACTTCTTGCCGTAGTCCGTGACAAAGCGAATGATTTCCATATCTGCGTCCGGGATCTTGATAGAGTCCGTTTTGATATGGGCGACCTTGTAGCCTCTGCGCTGAACCTCGTGCTTCAGATTGATCATGAACAAAGCCCCGCGCTTGGCCACGATGTTATCTTTGTTGCGGTTGTCCTTGAATGGGTTCTCGAATGCAGCCGAAGTCAGTCCGTAGACCGAGTTGATCGCGATTTTCAGAGCCTGTGCTAAATTGTCCGCAGCAGTCTCATCGGTCAGGTACTTTGCCAAAGCGCCGCCCAGCATTTTCTTGGCCTTATTAAAATCCTTATGCTTGATGGCTACGCGGGCATCCTTGATCTCCTGAAACCGCTTCGTATACTCCGGCCCGAACAGTTCTTCGGCAATGATGCTGCTGGGGTGCATGGATGCAATATCCAGCAGAGCAATGTTCCCATACATTCCGGGCTCGGAATAAACATATCCACCCTCGCCGACTTCTTCGTCGCGATAGGTGGATTTTCCATGATTGAACTTATAACCGGGAAAGATGGGGCGATTGAGCTTGTCGAATACCGTAAAGCGGTCGGGGTCATTCGGACCGAAAGTGAAGGGAAGATCGTCTGGATCATACACCTGACTCTCATCGCCCATGTCTCGGTAGTTAAACTGGCTTTGGGGTTTCCGATTGCCGCCAAATATAATTCTTGTGGTAAGCGAGTTTGTGGTGTCGTTGACCGTCATGCCGGCCACATCTGCCAGGATCTCTCTCGCCACAAAGTCTGCCTTGCGGGCATTGAACACCGCCTCGGTGGCAATAACGTCGTTGTCGCAGTATTCCGCGACCTTCGTCCAAAGTTCTTCGGAGACGGGCTGATCCCACGGCAGACCGAGTTCCTGATGATGAATGCCCAACTCGATCTCAAACTTCTTCAGGCTCTGCTTCTTACTGGAGAAATCGTAAACATCTGTGTAGCTAACATTGTACGCTTCCCCAAAGAAACAATTTGCGCTGCCGTTGATGATGCGCTGAGATAGGTTATAGAGCTGTTCGTTGGTGTAGCCGATCAGCCGAGCATAGAGAATGTGGTTGTCATACCGTCGGCAGTTGAACCCCACCAAACGGAACCGCATCAATTCTTCGATCTCGGTCGGTGTCGGGTTGATCATCCGAACAACCGGTTTTCCTTCGCCTTCGATCTTCCAGTTTACAAGGAACAGATTAGGGAAAACCTCAACATCGTAAAAGACGAGCTGTGCCTCATCATTTCTTGCGGTTTCAGAAGGACTTTCCGATTTGAACTGCATTTTGTTTACCAACTTGATGCAATAATCGGATTTGTTCGTGCTCTGTGCAGCAAAAGCCAAAATATCAGGACGCATGTCCGTCACATCATAGCTTATACCGCTTGCGTGAGCGTCTTCCAGCGCCTTATAAATGAAATCAACGCTGGGTTTTGTTGCGGGATGATATTCCTTATTGAGATTGCGCTTGATGATCGTTCTAAGCCCTTTCTCGTTTTTTACCCCGTCAAAATTTACCATCTTATCTTCTCCTTTCAACGGTAAACCGGAGCTGATCGTAGCGACAGGCAAGTCGTTGCACTTCGTCAACTTGCGGCGGAGGGAGCTGTTGCCGGTGAACACTTTGACCTCAACATGGTCGTCATATACCTTGCTCAGCTTTGATGGATCTCCGCTGTAAATATAATGCAGGTGAACGCCGCAGCCGCTTTTGCTGAGTTCCGCATAGGTCAGCGGCCACTTGCTTGCCTCCTCGACATTCCGTTCAAAGGACTTATTGCCGTTTTCATCCGGAATATCAAAGTCGATTACGATATGATTTTCAGGAAGCTTGACATAATGGAGCTTGGAGGTATCCAGATCATACAGCTTTGTCTTGACCGTCGACCACTTCCTGAAGGGGGTTCCATTGTCGGTTGCGTATTGTGCCGGATAATCTGCACACATGGCATCGAGTATGGATTTCGTGCTTTCGAGTCGAAGCAGGTGGGGCTTTGCCTCTGTTTTCTCTCCAACGGTCTGATCCTCGAATTTCTCCGTCCGAAATCCGCTGTAATAGCTTCTCACACGGGAACCGTCCGAAAGGTTGAACCGTTCTTTATACTCGTGGAAGTAGTTTTTAAGCTCCTCCTTGAATACGCGCTGAGAAAATGGATACCCCACCTTGGCCTCTTCGCAATAGGTGTTATACATGGCCCATGCTGCTTTGAGTGTCGTCCCATCCTCTTTTTTGAAGATGTGATAGGAGTCGACAACAAAGTTATAAAAGTCGTTCGATGCTCCCAGCATGGTGATCGGAATATAATCGTCGTACTGTCCGGGGTTGTTCAAATAAACCTCTTGACAGTGATAGGCGATGGCTCCGAGTTCAAAACCGACCTGCTTTACCGTGGCTTTGTACTCCTTGGGGCTCAGCTTTTCTCCAGAGGGCGATACATCAATCAGCCGTCGGATCAGGCCCGACTTGGCATCGGTGATCTTTACCGGTTTGTTGGTGCCCATGAAGAGGAAGCACTTGAAACGGTTGGAGTAGGTCGATTTGAACTTCTCGTTGACGGTCATCAGCTCATGAGAAACAAGGCTGTTCAGGCGCGTATTGTCCTCGATTTTTGAGAGATCGCCGTCGTGCTGAATTGCCACAAGCGGATTGCTCTTGAATGCCTCCAACGCAAAGGAATTGCTGGATGAGCCGAGAGCCTTTGCGTCGAATACGGAGTAATATCCCTCGAAAAGCTGCTGAATGATGTTCAGGATCGTGGACTTACCCGTACCCGCCGCGCCATACAGCACCATGAACTTCTGGAGCTTTTTGGAGTCTCCGGAAACGATAGAGCCGATGGCCCACTCGATTTTATTCCGTTCCTCTGGAATGTAAAGCGTTGACATCAGCTTCTCGTAAGCCGTCAGAGCACCCGGTTCAAGAGGGTAGCTCAGCCGCTTGCTGGCATAGTCCTTCTTGTTGGTCTCGGTATTGGAAAATATCAATTTTTCATCCAGCATGTGAAATGAGTCACGCATCTGCTTTTGGCAGTATTTGTGCCACGAGTCGATCATGCCGGATTCCGCATCCCACATGTGCAGGATCTTTACGGTTGCGTCGAAGCGCTGGCGGTTCTCTTCTGCATATCTATCCAATTCGCGGTCTATGAGCTGCAAGGCGTCCTGCTCATCGGTGGACCATAAACCACGTTCCTCAATCCAGATAGCGTAAAAGTCACCACCTCGAATCATCAGATCGGAGCTTTTTTTGATAATGAACTTGGGATAGATTTCGATTACGCCGCGCTTTGTACTACGCGTTGAAATCATCAAAAAGTCGATCATCGCATTGTTTACTCTCCCTTCGGGCGCTTCATATCCTCAATTTTCTCGCTGAGTTCTTTCATGCTTTTTTTT
>ENA-OOMW01000012-OOMW01000012.1-viral-metagenome-genome-assembly--contig:-NODE-12-length-21834-cov-3.765744_pt1 | contig 21834 bp, 30 predicted proteins | sample MGYA00245306_ERZ501074 | MGnify/ENA primary metagenome ERZ501074 (study PRJEB25959, sample SAMN05341353) | viral metagenome | host: human-associated | place: USA: California | collected 2014-04-26 | study... | reverse complement strand
CCTGTCATGATGGCTGCTTCTTATTTATAACGATTTTTGTGTTTTAGTAAAGAAAAACACAGAAAAAAATAAATGCAGAAAATAGCTCAAAATAATTTACAGTTGATGTAGTCAGCTGTAAAGGAAGGAATGAAAGATTTTGGAGATAATTTTAAAAATGAATTGAGAGAAATTATCGAAGAAGTGAAAAAACCAGCAATTCATACATTGCAAGATGAACAATGCAATCATGCTATAAATGAATATATAGACCAACAGCTTTCTTGTATTATAAGAGAAATTAAAGCAGATAGAGCTTTATTCTTTTCTTATCATAATGGCGGTACTGATATTTTGGGAAGAGGTTTTCAAAAAATGTCAATTACCAACGAACAAGATTCTAGTTGGACTGCTCCTGTTATGGGTGATTTTCAGAATATACCTAGAACAATGTTCTCGATTTTATTTAAAAATCTTGCTAGAAATAATATTTATTGCATTCTGGATTTGAATGATATAAAAGAAGAGGACGGTGCTTCTTATCAATTATTCCAATCTCACAACGCAAAGCAAATAATATGTCAGGCATTAAAAACAGAAGATGGTTTAATGGTTGGCTTTATTGTTGCCGAATTTATTACGATTGGTTGTGCTGATTTAAATAGAGCAAAAGAAATTTTAAATAGAAAATCTTTAAGAATTACTGGTGCGTTATTAGGGCATTTAGGAGGTTAGGCTGATGGAAAACGAGATTAAAACGATGAAATTTGAGCTGAACTCCAAACAGCTCAAATACAGGGATATATTAAATAAAGAGTTCTTAGAACTTGAGGTTTGGGCTATTTCAGATATTAACCCGAACAGAAACAATAGTCACTTTACAAAAGAAAGTATGGAAAATGCGTTATCGACTTTTAAAAATAAGCCAATTGTTGGCTTGTTTCAAAAAGATGATTTTGTTGACCATGCTGGAAAGATAGATTACGATAACGAATTACATAAACAGTTTTGGAACGTTGAAAGTGGTGAACGAATTCTTGGTGTAATTAGAGAAAGCGATCCTGTTGAACTCGTTGAAAAAGACGGCTTAAATTGGATTAAATTCAGATGTATTTTATGGGTTCAATATTGCTATAAACAAGTACGAAAATTATTAAAAGACAGAACAAAGAAAGTTTCTGTTGAAATCACAATCAAAAATTCGGAAGAAGATGAGAAAGGTGTGTTGCAAATTAACGAGTTTGTCCTGAACGGTGTAACAATTCTCGGTACAAAAAATGGTCGAAAAGTAATAGAGGCTATTCCAGATGCTCACCTTTCAATATTAGAAGATTTAGAAGAAAATGAATCTTTTAATGAACAAAAGAAAATGTTGACGTTTGCGTATCAACAAATTGATACGACAGATGATAATCAATATTATAATGAAGACAAGGAGGTAAAAATGGAAATGGGTTCTATTAAAGTTAATAAATCCAAAGAAGCTATGTCTGATAAAGACTGGGGTTCGGTAGATAAGACAGCTTTGAGAAAGAAAGTTGTTGAAGCAGAAAACTTTAAAGAAATCGCTGACGATATCTTTCTTGATCTTCGTGAAGGTTGGGAAGAAGGTGAAGTTTCAAAGTTAAAATATCCAGTAATGGAAATTAATGGCGATGAAGCTGTTTATAATCGCGGTGGTCTTGGTTCTGCTAAAGCTTATGCTGAAAAGAATAACGAAACGGAAGTTTTGTCAAAGCTTAAAAAGATTTATGAGCATCTCGGTTTGAACGAAGATGAAGAAGAATCTTATGCTTGCGAAGACTTCTGCGACGATTATGAAGAGCAAAAACCTGCCGAAGAAAATGAAACGCAAAAGTGTTCAGAAGAGCCTGAAGTGGATAAACCAAAAGAGGGTGAAGAGCAGTGCAGCGTTGTTTCCGAAGAGGGTAAATGTTCTGCTGATGACGATAAGCACGATGACGAACATGACGATGATCATCACGACGATGAAGACGATGATGATTGTGACGATTGCGATCCTGAAGGCAAACCAGAAGAAGAGTGTAAAATGAGTGAAGAAGAAATTTGTGAACTCAAAGAGAAATGCGCTTCTTATGAGAAAAATCTTTGTAAATTACAAGAAAAATGCGAAGCTTACGAGAAAGAACTTTGCGAGTGCAGAGAAAAGCTCGAAGGTTGCAAAGATTACGAAGATATTAAATCTCGTTTGAGCACTGCCGAAGGAAAACTTTTTGACATTTTCTGCAAAGAGATGGTTGCTGCCGCAGAAGAAATGATGGCTGGTAAAATGCTTATTGACGAAGATAAAGAAGAAATTAAAATGAAAGCTTCCAAGGGCGAATATGCTTCGAAAGAAGAAATTGCCCGCGCTGTTGGATATGCTATGTTTAAAGCAGCTCCAATGGGACAGAAAGAAGAAAAGAAAGATGGGTGTTATGCTGCAATGCCCGTTTACTCGCCTTTTGAAACAACGGTTGAACCGAAGAGAGAAAAGACGAGATCAGAAAGACTTGCTAAATATGCAGGTATTAAAGAATAATTGTTAAAAAATAAAGCGGTTATAAACTATAATCGTTTTTTAAATTTGTTTTCTATGCGTGGATAAGCTACGCGTGAAAATATTATAAAATATATTTTATAAGGAGAAAGAAATTATGGCTATTAAAGTTTTTGCTTGTGCTGAAATGGCTTCTGAAGATGTTCAGAGCTATTGCGTAAGTGCTAAATTCTATGCCGACGATGCGTATGCGAAAATCCACGACGGTGCGCTCGTTGTTCTTGGCGATCTTGACACAAATGATGCGTATGGTACGCCTGACTACAACATCTATAAGGCTACTAAACCCGCTGCTGCTTCTGATGACGTTGTTATCGTTGACCTTGCTGGTATCAACGAAGCGACAGTTCAGGGCAACATCATGAAGATTGGTAACAAACTTGTTGATCTTGAAGCTGGTGAAGGTATTGCGGTTCGTTGCCGTAGACTTATGAAGGGTGATAGAATGTGGATGGGTAGAGGCCTCTTTACAGCGGCTCCCACAGTTGGTCAGTTTGCTGGTACAACAGCTGACAACACATTGCTTACCCCCAGCCAGGAAGCTCCTGCAGCTGGTCTTAAGCTCAAAGTGCTTGCTTCCAAAGGTCTTACCGTTGGTCAGTCGGCTTATGCGGAAGGTGTTGGTTATGAACAGCTTTACCTCTGCGAAGTAAAATAATTTAAGGAGGTAAACTATTATGATGACTATGTTTAATTATAATCGTAAAGATGCAGATTTCAACGAAATTATCGATGAGTGCCTTGCGTTGTTCAACGAAAACATCGAAGGTCAGTCTGCTGACTACAAAGAAAGAAACAAAATCCTCAACGCTGCAATTGCTAAGTACGCTGTAAGCGGTACTCGTTTCGAATCTATGTTCGAAGAGAAGGGCGTTGAAATTTTCAAAGATCCTCGCGTTACGAAAAATGCAGAAGTTCGCGACAACTACAACGTTGTTGTTTCCGAATATATTAATTCCGCACTTCCTTCCGTTACGTCGAAGCTTTACAACCAGTTCTTCGCGGAAATCCGTCAGGTTGGTTGGGGTGAAACAGCGAAATTCGAAGTTACTTCGAACGAGCTTTATCAGGTAAATGAAGTCGCAGAAGGTGTAAACCGTGGCGTTCTTCAGCCCATCTATAACAACGAATTCACTGTAAACTGCAAAGTTACAGAAGTTGCGGCTGCTATCGATTGGTATCCTGTTGCTGCTGGTGTGTTCGATTGGGGTGATTTTGGCCGTCGTTACACGATGTCCTTCCAAAGCTACATCCAGTTGAAGATTATGAAAGCTCTTACTGCTGCTACGAATCAGATCGGTGCGGCTTATCAGGCGGCTGGTATTGATACAGCTAACTGGACGAACATTGTTGACAGAGTATCTGCGGCGAACGGCGGGATGCCCGTTGTTGCGCTTGGTACCCTTGCAGCTCTTAACAGAGTGATGCCTTCAACTGTTGGTCTTCAGTATGGTCTTGGCAGCGAAATCGTTAAGGAAGGTAAGCTTGATCGTTATCTTGCTACTGAACTTATCGCTATCGATCAGGCTATGGTTCCTGGTACTGTAAATACAACAGCACAGCTTTTGCTTCCTACGAACAAGATTTATTTCATTGCTCGTGGTGCATACAAGCCTGTTAAAGTTGTATTTGAAGGTACAAGCTCTGTTGTTGAAGCCATTCCCGATGAGTGCACAGACAGACAGTACAAGATTCGTATTCAGGAACACGTTGGTGTTGACGCTATTGTTGGTTCGAAATTCGGTACGATCACACTTGCGTAAGCTTAAAATTGCTTGACAATACAAAAATAATATGATATAATATAGATGTTCTTGGTGGGACAGGGACGGCCATCCTTTCTGTATGCCACAACATACGGATTACCACCTTGAAACATTTGCCTTTGTGGAGGTTATTATGCAAAACATTGATAATGAAAAAATATATCAATATTATATTGTTGAAAATCATTCTCGTCAAGAATCGGCTTCGATTTTTGGTATTTCGGAAAGCAAATTAAAAAAGATTTGTTCTGATAATGGTTGGAAGAAAGATAGAAAACTTCATAATCAAAATATCGGAAAATCGAAAGCATATAAATTTGACAGAGTAAATGAATTAAAACAGTTATATATTGATGAAAATAAAACGAGAAAAGAAGTTTGCGAACGTCTTGGTTTGTCTCTTGCAGTATTTAAAAGAATTTGTCGTGAAAATAGCATCGAAAAAACAGATGAAAATCGTATTTTTAATACAAACAAAACAATTTCAGAAAAATATGGTGAGAGTAATTTTGGAAAATTAACTTCAAGAGAAGAAATAATTAACAAAAGAAAGCAAACTAATTTGAAAAAATATGGGTGTGTCAACCCAACTCAAAACGAAAAAATTCAAGAAAAAATGAGGTTATCTAATTTAAGAAGATCTCCAAATAAATCAAGTATTGGATTGACGATAGAAGAAGTTAATAACATTGTTTCTTCTAAAGATAGTTTTGAAAAATTTGTAAAAGATAAAAATGTTCACACGACAGTGCAAATAGCAGAAATGCTTGGATATGGTATCTCCGCAATAGAGCAATATATTGCTTTTTATAATTGCAGAGATTTAATAGATCCTATGAGTTCTGCGCCAGAGCAGGAAGTAAGATTATTTATAGAATCTCTCGGCATTAAAACAGAACATACCAGACAAATAATTCCACCTTATGAAATAGATATTTATTGTCCAGATTATAAAGTTGGAATTGAATTCAACGGAACATATTGGCACTCTTCTTTAAGAAAACAAAAATCTTATCATGAAGATAAAGCGAAAGCCGCCGAAAGAGCAGGTATTCGTTTGATACAAATTTATCAATATCAATGGGAAGATGAAAATTTAAGAGAAATACTTAAATCTGTTTTAAAAATCACATTCGGTAAAGTTGATTCTCGTATTTACGCAAGAAATTGTGAAGTTAGAGAAATAACAAACGAAATTGCAAAACCTTTCAATAATAAAAATCATCTTCAGGGGCATAGAAATGCAGCAATAACCTATGGTTTATATCATAATAACGAACTCGTTCAACTTATGAGTTTTTCCAGACATAATAAATATGAATGGGAAATTATCAGAGGTTGCCCTGGTTCTAATAATGTTGTTGTTGGCGGAGTTTCAAAACTCTTTAAACATTTTATAAAAAATTATAATCCAAATCAAGTATTTAGTTATTGTGATTTTAATACTTTTGACGGGAAAGGATATGAAGCAATCGGGATGAAGTTTATTGGATATACTGGTCCAGATTTGCGATGGATTATTAACGGCGATGTTAAACATCGTAGTCCGTCACACCATAAAGAATATAAAGAGAACGCAGAAGCCGTTATATGGGGCGCAGGTTCTAAAAAATATTTATGGACAAAATAAAACTTAAAAATATTAAGTTTTTTCAACCGCCTCATGCGGTTGTTTTTATTTGATTAAAAGGAGATTAAAAGTTATGGCATACGTTAAAAAAACTGCTGTTGCAGAAGATTCAAATATAGAGGAAAAAGTAGAGGTTGCTGCTCAACCCGCAGCTGTTGCAGATGATAAGGATGCAAAGATTGCTGCGCTCGAAGCGTCGCTCGCGCAAATGCAGGAATTTATGAAGGTGATGATGGCGAATATGAACAATAAACCGGCGGAAACAAATAACGTAAAAGATACACTTTTCCGCTACGTTACGGTTGTTCACCTTGTCGATAGAGCACCTGGACTTTCCACTCATATTGAACTTTCTAATGGCGTTATTCTCGACTTTAGAACGTTCGGTGAAGAACACACGTTTACTGTTCAGCAAGCCGAAGAGCTTGCAAGCAAATATCGTTCTTGGTTTGATCTCGGTATTTTTGCGTTTGGTGCAGATGCTGATGATCTTGCGAAGAGATTGAACCTTAAAACAGTTACTCAATATTCGTTTGCTGGATCTGATTTCTTGAGCAGACTTCCTGAACTCGACCTTTATCAGTTGAAGGCACTTTGGGATAAGATGGGACAAGGGCATAGAGAGTTCTTAATTGAATATTTCAAGAGAAAGATTCTCGCAAAAGATCCTGCTTTTGACGATATTGATAAAATTGAGCTTTTAAATAGATTGAGCAATGGCGGTATGGAAGGGGTTCTTCTTGACAGAAAGAACGCGGCAATTAAAGCAGAAGAAGCTTCTAAAAAACGCGTTAAATAACAAATAATAATACATTAAAAAGGGAGGCATCGTATATGCTTTTATTTTCTACAATTTATGACAAAGCAGTTCACTCATTCGATGATCCCGAAATCAATCGTGCTTATGTTCAAAATAAGATAAGATTTCAAAAGTTAATGTATCCGTATTTGGTAAACGGCATAGATTCTTTTCATAGCCCTTCCAAACTTGTGATGGCACTTGGAGATATTGAGCCTCCAAAAGGCAATTATGAAACGTTTGAAGGAAATGGTAGCGATACGTATGCTACAACTATTTCGCCTTTAGACAATTCCGAATTTCTTTTTTTAATTGGTAATGTGATTGATGAAAAAGCAGTGTATGACGCTGAAAGTAAAACAGTTAAATTTTCGAGAGAGGTTTTAACTGGCGAAACAGCAATGGTTCAATGGTATTTTTGCGGTCAGTTTAATACAGATTTTTCATCTTGCGCGACATCAAATTGTCCTGCTGATTATATTGCCGATAAGATACTTGGTATCTTGTCGAATTGTTGCATTCTCGCAAGATCCGACCTTGAAAAGAATACGATACTCGAAATTAAAAATATATTAACAGACACAGACTTTAAGATTTACAGTCCAGCGAACTCCGTTCGCGCAAAAGTGGATTGGAACAAACATATTCGTTATGAGGTAGATACGCTTCAAAGCGAATTAAGTTGGAGTTTATATGCTCGTCGGTGGCACGGAGGTAATTTCTATGGAAATTGATGGAAGTATCTCTTTGTCAACTGAAGCAAAAATTAATTATCTTGAAGGGTTACGCGGACAAATGATTAAAGTGTTACATTTAATCGAGGAGCAAAAAGATACTGGTTATTCGCCAGAGCTTTTTATTCTTGGTAGACTTTTTGAGTTAAATTCTGCTAATGATTTGTTCGATGGAAAGCTTGTTAATATTATTGTTAAATTAAACGGAATTGTTTCCAACTATGAAAACTTGTCTTTTGCCGAAATTAAGAGACAAATTTTTGAAATTAAGAAGAATATAAACTTCCTTTTAAAAGAATTGAAAGGGAGGTGATTTGTTATGATAATGGATAATTCCAATGTAAAAGATCCTTATTATCTTATAACACAAACACCGCCTAATCTTGTAAAGGATAATTATTATCTTCATGAATTACAAGAAAAGGTTGATGCCGATTGGGAGTATAGACCAAATCGCGTATGGATAGAAAAAGAAGATGGTATCGGAATTGAAAAATATAGTCCGATTGAAGTTGTTATACAGACAGTGAAAAATGATAAAGGTGAGGTTGTTTCTGATGATTGGAGAAATATTGTGTTCAGAGACATAAAATATCCGCACAGAATCGGCATGCGTTATCGTTTTTCTTATGAGTTTGATTTAAAAGAGCCAGATATCGATAAAAGCATTTGGATTGCTTTAAATCAAAACAGTGTTAGTCCAACAGCTTCGCAGGTCATTTGTCGATGTAACGGTACTATTAAAAGCATTTGGGAGGATCGTGGAAACGGCGGAAAAACCTCTGTTCACGAGGAGCCCGTTATCCAAACAACCAAACTTACTTCGGCGAACTTTTTATATAATGAAGTTGCGGTTGATCCTAAGGGGCAATTAACAATTATAGCGCAACATAATAAATATACGGAACAATATTACATTAACCAGAGATTTGTTATTGGATATGACAGAGTTTATAAAGTTACTAATATCATAAAGACAGATTCGCTTGCTACTTATAAAGCGAAAGATGTCGGCGTGATGAGAATTTATCTTGAAATGGATCAAATCGGTGAACTTGACGATATGGAAAATAGATTGGCTTATAATGGTAGACACGAAGAGCCTACACCTTCTGAAACAGACGGTGATTACGAGCTTGTGCTTGTGAAGCCAGAATCTATTCCGACTACTTTCGACGAGATTGATGTTAAAGCGCAGGTATTGATCGATGGTAATCCAAGTGTAAACGATAAACCAGTATTTAATATCGAAATTAAAGATATTAATCCAGATGTAACGTATGAGTACGAATTGAATAAATTCTGTTCTTATACTTATGATGAAGAAACTGATACATATACAATTATAAAGAATGAAGGTTTGGTGGATTTAAGAAGAAAAGTCGTTGTGACATTTACTTTTACTCCGCCAGAAAAAGAAGAACTCAAAGTTACATTTGATCTTTCTTTACGTCCCTTCTAAAGGTGGTGTGATATGATGCCAATGAATAGGTCGGGAGACGGCAATGCGTATAATCGTTTTGTAAATCTGGATAATATTGAATATAGAATAGTCAATTATCTTGCAAAAAGCAAAACGAAATATGCAAATAATTTATGGAAAATATTGAAATATGATACAGAAGATTGTTTAAGTCTTCCAGATGTTTCGTATAAAGATAGAATGGCGTTGTTATATAAAAACAATGGGGATTCAACGCAATTCAGAGTATTTTTAACCCCATTTACGGATGACGGTTGGGATGTCCAATGTAGTCATCTGCATATTTTTGTACATTCAGTTGTTCCTCAAAATCATATTACCTCGAAGGTAAATATTGGTATTGAGACTATTGTTCATAATAAGATTTCTAATATTTTAGGCGATGCACAAAACGAAGATGGAAACCCTTCTGAATTAGACGAAGATGGTAATCCAGTAATAATTTATAAAAACAGAGCTTCGACAATGTTGAAAAGTATTCTTGCAGATATCAATGGGCAAATGGTTGCTGGTGTTGGTATGTTACAGTTTAACACACAGCTCCATGCAGAAGATGTGGCGAGAATGTCACTTTGGAACGCTCGTAAATTTTACGGGTTTTCCACGATTGTTTCGACATTGCTTTCTGGTGCATCTGTGAATTCGGGGTGTGGTTATTAATGGCACAAATTCTTGAAAGTGAAAAGAAGATATTAGAAGAAATCAATTATTATAAAGATAAATATTTTACGTATGATGAGCCAATTCCATTTCACGGGTTGACTATTTATCCTGTAACTATGCGCAATTATCAACAGTTTATGGTTTCTACTGCTTGTTTGACTTTAAATAAAAATGATGATATCAAAGGTTTGAAATATACTAACCTTGAATATCTTATGAACAAATTAAAGGATGAACGAGAAGGACCAGAAATGTCTTTGAGATTAACTCAAATTGTGGAACTTTGTTTACACGTAAAAAATGGGTTAAAGTGTGATAAATGCGGAAAGATTATGACTTATGAAGAATTTTTTCCGAAATACCAGGCTGCAAAAACAGATGAGGAAAGATTGAAAACATTAACTTGTGAGTGTGGTGGAAAGTTTCACGAAGTTGTTAAATTTAGATAGGACGAAGAAACGAAGAGATATAATCTTATAATTGATGGAATTAAACTTGATAATGAAAAATTTAATAGATTAAGAAAGATTATTATGTATCAAAATCTTCCAGATTTTAAAGACGATTCTTGGGTTGATAAAGCTATACGAAAAGACCAAGAAGAAAGACAAAAACTTATGTCCAAAGGACAGGGAACTGCAAGTACCGAAAGGAAAATGTTATGCCTTGTTGCTAAAACAAATTATAAATTGGAAGATGTTTATGATATGCCGATTAGGAAATTTCTTAAACTTCTCGATGTCGTTAATGATGCCATGGAGTATGAGACAACTAAAATCGGATTGATGACTGGTATGGTTTCGCTTAAAAAAGGTGAAACTATTGAACATTGGATTTACAAAAAAGACAATGGTATGTATGGAAGTGCCGTTGATGCCGATTCGCTTATCAATAAGATAAACGGAAAGGGTATGTAATTAAATTAAAAATAAACTCCGTTAAATGGTCAACGGGGTTGTTTTTATATAAAAACAAAATCATTTAAAGGAGAAAATATTATGGGAAAAAGATTTTTAGCCTCCGTTGCTAACGTTGAGCTTTTCGAAAAAAAGAACGGCGTATTAACCCACTTTGCTTCTGCTAAAACTCTTACCGATTCTGCGTTCGGCTTCACCCTTTCAATGGAAGAAGTTCGTGCTGGTCAGGGCGGTAAACTTTATGGTCGTTTTGCTCATACTTCTGGTATGACTTTCACGATGACCGATGCAATGTTTGATATTGATTATATTCGTGTTCTTATTAGTGCAGAAAAATCACTTGGCGGTTCTGTTCTTTATACTGAAGAACTTGCTGGCGGTGCCGAAGTCGCTCTTAGCAAAACCCCTGTATCCATTGGAAGTCTCTGTGGTATGGATGGCAAAATTGCTTGGGGGCATGTTGCTGATTGTGAAGGCGAAGGCGAAGACGAGGCGTTTGAAATTAATGCGCAAAATCAGATTGATTTGACGAATTATGCTAACAAGAATGTTTGCGTTACATACTTCGTTCAAGATCCTTCCGCGACTCTTATGAAGATTAAAGCGAAGTTCATTCCTGCTGAACTCGTTGCTATTGCGACCGTTCAGGAATTTGCTGGTGATGCTTCCGCTCCCGAATCTGGTAAGCCTGCTGGTGAACTTATTATTAAGATTCCTCGTTTCCAACTTGATGGTCAGTTTGATCTTACGTTGAATATGACTTCTGCGGCTTCTATCGCTCTTAATGGTACGGCTCTTGCTGTTTCCAGTGGTGATTGCAGCGGCGAAGATTATTATGCGGAAATCGTTGAAAAGGTTGACTGTTCTGATTGGAGAGCAAATCTTAAGGATATCGTTATTGATCCAGAACACCTTAAGACCGGTGAAGCACCTGTTGTATTCGGAATTTCTAACAATGGTTCAATTTTCTTGATTCCTAATGAGAACATTGAGAAACAAGAAACGAAGGCTGGTGAGAAGAATGGCTTTACAAATTATGCCGATGGCAAATGGACAGCGGCTGCTGAAGCGACTGTTACAATTTATAAAGCTGATGGTTCAGAGCTTTTGAAAGAAACTGCTACTATCACAGCGGCGTAACCTAAAATAAAAAAATTAAAACGTTGAAATACGTTTTGCGAGATGGGGTTGAAAAATACCCCATCTCTTTTTAACTTTTTAAAAATGTGAATAAAAGCATTTTTTTATTGTTAAAAATATGGTAGTTTTTCGTATATTTTTCACAAAAGCATACGACCATTTTTGTGCAAATTGCACAAAAGAATTATTGACAAAAATCAACAATTTTAATAAAAAGGAGGCTCTATATGATCTCATTATTAGAAAGTGAGAAATTTGCTGATGGACGCAATATTTTAAATTTTTCTGTTGACGCGGTAGATAAACATGCTTTGTTTCCGTCTAATGGTGTCGAATGGGAAAATATGGGGCACGGCTATAGTGTTCCCACAGTTGGAACAACAAAATTTAAAAACAGCGTAACAACGATTTAAGGAGGACATTTATGGCAATTGATATAGTAGCCAGAGCACTGGCTGTTTCTGGAAAACAAAATTTAAGTAATTATTATACAAAGACTGAATCTGATAATAGGTATGTAAAAAGCAGTGAAAATTTCGTAAAAGCTTTTACTATTCCTAATGGTGCGAGTAGTGGAACACTTACTGCTGACGTAAAACAGAAATTATGCAATCCAGACGGGCATAATTATTACGTTTATGACGATACTTCGCAAATGATTTTGAAGTATTCGTTTAATGCAGATGATGAGATTATACAATATAAAGCTGTACATCTTCAAAACGACAAGGTTTATGATATTACTATGCAGATACTCTCGTCAAATGGCAAGTGGACTCGTAGTCAAACTGTTTTAAACGGTGCAACAGCAAATCCTACTCTTACAGGAACGGAAGCGGAGTTAACAGGCTTAAAGGTTGGTGGTACTAACTATAAAATTCCAGTTAATAAAAATGTGTTCTCCGTAACCATTTACGAGGCAGGTGATTAATAATGCGCCTTATTACTAATAAAAGTAAAAATTTATTATATAGGATACAGTCTTTTGTAAATTGCACTGTAGATTTTCAAACTTCGTATGCTGTATTGAAACAGACTACCGCTGATACATATAGTTTAAGTTTTAAAAGTCAGTTATTTAAAGGCGTTGACTATGCTGGAGTAACACTGTTTTCGGGTGAACCAATTTCTTCTGTTGGTAAATTTACAAAGACTTTTACAACTCCATCCACATTACCTGATCATAATACAGTTATATTTGGTTTAAACGGTGCCACCAATGACACTACTTTTAAATGTGTAATGCAGCTAAAGCCATCAACCACTTATACTTTTACCTGTAATTTTACTAACATAACTCAAGGAAGTGTATCTTGGAAAGATATGATGTTAGTAGAAGGAAGTACAGCAGGAGAATATGAACCTTATTCTTATAATTTATTGGATAAGTGGCAGTATCCTGCTACACAAACTATAATCGGAGTTACTTTTACAAATAATGGTGATGGAGCAATAGTAGTTGATGGAACGGCAAGTGATACAATTTTCTATCGGTTTCAAACTGTTAAATACACATACGGACATATTTACTTGTTGTGGTGGACTAACAATAACTCATCTTCGATGAAAATGGAAACTCATGATGGAGAAAAACAGATCAACGCCTATACTGGTGCTATATTTACCTCCAAGACTAACGAATCGAATAGCGTATATATTGATGTATATCCATCGTCCAATCCATCCAGTGTAATCACAAAACCAGTTCTTTATGACCTTACTCTTATGTATGGAGCAGGAAATGAGCCTACTACGGTAGATCAATTCTATACAGATCATCCAGAATTAGAAGTATCTCCTCTTGGTTTTATAGAATTAAAGAATCTAGAAATAAATAATAAGAATATTAAAAGATTAAGATATAAAACAGCAGATGGATATTTAGATTTAGGAATAATACCAAGTAATAGTGTTATTCATTAAATAAAAATGCAGTTTTATCTGCGAATTTCTTGTATAAATATGTGTAAAAACAATTCTCCCAATCCCTCCTTGTTTATCAAGTAGGCAGGGAGGGAGAGAAAAAACTAATAATAAGGAGAAAAATTATATGGCTCAAAATGAAAATTATTCAGTAGTAGATTTGAGAATCGGAACAGAAGAGCAGTTTAATGCAAAAGTAGGAACACTTCCTGCAGGAACATTATTTGGAGTTACAGATGCTACTGTTTCAAAAGCTGATTTATCTACTGATTTAAAGAATGAAATAAATGGAAAATATACAAAGCCATCAGGAGGTATTCCTAAAACAGACCTTGCAAGCGGCGTTCAAACCTCATTAGCAAAGGCAGATAGTGCCCTTCAATCCCACCAAACAGTTAAATTGGAATCTGGGACAAATAATGGTACGCTGAAATTAACAGTAAATGGAACAGCAACAGATAACATTGCTGTAAAAAATCTCGGAAGTGCTGCTTTTACAGCTACTTCTAATTACGCAACAGCCGCTCAAGGTGCTAAGGCGGACAGTGCCGTTCAAAAACCTTCTAATCCAACTACTGAATCTGCTATTACAATTAATTCTTCTGGTACTATTAGTACTAAACCTTTGGCCAGCATTACAGGTAAAACAGAAGTTGCTATAAGTTCAATACGGCCAAATGATGGTTCATCAGAGGTTTTATGGATTAATCCTGACGGGAATAGTAAATATGAATCACTAATTGATAGCAAATATACAAAACCAGAGGGTGGTATTCCGAAAAGTGATTTATCGAGCGAAGTGCAAGCATCTCTCAATAAGGTAGATACAGCATTACAGTCGCATCAGACAATTACAACAGGTAGTGTAAACGGAACGATTTCTGTCGGCGGAACAAATGTATCTGTAAAAGGTTTAGGATCATTAGCGTATAAAAGTTCTTTAACAAAATCAGACGTGGGTTTAGGGAACGTTGATAATACATCAGATGAAGCTAAGCCAATTTCCACTGCAACGCAAGCTGCTTTGAACGGGAAAGTAAATACCACAAGGACGGTAAATGGTCACGCGTTATCGTCCAACGTTACTATTACAAAATCTGATGTAGGTCTTGGTTCGGTTGTTAATGCTGGACAGGACTCAACTCCAACAGCCAACTCCAGTAATTATGTTACTTCCGGTGGCGTTAAGAGTTACGTCGATACAGCCACCTCAATTCTCAGAGATTATCCTATCGGCGCCGTTTATATTTCGGTCAATTCAACAGATCCGGGCAAACTGTTTGGCGGAAGTTGGACACAATTAAAGGATCGGTTCCTGCTCGGTGCAGGAACCGGGTATGCAGTTGGTACAACGGGCGGTGAATCAGTTCATAGGTTGACTATCGATGAAATTCCAGCTCATAATCACACCCTTAAAATAGTAGGTAATGGAGAGGTTCACAGTAATGTTCCAGCTACAAATACTTCATGGGGATATTATCAAAATATTGGAGACGGTATTAATACCGCCGGCGGAGGGCAAACACATAACAATATGCCGCCTTATTTAACGGTGTATATGTGGAAAAGAATTTCTTAAAGGAGAAGGCGATGAAAGTTTATAATGAAGAAAAAACAGAAGTTTTAGAAACTTGTGATTTAACAAAGGGTTTTTTAAAAACTGATAAAATTTTAAAAGTACATCATGAAGCCGTTCCTGCAATTCCAGCCGTTACGGTTGCATCGAAAATCGAAGTGATTCTGAAGAATGGCGGTAAGATAATTGAAGTTGACGGCGTTTATTACGAAGTAGTAAAAGAATTCCCGAACGGCGGCATGACGGTTGAAGAAATCGAGGAAACGCCGGGCGTGCCAAAACAAGAAGCATATGACTAGTACGAGGATATTAGGGTTTATATTCCATACACAGAACAAGAAATTAAAGCACAGGAGAAAATAAAGAAAGTATTAGAATGTAAGAAGTATCTTGCCGACACAGACTATATTGTGCTTAAAATTGGCGAGTGCCTTGCTGACGGGAATACGGAAGAAGTAGCGGCGATTAAAACGAAATATGCCGAACAGCTTGCAAAACGAAAAGAAGCAAGGGATAAAATCAACGAATTAGAGGTAGAATAATGGCAACTATAAATTATAAAGATCCCGCAACTGGAAATTGGGTTGAAATTCCTACGGGCCTCGTTGGTACAGTTACAGGGATAAAAACCGGTAGTGTTACAACATCCCCGATTGATGGAATAGTGACTATACCAAACGGAAAAGATCAGTATGGTGTGGTAAAAATCTCACTAGGCGCAGACAACTACCTTCATATTAACACCGATGGAAATTAATCAGGGGGTGTTATAATGACTACTAATAAAATATATTTTAATAACCAAACAGTACCCATAATACTTAGAGGTGTTTATTATAACGGAACTAGAATTGAAGGGTGTAAAGGTATTAAACTTAATGGAACCGTTGTGGTTAGTTTTGGTGCATTAAACTGGTCTGATTATACTAATGCTTATAATGCCGTTTGGATCGACGGTGATACAACAAATTAGATGGCGAAAATGACCGCTGAAAATGAATTTGCGATTTGCAGATCTGCTTGGATGTTGTATACAAGACAAGAATTCACTGGTGCTATTGGAAACAATACACAAATGTTTAATTTTAATAGTGATGGTAGATTATACATTGGAGATGATGCAACTGCTCAGAACTGGATGGCGTTATTAGAATCATATACAGAACCGATAACAATGGCTAGCGTGCATAATAAGATACCACTTTACTCTATGTTGACAGGCCTTCCTCTTATTTATAAAAAAGAAGACTCTACGTTTGCCTCGACAAGGATTCTGAGTGAAAATGATGATGGTAATTATGATATAAGTTATAATAATGGTAAATGGACAATTGTTTTAGCAGATCTTTCTGTGATAAAAAACCCATTTTACGAAACAATAACAGAGGATAATATAGCAAAGGCAATACACGACACCCTTAACGTAACAGCAACAGCGGGTAGCGGAAATATAACCATAACCGGTGCTGAAAATTGGGGAGAATTTGAATTTTTAGACGCTCTTTCCAATGTTTATGTGCCTGGTTTCGGTCCCTTTTATGATGACATTAGACCTGCGGAAGACGAATTATATCGTTTAGTTCCAAATGGTAATTTTCTTGCACAGTCGTATTGGAGAGTGAATATAACCTCATAGATTAGACTTAAGAATTCCTGGCTAAACACACTTGATCCCTGCGATTTCTATATACTTACAGGTTGGGGATTACAGTATATTCTTGATAAGACGGGAAGCACTATAGGCGAGTATTTTGCACAGGGCGAAAATAATGCTGAAGTTAATATAACTTATTTTGACACATCCTGTTTTGCAGGTCTTCAATATCCGAATATTTTATGTAAATTAAATAGTTCTTACAGCGGTTTTCTTCCTGATTATATTTTTACCAGTGGTAATTGGGCAGGAATATATGACATAGCTGATTATGGAAATCAAACTACAGCTCCTGTTTTTCCTACAGATTGTCCGTATTCTATAGGAGATTTAACACTGTCAGATTTAACTACTGATCTTCCTATCGCAACAGCAGAATGGATTGATGACAATAGCTTACAAAATGTCAAGGTGACATGCACTCTTAATCAAACCGTGGAATCGAATTACTGGGATGGTAGTGATATAATTCCAGAAAGTATCGCAAGTGTAGTATTTGAACAATATAACCAAAATGATATTACATCCTTTCCATATAACAATCCATCATATCCTACTAAAATAGTTGAGTACGTTTTGAAGTTAAAAATGAGAACATATCCTTCTTATGCTACTAGTAACAGAGGAACGGGCGCAACAGCTGAAACTAAATGGTATCTTAATGTTTATGATCCATATAATGTCGGTGGTTACTATCCAGTTAAAAAGACAGAAACATCAACAGCTGGAAATATGTATAAAACAAATGTTAATTATACAGCACAGTAAAAATAATCGCGAAGGAGATTAATAATATGGCAGATGTAATTGTTGTAGACGATCACTTATCGACAAGCAGTACAAATCCAGTGCAGAACAAAATTGTAACAGCGGCGTTAAATAATAAGGTTTCAGATGGTGTTTATGCGTCGGAAAATTCTTTTGGAACTGCTAAAATTTGGATTGACAGTTCAAATTATTTAAATATAGTTACAGAAAAAACAGTATAATACAGGTGATAAAAATGAAAGATATTATTATTTATATTATCTTCGGGTTACTTTGTGCTGGAGTATTGGCGTATTTAATTGTAAATATTGTTAAATTCTCCAAAATGAAGCCAGAAGAAAGAAAAGAAATGGTTGTAACATATCTTAAAGGTTTGGTTGCCTACGCAGAAAAGAAGTTAGGTTCTGGTAAGGGCGCGGAGAAATTAAAACTCGTTGAAGATATGTTTAAAAAGAAAGCACCGATGATTTATAAAATGCTTTTAAAAGCAACTGGTGTTAAAGATATTAAAGGATTAATCGAAATCGCTCTTGCAGAAGTTAAGCGCGATTTTGTGAAGTGAGGTAAAATATGGCTTGTGGTTGTTGTGATTTGAACAGAATTAAAAAATTATTTGAAGAAAAACGCAAAAAAGAAGCCGAAGCAGCGAAAGCAGCAGAGGAAGAAAAAGAAGTTTTGAAAGAAGCCGAAGCTAAACCGATTGCTAAGCCTCGTAAAAAGAAAGTTGAAGTAAAAGAAGAAAAAACTCCTGAAGAGGAAGAATTACTTTGATAACTCTTTTAGAGGAAAAACGGATAAATGATCGCTTTTATTTAAATTTTTCACTCGACAGCGCAAAAGATATGCGCGATTTGCCGCATCATAATAAACCATGGAAATCAATTGGTTTTAATTATGGTGTGCCCCTTCCTGGTTCAACCGCTCTTCTTGAAGATCTTGGTGTTACATATTATCTTGGGAAAGATCAGATATGGCATCTTGTCGGAGAGGGCGGTGAATCACCAGAAGAATTAGAAAAACTTTTAAATGAAATTTATGATTAGATATCCGTAATGGGTGGTTCTATCCCCGAAGATAAAAACGTTGAAAATATTGTTCCGTCAATAGCAACAATTCCACACGTTGAAGTGGAAGATGGTGTTGACACTATTATTTATGATGGAAATTTATATATATGAGGTGGCACTATGGCGGAAAAAACTGTTAAAACTATTTTTATATTAAAACATGGAACTCAATTTCAATTTGAATCAAATCATATTGTTTTGAGAGATGGAGAACCATCTTATACTACCGATACCCATATTTTTAAAATCGGTGATGGGAAAACGGAATGGAAAAATCTTCCCGCTATTTCTGGTAGCGGTTCTGATTTTAATGTTACACTTATAACTGGAGGGACTGCAAATGGCAATTGAAAAAATTCTGAATACCGTTATTCAGCTTAGAAACGGTACAGCAGAAGAATGGGCTTCTTCCACACTAATTCTTAAACAGGCAGAAATCGGTATCGAAAACGATACTGGTTTGTTTAAAATTGGTAATGGTAAAGATTTATTTAAAGACCTTAAATATGCCAATGATATTAAAGGTCAAATTTCAAAATCCGAACACAGATATTTGGATATTGAAAAGGCGGAGGGCGATACAGATCAACAGGCTATCAACAAAGCAATCGCTGCATATACCAACTTTGGTGAAGCAAGAAACGGCGATGTTTGTATCGTAAGAAAAGTTATTGGCGAGGGGCATTGGAATATACGGCTTATGCTTACTCTAATGATGTCGGTGGCTGGATTGCTATGGATGGTAATTATAGTGCCGATAACGTATATTTTAGTGAAGATTTGGTTTATACGGCCGACATTGGCGTTCTTCATGTTCCCGCCTCTGGTTCTGGCACAATTGCTGCAAAAAATAAAAATTTGACTTCTATAATTAAGTCTACCATTGCGCAACCGAAAGATCCTTCAGTATCGAACCCTGCGGCTCACGTAACATTAAACCAGGCTGGTTCAAAGGAAGCTGGTACAAAGTTAGTACCTTCATATACAGCTTCGTTAACCGCTGGATCTTATACTTATGGTCCTGCTACTGGAATCGCGGCAGAAACGTATAACGTAACCGATGGTGTTGAGGGGCATGAAGCTCAAACAACCTCTACTGGTTCGTTCCCTGAAATTCAGGTAACAGACGGTATGAATTATAAGTTGTCTGTTTCTATTACACACAATGCTGGTGCTATTCCTAAAAACAATGTTGGTACAGAAGTTCCCGCGAAACAAATTGCGGCTGGAACGAAAACAGCAACTTCTGGTTCAATCACTGCTTACAGAAACAGTTTCTATGGATCTGTTACTGATAAAACAGCTGCTCTTGATAGCGCGGCAATTCGTGCATTGAGCGGTAAATCAGGAAAAACAAATACAGCTGGCAATACATTTAATGCTTCCGAATCTGTTGGTGCGATGAGAGTTATTATTGCGGTCCCTGCTCCTAGAACTTGCACATCTATTAAAGACGTTAACGGTCTTAATGCGGAAGCTTTGAGTGCTTTTACGAAGACAACTGTTAATGTTGAAGGTGCAAACGGATATGAAGCAAAAGCTTATAACGTATATTATAAAGACAATGCAGCCGCTTGCGATAAAGCGAATAATTGGGCTGTAACGTTGGGTTAAGGAGGAAGTGAATTATGTCTATGGAATTTGGTAAATTAAATTTCGCTGTTGGCTTTAATAGAACTTCCGCGTTCCCCTTGAGGCTAATAGCTATTTTGAAAATTATGATGACGCTGTAACAGCCGCTGCTGGTGCAGCAGAAGTTGGAAGTGCTGACAGTGCTTATTATATTGGTCAGCTTTTGATTGTTAAAGATGCTACAGTTGGTGTTGGTCTTTATCAGATTAATGCTGGTAAAACACTTACGAAGTTCGGTCAAGCCTCTAGTGCCGATGAACTTGCTGAGAAAGTAAGTGCTCTTGAAGCTCGCTGCACGACAATTGAGGGCAAACTTATTCTTGCAACGTCCGAAAAAGATGGTTTGATGAGTTCTGCCGATAAAGCAAAATTAGACGCGCTCGAAACGAATTATGTTCAGAAAGACGGTGATAAAGTGCTTTCCGATAATAATTATAGCGCAGCAGATAAAGCGATTGTTGATGGTATCGAAGGAAAACTCGAAACCGAAAAACAACGCGCTATGGCGGCTGAAAAAGAAAACAAAGACGCTATTGCAGCTGATGTTAAGAATCTTGCAGATAATTATTACAATAAGACGCAAGTAGAGGAAAAAATCGCTGGCAAAAAGACTGCTTATGTTTATCAAGATAAAGCAGACGAAACATATATTGCTGATTTAAAAACATAGGGTAAGTTTAATCTTGGCGATAATATTTATTTTAAAGCAAAGAAAGTTTCTGATCAGTGGGTTTCTGCAATTCTTGCAGAAGCTGATGCAAGCGGATATTTTTATGAATTATCTGACTTAGAGGTTGATCATCCAAGCCTTGAAGGTTATGCAACAAAAGACGAAGTTTCTGCTGTAAGCACGGCGTTAGATAAAGAAACAACTCGTGCCACTGGCGTAGAAAACGAAATTAAAACTTCTTTGCTTGAAAAAGCAACAACAGAGGCTTTAAACGCTGTTTCTGCTGATGTTTCAGCTATTAAAGCAGATTATTTGAAATCTTCTGATAAAACAGAATTAACATCTGCTATTGGTAAAAAGGCAGATCAGACAGCTTTGGATACAGCTAATACAGCTATCGAAGGTTTGCAGACATCTGTCGGTTCTGCTGCCGATGAAGCGGCTGCCGACGGAAGTCTTTATGCTCGTATTGCAAACGAAGTTGCCACGAGAACATCAGAAGATGCTTCTCTTCTTAAAAAGATTACTGCAAACGAAACAGCAATTACTGGTCTTCGCGGAGATCTTGGATTAAAGGAAGATACATCTGATAAAGAAACTGTTTTTGGTAAAATTGCAAAATTGACAGAAGATATTGCTGCAGCTGGCAAAATCGATTCTGTTAAAGTAAACGGCGTTGCTCTTCCCATTGAAAACAAAGCTGTTGATATTACTATTCCCGATGCTCTTGTTAAATCTGTTGAAGAAACACAACTTTCTGTCAGTGAACAAGGCAAATTGGGGATTAAAGCTGTTAATGTCAATCTCCTTGAACAAACAGAAGGAGATACATTGGTTTTGCAGTGCGGAACTGCTACAAAATAATATAAATAG
>ENA-OOMW01000011-OOMW01000011.1-viral-metagenome-genome-assembly--contig:-NODE-11-length-22199-cov-19.717470_pt1 | contig 22199 bp, 29 predicted proteins | sample MGYA00245306_ERZ501074 | MGnify/ENA primary metagenome ERZ501074 (study PRJEB25959, sample SAMN05341353) | viral metagenome | host: human-associated | place: USA: California | collected 2014-04-26 | study... | reverse complement strand
TTTTTTTCAAAAAAATTGGCAAAATTTTTGGCAAAAATGTAAAATCGTCCATAGACGATTTTCATATACTAATGAAAGGTCAAAGGAAATATTTTTTAGGAGGTAAAAAATTTTGGCAACCAATTATCCATACTATCCACAGCAACCTATGTATCCAAGACCAGGTATTCAATATGTGGATCAGACCTAGCCGCAAATGGGTATTAAAGGCCGGCCTGTATCTTCTATTGAAGAGGCCCGCGCCATTAGCATTGATTTCGATGGTTCTGTATTTTATTTTCCTGATTTAGCAAATAGACGTATTTATACTAAGCAAATAAACATGGATGGCACAGCCAGCCTTAATGTTTATGAGCTAAAGAATGAACCAGTCGTCAGCTCTCCTCAGTATGTTACTAGAGAAGAGTTTGAGACTACATTAGCGCAATTAAAACAAGCTATGTTAGGAAAGGAGCCAGAATCTCAGCCCGCATCGGCATAGCCGCAGTAGACTGAGAAATTTAAGTTTTAAGGAGACATGAATTATGAACCCAATGCAACTTATCCAAATGCTTAGGAGTGGACAGAATCCTTAGCAACTCGCTATGAATCTGCTAGAAAGCTAGATGGGTGAGACCCCAATGGGTCAGAATCTTTTAAATCTAGCCAAGAATGGTCGATCCGCAGATATTGAGCAAATTGCTCGTAACTTAGCTAAACAATAGGGAATAGATTTCGACAAAGAATTTGCCGCCTTTAAAGAGATGCTTGGCCTTTAATCATCTTATTAAAGGAGGAACATTTTTATGTTCAATAATTCTAATGGCTATAGTCTAGCTGATATTGCGGCTGCTACTGGTGGTAACAACCGCAATGATGGTATGTGGGACAACGGTGCGTGGTGGATTATTATCCTCTTCCTCTTCTGTTTCAACGGTGGTATGTGGGGTAATGGTTTCGGTCGCGGCATGGGCGGCCAAGGCGCTGGATCTCCTGCGTTCCAAGGAACTACAACTCGTGAGGAAATCGCTTATGGTTTCGACATGAATGGTCTCCAGAATAGTGTTCGTGGCGTACAACAGGGTCTCTGTGACGGGCTCTATGCTATGAATACTGGAATGTTGAATGGCTTTGCTGGTGTTAATAATGCAGTTTGCTCTCTCGGCTATCAAACCGCTCAGCTTGCTAACGGTTTAACTTCTGACATTGTTGCTAACCGCTTTGCCGCACAACAGGGTGTATGCCAGGTTGAAAATGCTATCAATCAGGCTCGTTATGATAATACTATTGGTCAGAATAGTATTGCTCGTGAGATTTCTGATTGCTGCTGCGAGAATGGTCGCGCTATGGAACGTGGTTTTGCTGATATTAACTATAATATGGCAACCAACACTTGCGCTATCCAGACCTCTATGGCAAATCACACCCGTGACATTATCGACAGTCAGAATGCTGGCACTCGTGCTATCCTTGATTATCTCTGCCAGGAGAAAATCTCTGATCTCCAGAGTGAGAACCAGGCTCTCCGCCTTGCTGCATCTCAGCAGGCTCAGAACAATTATCTGGTTAGCCAGCTCGGCACTAAGGCACCTGTTCCCGCTTATGTGGTTGCAAACCCATACTGCAACTGCGGGACCGCAGCTTATGGTTGTGGTTTAACTGCCTAAATTAACCTATAAGGGAGAGTAATCTCCCCTTATATTAAAAACAAGGAGGATTTGTATTATGGAAATTACCGCTAATGCTGTGCAAACAGTCGCGGCTAATCAAGATGTTTTATTCACAAATGTTGCTATCGCAGGCAACTCTTCTACCGTTCATCGTAGCGGTAGCGGTCAAGTAACTTTAAGAGGTTTGACTAATTGCCAGTGTCGTGCGCGTTTTCGCGTGACATTTGGAGGTAATATTGCGGTTCCCGCAGATGGTACTGCTGGACCAATTTCATTAGCTATTGCTATTGATGGTGAACCTATCAATACCACTACCATGATTTATACGCCAACCGCGGTTAGCACTTATGGCAATATTTTTGGCGCTATTTTTATTGATATCCCACGGGGATGCTGTGGAAAAGTAAGCGTAAGAAATATTTCTACTATTCCAGTAAGCGTTCAAAACGCTAATCTAATTGTTGAAAGGGTGGCTTAATTTATGGAACGACTAAAGCATATGGAAGAAGTCTTGATGGGCTGTGTTCAGGCACAGTTAAGTCATCTTGATACGGTAGATACTGAGGAATTAGGTCAGGCTATTGATATGATTAAAGACCTTGAGCAGGCTAAATATTACTGCTCTATTGTCAAGGCAATGGAAGAGGCTGAAGAGGACGAACCTAAAGAAAAGAGCCATCACCATAGAGATATGGATAGAGTATATGGAAGAATGTATTATGAAGGTCCAGACGGCCATTATCCATGGAAAAAGCGCGATCGCGATGAAGAGTGGGAGAGCTATCCTTATTATCCTGAACGCGGACGTGAGATTGATATTCGCGATTCTCGCGAAGGCCGCAGTCCAGTAACTCGTCGTATGTATATGGAATCTAAACAACTCCATAAAGATAAGACAGAAAAGGTTAAGGAATTAGAGAAGTATATGCAGGAACTCTCTGAGGACATCGTAGAAATGATTGATGGAGCTTCTCCAGAAGAACGTCAAGTTCTAGAGAAGAAAATGACTAGCCTGACTAATAAAATCGCGCAGTTAAACCTTAATGCTTAATATTAACGGAGTAAGTTGGAGGATATTGCTAGTACCTCCAACTTCCTCTACTCTTGCTAGGAGCGATGGGTCATTAGCTTCTGGTGTTTGTGATAATGATACTAAATGTATCTATATCAATGAGAATCTTAATTCTTCTTTAATGAAGAGAGTGTTATGTCACGAAATAACTCATGCTGCTATGTTCAGCTATGAAACTGATTTAACCGTTGAACAAGAGGAGCTATTAGCGGATCTAATAGCTACTTATGGATAGGAAATAATTTCTAAAACCAATGATATATTTCAACGATTAAAAGCAAATAAAGGGGACTTGTCAAGTTAAAGACAAGTCCCCTTTATTTTGTTATTCGGGTTTAATTGGTAGTTCCAATGCTAATTCGTAATATCCTTTAGCTTGACCATTTCCGCCTAATCCAGAATATATTTGATAAAACTCACTTAATTGGTCATATTGTTCTTGTGTCATATAACCCTATTTAATATAAGCTTTACAAAGCTAAACCAAACGGAATTTATAAGACGAAATAATTAGCTGCATATGACTTTTCTCAATATCTTTAGTTTCCATGATATATTTTCGGAGTTCTTCGATCTCTTTCTGAATCGGTTCAATACGAGAATCTATAGTTTTTTCTAGCTCAGTGTCTTTATTCTCTTCAAGTAATTTTTTGTAATTCTTTAACTAGCTATGTAAGTATTTACAAAAAGCTAAGGCTCCCGCTGATACTAAGCCGAAAAAAATTTCAACTAAATGTTCAGCAATAAAAGTAAACATAAAATCCTCCTTCCTTAAACCTCTCAAAAAATTTAAGAGTTAAGAAAGGAGGATTATTTTATTTAGACCGCATCCTTACCAAGCGCATTTATTCTTCTTGATATGATGAGTTCCAATGCATACAGCGTCTGCGATATCCTAAATAACATGGATACCATAATTCTATTCTACATAGAGTTGAGCATTCTTTTTCTATTCTGCTCTTGTTCGACCTTTAATGCCTAAAGTAGATTTCCAAGACGGGGCGAGGACTGTTGAATGAGGAATCTGGATTTCTTGCAGTAATTCTGAAACAACTCCATAAACCTCTGCCAAGACCTTAAAGGTCTAAACATTATTAGCCACATTGTTCTGTTGCTAAATATCTTCAAAGATTACTTCGTCGATATTATAATCTGCAACTAAAGTCTAAATATCCTATCGCAACTAAACTAGTCTAGTATCGGTATTTGGATCATCTAAAGAAATCTTGCCGTAGGACTTCAATTCACCATCTTCAAAGATAGCCCACCCAGTAACCTTTGAGGCTTGGTCAAGGGCTAACAAGCGACTCATTACTTACTTGTAGAACCGAATCCGCCTACGCGCTCGCCTGTCGCAGCATCATCATCGGTTACTCCATAGGTATGAATAATTCCTTGCCCGATCTTATCTCCACGTTTAAGCTGAATAGCAAAAGGAGAAAGATTGATAATCTGGAAGAAGATTTCACCCTCATTATCAGGGTTATCGCAATAATCGGCGTCGATGATACCGATACTATTACCGATAATCAGCCAATGCTTAAGAGGGGTAGAACTGCGGGCACTCAGTTCGAGATACTGACCAGGCTCAAGATGACACTTCATACCGGTAGATACAAGAGGAATCTTAGCTTTTAGTTCCTTAGTAAGAGCCGCCATTTCATCAAGAGAAAGCGGGTCAATAAAGCCATAGAAATCTTCGTGGCGTTCCTTCTCAAATAAATCATCCTGAATCTTGGTTCTTAGAAAATCATAGGGAGGAATTACAATATCCTCTGCAACTACAAAATCATAACCTGCGGAATTGGCGGTTGCACGAGTTGGCAGGGGTAGATCAACATCCGCAAAACGGGAAACTTTCTCAAAATAACAGCTCATTACTCTTCCTCCATATTGATAGGCATAACCCCTTCAGGGTCTTTTTCATTGTCGATAGTAATAGTAGCAGTCACGAGCTGATACTCTTCAATGATCTCGCCTTTTGCCTTAATATATTTAGTAGCGTACTTAAAGGAAGTTAGCTCGCCAATACAATTCTTGTCAAGCCACTTCCGCAGACGAAGAGCATCTTCGACAGTAGGTACGCGATACACATTCGTTGTTTTCAAAGTATACATCATTAAATACCTTCCACTTCAATTTTTTGCTTTGTGTAATTACTTGTAATTAACTGTTGTCTAATTTCTTCTACTACATGGGATGGAGCATCAATCTTTACAGAAAAGATATTAGTTGCATCCGCAAGTAAACCAATATTCTTCGCAAATTCAGAGATATTGGAGTCGATTACTGTCTGCTACTGAGAATCATCTCGGCAGATATAAACACGGGATTCCGCAGAGAATGGATCATAATGAACTACTAATACATCGTTCATACTTCAATCACCCCTTGTGTATAGTCAAACATGGCATACATAGAGCAAGTTTTATCTTGCTGAATCCAGAATTCGACCATGTCATTTTGCACTTCGATGCCTTTTAAAACGCCCAATGTTTTAGCAACATCAATCATTTCAAAAGCCATCTTCTTTACATCATGCTCTTGATTATAGGTATATACAGTGTAGTATCTACCATCTACATTTAACATCATGTAGTATTTAGAGTCATGCTCAGTTAGAAACTGTTCAAGCTTTTCAGTTGCCCTGCGGATTTCAGCCTTCGGCATCTTAGGAAGCTTGTTATAAGCAATCTAGTTCATTTCATATAAGGTCATAGCAATTCTCCTTTTCTTCTATTATAATATCATAAAACTTTAGTTCTGTCAATTAGAATGGCTCCTAAAGAGTTGCCAATAAGTGCCACTATAAAGAAAGGAAACATTTCATAACAGAAAGAACCAGAAGCTATAAAATAACATAGGTCTGCAATACAGTGTTCACCGCCAAAGAGGATAAAACCTGCAACACATAATGGAACCATATATGGAGCAGAATTGCGGAAGCAAGAGACAGCCGTATACATAAACATACCACATACTATTGCTTTTATCATTACTAATCCAAGTGGAAGAGCTAGTTTGATAGCGACCAAAGGAATGGCCGCAGAGTGCGGGAAGAACAAGAGTAAGCATACTCCGATTAAATTACCAGCAAGAATCGTAGTAATGTTTTGCATATCTGCGGGATTCAGATGCATAAATCCTATTGCACCAGTATATAGTTTAAAGTTCATATTAAGAATGGTTAGAAGTCCTATAGAAAAGAGAAAGGCTCCTACTATTCCACCGACTTGAAGATAAATATAACTAGCTATGGCAATCATCATGCCACCAAAAATAGCATTAATTAGCATCATGTAAGTTAATAATGCGCTGATTGCGGCTACCGCGCATAGGCAAGGTAATATCTCGCTCAGCTTGAATATAAGGGCCATCAATCAAGACATCCGCAGTCTTAAGGATCTCCCGCATATTTGTGTCAGAAGAATGAAGTAGTTCCTCATATTTATTACCTGTCCAAATGTAGATTTTAGTATCCGGTAGCTCTTTCTTTACTGTTGTTACAATCAAGCGAGTAAGGAATGAGTTATTCTGGCATAAAGGTTCTCCACCCATGACACATAAATTTCTATGTATCCCATTAGCTTTTAATCCAGTAATGATTGATTGTAAAGTATCTTGTGTAAACTCTCTTCCGCCATCAAAATCCCAAGTCTCAGGATTGTGGCACCCCTCACAATGGAAGGGGCACCCCTGAGTAAAGAATGATAGACACACACCAGGTGCTGAAGAAAAATCATTATAAATAATTCCTGCGTAACGAATAGGTCATTCCTCCAATCGACCAGCGTGTTTTACTCTGTCATTTGCTTCTGCAATTTTACCTGCATTAAATGCAGTCGTATAGTTACCAGTTAGATAACCAGTCACTCGTCTAAGCTGTTGAATATGATGACTCCCGCAAACAGGACAATGGTCATTAAACTCGTCCATGAAACCACATTCAAGACAAGTATCATTAGGAACATTGATAGCAAAGTAAGGAATGTCATGTTCCATAGCATAATGCACTAGAGTTTCCAAAGCATCAATGTTATTTTTGACACCGCTATCAAGTTCGACATAAGTGATGCAACCAGCAGAAGAATACCCAGTTAACTGGCTTTCAATATCAATCTTATCGAACGGAGACATTTCTTTCCAGACTGGAACATGAATAGAGTTAGTAAAGTAATCTCTGTCACTCACATTAGGAATCTCTCCATACTTCTCTTTGAATTTTGTCATAGCGGTATAGCAAAGATTCTCAGCAGGTGTATAATATACACCAAAGTTTAACTTATACTGTTCTTTAAACTCTGCACATCTATCCTTGAAGAGCTGTTCAATTCGTTTCGCTAGTTCCATACCTTCTGGAGTAGTATGGTCTTGACCGATAAGGATTTGCAGAGTCTCAGCTAGACCGATCTGACCAACAGCAAGAGTACCATGTCTAAGAGCACTACGAGTAGTCTTACCATCATATCCTGCCATTAAGCCATTCTCATACATGAATTTAGCGGATGCCGCGGGTTGAGAGCAGATATAATCAAAGCGTTCAATCAGCATATCTTTTGCTTCATGGATCTTCTGGTCAAGTTTATAAAGGAATCTGTCAATTAAAATTTGTCTATCATTAAAAGAATAATGGCCTTTTACATCTGCATCAAAGTTAATCTTACACTCCATAGCTAAAGTAGGCATGATAATAGTTACGGGGCAAATATTACCACGACCATCTTTTGTTTGACCCATACCGTTGATATCCCAGCCATTTGCGGTGCGGCAGCCCATAGTAGAGAAATAGGTCTTGGGGTCATTGATGTCATATCCCGCATTACCAGACCAATCAACATTAGCATAGTTGGGATAAAGTCTAGTTGCAGTAGATCTTAGAGCCAGTCTAAACAGATCATAGTTTGGATCACCGGACTTTTGATTGACGCCTTTCATGCACTGGAAGATACCACATGGAAGATAGAAGTCTTATGTAATCTACCAAGTCCCTCAATAGAAACATCAAGCAATGCTTTCGTGACCATTCTACCTTCTGGCAACGTACAAGTACCATAGTTGATAGAAGTAAAAGGTAATTGATTACCAGAGCGAGACTGGAGAGTATTGAGGTTATGATACATACCCTCTACCGCTTGATGCACTTCTTTAACAGTCATATCAAGAGCATATTGATATGCTTTATTATAAATCATATATTCATTATCTTCAATTCCAGCAGTATCTGGGATATGGTCAAAAAGCTCTTTATCGGAGATATTCTCAATATACTTTAAACCTTCAATATAGTGTTTTCTAAAACTTTTTCTTACATAAGGAACCATAGTCCAGTCAAGATGAGTAGCACTTACTCCACCAAACTGCTGTAAGGATTGAAGCTGGAAAATAACAGCAACTAATTGGAAAGCAGTATTCACAGAACCTGCGGGCCGCACGTCAGTCTGTCTAGTATTGAAGCCTTTTGCAAGTAGATCATCAAAAGGAATAGAAAGACAGTTGTGCATACCAACTGCATATGCAGATAGATCATGGATATAAATTTCATTGTTCTCGTGATTGTGGCGAGCCATATCAGAGACGCAGTAATCTAGAGCGTATCTCTTCATTTGCAAGTCAGAACCTGCGCCAACTCGACCCCCGAATGACATTTCATCGACATTAGCGTTCTAATTCTCAATGGCTGTGCCGTTAATCTTCTCAGAGAAAGCCCTAATAAAATCGTCTCTGCCGGAGCGCGCAACTTCTCGCTTATAGCGATAACGAATGTAGGTTTTAGCCACGTCCTTGCGCTCAGACCGCATGAGGAAGTCTTCAACCATGTCTTGAATTTCCTCAACAGAGATAATTTTATCTGCGGTTTTTACACTATACTTAATTTCATCAGCAATATCATTTGCTGTATCTTCTTCATATAAAGTACCATCAACTTCGATAAAAGCCTTATTGATGGCATTAACGATTCTTTGCTTATCAAATGGTACAAGGATACCATTTCTCTTTTTCACTTGTAGCAATCAAAACACTCCCTTGTATTATTTTTATGAACGGATACTATATCTGGTGTTTTTGATAAGCAAATTTAACAAAATTGCCCAGTTATAAGATCGACAGCACGAAGTAAATCGCCTGCATCTTGATTTTTAATTACTTGATAATCAATATCCTCTAAATCTTCAAAATCTTGTTCATCTGTCGAGAATCGTCTAATAATCTCCTTAATATCAGGATTCTCTTCTCTATTCAACTACCTGATTAGACGTTCTTTATCGCTAGTCTGCACATAATAGGCAGTTAAGTCTACGAGTTTATCTTCCATAAGACATCTAATACCTTGAGGGTTAAAGACGCCCACATTGATTTTATCTTTTGATAAACTAGATAAAGCAGTTCCATAATGCCAATCATTAAATTCAGTTGCTTCTAGCATATCGCCATTAAGGACTTTCTCTGTGAATTGATCAATTGTCAAGAAGTGATAGTTTACTCCCTCTTGTTCTCCTTCGCGAGGAGGACGAGTAGTACAGCTCACAATCTCATTAAATTTATCAGGATCTACTTTAACGAGAGCGCGAAGGATTGTATCCTTCCCGCTCCCGGCTTTACCAAACAAAGCGATGACTTTGACTTTATTCATCTTCTTCTTCCTCCCCAGTTGCTCTCTCGCTTCTTAAAACAAGAGAACCATCAGCAGTCACTTCATCAATATGATATAACTGGTGACCATTAGAACTTGCATACTTCTTAGTTACAAATTCATCGCCTCTACGGATACCTTGCACCATAATCATATTTCCACGATTGAACCAAGACTTCTCAATGACGGTTTTAGTTCCATCACTATTCTTGCGGAAGGTCTGCTTATCGAACAAAGCGAAATACTCCTGTCTGAACTTAACAGATACTACACCTGTTGTTGTGAGTAGATATACAACGCTCTTAGTCTTATTTTTTGCAATACAAGTTCCGCAAATTCTATTGAGCTTATAGATTGGAATAATAGATGCGCCTTTCTTGAAAGTCTTTTCAATAATTGGCTCTTCAGGTAGAGAGAAGAAGTCTACTAAACCATACTTCTGAGTATTTACATCGCTCAATTCATGGTCATGGTAATAAAAGCACAGAACTTCCATTTCCCAAGAGGAGATATTTCCTTTAGCATATTTTTCCCAATCTTGCATGAAGATTCGAGTATTCAGTTCATCAAGAATACTATCTTTATTCTCTTTAATCCAATCTCTAAATATATCCATTTCCTTCTGATAGAAGTTATCCCAATCTTTAACATTGAATAAGAATATATCATTCTCGTTAATGATACCTTCTTCAATTCCGCCTACCTGCGTACTAAGTTCATAGATGAAGTCAACCGCTCGTTCATCCAATTTATAATATGTCCCATCGTACTTACATTCTGCTTTTAGATACCGATTGAACTCATAGATTCGACGCGCAAGAACTTGTTCTTCTGTATTTTCGGGTAAAAGACCATAGCGGATAAGACCTGGCATATTCTGTAGAGTTAAACGCTTCTTTCTATCGCAAGTCATCCACAAATATTGTACCATAGCTTCTTTACGATCGCAGAACTGATCAAAAGCACCGCCCTTAATAAGAGCAATCATAGCTTGCTTATTAGGCGTTACTCTATAATAAAAATCAACCATAGATACATATGGACGATTTGCAATAATCTCTTTAATCAAATCATTGTTGACATTAGTTAAACCCTTTAGACCAAACAAGATTTGATTGTTCTCTGCGTCGGGCTTAAATCCAAGTGCAGAATGGTTAATATCAACAAGAGATACCTTAATACCCTTGTTACGAATTTCACCAATAGCCTTTGCTAACTTTGTATAGTCAGATTGCTCGCCTTCATCTTCATCAATAGCACCGCTATTAACGATTAGGTACGCAGTATTCCAATACACAGGATTGAAATGAGTGGCGAGATAAAGAGTTTGCATACCAACAAAGCTATAAGCAAGAGCATGGATTACAGAGAATGAATAACCCATCTGCGGGCCGAGGCCAAACTTCCAGACATATTTACCCAATGTCTCTGACTTTGCAGTATCTAAAACCTTTTGGTGAAGTTCTGGAATCTTATTCATCTGTTTCTTACCAACAATCTTTCTTGCGGCGTTTGCTTCAGCCAGACTAAAGTTGCAAATATCGGGGTCCCGCAGCATCTTCATTAACTGCTCCTGAGAAGGAGGTACACCATAAGATGATAAGAAGTAAGGCTCCAAAGTCTTCTGCTCTTGTTTTGTCAGACCATTATTATCCATTTCTTGATACCACAAAGAGATATTATTCTTATATCTGACATACTTTTCCATCGGAGTTTCTGCGCCCGGCTCAGAAGCCATAAGACGCATCAAACCATTAGCGTCTGCCATTTCAAGAGGATTGTGCGGGCGAATTTTCTTAGCTGCCTGTGCCCCTACTGCACTATCGAACTGGAAGCAACCAATCACATCACCATTCGCTAGAGCAGTCCACATAGCTTCATCATCTTGTGGAAGAACAGACGGATGTAGATACTTATTATAAACTTCTCTAAGAGTTAAATCTTTTTCAATAACTCCATCTGCTTGAAGAAGCTCAATAGTTTGAATGATAATATCCTGTACGCTTGTTAACAGGAAGTCATATTTCACAGAACCTGCGGCTTCCTGGTCATGTAGATCCCACTGGGTAATCAATGCGCCCTTTGGAGTACGCATGACTGCGGCAGAATCATAGATATTTTCATCAAAGAGAATAACACCAGACGCGTGACTACTTCTTTTATTCACCATGCCTTGAATACGAACAATGATGTCTAAAAGTCCGTCATACTGCGAAACCGCAGTCACAAATGCTTTAACAGGCTTTCTGCCTTTCTCTTGATTACCATTGACAACATCTTCAATAGGCCACAAGAAACCACGCTCTTGAGGAATCAAAGAACTCAGATACTGTGCTTCATCAACATCAATACCATCTGGATACTCCTCAGAACGATAACCTCTACATGCAGTCAAGATTGCAGATTTCGTACCTTCTGTGCCGAAAGTGCAAACCTGAATAAGACCAAGTTCTCCTCTTTCCTTACGGATTTCGGCGAAAATCTTCTGAATTTTAGACGGTGCTAAGTCAAGATCGATATCACCTAACTCAACACGTTCATCGTTAATATAACGCCAGAATGGTAAATCCCATTCGATAGGGTCAAGCTGAGTAATACCAAGGAGATAATGATTCAAAGCTGCACACGCAGAACCACGACCTGCGCCAACTGTACTTCCGCAATCCCAGAACAAATCTACGTAGTGTTTCAATGTATTAGGATATGCAAACATACAAGTTTGCAACTTTTCACCGATAACTCTCTTTACTCTTGCTTCTTCTTCAAGTCTTTCCCAATACTCTTTCTTGTAGATAAGACCTTTCTCTTGCATCGCAATGATACACTCTTGAATCCAATATTTCTCTTGCTCATTATCGGATTCAATCAAAGAAGTTAGTACCTTATAGTCGTCACGGAAAGTATCCATCATATCTTCTGGAACTCGTGACCAATCATACTTATCATAATGAGTTACTTCTACTTCTGGAATAGACTGATGCTTCTCAAGAGAGTAAAACTCAATCTTATCCTTGATTTCATTGGAATTGTCGTAGATCCAATAAATTGTATTTAAGTCGTAGCTAGACAAAAGTAAATCTGTTGCCTCTTGCTCAGACATAAGATAAGTAAACTCATAAAATGAATCAACTTCTCTTTCTCCACCTTTGGAATTAAGATATGATTTATGCACATATCTATCTTCCTTAGTGAGATAGTGAGCATCTGTGCCAACACACATCTTTACATCAAATGCTTTAGCGATGCTAAGCATTCTCTTGTTCGCAATAATCTGCTCTTGATTGTCTGCTGGCGCACACTCTATATAAAAATCATCTTTACCAAAGACATCAATACCGAACTCCATAAAGTCGATAATCTGCTCATGGTAACGACGCGCATTATTTTCATCGTTAGCTTTTTCGCAAGCATCAAGATTTAGAATGGATTGTCCCAATTCTCCACCGATACAAGCGGTTGTGCCAATAATATCTCCCTTAAATCTCTGCATAACCTCTTTGAGTTCAGATTTGAGGAGAGGCACTCTTTCCATTCGACGGTCATAATAACCGTTCGTCCATGCAATAGAGGATAATTCTTTCAGACCTCTATAGCCATGTTCATTCTTTGCGAGAAGAATAAAGTGATAATACTTCTGGCCCATTTCTCGCGTATCGGTCAGATAAATTTCGTTGCCCAATGCCACGGTAAACTCAGGATGAGTTTCCTGAAGCTTTTTTGCATACTTGTTGACTCTCATATGGGCACTCAACGACTCGTGGTCTGTGATTGCGATTCCTGTCAATCCAAGCTCGATAGCTTTGTCAATCAACTCTTCCGGGTGATTTATACAGTCGAGAAGACGGAGATTGCTGTATTCTGTATGAGCATGATTGTTGAAATAACTCATAAACTGTCTCCTTTACCTTTTATATAAACATTATAGCATAATTAAATACAAAAAGCAAGTTATTAATCTTTTAGTACCAAGGTTAATTTCTGCGAAGCCCTTGTTACAGCCGTGTATAGCCATCTTGCATGGTCTGCTCTTTTAAGCATCTCTTCAAGCGCTAATACTTTATCATACTCACTACCTTGACTCTTATGAACGGTAATGCAGTAACCATAATCAAATTGCTCTGGTCGCAACTGCTTAGGAAACATTCGGAAGTTTTCCTTGTTTACAGTTGCTTCTTTTGTGGTGATAAGCTTATAGTCCATCAAGAGTTCATGGAATACCTGATCACGAGGATCGGTTTCATCAATGGTCTCTGGTGCGAAATCAATGATGCACATGGGATTAAGCCATGGATTAGGGTAAGTAGCAATCTCTTCGATTGTGCCGATGGTTCCATTAACAAGAGCATCACCTGTGGCAGTAATCTTATCCCAGTTATTCTTAAGACAAATAACCTTATCTCCAACAATAGGAGCAGGAATATCTTCGCCATATCGCATATTACGATAATAAGTATTCATAGTATGACGAGTGATATTCTTACCGCAAAGAATTTGATCAGCCATGTGAACATACCATCGCAAAGTCTCTCTGTCGAACGACGTTGATTTCTGAACCCTTGTAAGGTTTAATAATCTTACCTGCGCGAATATCTGCGGACAGGCGGATAATTTCGCTTTCTGCGGCCTGTCGCATAATTTCATCAAGGAAGATATGCGGATGATCGAGGATACCATTCTCCTCGCCAATAGGAGGTAACTGACCTGGGTCGCCGCAAGCAATTACATAAACATTATGCGATAGTAATAGCTCCCACATCTGTTTTGGTAGCATAGATACCTCATCTACGACGACAATATCACAATCAGAGTTAAGCGATTCTCTCGGAATATGAATGAAAGTGCCATCAGCTCGCTGTAAGGATTTGTAGAGTAGTCGATGTGCAGTCATCGCAGTTGGACAACCTTTATTTCTTAATACTTGTGCGGCTTTGCCAGTATAAGCAATATAGGCTACTCGTTCGGGATTAACATCTAGAGCAGAAATAATGAACTTAATAAGAGTTGATTTACCTGTTCCAGCGTAACCTGAAATCACAGTATAAGGTTCATTCTGGTGATATCGCTCTACTGCGATTCTCAATCCTTCCTCTTGTTTACGTGTTAGTTCCATTTTCCTTCTCCTTAATTACTGCATCTACTTTAGCTTTCAAGTCATATAAATCTTCTAGTTTTACATCATAAAGTAGTCTAGTATTCATCGGTAGCATAATTAAATCACCATCTAGTTTATAGGAGAGTTGCTCATATAGTGAGACTGCTTCCGAAATATTCATGCTAGTTAAATCTACATATAAAATATTCATACCACTTTTCCTTTCCAAAAATAGTAAACCCTGTTTTAGTTTCGACGAACGACCGTCTAGGTTCCGGCCAGTTCGTCGATTCTTTACTTTAACTTATGAAGTAATTATATGCAGCAATAGCATTTTGCTGTCGCGTATAATAGCTCCCAGAACCGCACCTCTCATAGCATTTAGCAAATGCCAGAGCAGCGCTTTTAATGTCGGTTAAATCTAAGAAACTATTGTAATCAAAGTTTCTCTTATAAACATAACCGAATGTATCGAACTCGTACTCAATAGTATCTCGCAGATAGTCGCATTGCTCTTCTAACGAGGCTCCCCATACATTTGAGTAGGCTTTATTCCATTGACATATACCATAATATCCGTTACCAGAAATCGTGGCTTGAATATCTAATGTGTTACCTCCAGTTTCAGCCATTATATTACCAAGAATGCCAGCACAAACTTGGTTACTGTAGCCCAGATCTTTGAAGTAGGTCCATATATAAGTAGCTGTTGGGTACTCTTCTTCCTTTTGATGCCAATGTTCCATGAGTTGGTCATATACGCTTTGATATTTCATTCTCAAAGCATTTGCATCAGCGTGTTCTTGTTTTGCTAATACAATGACGTCATGGTCTTCACTATAGCCTAGCTATCTAGCAGCTTCAGCCATTTGATGTGCGGCGTTCATATTCGAGATTTGTTCCGCAATAAGCTCAACCAATGTATCCATATCATCAAGAGTATAACTAACAGTTTCGTTATACGGCACGGAATAGGCTTGAGTAGTGACCACTAGGCCATAGCCACATCCGCATAAAGACAATATAATGATTAAACTTGTGATAACTTTAATAAAACGACTCATTTGATTGTTCCTCCTTTAGTAAGAGGTCGCGCAATCATTAAAAATAATATTCCTGACGATTTATAATCTCATAATTCTAGATAATAAGTTGTGGTGTTACACTATTGAAGTATTTATTTACTTCGGCCTTACCCACAAGATTAATAGTCACGCAACCGTTTTCGCTGAACAAACTATCCAGCTCCTCTTCGCTTGATTTAAACTTGATGCAAGTAACTCCGTTGGGTAATTGGATCTTCAACGTGGGGTTCCTATCTCTTGCCATGAGTGTAATCATGTCTTTTGTTACTGCAACATTTTCCACCGCGATAAGTGGTTCATCAACATTTTGACCCCAAAGATTTTTCATGTTACCTAGTTCAAGAATTTCTTTAGGATTAAAGTTGTTTACAGAATGAATAAAATCCACTTTATAACTTGGTGAAAATTCTATATCCTTGAGTGCATTATCGGCATATTCGAGAAAGGCATCAAAATTCTCGTCTAAGATACCGAAACCAAATGCATTAGGATGACCTTCAGCAAGATAAACTAAACCGCTATCTCGACAAAAGCCTCTGAAATCATTTAGTTTAGATTTCTCATATCCACGTGCCGAACCGCTCCAAGCGATTTTCCCATCTTCTTCTACTTCCACTAACAATGCCACAGGCCGCTGGTATTCTGCCATAAGTTTGTTAGCAATTAAACCAGTGATACCTCTATCAAAAGAAGGGTGTTCTAATTTAATTAACAAAATCTTATGATCGAGAAGTTTATTATCCTCGATGATTGCTTTAACCTGTTCAACCGCGGCGTCCTGATTTCTTGTTTGCCGATTTTTGACATTAGTGCAAGTCCGCAGACTTTGTTCCAACCTTGTCTCTTGTTGACCAGAGCATCCTCTCTTAGTTGAAGGAACTAAATCAAAAGCTTTCCAGTTAAGCATCGACTCAAATAATAGAGTTTTTTCAGCCATCGTTCCAACTCTTGTAATTGAGTTAATAAGCGGCACAATGTAGAAAGCCACCCCGATAGGAGTAGGGTGATCACCTAACTGATAATGGTTCTTTTCCGCCATACCTTTGATAAATGGATTTTGAATTCGGCTTAATCCAGTTTGAACCAGATAGTGTGTTTCAAAATCTCTCAAATCCATCATATCTCCAACTAAGCCAATAGCTACTATATCCAAGAATTGATCCGCTTTCTGTTGATCTGCGGGAAGCAGAGAATCAATAAACTGACATAGCTTATAAACTACACCAACACCGGAAAGCGACTTAGTAGGATAATCACAAAGCTGATTATTTACGACACAGGCATATTCTGAAATTCTCTCAGCCTAATGGTGATCCAATACAAGAACTTCAATACCTTTATCATGAAGAGCCTTGTGAATATCATAGTCATTAGAACTTGAATCTGGCGCAATGACCAATGATGTCTCTGGTGGAATCAACTCAGGGTTAATACCATGAATCTTGCCATCGTGGAAACTATATGAAATATGTGATATAGCAGATGGAAATACGGCATGGATATAATTCAATAATAACGCTGCTGAAGTATATCCATCGCAATCGCTATCTACTTGCACATGAATATGAAAACTATCTTTACTAAGTTGATTAAAAATCATCTTAGCTGCACTCTCAATATTTTTGAGTAAAAGGGGTGATAAATTATCTGATTCTGATACATTAAGATAATGGTCAATATCTTCAAATTTAATCCCTCTATTTGTCAACACCTGTTCAATAGCGGAGTAGCCGTCATGAATAGGCTTAATCAGCTAATAATCCATGATTTACCTCCTTAACCTTTTGGAATAATTCGTTCGGCTAATAACTTCTCAAAAACTTGCGGCCCTTGATCAATAGGACTAGCTTTATAAGGGGAAATCATAGCTTTATCGAATATAGCTGTTACTCTTATAGAGTTATTATATTTATTATAAAAATGAATAAGTTTAGCTTTTAATCGCTTAAACTCATCATCGCTAATTTCTTGGAACTGTCTATCAAGAGCAATCACAATTTCTCTCGCGCCAACTTGTTTCAACAAATCAACCTGATAGCTCGATAAGCTACTTCCGCAAATAGCGACAGAAATATCATTCTCATGCCCATAGTATGATTGATACATTAAACAAGACTTTTCGCTCTCAAAAATAATCGCCGCGTGGATTTTAGCGATATTATCTTTGCTATTGTTTAAGTTATACAGATTCATACTTAATGGATGATTGTATAATTGCTTACCAATCAATAGAGGTCTATATTTACCATATCTCTCAGCTTCATCTGCCGCTAAAGAGCGACCTCTAATACCAATCAAACGATTATCAATATCAAAATGCGGAATTGTGATTTGCTCGCCGCCTGGATAGTAGCCAATAAGATTCTTTTTACTCACTTCATCACTAATTCCCTCTTGTTCCCACCGAGAGATTCGTGGATAAGCAAAGCGAGTAAGAATAACTGGATCATATTCTTTTAGCTGAACAGTAGGTTTCTTTTCTGGAAGCCGCAGGTTGTGTTTCTTGAATATGTCCCAGTCTTTTAACTCCGATTGTTCCTCTTGTTTTTCGATACCATCAAAACCAAAGTACGATGCTATATAATCCATAGCATCGTACATTTCCCATTTCAGTTGCTTTTGATTTTTCATTACCTTGATACATAGATCAAAGATATCAAAAGTAGGATCAATACAGCCAGTATAGCATCTAAACAATCGAGTATTAGTGTAATAATAAAGCTTGCGGGAACCTTCGCCAGGTAGATTGTGACAAATGGTTTGGGAGATAAGCCTCCATCTGTGTACTCAGGCTCGCCTCCCCAAGCTTCTACCAAGTCATAAATCTGCTCTAGTTCTAGTTTCTCCTTTAGCTCGTCTTTATCATAATAACGAGACATTACTCAATAATAACGAGATGAGTTACCGTACCACGTAGACCATAACTCTCATTGATGATACCCATTACATACTGATAAGGGTTCTTTTTTGCTTCATCATCCTTACGAGTAGAAAGGATACCATCAAACTGCTTCTTAGTAATCTGATAATCAATAGCCTTAGAGTTCTTCATATTATCTTCTCCTTAATTATTATCCCATGCGCTGTCCATCATCTACAATAACCTTAATATCTTCAATACCAACCATTTCATGATGCCAAGTGGTACAAAACTGAGGATGAATGCGACAAGTACCTAAATCCGCGGTACACCATAAGAACACGCCCTTATAAGAGCCTCGTCTGTTCTTATAGACAGAGAGTTTAATGTTCGGTCTTTGAAGATTGGGGTTTGCTTCAAGAATTGGTTCTAGCTTTGCTAAATCTTCTTCTGAAACACCTAATAAAATCATACCTACGTCAGCTCGGTCGGCAATACTCTTAGCACCACGTAGTAAGTTCTGGTCAGGAGTTTCGCTATCTTTATAATCACCATTCAGCTGAGTTGCTGACATGATAAAAATACCATATTTATTTGCCAAATCTTTCAGTCTTGCGGAAAGCATAAACAAGATATTATCCTCTCTCAAGCGGATACCGCCCGTCTTCTTGGTAATTTCCTCCAAGATTTTCAAAGAGGTCTGAATATAGTCGAACAAGACATACTTAACATCATGTTCTCGAATATTCTTCTTAATCTTATTCTCAACATCTTGCAAAGAGAAATCGGGTAATTCCTCAATCCAGATAGGGCTATCTTTAATAATCTTCGCCGCCTCTACGACTCGCTCACGTTCTCCCTCAAGATACTGACCATTAAGAATATGCTCCTCATTTACACAAGAAAGAAAAGCCAACATCATTGTTTGAACTTCACCTTTATCCTGCTCTGTGGCAATAAAGAGTGTTGGTTGAGACGCGCCATTCTTAATCCAACCAAACTGTTCATGGTAGATACGATTACACGCAAAATTGCAGGCATCCGCAATCATACTTCTCGTTTTACCGATACCGGTAGCTGCGGACCGCAAGTAATATTTCCGCAATCTTGCTCCTCTTGTTACTGTATTGATAAGCGGTCCATAGAGAGGAATACCGACCTCTGGATGCTTCTCAAGGTCTTCGATTAACTCCATGATACCATCACCCGCTTGATACCCAAGACCTAAATCATCTTCAATATACTTACTCTTGATTTCATCAATCTTGGTATCAATCGTATTTGCAATATCAATTAGTGAAGTTGCATCTAACCAATCCTCTTGTTGCTGACGCTTCTTAGTATTAAGAAGATTATCTGCGTCATACAATCCACTTACATCCACTCCATAACTATCATAAGCTCTTAACAAAGTGAACTTTTTCAATCTACCATAGTAATAGTTAAAAGTGTCTTGTCGAGCATTTTGAGAAGCTTCTAATAGATACTCAACACCTTTATTCTTCTTAAAGATTGCATCAAACTTAGGTCTATTGGCTAGATAGTCAATAATAGCGTCGATATTAACCTGACTACCTGTCAGATGAATATTATACATACTACCGAATACAATCTTGTGGAAATCTTCTACGAAATCCTCTTCGTGGATCATATACTTGTCTGTGTCATCGAGAATCGCGGCATTATTGAAGACACAACCGATAATCTGTGTGATAGCAGCAGTATCAACATAACTACTATTCATGTATCTTCCTCTCCTTCGTCTAAGAATGTAAATAATTGCCGCGTATGCTTCATTGGCTCTCTCTTAGGAGGAACAATGTGAATCTCCCGCACAGGCAAATTATACTTCTGAATTTCTACTCCCTTATTGCGCTCTTGAGCTTCCCATAAAGCTCTCCAATAGTCAAATGCTTTATCATATACCCAAGGAATAATACCGATACCACCGTTAGCTTTTTCGATCGGATTACCCTTAACTTCAAAGAAAAATTTTAGCGTTTTTCTCATTCCAGAATAGCTATAATTTTTTTCTTTTCTAAAGGTATCCATCTGTTTCCTAATTTTGACTGGAATAGTGTTAACTCCAAATAATTCCTTGATATATTCTTCTAATTCACGCTTGTCTTTTTCTTCTTGAGTTTGATTTTCTTCTTCTGTCCTCGCACAAGCTACATGAGCATAGCGTCTTGCGTTTGGTTTTACGAAAGGCTCGGTATTAGCATCAAACATCTGGCCGCAGTATAAGCACTTTACCATATGTTTTGCCATAATCATTACGCTCCTTTCTTTACATTTTCTATAACTATTATACCATAATTATAATAAAAAATCAAAAGGAGAGTATTCATACAAGAATACTCTCCTTTAATCTTAGCCCTTAATTAGAAGCTCCAAGTCATGAACAATAAGGTCGATTTGTTCAGCTTGCTCAGGAGTACATTCTCCGACTTTCTTTCCCCTACCAAGATACTTATCAACAATAGCGGTAATCTTACCGGCATTAGACTGATTAGCAGACATCAATTCGCCAACCAATTCTTGGAAACGAGCATTTAGTCGGTCAAAATCATAAGTTACATCTTCTGTAACTACCTGAGTAGCTTCATTAGAAATAAACTTACCACCAGTTTCCTCTGCCTGTTTGTCGATAGCTTCCGCAATTGCGCTTACCAGATTATCATAGGTAAACTCAATAGAGTTTGGGATATACTTGAAACGAGAACCCGCTACATAACGAGGAGTACCTCTCATGAAGAGACGAGTCTGAACGCCCTCGTCAGTATTTACGGAAGTAGAATAACCGATGATGTCGCAAGTTCTTTCGCAAATCAGACGACCTCTCTTATCAAGAGTAGGAACGATTTGGTTATACTCGTTACCCTCTTCATCCTTAAATACCTTATCAGTAGAGTGGGAAATCAAAATCAGACCATAATTCAACTGAAGAATCTTGCGGATCGCCTCGTCAAATTCGGTACCAACCATGGAATAGCCCTTACCATAGGGTAGATCCGCGATGGTATCAACACCTTCACGATTGCAGACATACTTCTCGCAATAGCTGTAAGCAATATCTGCGGTGTCAATAACAATGGTCTGGAACTTTTCCTGTACTTCTGGAGTTTTCAGCTCTGTAAAGAGCTTCTTAAATTCGCCCCAGCTATTGATAGGCTGGGCATATACACCAGGCAACGCGTTATAACCCTTCTCAAAAGCGAGAAGAAGCGCGCCGGGAAATTTACTGGCAATCGTAGTCTTACCAGACTTAGGAGTGCCATAGAATAAAACTGAATATCCTCTTAAATCTCTTGATACTTCATGTGGTTTAAGGTCAAGCAAACTCATAATTATCTTTCTCCTTTAATTATTTTATTTATAATGAGGAAATGAAAGGGTAGATAGCTACCCCTTATTTAATTAGAAGTTGTAGTCGCCCTTTGCGGGAGCCGCAGTTGCTTTAGAAGCACCGGCCGCAGCCGCGTTACCACGAGAAGCCTGATACTCGTCCTGACGCTTCTTAATCTCAGCAAGATGAACCTCACGAGCGGTCATCATCTCACCCAGTTCAGAAGCCAACAAAGTATCTTCGCTATCCCACTCATAAGTCTCAGGCTGTGCCCAGTTAATCACAAAGTCACGCTGAGAAGTACGAGTTTCCTTTACAACAGCTTCACCAAATGCGCTCTCTTCCTCGGTCTTGCGTACAATAGTTTTGGATACCTGAATACCCTGAACTCTGGTGAAGAGAGGAGAACTAGAGGAAGCGCCGAGATTTTCGAAATAATCGAGAGCTTTTGCGGGAGCGTA
>ENA-OOMW01000010-OOMW01000010.1-viral-metagenome-genome-assembly--contig:-NODE-10-length-22415-cov-11.932924_pt1 | contig 22415 bp, 38 predicted proteins | sample MGYA00245306_ERZ501074 | MGnify/ENA primary metagenome ERZ501074 (study PRJEB25959, sample SAMN05341353) | viral metagenome | host: human-associated | place: USA: California | collected 2014-04-26 | study... | reverse complement strand
CCAAAAGATAAGAAAATTAAAAAAGAAAAAACGTAGGTTACAACGTAAGTTATCAAGAAAATATCTAATAAATAAAAAGGAGATAGTTACTGTAAAACAAGTAATATTATAAAAGCTGAAAAGAAGTTGTTAAAACTTAATCACCGATTAACAGATATTCGTCATAATTATTTACATCAAACAACTACTGAAATAATAAACCGAAAACCAAAGTTTATCGTTTTAGAAGATTTAAATGTAAAAGGCATGATGAAAAATAAACACTTATCAAAAGTCGTAGCAGAGCAATGTTTTTATGAGTTTTATAGACAAATAGAATATAAATCATCATGGAATAACATTAAATTCATAACAGCAGATAGATTCTATGCAAGTAGTAAAATATGCTCATGTTGCGGAACAGTAAAGAAAGACTTAAAACTCAGTGATAGAATTTATAAATGTGATAATTGCAATACTGTAATTGACAGAGATAAGAATGCAAGTATAAATTTATACAATTATGGTAAATCAATAGCTTAGTTACCTAAATAACACTATTGATATGTACCGATACGTTAGTCGGGAATTTAAGCCTTTGGAGTATCATATCAAATGTGAGTAGTAATAGATTTCCTATTATCAAAGCAGATACGTTGAAAAAGGAATGAAACATAAGATTTTATATTTTTTATAGATTTTTATAAGTTTTCAGTAACGGCAGAAGAGCTTGTTCTACAAGAATCTGTTATGGGTAATTAATATGACTAATGAACGTGCTGCTCAAGTGCTTATCGCCGCATATTCTTTTATAGTTAATCAATGTGATAATCAATTCATAGACAACTATGAAATTGCTTGTGCAAAAGCTGTTGGATTACTTATGAATACCCCTGACATTATTGAGGAGACAGAATAATGAACTTCTTTCAAAGATTTTTTGGACATTTAAAGACAGTAACAAAGCATCGTTGGTGGGTTTGTTATTATTGTTTCAAGGCTGGTATTCCGTGGCAAGGATTTGTACACGACCTAAGTAAGTTTTCTCCTACCGAATTTTGGGAGTCTGTAAAATATTATCAGGGTTTTCGTAGTCCCATTGACTATTGCAAAGAAATTAATGGATGGTCTAAAGCATGGATGCATCATAAGGGTAGAAATAAGCATCATTACGAATTTTGGCAGGATAATTTTGACTTTGGTTGCAAGCCTGTTCAGATGCCCTATAAGTATGCCCTTGAACTAATTTGCGATTTCCTTGGTGCAGGAAGAGCGTATAATGGGAAGAATTTTTCTCCTGAAAGTGAATATAAATGGTGGCTTAAAAAGAAAGACCATGGGATTAAAATGCACCCTCAGACGCTCGAATTTGTTAATTTGATGATGGAAGATTTTCTAAATTCTGGTTTCATTAATACGCTTATTCGTGCAGAGGAATACTATAATTTTGCGGCTATTCGCACACATTCTAAGGATTCAAAATGGAGAGAAACAGATGAGTGATAAAGTTTATGAATTTAATTCTTCTAATGCCGTAGGTTAGCTTCGGGAAATTGCTATAACTAAATGGCTTGAAAACAGGGAAGATGTATTAAGTGTAGAAAATGTTTCAGGGGATAAATTCTATTAGAATTTAGATATTGACCTTATTGTAAACAAAACCAATGGTACATCTTACACTGTTGAAATAAAAACAGATACTTATGTTACTGGTAATTTATTTTTTGAAGTTATCAGCAATGAACAGCGTCAAACTGAACGGTGTCTTATGAAGTCTGACGCGCAATTTTTGTTCTATTATTTCTTAAAAACTAAGACTGTATATATTCTTAATATGAGAAAATTTAGGCAATTTGTCATAGACCGAATGGATATTTTGCAGGAGAAAAGGGTGAAGAATAAGCTTTTTACAAGTCGAGGATTTCTTGTTCCTTTATCTCTTATTGAAGCTGAAATGAAGCCTTTGAAAAAAATCCAGCTAAATTGATAAAAACCTCTTGACAAATAACAAAAGGTCTGATATAATAAACACATAAAGTTAAGAGAGGTTTTTAAAAATGAATTTCGATAAAGTTGCTTTTGTAATTGCTCTTTTTTCAGTTGTCGGACTTATGGCATTTTTTATTCCACCTTTTGCTGAGAAAATTGAGAAAATGGTGAACGAAAAATATAGCACTAAAAATGTTTTGAAATTTTTTACTGCTCTTTTGTCAGCAGGAATTGTTTGTGGAGTTGCTATTGGTTATCCTCTAACAAATAGCTTGGATAAAACTATCCAGTCTCCCACAAAATATGTTGGAGCAGAAATTGTAGCTCGTGGTACAGATGGAGCATACATCTTTCAAGAGATGGAATATGATACGGGAGAAACTTATCGTTATATCTCAACAAATTGGCTTCCTTATGACGCTGTTTATCTTTTGACCGTAGACAAGGAGACAGATGAAGTCCTTGTTGTTTGGAAAACGGCAGATGATGGACCGCGTATTGAAGCGGTAGGATAAAAACATACTTTTATTTTGCTTACAACAATCCTTTCGTTGTGATGTGGTGGAGCTTTGCTCGGTTAGCGCGTGACTTCTCTTCGGAGACACCACGGGATAGCATCATGCGTGGTGCTATCCTTAATATGCAGGATTAGTGTTAATGGTTAGCACGGGACTCTTCCAAAGTTCAAGTGCCAGTTCAAATCTGGTATCTTGCTCCATTTTAATTAGAATTTAAAATTTAAAGGAGATATTATAAAATATGGATGTTACTCAGATTGTGACGATGATTATTGGTCTTTGCGTTGCCCTATGTACCGCAGTCGTTATTCCTGCCTTGCGCAATAAGTATGGTCAGGATAAGATTGACAAGGCTCTTGCAACCATTGAGACTTATAAGACTATTGCTGAGATTGCAGTAAAGGCTGCTGAACAGATGGGTCTTACTATGGGTTGGGATGGACAGAAGAAGTTGCAGGAAGCAATGGATTATGCTGAGAAGAAGCTCGCTGATATGGGAGTTGTTTATGACGAGACAGCTCTACGCAAGGAGATTGAAGCTGCTGTTTATGCTATTAGTGGCGCTTTAAAGGGCAATACTAAGGCTAAGACAACGGAGTATGTAACCTCTGGCTATATTCAGGCTGTCATGGATAGCAATACGGATATTCCAACTCCAACTGTAACTACTACTGCAACAAGCAAGTAAATTAGAATTTTACGCTCTCTCCATCGGCGTTAAACTGATGGAGACTATATGGTGCGTTAGTCAAGTGGCTAAGACACAGCCCTTTCCTATAATGCAGGTTTGCCTTAAATTTTAAGATGTGTTTGATTCACATATTATAGACCAACGGCTGTAACATCGGTTCGACTCCGATACGCATCAATAAGCAATGCGGGATAAACTTAGGAGGTCTAAGGTTCTCAGCGCAGAGAATGTCTATGAAAAATAGATGGGTTTCGATTACCCTATCCCGCATTGTTTTATATTTTTTATATTTATTTGGTGTATTATGAAGATTGAAAACAAATGGCGTACTTTATGTACCAGTAGCGAATATATTTGCGCTATTACAGACGAATTAAATTATTTGTCTGGTTATAATAATACAAAGTATGGACATTATATCCTCTTTAATAAGGGTTATATCAAAGATAAAGTTATCCCAATTAGAGTAATTGGGGGAACTGTTGGCGCGATTAAAATTGATGATAATTTAACTATTACAGATATTATCATTGATACAGAATATGTAGTAAAAACATATCCAACTAATGTAAATGAGCTCATGAAGCATTGGATTGGAGAAAAAATTGAGGTTGACGAAAATGACTGATGTAAAATTTTTTGAATTTAGTAAGAACGCTGTCCGTGATTATGTAATTAATCATTTAGATAAGTCTGATTCTACTCCTGATTTCGATGTATATATTGTGTGGTATTGTAAGACTTTGCAGAACTGGAAGGCTCTTCTTTCTACCACTCTGTTGGATGGTATGTATTACGAATTTACTCTTAATGGTGATAAGGACGAAGCATATCTTGACGCTTATAAGAAGTGGGACAACAACTGTATTAAGATTCCAGCGGAGTATCTATAATGAATATTATTATTCCTTTTATTCTTGGGATGTGGGTTATGTTTGTCATTGACTATATTCGTAGCATGAACAAAAAGTAATCAAAATTTCCCAAAAAGTTTAAAAAGGTCTTGACAAACGAAAAGGCTTGTGCTAATATAAAGACAAGCTCAAACGAGCGCTCCATGATTTATCTCATCGACTCTTACAGCAATTTTTTAATAATATTCTTGCCGAGAAGCTAACTATGGTTCGATTCCATAATCCTTTCCCTGAGAGGATTAGTCAAGTGGTAAGACAGCTTCATGAATTTATTAAAGAGTCGAGAATAAAAAAGTTATTAGCCTATTGACAAATCAAAATCAATATGGTATAATAAATACATAAAGTTGGTTAATCGGTAACTGTGAGAAAGTAAGATAACTCACGGGGAAATGTAGTTCACCAGCCTCACTTACTTGGGGTGCGTAATATGTTGCTAAAAGACACCTTCCCAACTATAAAATTAAAAGGTAGCGAGTGTACCATTTTAACGGTTTTGGGTACACACCTTCTTATTAAAAGAAGAATAAAAAATTTGTTTTATTTAGCAAGAGTGGTTTTAAGTTCCCTGTAACGTGGTATGCCAATCACATTCAATCTTGCTATTTAAATAGGTAGAAGAACCTACTGCGTTTCTTGTTAGTACGCTCCTATTTTGAGTTGGAACACTTGAAAACCAGTAGCGTTCCTAAACCAAATTCAATTTGCGCCTGTAACTCAGTGGTAGAGTAGCGGCCTTGGATAATAGCGTTTAGGCTTCAGCAAGTGCGAGACTTGCATTATCCCTTAAGCCGTCTGTCATGGGTTCGAGTCCCATCAGGCGCACCAATTGTTTGGTAGCTCCAAACTGATGTAGGCGATTATCGGCTTACCCCACAAAGAATAATAATGCTTGCTGAAAACTGCGGAATCGTTAGGTATACATGGCGATTTATGAACAGGACTATGACTCCTAAGTAGACGATGTGATAATCTAAGCAAGAAGCCGACAAATTGCGGGAGCTAAAGAGAGAACTAACAAAATATACGGTGGAAATCCGGCGGACGAGGCAAAACTCGCGCACAAGGCAGTAAAAGTCGTTTGCCTGTTCTCTCTACTCTTCTCTATATGCTTTTGTAACTTCGAATCTATCTCCCCGCGCCATAAAAAGGAGTCTTTAATATGAAACCTTGGTCTGGAAAAGATTTTGAATATCTTGGTCTTTATGTAAAAAATAATAAAAAGATTGGATATTTTGAGGTTTTCGATAAAAACGGCAATCTTCTTTTCAGACATAATAATTGTTCTCACGCTTCTGTGACCACAGTTAAAAAGAAAGTTGAAGAATTCCAACGAAAATTATAAAACAGGAAATGGGAGATTAGCTCAGTTGGTAGAGCGCATGACTGTTAATCATGATGGCGTAAGTTCAAGCTTACATTTCCCGCCAGCCACCAGTGGCAAGAATGTGTAAACTTACTTTGCTCGTGTAATATTTGGTCTCCTTAACTACGATACAGTGAAGACTAAGCGAATGGTCGGTGAACTTTATACTAAACCCGACTGCCATCCGTAATTGTAATGATATTCGACACTCACAGCAACTTTTTATATTAAATACATATGATTTGGGTTCATAAACGTAAAATAATATAGTGTCGAGAAATTTAACGCAGAAAGGATAAAAAACTATGTCAAAGCCAGAAGAAAAAATTATTCTTGACCTTTGTGGCGGTACTGGTTCATGGTCTCGTCCTTGGCAGTTAAATGGATATGATGTTCGTATCATTACTCTTCCTGAATATGATGTGCGAACTTACAAGCCTCCTGAGAATGTTTGGGGTGTTCTTGCTGCTCCACCTTGTACAGAATTTAGCAATCTAAATTGTATCGCTGAAAATCGCCATCGTGATTTTGACGCTGGTTTGGAAATTGTTAATGCGTGTTTGCGTATTATTGGAGAATGTATTCCGACTTGGTGGGCTTTAGAAAATCCTCGTGGACATTTGCGCGATTTTCTTGGACCTCCTGATATGACTTTTCAACCTTGGGAGTATGGAGACCCTTGGACTAAGGCTACAGATATTTGGGGTGATTTTAACATTCCTCCAAAGAAGTATTCTCGTTGGGAAGATGTTCCTAATAAGATTCCCCTGTATACTCGTAAGGGAAGAAACAAGCCTAATTTTGCTTTTCTACATAAGTCTGCTTGGAAAAATATTCCTCAGCTTAGTTGGCATCATCAGCCTGAGACTGACGCAGAGTTTAGAGCAATGACTCCTCCTGCTTTTGCTTGGGCGTTTTATGAAGCTAATAAATTGGAGGATTGAGAATGAATGAAAAGACTCTGGAAGAGCATCTAATTTCTTATTCTCAAATGTCCTCTTGGGAAAAAGTAAACTTTACACAAGACCTTTTAGGCATAGAATTGCTTTTCTATCAAAAGTGTATGTTAGCAATGATGTATGAGGCAGATAACATTTTCCCGAATAAAAGAAAATTTTTATTCTAAACCTCTTGACAAACACAAAATGTTGTGATATACTTAAGTTACACTAAAAACAAGATGGCTAACGGCAGTTGCTCAGACGGGTCGGGGTTAGCATAGAAAGGTTAACAGGTAGTACAGCGGTAGGTAACAAATCCGTAAGTCGAAATGAGTTGGGAAAACCAAATGATACGGCTTAGTCCCTCATAAGAGGTTGAAGAGAGATTTTAGGTAAAGGGTAACAACCTTTAACTGCTCTTCGTAATTGACCATGAAACAGGGTCATAGCTACCACATATTGTTTTTAGATGCTTTTAGGTTTTTAAATTCCAAAAAAATATTTTAAAAAACTCTTGACAAATAAAACAAAGTATGCTATACTAAGTACACAATCAAGGAAGACGAATGGTTGGTGAGTCTCAAAACAACCCAACTACCAAATGGTAATAAGTGCGTGAGCTTAAATGAACAATATAATGAAGAAGCGACCCCGACCTCATATATCGTATATATATGTTGTAAATTAGAAGAGTGTGGTGAGCAGTAATTATAGGAAACATTTAAGTAAGGATTAATCGCAGTCCTGCTTATTATCATTACCATAGTTGTATCTCAATTGGCAGATAGCGAATACAACTTATATTAAACTGTCCGATTCAGCAAGGATGGCTAAAGCCTTGTCGGTGTTCCATATATTTGAACTCATCTTTAGTCCGTTAAGCTAAAGCCCCAACTCCCGTCCGAAGTCTTGGAGTAGAACGCAAGGCGTTTGGCGTTCGAAGCAGAAAATGAAAAGGGAAGAACACGATATATAGTTGGTGAAACTTATCAGGGTGCTAATGTGATAAGAATCCCGAGTGGTGGAAAATCGTGCGTGGATATTCCACGGGGTAAGCGTAGCGAACTTACCTAAACAACTTCTTAGTTACTAAGGTAATTAAGCATAACTCATGCTACGGTTAGACTGTATGAGAATCCTATTCTCTAAAAAGGATTAAGGTGACTAACCCTCTGAATGGTCGGTGAAGAGGAAGTTCAATCCGACTACCAGATTCTTTTGTAAATGTTTAATGTCCATTCGACACTCGCAGCAATTTTACTTAATGTTCTTGAAAAACATCGTGTAGGGTTCGACTCCCTATTAGAATAGCCCTTGAGCAAGGAATGTCTAAGTCGTGGTTGACCTGTAAAAAGTGTCGAGTATGCTCACTTATATGCTACATTCGAACAATGGTAGTTCGTTCGTAACCCGAAAAACAGTGGTTCGAATCCGCTATGTAGCATCTTCTAAATCCTTTATTGCGAAGTCTGCATTTTTCCAATATAAAACCTTCCCTGAATATCTTTCAATTCCTGTGCAGAGGATATTATGTAGAGGATTTCAGTATAAGGGCTGAAAGTTTATTGGGTCTTTCAGAAAGCGCTTTGCCTTTATAGTGTAACGGAAGCACGGCGAAGTCGTATTCGTGGGGTCTCAGTTCGAATCTGAGTAAAGGTAGGGAAGTTTCTTCTCTCTTCCCTTAAAAGAGAAGTGAAGGGTGGGTGTCTTCGGATTCCCCTTACACGAATGGCTGGTGAGTGTTTAAATAACCCAGCTACCAGCGAGAAATCGTCACATTACCAACGGTAGCACAGTCGATAGCTCTTACTGAGTGTTTGTGCTCTATAGACTCTATAAAGTAAGAGGTCTTGAGTAATGGATGGGGTATTCTCGCTCCAAAAGACAGAATGGTTAGATATTTCTTGATGTCTTTTCAAAAAACAAGAAATCCGTAAGATAGATACGAAATTTATCTCGGAATACAGTTTAACAGGTTACAATGTATTCGACACTGAACCGACCTCCAAGCCTGATGGACTGGTAAAAATAGAAAGGCTATTCTAAGTTTAGTAATGAAAATGACCGAGATAATTGGGTGCAAGTCTTCTTAAAAGGAACAACCTCTCCCTAATCGAACCGAGGACAGATATGTGGAAAGCTGGTCTGTCAGTAGTTGCTAAACTGAATATGGGGATGTGGTGGAATCGGTAGACACCTCGGATTCAAAATCCGATGCTGAGTAAGCGTGTGGGTTCGAGTCCCACTATCCCTACCAAGGTTCATTTTGGACCTTCTTGAATTTATTAATATTTCGACACTAACAGCAACAAAGTTTTAATGCTTACAAGGGGACTGTGTGTTGTAGGTTCAAATCCTACCGTCCGCACCAATATGCGGACGTAGCTTAACTGGTAGAGCAACAGAATGTATAAATGTGTCGAGTTTTAAAAACATTATTAACTTTATTAAATTGTATTAAAAAAGATTTTTATGTCTTAAGTATCTCCTCCTCTTCTTGAATTGCCACAAAAAATTGCAATTTAAAATAGGTCTTCCAGAGCATACATCATTGCTTTGACAAAAAGATACGAGCATAATCTCACGACGGTGTAGGTGTAGTAGGTGTAGGTGGTAGGTCTTTCTGCGTTTCTTTCTCTTTTTCTTCCTAATGTTGATATGAATGTTAATGGGAAATAGCTAAAAGCCGAAAAAACAAAAAGACAGTCCTAATTCAATGTAAAAATCTTTTTAATAATCGTCCTCACAAAGAGAGTGGTGACTTGGAGTGAGGACAAATAAGGCGGGAAGGGTGTCGGTTCCCAAACGAGACTCATAACCTCGTCCACGTTGGTTCAACTCCAACTCCCGCAACCATAAAATTTATAGAAAAGGAAATGACCCAGCATGAGTAAGAAATGCCTGTCTATTCCGTTTATCTTTGACGGAGAAGAATACCAAGTAGTTTACAGTCCTATTGATATTATTGATGAAATTTGGATTGAGAAGAAAAATACTGGTTTCTTCTCTAAAATTTTTCCTTGGTCTCGGATAAGTAATAGAGACTGGTATCCAGCAGTTTGTCAGGAATATAATGAATATCGTCTTAAGCATCTTGACTTTGGCTTGCCTACTTATAAAGATACTAATTACATGGAAGAAGTTATGCGTTTTTATTATCGTGAGTGGGTTGCTGATGTTGTTAGCTCAAGAGAAGCCCGTGAACGAGAAGAGGAACAGTATAATTATATTCTCAACAAAAATTATGAACCTGATGAGGTAAAATATGAGTAAAGAAATCGAACGTAAATGGCTTCTAAAGGGCGGAGATTTTAGTTTCCCAGATGAAGCTAACGTTATTAGAGAACAGTTATGGCAGTATTATCTTGAGATAATCGTTGATTCTGATAATCGCATCATCAGCGAAACTCGTATTCGTTATAAAGCTGGCTCTAATAATGGCAAGTTGACTTACAAAGTTGGTAATGGACTTGAAAGGCTTGAGTTTGAAGATAAGCTTTTTTCTGCTCGAAAATTTGTTGCTAAAATGAGTAAGGAAACAGGTAAAAAGGCTATCAAGAAAGAACGTTTTACTGTCTATATGGATGGTCAAAAGCCTATTGAAATTAGTATTGTTGATGATGCTTGGGCTTATGCTGAGGTAGAATTTGAATCTACAGCAGAAGCTAAGAAGTATAAATTCCCTTGGCCTGAGATGATTGCAACCGAGGTTACTGGTGTCCCTAAATATAGCATGGCGGGATATTGGGTAAATACACGCGAAAACCGCCAAATTTAACCCAAAAAGTTGCAAATTTGGGCTAAAATAGGTAAATAAAAACGGAGTTTTATTCTGATGTTTAATTTTAAAAATCCTAAGCCAACGGTCTTTTGTATTCATTGTAATAAGATGGTTGGCTATGATACAGATGTAGCTAAAGTTAATCTTACTATTCGTGGAATTAATTTTAGTTATGATGAAAAAATTGCATTCTGTGAGGAATGTGGCAATGAAGTTTATATTGCTGCCTATAATGACATTAACGTAAACTCTCGTGACAGAGCTTATAACAACGAGGTTAAGCGTCGTAATGTAACTCAGGAGATTTATGGAGTTTCTAAAAATACAGAAAAGAACTCTGAAAAAACTCTTGACAATCTTGAAAATCTGTGATATAATTAAGTCACAATCAAGAGAAGAACGTGCTCCTATTGCTTTGTCAATTAGTACAGTTTGTAACTAACAGTTCTCCTTTGTTTGTTCTCAACTTTCTGTTCATTTTTTGAGTTTCATTTTGAAATCGCCTCCTTTCTTTTTTGCACAATGGTTGAGCACTTCTTCTCTTGTTTGAGGAAAATAAAGTCTAAAAAAGACTTGACAAACTACAAAATATGTGCTATACTTAGTACATAAAATAAATGTGGGTGTACGATAATAAGGCAAGTCTGCGAATCGTCCGATGTTTCGAAGCGAGAGTTCAAATCTCTTCACCCACTGTAAAGTGTTAAAGCGTAAAAAATAATACGCTTTAGCACAACAAACAAAGAACTTCGTGGTAGTAAAACACGATAAATAAATTAAACTGCCTCCTGTCGGTCAACCTCTTCGGAGGGTATGTTGGAGTTGTTGGGTGAGGAATCGAAAGTCCCGACCGAAGTTCTTGTTTTTTTCTTAAATATAGTTGTGTAGCCAAGCGGTAAGGCAACGGACTTTCTCAGAATCAGTTAAATGGGTTATATAATGTGATGGGTTAAGTAGCATTGTATAAGTTCTGTTAGTAGGCTATCGGACGATAATCCGACAATGTGAGTGCAAGTCTTGCTTCTGAGTCCAGACTCCGTTATTCGCAGGTTCGAGTCCTGCCACAACTGATAACAAATGTTAATTATTCGACTCTCACAGCAACTTTTCTTCTACATATAATTTTGGTTTATATTTTGTAATAATGAGTCGAGATTAAAAACAAACAGTAAAACAAAAATAAGGAGTAACATTTTAAATGGACATTCTAAATACTCCAAATGGTCCAGCAATTCTTGGAGCAAATCCAACGGAACTGGCTACTTTTGAGAAGCAGTCAAATGTAACTCGTGCGTTTAAGGTTAGTCTTTTCTGTGCGAAGTGTAAAGCTGAGATGGAAATGACAAATCAGATGATTCCGACTTATCCCCCAAAGATTCAATATATTTGCCCAGTATGTAAGAATAAGATTACATCTGAAAAGATGTATCCTTATATTGATTATGAGTTTGAGGGAGAAGCACCTAAGAAAACAAGTCAGATTCTTGTTTAAAATCGCTAACAAGAGAAAATAATTTCTCTTAAGTTCATATAATTTCCTTTCTTTATCGACCCTTACAGCAAACTTTTTTGGACTTAACTGTTAATTAAGGATTCAAACAGGGTCGAGAATATAGCGTAATAGCTCAGTTGGTTAGAGCAGTCAACATCCGCATCGTCTAAGTAAGACAAAGAATGCAAGTTCAATCCTTGCTGTGGATTCCATTATAATTGACAGGTCGATGGTTCAAATCCATCTTACGCTAATAACTATACTAAAATAATTGTATATATAAGTATATATAATCTTTCAAATCGACGCTCACAGCAACATAGGTTATAATAGATAAAAATACTATTTTATTTACTAAATCATTGATTCCTCCAATCGAATTTTGTGTGTTGTTTTATTAGCTTTGTGGTGAGTTTCCTTTCTTTAGCGTCGAGTCCTTTCTCGGAATGAAGTGTATTCTGGGGGTTGGTGTAACGGTTAGCACGGCGGTCTTGAATTAGGGACTCCTTAAAGGAAACTTTAAGGTAATAAAGGAGGCTAAAACGGGGAACACCTTATCTTTTTTAGATAAGACAATCCCGTGCTAAATCAACTTTAGTTGTAAATGTGTAGAGAGCATAGACTTCCCACCTAAACCTATAGGGCATGGTGATAAGGTGCTCCAGACTACAACGATTATCTAAAATATTCGGCTATGGTGACATAGAGTAGTATGCTAAAACCGTACCATTCTGAGTGGGTCAGCAAGGGTTCGAATCCCTTACCCCCTGATGCTTCTCAAGGGAGAAGTCAATTCTTCTCCCTTGTTTCCGAATAACTTAAGTGTACCTCATGTGTCCTTTCGCAAGACACATTTTACCCCAGCAAAAGGAACCAAAACAGAATGACCCATGAAGAATTTGAAGCAAGAGCTCAACAAATCTACAACGATTGTGAGCGGGACGCAAGTTTGAACGGTGGTTTAGGACACGCTGCAATGGACGCTCTTATGGAAGATTGTCTACGAGAAGCACGGTACATTGCAGGACTTGAGATTTTTAATTCTCTTCGTCATATTTGCTACTAACCATACAGGTGTAGCTTTGGTTTCAAACAATAAAAATAAGCTACACCTGTAGTTTTATATATAGTAACAGTAAACAATTTAAACATTTTAATTAGACAAATTTAAGGAGAAACAAAAAATGATTGATAACTATATGCCCACAACCTCTACTCAGGATGAGCCTTTCCTGTTTGATTGTGATAATAAGTGTTGCGGTTGCTATGAAGATGGTTTTCAGTATCTAATTCTTGAGGACGCTGGCGTAACTAAGGCAGAGCTTAAGCGTACTGACATTGATGCTTTTAATGTTCTTATTAAGCTCTTTAGTACACTTTCTACTAAGTATGTTGCCTTTGAAGACACCAAGTTCCATGAGCCTGTTATTATGAAGCCTTCTTATAGGGGCGCTGCACGAGTCAATTTCAAGGATGGCGATACCTTTAATGAAGACGATGGCATTAAGCTCTCTCGTGAAAAGGCATTATATAAGTATCACCGCGACTTTGACCGAATCATTGCAGGTGCTCTTAAGGACGCTCGAATCCTTTGTGCAAATCTTGAGCGTTATTGTAATAAGAATCACATTGATATTAGTAATGTTCCTTCCGTTCAGGAAATTCGTGAAACTCGTTACAAGAAGATTTAATTAGTTAATGTTAGTGGATTCCTCCTTTCATAAAATAAAAATCAAATGACTAAGAGAGCGGAAATTTATCCGCTCTTTAGTCTATATAAATATCTACACTTACAAACTCGTAAAAATTTTTCTTGACATACAAGATATTGTGTGTTATAATTAAAACAAATCAAAGAAAGGAGTTTCAATTTTGGATTTAAATTATCAAGAAGTAGAAAAGTTTTATTCTGACTTATTGGACACTAAAACTCCAAAAGCTCAGAAATATCTTGTATATCAAACTTACGCCGAAGCAAAAGAAGCACAGGAAGAGTTAAAAGATGCTGTAACTTATTTCCAACACAATGCTTATACTAAAGGTTGTTCTTGTGTAGCCCATAAAATTACAGATGTTCTATACATTATTGAATCCGTATCTTTAATTGGAGAACATAAACCTCATTATTATCCACTTCTTTGTTTTGAGGGGAATTATGAATTATGTCTCGATGCAAACGGATATAATTTTTGCACAATTAATTATCTTGATTCTGTTCTTTATGGTTATATTTATTTATATAAAAACACAGAAAACGCAGAAGAGAAATTTAATTTTGTAAAAACTTACCTTTATTATGCTTCTCAAGAATATCTCAAGAAAGATGAGGAAAATAATTATGACTGACCCTTATATTACTCCACATTGCGAAGCATGGCTCATGTCAGTATGCAACAAAATTAAAAATGATACTTTCCTAAACGCAGAAATTTACACTGGTTTAAAAGAAGCTGGAATTGAAATTAAAGGTAATACAAAATCCATGAAGATTGATTTCAGTGTTATTTGCGCTTATTATCATGCTTTAACAAAACTTGGATATGCTAAATCGGTAGAGGCTGCTACAAGAGAATGCGAGCGTTTAGTTGGATGGAAAAGAAAGATTTAAAAAAGAACAAGTTAAAAAATAAAATTACCTCAAATAATTTCACAGTAATTAACTGTGATGAAATTAATAAGGAAGAAAAAATTCGAGAGCGTACCGTTTTCGATATTCCTCACAAATGTAAATTCTGTGGCAAAGAAATGCGCCTTTTTAAACCAGATGTTTTAGCTCAAATGCAAGAAGATGTTAAAACAGAATTAGGAAGTTATACTTGCGATTGTGAAGGGTATCATAAATATTTTATTACAGTTATTCAAGAAAGAAAAGCTCAACTTGAATTTCAAAAAGCAATGTATTTAATCAACAAAGCTCGCCAAGAAATTTTCTTGGAATCTGCTTTTTACAAAGATGCTGTAAAGCTCTCTCAAATTCGAGCAAAAGCACAAAAGAAAGTAGACCAACTTGAAGAAACAGAATACTAAAAAAGAAAAATACAATCAGTTAGAAAACTATTTTAATTCTGTAAATGAATTTAATGAGGGCAGAGGAAATATTTTAGATTATTATTTTTGGCCCATGTTTAATTCAGGAGACCAGAAAAATGAAAGCAAGTAAATTATTTAAAATTGCAAAAGACCTGTTCATAAAATGTATCACTGTAGTGACAGGTTGTACCACAGGTATTTTAGCTGGTATTTTAGTAACTGCTATTGTTGTAGGAATTATAGTTCTTTCATTAGGGTTAATTCTTTTTGGGCTTGGATTAGAATACTTTATTTTAGCCATTCTTTCTAAGGGATTCTGTTATCTATTAGGGATTCCGTGGATGGGATGGATTAAGACTTTTCTGTTTTATATAGGACTGGTTATTGTACGCACCATTTATTATGAACTACAGCCAGAAGATTAAACGATTTTAATAAAGGAGATTTTACTTTAAATGAATTTAATAAAAAAAGATGGGGTTAATATTCTTTCGGGTTCTGTTGACGAATTTGCTATTAAGATGGTAAATTGTGCCAAGAAGAATGTAAAAAATCACAAAACTTATGTAAACGCAAACTTCTTTGCTGGCTTCAAAGAAAGCGGAGAATATTTTACTCTTCCAGTAAATCATCTTGTTTGTGACATTGAAGCCACTTCAATTCCACTTGCAAAGTATAACAAGTTGCGTGGAAAGTTTGTAGGTGAAAAGTATTTTTACAATTCCTATGTTGCGCAAGGCGGTGTTCCTCAGTTCTGCGGTCATGCTCTTACAACTTTTTATATTGAAAATGGCAAGCCTCATATGGAAGACTTAACCGAACTGCGAGATACTATGACATATGCCATTGCAGGTATTCCTCTAATTAAGGATGGCAAGGACGTTATGTGGAAGGATTATGTTAAGCCCCAAGGTTGGAGCGGCGGCGAACTCCGCGCAACCTATCATATTCTTCTTGGACTTAAGCCTAACGACAATAACATTTATATCATGGATTGGAAGTCTACTCGCAACAATATGATTTCACCTTATGCCGAAGCTTATTATAAGTTTAAGCCGATGGGCTTTACTAATCTCATTAAACTTGATGGCGGTGGCTCAGAGATTATGAAATATGAGGGCAGAACCGTCCATGCTTTATCTGAAAACCGCATTATTAATGCAATTATTACTTTTGAGCGCAAGGGACAGCAGAATGAGTATGAAGTAAATACTCACAAGTTCCCTACTCGTGTTCTTGTTCGTTGGTGCAAGGGTGATGATGTAAAGTGGATGCAGCAACAGCTTTGTAAAGCTGGTTTTACTTGTGATATTGACGGTAGTTTTGGTCCTGCCGCTTATAAAACTCTCAAAGCTTATCAGAAGTCTCGTGGACTGGAAGTTGATGGTAAGTGTGGTCCCGCAACTCGACAGAGACTTTCTCAGGAATAAATTATGGCAGAGAAAACTTTTACTATTTCTTGTACAATGGAAGAAAGATGGATTAATCATTTTCTGTCTCTTCTAAGTTATATGGAATTTTGTGGTAAAATTGGCCATTCCTCTTTAATTGGTTTTTATTCAGATGGAGACGGAGATTTCCGTCCAGAATTTAAAACGGATATGAAATGGGAAAAAGAATATAGTCATACCACAGAAAGAGCCCCAGAATTATATTTTGACGCTGGTTAAAAATAATTAAGGTTTGTCAGGATTTTTATTAAAAGGTCTTGACAAGCCTTTTTTTATCTGCTATAATAAGCACATAAAAAATAAAGGAGTATGATGTTATGGAAATCGCCACTTCTTATCTGGTAAATTATACTACTTATCAACCTAATTTTATTGTTGTATGTGCGCTTGTGTTTTTGTATGTTGGAGCTTTTGTAAGTCTCCTTGTTTGTGCATCTACCATTGATAAAATTATCCGTCAAATCGCAACCAGAATTGGATTAGGTCTTTTTATCCTTGCTATTAGTTGGTCTTTTATTATAAATACTAAAATGGTAGAAAATTATCACTATTATCAAGTTCAAGAAATTTATATCCATGATTACGATATTTCTCTTAAAACCTATATGGAAGATTATGAGATTCTTGAATCTACCCCCGTTTCAGTTACAGTTCGTTCAAGAGATTGGAAGAACGAATATCCCGAATTAGTTGGTAAGAAAACTGATTTCGACATTAAAACCATTGACGCTGAAAACAACCCGTTAGGAAAGGATAATTAAGATGGTTTACGAATATACTACAACAGTTGATTTTCCGCTTACTCAAAACAAAAATGGTTGGTATGTAACTAAAGATGCGGTAAAAAAGATGGTGCGTTATTACAATACACATTATGGCTGTAAAGCTCCAGTTGTAATTGAAAAAAGTTTAAATAAAACTGATATTGTTAAAACAATCGCCCCTGTTGTTGGAACTCCTGTTGTTGGAACTGTTGATTCTTCTAAGAAACTGCTTATCGAATATCACGATGAAACTAAATGCAGTGTTAAGATTCCTGTGCTTTTAAAAACTGATTTCTCACCTGAAAAGTTTTATCAAGCGATTGACCTTTGCAACGTAACCGTTAATCCTAACAATCCTGATGAGATTGTTTCTTTTAGGATTGAAAGTGTTGTCGCTATCCCTAAAAATAAGGAGGACTAAAAATGAGTTATGATATTAGTTTTCGAGTGAAAGTTGAGGGCTTAGATAACGTGTATGTTGAGCCTTATGGTGATAACACCGATGCCAATATTACTTGGAATGTCCGTGAAATGATTATTAAGTCCACAGGACTTGAAAACTGGTGTGCTGAGGGTTGCCTTGGACTTTGCAAAGATATTATTCCCCATATTGCAAATGGCTTGGCAGAGCTTGAAAAGCACCCAGAAAAGTATAAGCAATATGAATCCCCTAATGGTTGGGGAACTGTTAAAGGACTTAAACATTTCTTTGCTTGGGTTATCAATGACTGGACTTCATATTGTGAAGATTATTCTACAGAAACCCTTGCAGACGTAACATATTTTTATATTTGTTAAGAGGAGAAAAAGTATGAACTTTTTTGAAGAAAAGACCGACATTTATTATGAACAGTTTTCTTTTTGGGCTTTTGCCGCCCTGTTCACCTTAATTCAATCCACAATTAGCGGCTATCCTCTTTTGTGGTATATTGTGGGTTGTATGTATTTTGTTTTTGCTTGTGTTTATCATTGGCTCTATTTTGAATCTTACTATCATTTGCATGACATTAATAAAATGGATAAGTACACGGCTTCTTTGAGTCGCTGGATTGCGGAGAAAAATCGTGACCTTTCCTAAGAAAATTCGAGAACAAGTCTATAATAAATATGATGGGCATTGTGCGTATTGTGGACGAAAAATTGACTACAAAGATATGCAAGTAGACCACTTCATTCCACAGAGACGGTGGAATGCAGAACGGAGTAATGACATTAGCAATTTAATGCCAAGTTGTAGGTCTTGTAATCATTATAAACGTGCTCATTCTCTTGAAATATTCCGCAGATATATTTTCGAAATTCCCAAAAAGCTCAAAGAAAATTATATCTATAAAATTGGTTTAATTTATGGAAATGTGATTGAAAATGAGCATCCCATTAAATTCTACTATGAGGAATGTGAGGAAAAGAAACACCATGACTTTAACCGAACTAAAAAAGATTGTTGATAGCTATTGTGAAGATAAATATGTAAACCCTGATGAAGTCAATGTAATTATTACCTTGGAAGAAATGTCAATGGGACCTCGTGCTGGGACAGGGGTTGAAAATATTTTTATGGGGTTTGATTGGGAGCACAATCAATTTCGTATTCAACCCAAAGAAAAACTTGTTCGATACAATAAACAGAGAGATATTCCAAAAAGAATTATTTATTATAAAGCTCAAGGTACTTATTGCTGCACTACTTGCCAGCATCCTATGAAGAAAACAGAAGCTAAAAACAATAAGTATTGTCCTTATTGTGGGCAGAAACTTTCAGGCGAAATTTTACTCATTTGATAAAGGAGCATAAGCATGAAAATCAATCGTTATAAGCTCACTCCCGATTTTATTAACTTGTCTCAAGATAAGCAGATTGAGTTTCTTCTTAACAATGGATTTAAAGAAGGATTTTGGGGCGCTCAAAAAGATGGGAGAGAACATCTATGGTACAGTTCTAAAAATTTTGTTATCCATAGTTCAATTGATTGTAATGTAACGGTAGACCTTTTACATCTTGATGAGTGGAACGATTATGACTATATTGCTATTGACGATGAGGATTTCGGACAGTATTATCAACCCTTTTATGATTGCATGATTGGCAAAAAGCAAATCGGAAAATGGGAATTTATGGCAAAATGTGCTCAAAAATACAACGAAAAAATGGCAAAATTTTGCGACATTCAACTTCTTATGCTTGGAGAATATCCACAAGGAGAATAAAAATGAACAATGTTTTTGAATATGTGCTAAGTTCTATTGACTCTAATGATTTTCGCAATGCATATTATGATGCAAATGAGGAAGAAAAGAAGCTATTTTTTGAACTACTTATTAAGAAACTATATGATGCAGTATACTAACATTTGAATTGTTAGTGTGAAATAAAAATGTTATAATACCGAGGTCTTTATGCCGTCTGAAAAAACGATACAATCTTATTTTGCAAAAGCTAAAAAAGCATCTGAGCAAGCAACTTATCCAAAACAGAAAATTGGTTCTGTTATGGTATATTCAGGCAAGGTGATAGCTGTTGGCTATAACACTTTTAAGACCAATCCTCTTCAAAAATACTATAACAAATATCGTTTTAGCTCTGACCCTAAGAATAATGGTCTTGTTCATGCTGAGTGTATGTTGCTTTTGAAAACAAGATTTCTTGATTTGGATTGGAATAAAGTCTCTATCTACACTTATAGAGAATACAAAGACGGTTCTTTGGCGCTTGCAAGACCTTGTATAGCGTGTCAAACTGCTTTGGCTGAAAGAGGAATTACAGAAGTTTACTATACTACACCGAAAGGTTGGGAGAAATTATAAGAAGTAAAGAATTTTTAACCAATAAGATTTGTCCGTTTTGCGGTCAATATTTATATTGGACATATGAAGACTATGAAAAAATTTATGAATGTGGAAATCCTGACTGTACTCCCATTAGAAATAAAGTCTACGAGCTCCGTAAAAATTATATGTTAGCTCAAACTGAAGCTATTAAAGCGAAAGCAGAAATTGAAAATTTTGTAAGACAAAACACTTATCTGGGGCAGAAAAAAGAAGAATATAAAAATTTAACGAACCAAATTAATTTCTCATCGAAAGAAGTGGAGGGATTTTTTAATGATAGAGGTAATTAAAATTGCGATTTTATCTATTCTATTTTGGCAGCTAATCTCCTGTATTGCCATTATGGTAAACGAGGATAAAGGACTTTATTTTTCGGTTTGTGTTCCTGCTTTTATTCTCAATATTATTGGGTGGATTTATCGTAAGATTAAGCTAAAGTATGCGCAGAAGAATCTTTGTCGTGTTGCTGTTCGCTCTGAAAAACTTACTGACCCTGTTCCTATTTTTACTTTTTATTGCACTCATAAACAATATGAAAAGTTTTATCATAAGGGAGAAAACGAACATTACATTGAATTTCTAAAAGACGGTTCTACTTTTAAGTCCGCTCCTTTTAAAAATGAAATCTATCGAGAACAGGAAAGTTTTGCTGGTTATAAGGAATTTAAAAAGAAATTCGTAAATCCAAATAAATAACTCTTGACAACCTCTTATTAGTATGCTATAATCAAAGCAAACTAATAGGAGGTTTATTTTTATGAACGGTGATGTTTACTTAAATCCTTTCTTTGGAGATTTGTGGATTATTGTTAATGATACTCAAATTAGAAAGATTAATGATTCCTATACCGAGGATTTTGATAATGTAATTGGTTTTAAGAAAGTAGGTCATATTGATTTATGAGAGTGCTATCACTTTTTGATGGAATTTGTTGTGGACATTTAGCTCTTGAAAGAGCAGGAATTAAGATTGATTCTTATGATGCTTATGAAATTGAAAAGAGTGCAATTAAAGCTACACAAACTAATTTCCCAGATGTTGTTCATCATGGAGATGTAACTAAGGAAGATTTTACAAAGTATAATGGCAAGATTGACTTACTTATCGGGGGTAGCCTTGCACAAATTTGAGTTCGGCTGGTAATAGACAGGGTTTAAAAGGTTCTCAAAGTAAATTATTTTATGAATATGCTCGTGCTTTGGAAGAAGTTCAGCCCAAATATTTTCTTCTTGAAAATGTAGTTATGAAAAAAGAATGGGAAGACATTATCACCAATATTCTTGGTGTAGAACCTATTGAAATTAATTCTTCTCTTGTTTCAGCACAGAATCGCCGTAGACTTTATTGGACTAACATTCCAAATGTAACTCAGCCAAAAGACCGTGGAATTAAACTTGAAGATATTCTTGATGATGTTGAGTTCAAGAATTATAAAAATCCTGCTGCGATTCGAGGTCGTAGACTCAATAAAGCTACTATTGTTGGGCGTAGACTTGATAAAAATGGACATAGGCAAGATTATGATAAAACCATTCCTATTTCTCAATGTCTTGAAGTCCGCGCTTCGAATACAGATAAGTCGAATTGTCTTACTACAGTAGACAAAGATAATGTTCTTACTCCGCTTCCTGTAGGCAGATACCCAGACGCTTTTAAAAACAATCTGCCTTTTAGGTATTATACCACTAAGGAAATGTGTCGTTTGCAGACTTTGCCCGACTCTTTTCTTAATATGATTCCTGAAAGCGCTGCTCGAAAAGCTCTTGGTAATGGTTGGACAGTAAATGTTATTTCTCACATTTTCAGTTTCTTACCTGATGAATATAAACTTCCAGAGGATTTTGTATGAAAATTATTGTAAATGAATTACCCTCTTATTGCGGGGATTGCCTTTTTTGTTCTGATATTTACTATGATGTATGTGACATTAGTAAAAGTCGTTGCGTACTTCCAAAATTAGAAGATTGTCCTTATCTTATAACTTTAGGTGGATATTTAGCTTCTATTAAGGAGAAAGAAAATGAGGATTATTAAAAATAATGCTCCTGTTAAGCAGGAAATATGTTGGAACTGCAATTCTATTCTTGAGTTAAACCCTATTGATTATGACACAGAAGAGAATTGGGGAAATTACGATGGAAATTCTTATTCTTGCCTTGCCACTTATTTCATTTGTCCTTGTTGTCGCAAGAAAAATTACATTGTAGTTACTATTGATGGAGAAAAAGCAGACCTTAAACGTTTCAACCGATAATTAATTATGGCAAATAAAAACTAACTTTTAATTGAGGTATTTTAAATGACACATGAACAGTTTAACCGTCTTGTAGACGAACTTGAAAACACACGAGTGAAAACTCTTAAGGAAAAGAATGCTCGCTATTCTCAGCCTGATGATGCACTTCACAATTTTGACGAGGGTGCTAAGATTATGTCTTGTACTTCTGCCCAGTGCGCTTGGAATTATGCTACTAAGCATATCATTGCTCTTCGTGATATGGTGCTAACTAATAATTTTAGGAATCGAGAAGATGTTCTTGAGAAGATTCAGGATATTCAGAATTACCTAACCTTTATTTGGTGTATCTCTGAGGAAGAGCGTGAGAAGCTAACCGCAAACGACACTTGTGTTCAAACCGTTTCTGCTAAGAAAAAGAAAGTAAAAAAAA
>ENA-OOMW01000009-OOMW01000009.1-viral-metagenome-genome-assembly--contig:-NODE-9-length-22778-cov-38.828705_pt1 | contig 22778 bp, 43 predicted proteins | sample MGYA00245306_ERZ501074 | MGnify/ENA primary metagenome ERZ501074 (study PRJEB25959, sample SAMN05341353) | viral metagenome | host: human-associated | place: USA: California | collected 2014-04-26 | study... | reverse complement strand
GATTGTTGGGGATGAAAGGAGAAAAATTTTTTAATTTTTTTAAAAATTTTTGTCCCGACTGACTTCCTCCACATAAGAGAATAAATATAGAAGTTTGTGAGTAATGAAATGTAAACTCACTTACTTTCATTCTCAATAAAACCGAAGAGATGAATGACAAGCTCATTTGCAAGTCGTTCATCTCTTTTGTTATATTCAGTTCTCAATTCCCAGTTAAATCCAAACTAATTGGGAATTAAGAAACATGAATTCCTAATGAATTCGCAAATCGAATTTCATAGAAATTCATGTAATATTTACATCGTCAAGGAAAAGACGTTAAAACCAGAAAGGAGCCAAAAACATGGCTAACAACTCTATTACTTATCTCGGTCACACAGTCCTGATTAGAGAAGAGGGCTTAATTGTCCTCGACTCTAATGGCAGCGTCCTTGGCGTTGCTATGGACGAGGAGGAGGTGGCCGACATTATCCTCCGCCATTAATTCCCGAAACAGGGAGAGAGGATTTAACCTCTCTCCCTGTCTGTCGTAGCTGGTTACTACGGCACTGATGATGGGAAACCACACGGAACACAAACCAGAAAGGGAAAACAGATATGGAAGCTATTATCATCGGTTCTATTATTGCCAGCATCATTGCTGGTTTGGGCGCTATGAGTACCCTCGCCATGTATATCATTTATCGCCTCACTGGCGGTAAAAAGAGCTTTATGTGGTATCTTCGCCACATCTAAGCTCTTCAACGGCTTCCTAAAGCATCTGAGCCGTTAATCAGGTGCTATTCCACAAGTCCCGTAACAATAATAATTTTAAAGCCCTCCTTGGGAAAGAGGCAAGAAAGGAAATCAGGATGCCCACTATCAATAACGACAACTACACCATCACCGCCAATAACGTCGCTCTCTTTGAGCTGGCAGACTGCTTCGGCAGCACGGAATTTGTCTCGACCTTTACGAAGGTCTATGAGAGATTCCGCTATCGCGGAGCCACGCGCCTTCAGTGGAAGGCATTGAAGAACATCTTCAATGATGTCTTCACGGAAGAAAGCAAGGATGCTTGGAGGAGCATCCTCACCACGATGCAGAAAACCTGCATCAGCTTTCCCACGGCGACTGCCGCTGTTTCCTTCCTTTGGAACGGCACCATCGTCGCAGACCACGGCGACTACGAGGGGTGGATGATTGAGGGCTAACCCATCCTTTTGTCCCGAGCATGACGTTAAACTGCTCAATTCCTAAGCATTGTTCAAGCCCACTATCCGCCCCGAAAAGGAGTTGATAGTGGGCTCCATAGAGTGCTTAGAGTAATAAACACTCTGCTTAATTATAGATTACCTACATAGTCTATAATTAAGTACCAAATTATGAAGGAAGCAATAAAATGTAGAAAATACTTTTCGTTAACTACTTCTACAGCTTAGTAGCTGTAAGAATACTCTACAACCGTAACTAAGAACCATTAGTTATAGTTATCGAGGAGACTATGTAGGTAGTCTCCTCATTGGAGATTATCTGGTAATAATCTAATATAAATCCACAAGAGCGGTTAAGATTGATGTGACAGCATCTTTCTTAACTGTCTCTGATTATAACACGCTTGATGATATTTGTCAAGTGTTTTATATAAAGTTCCTATAAATAAATAATGTATAGCTCAATAAGAGCGGAAAGGAAACAGAAATGGAAAACAATAAGATTATGACCAAGCAGTGCAAATTCTTTGTAGAATCTGGAATTTGCAATGGCAAGTCCTGTAAGACCTGCCATTACAACGAAGTGCCTAAGCAGGAGATTGCGCAAAGCACCATTAACTATGGCGCAGTAAAGCGCTATAACCAGTCTAAGACTGGAAAAATTTACCGCACCGAAGTGATGCGGTTTTAATAATAAGCATTGTTAGAGGGACAGAGCTTGATAGTTCTGTCCCTCCATAGAGTGCTTATTCGCAGTATAAGCGGCTCATGCGAACCTACATATCCTACAATATGTAGTAGCTCCTCGCATTACTAAAGAAAGGAGAAGTATCTTCGTGAAAAAGATAGTTTATATCAATCGTTAGTTTGGCATATATGTTTTCTTCATTTGGAAACATCGTAACTAATGACACAGAGAGGGAAGTGTAGGCTTTCCTCTCATCCCTTATTGAGTATTATATCACTTGACGAATCATTTGTCAAGTGTTTATAATAAATATTTTTTATACAGACAAGGAATAAGTCTATAATACCAGAAAGGAGCCAGTTATGGCTAAGAAGAATAACAACAAGACTATCATCATTCGCACCAACGTAACCTCCATCGCTTGCAAGGACGAACTTCACAAGGCTCTTCAGCCCATCGAAATTGGAGCTGAAAATCAGGCTTATTTGAAATCTGTTCTCACTTCTATCGAGCGTGAATTGGATAAGCTCGATTACAAGCGCAATTGGGCAGTCAGAGAAATCCCTTTGGATATTCCTGAGATTGACCTTGACTACCAGCGTATCCCGACTGATGCGGAGATTGCTAAGATTGTCAACAACTTTGATATGAACAAGGTTGACATCAAAATGGCAAGCATCCGTAGAGATGAAAATGGTAAGCTTCATCTCTATGTGGTGGACGGCTATCATACATTGATTGTTCTGAGACTTCTTCAGGAAAAGTATCCTGAAATCCAGTTCAGGATGGCGTTGAAATGCTTTGCGGGGCTCTCGAAGAAGCAGGAGGCTGACATTTTCAGCACTCAGAACGAATATCACACCAATATTCGTGGATATGAGCGGTATAAAGCTGAATTGGTTGCTGAAAAGCCTTGCGCTCTTGCAATTCAGCGCCAGCTTAAAATGTTTGGGCTGACTACGAAAAATGATATTACTTCTCAGGTGAATCGTGTTCGTAATGTGAATGCGATTGAGGAGCTGTATCGCATTTATAAGAAAAATGGAGAGGAGGCGATTAATTATACGTTCCAGCTTATTCATGATGCTGGATGGGAGGACAGCACTTGGCTTATAAGCAGAGAACACTTGGAGGGATTTCTTGCACCTTTGAAGAAGGGCAGAATCCTTACGCAAGGGCTCGACTGCTTTGTGCAATGAGCTCGGTCTCTTGCGAACAATTCTTGGATGATGCTCTCAAACTCGGTGGAGGAGACCATCACAGCGATAAAGTTCGTGATTATTGCAAGTCTCTTATGGGTTAAGGTACAAAAAGAAAGAACGACTCCCGCAACGAGTCGTTCAATCTTTTCCACTCTAAAAAGTCCAGCCCGTATAGATGGACAATCCCTCAGTTAGAGGAAGAAAGGAAGGTGATTCAATGAAGAATCTAAAGTAGCTTGACTACAAATTCAATGTTTACTATTTTACAATAGTAAGCTGTGGTTTCATGGAGCTCTAATTCATTGAAACCTATCCCTACAAACCAATAGCCTCAAGGAGTGAGAGAATAATACGGGATTCCTCACTTCTTGAGAGGATTATACCATAGTATTTAGCGTTTGTCAAGTAAAATTTATAAAATATTTGGAGGAATAGAAAAATGAAAATTAAGGAAAACATTGTCTTGGTCGCAGCACTCATTGCCGCTATCTGCTCTATCTTCATGTTCTGGCTTGGCTGGGACATGGGAGAAAAGTCCTATGCCATCAAAGACCCCACTATCTATTCCGAGGAAGATTTAACGGGAAGTTATAACGTAGGATATGAAGACGGGTTACATGAAGCTGAAGAAGCTTCAATGGCAAGTCACACTGAGATTGTTGAGAATTGGCTCTGCAATCTTCAGGATGTTACCATCAATGGTGAGGTTGTTCATATTGTTGATGGTAATGGTGAAGAGTGGGTCATTACCGCAGAATAAAAAGGAGGTGAAAATAATGACCCCGCAGGAAAAGCATGATTATCTTCGCGCACACAGCAGCCTTTGCGTAACTTGCGCAAATAAAGAAATTTGCGTACATTACAAACAATTCAACTCAAAGCGAGTTGAATACTGGTACAACCACGGCATTCACTTTAAGGTTGACCAGTGCCTTAATTACAAAGAAAAGGAGGTGTAATAATGGGACTGCGTTGCAAATACCACGTCAAAGCCTACGTTGCACAGCTTGGCGGACAGTCCAAGCTATACGAGGGTGACGTGGTAGCTCGTAGCATCAAAGATGCTTATGCCCGTTTTGGTTATGTCATTAAGACAACCAAGATGGGTTTGGCTTCTTCCGCTAAAGTAACGGTCAAGCCTATTGATTGTTATTTCAAATACTTTTTTTAATTTAGGAGGATAAAAGTATGTATCTTTATGTTGATTGCCTTGAGCGTGAAATCAATGTTCCACAAGTTTGTGGTGCCAATGCCGACGAAGCAAGAAAATTACTGTTCACCGATTTCCTTGATGCTAAGGGAATTGACAACGAAGTAGTCACCAACTATGTTGAAATGTACTACTTTGATGAGGCGTGGGAATGGTTAAACGACAATGATTTCATAGATGATGAAAACGAGATTTCCTACGAGAATCCCGATAATATGTTTGCTTATTGCGAAACTCGTAACCATGATAATTGGGATGCAAAGGTCTTTAAGTTGGAAACCACTGAGTCCAATATTATCATCAAGCCTTAAATAACAATAAGGGAGATGGGATTAATGCTCATCTCCCTTAATTTAAAACAAACTAAACTTAAAGGAAAAATCAGTCATGAAATTCACAGCATTTTGCCCTAAACAGGGATGCAACTCTCACAAATTTGTTACTATGCAGAATAATTTGGTTATCTGCAAAAAGTGCCAAATGCCTTGGTACTTAAATGAGCTCAAAATTCTTCCTCAGCTTGATGAGGACGAAATGAAAGTTATGGTCAACTCTAAAATTAAAAAGGAGGCTAAGTAAAATGACTGCAATGACGGGAAGGTATATGAATGAGGCTATCAATAACATAGATAGCAACAACAAACTAAACCTGCTGATTGACACTCTTGAGCAAGCAGACATCAAAGCTTTACTCAAGGGTGAAACCATTACGGTGTTTCGCAAATTCCAACTCAAATGGATTGAAGAGTATTGTGCTTCAATTCATTTTCCTATTCATGTCCAGCCTTGTGTTGATGCAAGCCTGAATAGTATTTGGGCTTACAACATTAGCAAGGTGTTTAATTATAAGAGAAAGGAGGATAATCCCCAAGGGCAGGTACCATTATTAACAACAAAATAAAAGGAGGTGAAATAATATGGGCATGAACGAACATGAAATCCTACAAGCCCAAAAACATAATAAAATGGTAAAGGGACATGGCAAGTTCCGATACTACACAAACAGAGCCTTTAAGGATTCGCGCCTTAAAGAGAAGCCCGCAAAAATCAGTCAACCTTTAAAGGATTTGACTGAGCGTTATATTCATCACGATGATGATGAGTATTATATGTACTAATTTAACAATTTATCAGGAGGAAAAAGAAATGGCTACCAATAAAAACAACAAAGTGTTCAACCAGATGCTCATGCATTCTGCGACTAAGAACAATACTCCTTACGCCTCTATCGACACCCCAAATGGTCAGTTCAGGATTTATCCTGAAATGGAAGATGATTATCATGGTGTGTTTATTACGTTTGTCCGTGATGGACAGACAGTCGAACAGGACATTTGCATGGCAGAACTTAACCCCGACAATCCCAAAGAATTTTCTGTCAAAGTCTGGTCTGAACCTCGGTCTGAAGAATATCAGAAAGACATCAAGTTTGGGCAGTATATTGAGCCTCGCTGTCCTTACTGTGGAAACTATGGGGTTGAGGAAGTTGACAATTTCAGGAATGAAACCAAATTCTTCTGTGATTCCTGTGAAAACGATTTCCTGATGGATGAGGAAGGAAAATATACTACTCGAAATCGTGTCCCTCTTAAACCTTTTAAGGAAAAAGAAAAGGAACAGGAATAAAATCCTGTTCCCATCTAAAATTCCAGCCCCGTAAGCTGTTCATATAAATGAAACCCTTGTCTAAGGCGGAAAGGAGATGAAAGCCATGTAGAAAATTAAATCTATCAACTACCGTTTTAACGTTTACTATTATGTAATCGTTTTAACTGGTTTCCTTGAGCTATAAGGAAGCCTAAAACAATATCCTACAGAGTTAAGAGGTTACGGGTCTCTTGACTCTATAGGTATTGTAACACATCAAAAACCATTTGTCAAGAACTTTTTGAAATTTTTATTTAGAAAGGAATTCTGTTATGTCTAAGAAGTATGATTACAACAAGTCTGATATTGCCAATATTGTTGAGGAATTTAAGGCATTGCTTGTCGAACATGACTGCGCTGATGATGTTTGTATCTATTACAATAACGAACGCACTCGTTATATTGCCCATCTTTGGAACAAGGAAACTAAAAAGTTCGATGATGTAAAAGCTTGGGTCGATGAGGGTAAAGGCTTCCATCCTACCAAGTATTGTGAGTACGTTCCTGAAACCAATATCATCAGTTTCTCTTCTGAGGGAACTTTGTATGATTATATGTATTCAGGCACTCCTGAATGGCTTGAAAAGTTCGCTCTCAAATATAGTATGTACATTGAACACGCAACAAGTTGGTTCTTCTATTTTGCCCCTTGTAATGAATGGACTGACTTCGAAACTGATAACACTCCTGAACATAAACAGGAACCTATTACCCTTTTCCATCCTGAAGATTATGACGAAAATAAAATTCCTGCTATCAAAGCCATTGCTCAGGTTTGGGAAGACCTTTGCAGAATGTCTGAGGATAAAGGAAGCTGTGCAATTGGCTACGGTATGATTTTCAAATATGAAGGTCAGAAGTACAAAATGATTCCCCGTTCTAATAAACAAGGAGAATGGAGCTGGGAACAATGGGTAGACAAAATCAAGAACTACCTCTCCATTGTCGGTTGTACTGACATTGTTTGGCACTGCGGTCGGTTAGACTAAAAATAAAAAAGAAAGGAAATAATATCATGGAAAAGACTTACACTGTCACGTTTGCCCATTATGGATTTGTCCAAGTTGAAGCTGAATCTGAACTCGACGCTTACCGTAAGGTCGAAGGCTATGGCAAAGAAGATATTTCTTGGTCTGATGACTTTGAAGTTACTGACGCTAAGGAAGAAAAATAAATAATCTTTATGATTTAAGAAAGGAGGAATATTCATATGATTGTATACGCTTTAGTCCTTAGCACGAATCCTTCTTATAATAAGTTCAACAAAACCATATTACTTGAGTATGAGGCTAAAGAATCCATAAAAAGTTTTGTTCGAGTCAAGCAGCAAATCGACTCTCTTCCCATTCGTCTTTCCAAGTCTGAGGAGTATCATCTTTGTGTAGGATTTGAATGCGTATATATGTTTGGGCGAGATAAAGACAATCTTCTTAAGACTTGGAAAATCATAACAACTCCATAAGCAATTAATTATTTTGAATTGAGAAAGGAAGTGAAACATTATGTCTAACAAGATTTTGAGCTTTTGCCTTGGTGAAGAAGATGGCACCGCAATTTTCTGCGAGGCTCGCGAAGAATTTCTTCAGTACATCAATGAAAAGATTGATGAAGCTGAAGAGCGTGGTCAGGAACATTTCGACATGACCATTGAGAAGACTGAATGCTAATAACAACGTTTATTATTAAGGTTCAATAAAATTTACGTCACGTTCAAGACGTTAAAACGGAAAGGAATCTATTATGGCTAACATCAACAACAACAAGAAGTCCCTGAATCGTGTCCAGCTCATGAAGGAGAACAACAGCAACCTCGAATTTCTGTATATTGACGGAATCAAGGTCGGCGCAATGGGGTATGTTTCTGATGCAGACCGTGAAGCAGGTGTTGCTGTTATTCAGCGCATTGTTGACAACAGCAATAAGAAGGGATTAAATTTGGTGTTTGAAGTCATGTCTCAGATGAACTTCGAAGCTTCCATGAATGAAAACCACATTATCCCTGACGAACTGGTTAGAATCGAAGATGAAGACTGTGTTATTAGCTATCAGTCTAAAAAGATTTACGACATGGGAGGTGAAGAGTTGGCTGATGCTTCAGACATGGGAGATAATATTCCCAAGGAAGCTATTCGGGAGATTCTGAGGCTTCGTGCTCAGACTAAGATTTGTGAATTGGAAGAAATGGATGACACCGAAGATTATGAGGATGAAGGGGAGTAATTCCCCTCTCATCCCAATCATAAGAAAGTAATTTAAATTTTTAGTACGTTTTAAAATGTTTTAATTTGAAAGGAGTTTAGTATTATGTCTACTACTATTAATTTTAAAAAGGCTATTAAGTACATTAAATCTCTCCCTACTGTTCCTGACTCTGCTCTCACCCCCGATGTGATTATCAAGTGGGATAAAAGTAAATCTATTCATACTGAATGGGGTGGAAAAACAATCGAAACGACTCCCGTTTTTTATTATCCTAAGACGGGAATTGTTGATTTCCTTGAGGAAAATCCTGTCACTTATAAATATAATTACCTTTTTGATGACACCGAAGAAATGAAGTCCCCTTATGTCTCCGCCGAAAAAACCTGCGTCACAACGACTAAGCCTGAAATTTTCTCTTATTATGGTAAATACCATAAAGAGATTGATGCGCTTGAAGTTACTTCTGTTAAAATGAAAGGAAATAGAGGTAAAACTGACGAAAAAAGAGTATGGGAATATACTGATATTAACAATGAAAGATATTTCCTATTTAGAAACGGAGAAGCAATTAAAGGATTTTCTTATCTTAAGAAAGATGGAAAATTCTACAATAAACCGCTTCTGCGCTGGCTAAGTGTTAACCTCAATCAAAATATTTACAATAGATATTTTGATAAACAGGCTTTGATTTTCCTTGAATTTAAGTATATGGACGATTATTTAAATCGTGAACTTTATTGGACTCCATACAGAGTGGGACAGTGGTACAAGAAGGTTGTAGAGCGGCCCTTAAAAGAAGACACCGTAAAAAAATGTTTGATTGAATCTGAAGGTTTAAATGACTTCTCTGACGAATATTTATCTACCCTCTTTAAGTTAACCACGACACATACAGATGTTATATGCGTTCCCTATAAAGATGGGGTTGTAGCCAGATATTACATAATGCAAATACATTATGAAAGTGGTCATGTAACTTATCTGGAGAGATATAGATTTTTCTTTAGCGAAAAAGAGGAATTTATTCTTCAAAAGAGTCATAACAAATGGACAACTTGTACTGCTAATAATTGTTATCAGCAAGAAACTCCTGAAAGCATTGTGAACTTTGAAGAGTTAAGAAAGATTAAACGTATTAATAGATGCGTCGATGTCTTACTTAACAACAATTTTTTGCGCCAAGAAAATTTTCTTGTAAATCTTGTTTGCATTCTAAAATATCCTATCGTTGAGAAACTCGGAAAAGCTGGCTATAAGTATCTTATGGCCCAAATGATTCTATCTCCAAAGACTACGTTAAGAGATAATTTTGGTACGACTCCTAAGAAAACAGGAACATTATATGAAAACTTAGGAATGAATAAAATTCAGCTAAAAATACTCGAACAATTTAGAAACCCATATGGACATTATTCTTTGCCAAGTATCAAATTCATCAAGCAAATTGGAGGTGACGATGTAATTCATTGGGATGAAAAGAAATCCCGAAAAATTTTTAAATTTGCTTATCAAGCAGTAAATTGGTCAGGATTGGTTTTAAAAGAAAATCATCTTGGGGCCCTGATTATCTCAAATGGAGCGGAGCAAAAGAGTTTGTTCCTACAGACCAAGATAGAAAGAACCTTAAAAATCTAATTAATCTTCAAGACAAGACTCCCGACACTGACGTTGTTAGATTGTTTAGAGATACGGTTTATACTATGTGTGACCGTGTTCACGAGATTCTTCCTAACATGAATCCATTTGAAGCTCGAACTCTTAGAGATTTGGAATGGATGCACAACCAGTATACTGACATCGCAAACGCACAAAAACATAACAATCTAAAAAAAGATGGTCGATGGGATGAATTTAACAAAAAGAGAATCGAAGTTTACGAAAGGATTGGTGATGAGTTCGAAATCATTGTTCCTCGTGAGCCGAAAGACATTGTTAATGAAGGTGCAAGTCTTAACCATTGTGTTGGAGGTTATCTTGAATCTGTTGCATCTGGACATAAAACAATTCTCTTTTTGAGAAAAGTTTTCGACCCAGATAAGAGCTTCTATACCATTGAAGTTGACGGTTCTCGTATCGTTCAGATTCATGGCAACCATAATAAATGGTTAGGTAACAATCCTGAAGCTATTCAATTTGTAATTGATTGGCTCAAAGATGCTCATATTTATTGTGCTCACAAAATTCTGTTCAATCTTGGTCAAGGATATTCTGGCAGCGGTAATAACCTTGACCAAAGCAATTACAAACTTAATCAATTTGTGATTGTATAAGGAGGTTAAAATGAAAAAACGAGATAGTCCTTAAAAAACCGAGGGCTAATAACAACATTTGCGTATTAAGAAAGGAAGTAAAATTATGAAAACCTTAAACGTAACTGTAAACTGTATTGGAGTATATAATTCCTCCATTCAAGTTCCTGATGAAATGACCATTGACGAAGCTATCAAATATGCTTCCAAGCATTTGGATTTAATTCCAATGCGTCAGGTTGAATGGGTTGGAGATGCTAACCTTGATGAAGAAAATTGCGATTTTGATGATTAACAAACATTTTTTAATTTAAGAAAGGAAGTAAAATTATGTCTATTATCTATTCTCCGTATCAGAGTATTTACCGCAATGATGAATTTGTTGGATACGAAAGAGCTAAGAAATTCATCAGAGAATGGAATGTGTGGGAAAAGTGTTTCCCCACCCATGTCCTTCTTTGGCTTGTAAATGAGAAAATCAAAATGAGTGATGTCTGTGGCATCCAGTATATCCCCGTGTCTTCGTCTTCTGGACATCGTGAATACTACTCCCAAAACTATCCTCTTATCCCTGAAATCGCGAAAAATTTTACGTTTACAAAAGAGTTCAATGGTTGGAGAAGAGACCATTGCGAAGATGCTTACCAGTATATTGTCCCTCTTGACTATCAGAGTGTCTATCTTAGGGAAATTTTCAGAGAAGCAATTCTCATGGCTTATCCTTATCTGAAGAAGTATAAGTTCAAGGCTTATGCTCCTACTTATAACTCTGGCTCATGTGACATCTATATCGAAATGCCTTATAAGCATAATGGTGAAGAAGTCGCTGTAAACCTTTACTGCCCTCTTGAAGCATTGTTGGAGAAAAACCCTGAGATGATTTATCAGAGGCATTTTGGCTATAACTCCGACTACTATAAGAACCAGCCCGAACGCAAAGAACAGATTGTTGGTGTCCTCAAGAGCCAGAAGTACAAAGCTTTCTGCAAAAAGGTGATGGAGGGTTAATCTCTCCCACTTTTTTAGTTTAACCCCTTGACAAATCATCTAAGATGATTTAAAATAAACTCAAATAAAATTTGGAGGTATGAACAATGAAATCCAGAGAACCCATTAGACACATTTGGCAAAATTATGACCTTAACCTTGAGGATTGGAAGGAGGGATTGCTCGAAAACAGAGAGCTTAACAACCTCCCTACGGATGTTGACGATGACACGCTCAGAGAAGAGATGTATGAGCTCAATAACAATTATCTCGATGATGAACGTATGAATCTCAACATCAAAACCGAAGGTCGTATCGTCTGTATTGCAGACCTCGGCTTTTGGAATGGACGTAGGCTTGGATATAAGCTTTATGGTAACAATATCAGAGAATGTCTTGAGTTCTTCGGAAGTTGTGCCTATGCTGATTTCTATGTAGACCGATATGATTTCGGATGCCGTCAATCGCATCATGATGGGGCCCATGTTTGTGTCTTTAGAGAGCTTAAGCCAAGCATCAGTTCTGACCAAGCTGACAATTTCCTCTGGAAAGTCTACAATGGCACAGTCACCAAGAAAGACATCACCAGATACACTCGGTCTCTTGCCCCGTACATTAAGAAGGTATATGGGTGGAAGTAATTCCACCTTTGCCTTTAAAAAACTTTAGTTTATTTAATCTAAACCTCTTGACAACCCTAAAATTTCGTGCTATAATTATCTTAACAAAAATAAAAAAGCTGGCGAGCTTAAACGCAGAAAGGAAATATTATGGGTATTCTTCAGTTCAATAGTGAGAAAGTCGCTCCTATCGCTTCTCGTTTTGACAATGTTCAGCGCACCGTGTTCACCGATGGTGTCGGCAAAAACATTACTTCTGCTGGCAATCTTGCTCAAGCTCTTGAATTGTCTGGACTCAACTACAAGGTTGAGAAATTCCCTGTTCAGTTCACTCAGCCCGTTGTTCAGATGATGGGAGATAAGCAAATTGTAGTTCAGACTCCTTATGCAATCAAGGATAAGGTTGCAACGGTTCGTACTGACACTATGCAGTCTCTCGGCATTGTTTCCCCCAACTATGAAATTCTGAACAATGAGGATGCTTTTGACTTCCTTGATTCTCTTGTGGAAGAAGGTGCTCACTTTGAAACCGCAGGAAGTTATGGAACTAATGGGGCTAAGAACATCATTACCATGAGCACAGAGGGAATGAATATCCTCGGAGATGACTACAAGCCCTATCTTCTGCTTCAGAATTCCCATGATGGTAGCAAGGCAGTTTCTATTTCCTATGTCAGCCTTCGCATTTTCTGTTCCAATTGCCTTGCTCGTGCTCGCAAGGGAATGGTGAATGAAATTACTATTCGTCACAGTTCCTCTATGAATCATAAGCTTGAGGCAGCACGTCTCACTCTTATGGGACAGAAGCAGTATCTTGAGGAATTTAAGAAGGAATGCGAGGAGTACGCAAAGATTGATTTCAGTGAAAATCAGTTCTTTGAGATGGCGAAGGAACTGTTCCCTGTTCATACTGAGGATAAGGACATTATCCAGATTCGTAACCTTTGTCAGATTGATTATCTGATGAAGTGCTACAAGGCTAATGACCTTGATAACTTTACCAATAGTGGAATTCGTGCCTTGCAAGCCGTAGCAGATTTTGAAAGCCATCCTGTCGCACTGCGTACTGCAAAGACTCCCATGGGTTTCACCGCTGTTATCAATGGTATGCCCCTTCTCAACCGTGTGTATGATATTGTAGGTGAGGCGGCGTAAGCCTCACCTACTCATCAAATAAAAAATCTATTTTAATTTAAAGGAGAACAAAATTATGACCAGAATCATTAACAAGGAAGAAGCCAAAAAGCAGTATTTAGAAGCAGTTGATGTCGTTTGCATGGATTGTGCTTTCTTATCTGAAGAAGTGTGTGAAACTTGCCCTGTTCGAAAAACTGTTGACCTTATAAATAAGGAATCTTAATTTTAATCTTTCTAACAAATATTTTAATTTAAAGGAGAACAAAATCATGACTAAGACCATCAACAAAGAGGAAAGCGTTAAGCGCTATCTGGAAGCTGTGGACATTGTTTGTTTAGATTGTGCTTTTCTTTCAGAAAAAGAATGTGAAAAGTGTCCTGTTAGAAAAACTGTTGACCTTATCAACAAAAATTCTTAAATTTAAAGGAGAACAAAATCATGACTAAGACTGAAATCAGCAATCTCAAGTCCCTCATTAGCACTTTCTGCCGCAATGAAATCAATCACAATCGTTGCACCGCTGACACCTGCGAATTTTGCCCTATGAATGCTGCTTATGAAAAGATTCAGGATTCAGAATCTTCCGACGAAGAAGAGTAAAGCTCACAACAATTAACAAACCCTAAAAACAATTTTATTTTTAAAGGAGAATTATCATGAACAAGAACGAAGCTATGACCGTTATCAACAGCATTCATCGTGGGACATTCGTAAGTATTGGGTGGTGCTCAGATTTACCTCTGACTGCCGCAGCAAAGAAGGCTGGTCATGTAGCCTACAAGAAGACTCTCGCAACTGTCCGCTTCGGTATCAATCGTACAAACAAGGCTTCCATCAAGGCAAAAATGGAACAGGGCTATGTTCCTCAGCAGAGGACTTGGGGAACTTATCTCGCTGGTTCTGACCGTTTTATCGAGCACACCAACAAGGCTGGTGAGCATAACCTCTATGTTGTTGCTCACAGCACTCCCAATAAGTCTAAGGTCAAGTATTTCCTCGATGGAAAGGAAATCAAGAAGACTGACCTTCAGGCAACTGGGCTTATTCAGGCATCGTATTTCAACAAGCTTGATGAAAAGCCTGATGTTCTGACCATCAAGCTGGAAAATCTTGCTTTTGTTGGCAAGAAGAACTTTTAATTAACAAAAAAGAAAGGAGAACAAACATGGCCATTAAAGAAAGAGCTCAAGTTCTGTATGATTTTTCAACTTGTCCCAATGGAAAAGAATGTAAAGAATGTGCCGCTTCTGGGGTAATGTGTGATGTACCTAACACAAGAGAAGCAAGAAATGCTTTTTTCAGAGAGTTGGCAGTTGTTCTTATGGCGCTCCCTGAAAACGAATAATCATACCTAAAATAAAAGGACGGGTAGTTCACAGCTACTCGTCCTTTTTATTAAGCTCCTGCAAAGCTTAACTTTCCCTATAGAGGGAGAAAAGAGGTGATTTCACATGAGTAAAATCATACACATTGATTATACTTATAATACCTGTTAGGTTGTTATTATTAAGCATAGAAATTAATCCCACTTGATTTCTTGCATAGGTCATAATCTATCTGAGGTTGCAGGTCTCTTTTAGATTGTGACTTGATTATAGCATATCTTTACACATTTGTCAAGTCTTTTTTCAAAATTTATTAAAAAATATTTGGAGGTATTAAAAATGGTTAGAGAGTTTAAAAATGACAATGGCATCACTTACGAAATCGTTGCGGAAAATAAGGAACTTGACCGCACTCTCTTATGCGAATATTCTAATGACGGTCGTCCACTCTACATTGTAGCATGGGGAATTAATTACCAGCGTCATTATTGGGCTCAGGGACACTATTTCCTTGAGGATTTCAAAGCCGCTTGCAATTATTTAAACGGAGAGGAAAATAAGACTGTAAGTCCTGACCACTATGTTTCCATTAAGGACTTTATTCGAACCCTCTCCAAAGATACTCAAATCGCAATCTACAACACATCTAAGAGTGAATGGATGGTTGGAGGTGACTGTACCTATTATACTGTCGGATATTGGGATTGGTCTGACCTTCCTGATGATGTGTTTATTGAAAATGTTGAACTTCATCATGACGCCGAGGCAGGAGACGGTCTTTGGATTGATGTGAGTCCAGACCCTCGTGACTAAAATAAAACAAAAGAGAGCAGTAAAACCACTCTCTAATGTTTCCAGAGTCCCACAACTCTGTTTACATATCATCTTATTTGAAAGGAGACGATTGTATGTAGAAAATTATCTACGTCTGTTACACCGACAATATTGTTTGTGTCTTCATTATGAAGCACCGTAATTAATCCAACACTTTAATTACGCACAGTAAGGGAAGATGTGGGTCAACTTCTCTTACTGTGGACAGTGTAACATATTCCAATCTATTTGTCAAGCATTATTTTACAAAATTTTTAAAAAATTCAGGAGGTTAGTATTATGTCTTACACTCTTTATCATGGTTGCATCAAATCCGCTATCGAGCCAATCACGCATGGTGAATATGGTCTTGAACATAGAAACAATAAGATTACCCATCCTTGGTCTTGTGCCGATGGAGATTCTATTTTCTTTTATGATGCCTCTCTCATGAAAGAATCTGAATGTATTTATGATGATGATAATGAAACAGCGATTCAGTATTGTATTGAACGTTGTAATGAAGCGGCTCAGATTCAGAATGCTTGTTTACCTCATCCTTTTGATACAACCTGTGTTCTTGAGGTTACTTTTTATACAGACCGCTTCGATGAGCCTATCAATTCTTGGGATGACATTTGTGTTCCTGATGATAGTTGTCCTAATATGTCTACCGCTGTTTGTATGTGGGCTGACACTTTCAATCAGCTTGTGGAAGAAGGAAGAGTTAGCTTCAAGGTTTATGAATTTGAATTTTTCCCTAAACTTGCTCTTTGCTATATCGCAGGTCTTGCTACTACAAGTCCGCTCTTCAATAAAGAATGCCTTTCAGAGAACGAGCTTAAAGCTTGTAAAATGATTTCTGAGGAAGGCTATTACTTTGAAGACCTATTTATGCCTAATAGCGTAGACATTTATAAAATTGAGCCTGTTAATTTAAAGAATTCTAAGAAAGATTTTTAAGGAGGTTTCACAAAATGAAAAATAAAGTCTATCCTGTCAAGTATGCCAAACAGTCCAGCATTTCCCCTTTTCTTAAGTCTCATATCGAATCTTTCCCCAATGCAGGTCCTCATCCCAATATCACTGGTATGCGTCGTGTTTGGGGGAGTCAAACCAGCGTAAACTCTTTCTCATTATGATGGGTTCTTATCTTTACAATGTGAATTGGGATACCTATTCTCGGGTTTAAGCAAGCCATTAATCATTAACCATAAACAATAACAAATTTAAGGAGGATTTAAAAATGGTTAAGGACAATACTTACAAAACTATCGGTCACAGCGGTCTGTGGAGCATTATTGATTTTCAGCAAGTCAATGACAAGCTTTATTGTCTCCTTGAACATAATGTTTTTGGAGATGAAACTCCTTGCGTTGTTGTAGATGGAAGTGAGGTGAAAATGCTTAAGCGTAGGATTGGTGCTGTTCCTGAGTTTCAGAAGGAAATCTGTGAAACTTATGACGGACTTCTCTTTGCTCTTAATGAAAATGAAATCATCACCGATGATGAAAAGGAGTTCCTTGAGAATGGAGGTGAGGAATGTAACCCCGTAAAGAAATGCCCTAAGTGTGGACGGAATCTTTATCCTTCTACTGTTGAAGGCTACACCTATCAGTGTTTCCACTGTGACGAAGATTTCTATACTATTGAAGTTGCCGATTAAGAAAGGAGAATTATCATGGATAAAAGTTATCAGGCATTAATTCAGGCTATCAAAAATCGCGACCTTTATGATTTCATTAGCAATAATGGTCATAATTACAGCAAAACCGACCTCATCAACGTCATTAAGGAACTGGACTACGCTTTTTATCACCTTTCCAATGCTCGCGCAGAGTATTCTATGGGTATGGACGATTGTGCTGACAATCTCAGCGATTTGTGGGCAGAGGATTAATTCCTCTGTCCCCTTTCATAAACCATCTTAAAACAAATTTATTTAAAGGAGAATTATCATGGAAATCAAGAACACTAACACTATCAACAACATCAAGGTTACTGTCGAGTACAACACTCAGGAAGATTTGGAACTCGCTATGGCTCTTAATAAGCTTAATGAAACCAGAAACGCTTTTATGAATGCAGACAAGTTCTATACTCCTAAAATCAATGCTATGGGCGAGGCTAAGTGGTTTGCTATCTGCGAACAGCTTAAACCCCTTCTCGCAATTATGAGGGAAGCTAAAATTGACGTTATTCGCGCTAAATATATCAATGACAATACAGCAACTCAATACCTTGTTACAATTAATGCAAATACCGAAAGAATGTATTTCATGGGGGTGGTTGGAATAACAATCTTTCCATTACTTCTCCTGTTTTTAACCCCAATGATTCCTTACAGGCATTTGGCATTGAAAAAGCTGGGTTTATCACTCGCTGGGAAGAGTATAATATTTATACAAATCTTCGTAACAATCTTTTGCGTACAATTAAAGAAAAGACCGAAAATATGCAGTCTAAGACTAACAACCTTATTGACCATTTTGCTGATGTTCGTGACCACAATTAAACCACGCAATAAAAAATATGTCCAATATCTATATTTTAATGGAGGAAAGTTTTATGCCTACTGTTCGTACTCTTATCCCCGCTTCTTTTTCTCGCAAAGACACTGCCACTTACACCCTTGACGACATTAGAAAGGAGGTGAATGAAATTTGTGTTTGGCTGGATTATATTTGGGGACACGAAAAGAAAATGCAGGACATCCAGTTCCATATCGGATGGAATGAAAAGCCCAGACCTAAATCTTTGGGTCTTTGTCACAAAGACAGTGATTACAAATATGTCCTCACATTCTCTCATCGGTATTTCGAAGCAGCCCTTCCCAGAGGAGTTCATGAAGTAATTCTCCATGAAGTTCTTCATGCTACCAAAAACGGCATGAAACATACTGGTGAATGGAAATACAAAGCTAATTATGTTTCCAATTTTACAGAGTTCAAAGTAACTCGTTGTGTAAATCCTGAAGATGCTCCTGCATGGTATGCTCAGGAAACTGTTGCTCGACTTGGAGGGGCAAAGTATCAGGTTTACTGTCCTGTTTGTAACAGAGCAGTTGCTACAAGGTCAAGAATGTGCAAGCTTATTGAACATCCTGAGCGTTATCGCTGTGGTAAATGTTACTGTAATAAACTTGAGGTCAAAACCTTATTTTAAGGAGATGATGATAAATGAAGGTTTATGTGCGTAACATTAAATGGAATCTTGCGGATTCGCAGGATTCCAACCTTTATCCTAAGCAAGCCACCATTAAAATCCCTGACAATTTCAATGAAACTTTTACCAAAGATGAACTAATCAAGGGAGTTGAAGCAAGGCTCGTTTCTACTTTTGGCGCACAAATTATTAGTGCTGAATACCAGTTTAATTTTAAGGAGGAACAAAAATGAAAAAGTATATGTCTACTGGTTATGCATGGATTCCTGATAACGACAACACAGCAAAGACTCAGCTTCACATCTACACTTTTGACAATGAAGATGAGTGGTTTGAGGTTAATGCTGTCCTTGAAAATTTCAATGAAAAACAAGAGTATCTGAGCAATTTGGGTTACGTCAGTGACCCAATTCCTGTTGAATCCATTGCTGGTGCAACTTATACCCTTTATGATATGCATCTTGCTGGTGATTTCCTCGTTATTGAGGAATCTGTCATAATTGATGTATAAAAAATGAGAGACAATTCCAATCCATTTAAAATGGTTCCTAAATCAATCTTTCATTTAATTTAATATTTTTAAATGATTTGGCGTAAGTTATTTAGGCTACTTTAAGCTTTAAATAAGCTTAGGCGGGGTTGAACCTCCAACCTTTTCATAAAGATATTATAACATATCTTTTCCCGTTTGTCAAGTGTTTTTCCAAAAATATTTTTAAGGAGGTTGTAATAATGGCTAAGACTAAATACAACACAACCTATGGAGACTATTTTTATCTCAAGACTCTTCATGATGAGTCTGGACGCGAATTTAAAATCTTCTGTCCTGTTATCAGTTGTGGAAAGTATCTCATCGAATGGCGAACCGATGCTCCTACAGAACCGATTGATTTCGCTTCTGTTCTTATTCAGTTTACCTCTCCTCTTGCTGACGACGATACCTATGGTATCCTCAATGTTTATCGCAGAGGTCGTAATTATAAGTCAGCTAAAATGACTCATAAGTATCGCCTTGTCATTGACAAAATCGCAGCACAGATTCGCTCTTGAACAAAATCATTTAATTTAAGGAGGTATTACAATGTATTGCACTGTTCAGTCCGACATCACTTCTAAGAACACTTCCATCAACTCCAAGAAGCTTCCTGCTATCTACAATCGCTTGGATTGGGATGCTCTTCGTGAATGTTGGGCAAAGATTACCAAATTTGACCGAACCCCCATTGTCCTTGATTTCGGCTGTGGTCGCTATACTGACCATATTGAGCAGTTCCTTACTACTAAGGGTTTTATCTTCAGAGGATATGACCCGTTCTGGAAGCCTGTTGAAGAAAACAATATTGCTTTGTCTTCGGGGCTCTGTTATGACCCTTATATTGTTATCTGCTCTAACGTTCTTAACGTTATTGCTGATAAAGAAACAGTAAAAGAAATTCAGACATATATTCGTGATTTTTCTTTCTCTGCTTCTCTTGGAAATAATCTGGTAAGAGAACCTTCTTTCTATTTCATCACAGTTTACGAGGGGAATAAGTCTGGTATTGGTCGTATGACTAAGCCTGATTGTTTCCAGCGTAATGAAACTCTGGATAATTACATCTTCCGTTATGAGGATGTGATTTATAAGAACACTATTACCACTGAGAATGGTAAGATGTTTCTTAAGTAAATTTTTAAGCTTATTAAACAAATTCTAAAAAAATATTTGGAGGTATTTACTATGGGTCAGCGTTCTCAGATTTATGTCATTTACAAGGATAATCAGAATCGTGATTGCATTAGCGCCACTTATTTCCAGTGGAATTATGGTGAGCGTATGATTTCTCGCGCTCGTTTCCTTATGGAGTGGATTAAAAATCAATCCTCTCTTTCTTCAGGTTATCTTCCCTATGTTGCTCATAAAATTCGTTATGTCGCAAGCGTTAACTTTGATTATAAGGACGTAACGATTGGAACAGATTTAGTTGAGGAGTGGAAAGATTATAAGACAGGTGGTGTTCTCAATACTGGTTTAAACGATTATATCTTCCATGCCGACAATAATGACGGTTGCCTTTTCATTGACGCTCGTATTCCTGAGCATCTTCGTTATGCTTTCACCACTTACGATTATAAAGATGGTGTTATGGGACCTGAAGCTTATCTTAAGTGGGATGACATTCCTCAGAAGATTCGGAACACCAAATTTACAAAACGTAATATTAACTGGATTACTCATAATGCCAAGCTTATGAAGAAAGCTGAGCTTGAGGCTATTCTTAAAACAACATATTATACCTCAGTTTAATTCCTGTATAAAACAGAAAGACAGAGGCTATTAACAACCTCTGTCAATCTGTAAACCAGTTTTACACTATTTGCCCAACACACAAATAGTAACCTTACGCTTAGAGCAGAAAGGAGTTGATTCTATGTAGAAAATCACTTTTGTCGATTACGTTACTAACGTAATTTAGGTGCGTATCCTCAAGCACCGTAACTAACATTAGTTACATGGGAGACGGAGACTGACACCCTCTGTCTCCCATTGAGGTTATTATAACACACCCTATTCTATTTGTCAAGTAAAATCTCAAAAATATTTTTAAGGAGTTGTAAACACTATGTCTAAGAAAAACAATCAGGTCGCTCAGAAGAAGGATTTCATCATGTCTCGTGAGGATTATATCCAGCATCTTTCCATGAGAACCAACGAAATCCATGTAACCAACAAAAACTCTAAGACTGGTATGGGGGTTCTCGATATTGCAGTTCCTACTTGTTGCTGTCGTGAAGATGCCCCTTGTAAGAAGGATGGTTGCTATTGCATGAAGGGTTGTCAGACGATTACTTCTGTTCAAGCAGCATATCTTCGCAATCTTCGTATCTATAATAACGACCCTGAAGATTTCTGGGGGCAGGTAGATTTCAAGCTTAAGCATTCAGGTTTAAGCCTTTGCAGATTTTTTGATGCTGGCGACATTCCTGATTATGATTTCTTTGAGGGTATGGTTCGGACTGCTCTTAGGAATCCCAAAATTAAGTTCATGGCTTTCACAAAGAAATATTTCATTGTGAATGAATGGCTCTCTGAAAACGAGAAGCTTCCCAAGAACTTAAACATCATCTTTTCTGCTTGGGATAAGAATTGGGCTGTTCCTAATCCATATAACCTTCCTGTGGCTTATGTGGATTTCAAGGATAAGTCTAAAAATCCTGAATTTCCTAAGTCTTATTCTACTTGTCCCAATCAGCATGATAAGACCATCACTTGCACAGTTTGTCAAAAGTGCTGGAATAAAAAGATTAAAACTGTTGTGTTCCAGCAACATTAATGTTATAATATGAAAGGAGGTGGTAATATCTGAATATTGCAATTCTTATTATAGTTTTCGTTTATGCAATCTGTAGCAATATCCCAAATAATGTTTATGGTATTAATTGTTTAGATGCTTTTATTATCATAAACTTATTGGTGGGCTTTGTTTATGGATTTGCAACATCTCATCGAAAACGAAAATAAGAAATGAAAGGAGGTGATGATATATCAATATTACTGGTTGGCTTTTAACTTTGGAATTTATTGCGTTTTTATGGCTTATTCACATTGTTAATTAACAACGCAATAATCAAGCTGTCCTATCGGCTATACGGGGAGAAAGGAAATTTTATGATTACTATTGTCCAAAATAAATGTCGTGCCACTCTCAAAATCACTAACGATAAAACTTTTGAGGAAGCTACCATTATGCTTCAAACCGATGAAGAAGCAAATACTCTGATGTATAATTTACTTCGTGGTCTTATGAAAGGAGAAAACTAATATGTCTATTATGACCAAGAAAGAATTTTTCGCGCAGAATATGTCTAATCTTTATCCCATTGCTTATCTCTCTGTTCTGGGAGGGCTGGAAATCTACAAAATTGAATACGACATCAACGATTCTCTTTTCTGTGCTGAGGGAGCTTGGATTGGAAAGAAAACTAATCCCAAATATCAGCACAAGCTTCGCATCTATTCTAACATGAATTGAGAGGCTTATATCAAGATTCGTGGACAGCGTTATAAACTTTGTGACGCTATTCGTACATTTTTTAATTAAAACCAAAATAAAAAAAGGAGAATTAAAATGACTGCTTGGATTCGCTCAGAGAAATACAGCACGAAAAAGTGTCCTGTATATTTTCATCCCACTTACGAATATGCTCTTGCCAAACAGAAATATCCTCGCCCCATTGGTGTTTGCTTAAGAAAATTGAGCATGATGAGGCACGAGGTATTTCTCGCTGGGAGTACCTTGAGCATTTCTTAAGCAACATTACTTTTAATGAGGCTAAGAGATGGTTTGAAAACAGCAAG
>ENA-OOMW01000008-OOMW01000008.1-viral-metagenome-genome-assembly--contig:-NODE-8-length-22779-cov-4.001413_pt1 | contig 22779 bp, 44 predicted proteins | sample MGYA00245306_ERZ501074 | MGnify/ENA primary metagenome ERZ501074 (study PRJEB25959, sample SAMN05341353) | viral metagenome | host: human-associated | place: USA: California | collected 2014-04-26 | study... | reverse complement strand
GATTGCTGCCTATTTGATTGAAAAAGAAAAGAATGAAATGTTGCCGTTAGGCAAGAAGTATTCTGATACGGTCATTCTTTGTCCTGTTGAGGAGCGGTAAAGTACGGTATAGGACAAGGGGAGAAAAACATCAATACAGAAAAGGAGAGTGAGAGTGGATGGTATGTCCTGTAATGACAGCTAAAGAGGTAGCAATGATTATGGATTGCTCCGAACGGTATGGGTACGACATCATTAAAAGGCTGAATGACGAACTGATAGCTAAAGGATTTATAGTCCGTCCCGGGAGAGTATCGAGAAAATATTTTTATGAGCGGACTGGGTTAGAGACACTCGAAGAGGAAAGGAGGGACAGCCAATGAGGGCTAAGACATTTGCAGAGCACCGGATCCGTCAGTACCTAGAGGCGGTTTACCCGGCTTGGATGCCTGCGTAAATTTCACCGGATTGCATGAAGCCATAGTAACTGATGTAAGCGGAGACAAGATCCGCGTGATCTACGAGGGAGGACAGGTGTATGAGACAGAGGCGTGACGAGGAGGAACCTCCCCTGATGACAGCAGCGAGATGGATCATCATAGCATCCTTCTGGATGTTTGGGATGGTGGTGGCTGCGGCAGTGATCATGATGTGGATATTGGGGGCGTGGTGAAGGGAGGAGAGCAATGAGCAGACGTATGAACGGAACCATCCGTGCAGCTATATCGCTGGGTATCAATCCTTATGGATGGGGTAACGGAAAGGCAAGAAAAAGGCCGAGGGAGCAGCGAACTCCGGTCGGCAGATGGAAAATAACACTATAGATATCATAGCACAAGTGAAAGGGGATTGTAAAGATGGCAAATTTATCTAATATCCAAATGAATAATGTACCTATGGACCTGTTCATTAAAGGTCAGATGGCGGTAGAAAAAATCAATGCAGTACAGGAGTACGTCAATTCCGCTAAGTACACAGATGATAATGTCATATTCAGCATTCTTGGGGTAAAAAAGAAAGAACAGCAGGAGGCAGGTAATGATGCATCCATACCGTTGTGATTCCTGTGGCCGTTTTCTTGATCCTGAACAGTGGAGAGAGTGTGATAAGTGCCGTAACAAGGACAGAGAATGGGCCAGAAAGCATTCCGGGGAGGTGAAACATGAAACTGGAACACAAGACGATTGATGGTACAGCAATGGTATCATATCTCCGTGATCGGCAATGCAATTTGAAGATAGGCAGCCCTGCAAGGGAGGAACTGGAAAAGGCAGTTGTCTATATAGTTGGAACACTTATGAGGGAGGATGAAGATGGAGAATCTTGATTTATATGAAAGCGTCCGTTCTGTCCCTGACAATGCCAAGAAGACCATTAAAGGAGGTCGTACCAGCGGTATGACCGATATCAACCCTATGTGGCGCATAAAAGTACTGACCGAGCAGTTCGGGCCATGTGGGATAGGATGGTACTATATTCCGACACGGAAGTGGTCAGAAACATCAGGGAATGAGATAGCGGCTTTTGTGGATATCGAATTATATATAAAGGTTGGTGGAGAGTGGTCCAAACCAATCCCAGGTAACGGTGGCAGCATGTTTGCTGCAAAGGAAAAGTCTGGGATCTATGTATCTGACGAATGCTATAAGATGGCAACCACAGATGCTATATCGGTAGCGTGTAAGCAGCTTGGAATTGGTGCAGATGTGTACTGGGAAGCTGACCGGACTAAATACAATAGGGAAGAAAATCCTGATCTGATTACCAAATCGGAGGTTAACGAAATATTTCTGGAATTGAAACGGACTGGAATCGGAATAAAGAATGTCTTGTTAAAGTATGGATTAACGGATATCCATTGCATGACGAAGATCCAAGCTAAAGAAACAATCAATAAGCTGAACCGGAAGCCAGATAAAGAAAACGCAACCGCACCACCAGATGACATGCAGGAAGGTGGACTTCCTTGGAATGATCCAAAGGAGTGATGATTGATGGAGAGCAAAGGGACCCTAAAGGATATCGCCCGTAACTGGGATACAGGAAAATTCCTGCTGACCTTTGAGATGGACCAGGACATATCGGAACAACTGGAAGGTATACGTGGGAAACTGCTCAACATAGTAGCAAAGCAGTATCGCAAAAAACGCAGCTTGGATGCAAATAGTTATTATTGGCAGCTATTGACCAAACTGGCTGAGGCATCCGGTATATCCAAGAACCGGGCACACAACCTTATGCTCCGCCGATATGGTCAGCTGGAAGAAATGGACGGACATTTGATATATGTTGTGGTGCCGGATGATGATAAGGGAGCAGACAGGTCACTGGAGGCTGAAACCTACCATATCAAACCTACCACAGAGGTAAAGGTTGCTGCTGATGGTACACAATTTCGAACTTACATAATGCTACGCGGTTCCAGCACTTACAACACTTCTGAAATGAGTAAACTTATTGACGGACTTATATCAGAATGCCGTGATCTGGGGATAGAGACACTTCCTCCTCAGGAGATCCAACGGATGATGCAGATGTATGATCAGAACTGTAGGAAGAGGGGGCAGGATGGCTAAGAGATTATGGAGTGTATTTACCGAGGACATGGATCATTGCTATTTTTCTGGCAGTCCATATGTGGAGCGGCATCATATTTTTGAGGGCCGGCAAGGATACAAGGAGAAATCAGAAAATCGGGGGTTTGTGATTCCACTTCGGTATGATCTGCATCCGAATGGGGCCAGTTTTAAGGCCACGCCGGAGAACCAGCAGATTGATGACAAGCTTAAGCGGATGGCCCAAGAATACTATGAAGCGCATTATGGCAGCCGGGAACAATTCCGGCAGGAGTTTGGACGTAATTATTTAGATTAAAGGTATCAACGCCATATAGGCTGATACATACAACGGTAAATATTATTGGTCAGATTGCGATATGTCACGGTATACTTTCTGATCACGGCCGGGACCTATCAAACCTCCTTTACCCGGCCCGAAAGGAGGGATTGAATTGAGATACATAAAAAACTTAGGAATTATCCAAAGCGCTGTTTATAATGCTCTGGGCGTAGGCAGGGAAAACGCCATAAGCAGGGCAGAACTCAGCAGGATAACAGGATATAGAGACAGGCGCATACGCGAAGCAATAGAAGCGCTGCGCTACGACAAGGTGATCCTTAACCTGGATAATGGAGATGGCTATTACATTCCTGATTCAACCCCGCAGGGGCGTCAGGAAGCGGCTGTATGGCTTGCGAAGCAGGACAGGCGCATGAGGTCCATGAAATACTCCACAAGAGGCGCCAGGAGGTTTGTGGCTCATGACAAGAAAAGAGATATGCCAGGGCAGATCAACATGTTTGGCGCGGGAGGTATTTGATGGGAAGGTCTCAAAGAGAAAAAGGTAAGCGAGGGGAACGAGAACTTGCCCGGCTGCTGAAGGAATATGGATATGACTGCCGGAGAGGGCAGCAGTATTGCGGAGCCAGCGGAGATGCCGATGTAGTAGGTCTGCCGGGCATACACATCGAATGCAAGAGAGTGGAGCGTCTAAACCTGGAGGCTGCTATGGACCAGTCTGTAAATGATGCGGAAGCTGAAATGCTCCCTTTTAACGATGAAATTCTTCCGGCTGTATTCCACCGCCGCAACCGTGGCGGATGGATGGTAACAATGCGCCTGGAGGACTGGATCAAGCAGTATAGAGAATGGGATTCAGGAAGGATGCTGGAAAGGTAGGTGATGGCCTACATGGATGTAAATTATCTGGCAGAGATCATAGCCTTTGAACGATGGCTCGAAACTAACTACTTACCGATCCCGTCACAGTTGTTATGGTACAAGATGATGAACCTATTCAACCGGAGCGGGTGGAGCGAGTGGGTTATAGTAGATAACCTGAGATTGATGGCAGCCATGTCAATGGGTCGAGAAGCCACATTTATAAAGGCGAGGGACGAACTCATAAAGGCTGGCCGGATCGTCTACCAAAAGGGCAGAAAAGGAAGCCCCAACAAATATAAGATGGTATATTTCACTTTCAAAAGCGTAGTACAAAACGAAGTATATCAAGTAGTACAAAACGAAGTATTTCCAGTAGTAGAAAGCGAAGTACAAAGCGCAGACATATTTAAACATAAACAAAAACAAAACAATAAATGGCAGCCACTACCACTCCAATCGCGATTGCCACGGCCAGGATAATCCATGTGACCGGATTTGCCAGCAAGGTTGTCAGGGAGCCGTTCGCAATCTGTATTGCAAGATTCATGATCCCGAAAGCTGCTGCTGCATAAAGAATTGCTGCTGCAACTCCGTAAAATATCGGTCCTATCGTGTCCCAATGCTCATTGATAAAAGATGCCCCCTGGCCAATAGCCTGAATGATTGGCCAGAACGTTTGCAGCAACGTATTTTGTACAGTTGTAATTACCTGTCCGAATGTCATGGGCATTGAGTTGAATTTTTCATTTGTCTCCTGTGCCATATTCAGGAGGGAAGCTTTCACCACCTGGGCTGATACAGCGCCCTTCTCTGCATATTTCTTAATCGATCCTTCTGCCCATCCCATGTTCTTTTCTATGGTCCTGGCGATTCCCGGGGCTGCATCAAGGATGGAGTTTAATTCCTCGCCCCTTAGTGCACCCGCTGCCATTGCTTGGGACAGCTGCACCATAGCATTAGACTGTTCCTGCGCTGATGCACCGCCAATGACAAACTGCTTATTGACCTGTTCCATGAAGGCGATCAGTTCATCATTTGTCTCAAATGCATTCCCTGCATTCAATCCCATCTTTGCAATTGCTCCCGCCGTATCCATAATTGGCGCTCTTGCTCTCTGGGCAGATGCAAATATCTTCTGCGTCAGCTGGTCTGTGGACTGCAGCCCATCATTCATAAGATTCAGCCTGGCTGTCGTCTGTGTGACGCTATCAGAAAGAGCGATAACCTTCTGCACGCTGAATGCAGCAGCCATGCTCATCGCAATTCCCTTTATCTTTGACTCAAGTCCAGATGCTGCTCCTGCTCCTTTGTTCACTGATCGATTAAACTGATCCTGCGCGGTCAGATTGTCACGGATGTTCCTCTCAGCTGAATCCAGAAGGATATTCAGTTTCTGGTAACCAGCATTGACACCCGTAATATCCATACGGGCTGCCGCTTGACTTACTTCAGTCTGAGCAGCCTCAATCTGCACCAGTTTTCCTCTCATGGATTCCAATTCACTGTTCGTCCGTTCCGTCCTCAGATTTATGGGGATATTGCTAAGCTGCTTTATCTTATTCTGCAGGCCCTGCATCCGGTTTGATGTTGCCGCCACATCATTCAGCATCCCTGGCGGTATGACCTTCATCCTCCTCGCCTGCGCAGAAATTGCCTGCTGGCTCTTATACAGCTGCTGTGCCATCTGGTCTGCCGCCTGAAATTCAGCTGAAAAACGGTCTGCGCCTGTATTCATAAAAACAGGCTGCGTAGCCACGCTGTCCCATTTCGGTGGTTCCGGAGGCGGAGGGGGTGGGGTATTCTGGGCGCGATCCAGTTCTTCCCTGTATTGGGCTACATCGGCAGATGCCTGGACGATCTCCTGTCTCGCTGCATTCCAAGCTGCGGCATTTACCCCCTGATCTACGGCCGTCTGCGTAGTTTCACATGTCGCCAACATGGTTGACATCGCTCTTGTGATACTGTCTAATGTTGCCGTCATCCGGTCCTGCAGCTGGATGGATGCCTGTATTCCTGCCATATGATCACACTCCCTTCCCAATATTTATAGAAAATAATTTTTAGTATAGCAAAAGCACCTAGATTTCTCCAGGTGCTTCATGATCAATCAAACCCTATTGCGCCGTATCCTTTGCTATTTCATCTTTAACCTTGCTACACTCATCATTGAAATCACTACTATATGTAGAAAACTTGCTAGCATCATATGTACTTGAGGGATCATTGGGCTCGGGCTTTTTCTCTTTGATATTATCATATAGGTTGTTCATTTCTGGATATAACTTCTCTGTCCAAATATATTTTAATTCTTTATATCTATCAGTATCATCCAGACCTGTTATAAAATCATTATACTCTTCCCCTTTTTCATAGTATTATCTAATTTATGCAGCGTATAATCCAAATCAAGTTCTCCACCAACTGCGTTTTTACCTCTGCCGATGTACGATGAGATATCACAAAAGCCCTCATTCCACACATTCAGGGTAAGCCAATTACCAATCTCAAATAATTTCTTTGTGATTTCCTGATCTTCACTTATGACCGCTCCCTTACTTGATTGAGCAGTTTCAAGTGCTTTTGAAACCTCCTCCACAAGTCCTCCAGTCGTATTTGTTTCTGTTTCTGCCTTTCCTCCACAAGCCACCAGCAGAATTGAGAAGCCCAATAATAAAGTCACTGCAATCTTTTTCATTTTTAATATCCTCCTCATCTAAATGAAGATATTATAGCACACTACCACTCCAAATTCTATCGTTTTTGCTTCACCTTCTTTAATCTCTGTGCTTCCTTCTTATCCTTTTCCAATTTTTTCTGTACTGCTGCTATCACATAGGCCTGTTCCTGGATATCCAACCCCAGGAACTCATGTGGCCATTTGTGGAGTTTATGGAGGCAATAGTAGGCTACATTCGCCTCCACATCGCCCCCTTCAATTAGTTTTTTGCTTCATCCACCTTTTCAGAAAAAGGCTGGTCAAACCCGTGATAAGCCTGCACCTGACTCATAAAAGAGTTGTACTCCCCCGGATCATCAATCATCTCTACGATCAACTGCTCTGCACCCATAACACCGTAAGAGTCCTGCAGCTCCTTGTCATTCAGGTTTGGGTATACTACGCATGCAGCTGCCATTTTGGCCAGATAACGGTTGGCGTTAAACTTTGGCCGGAACATCCCCGGCTTGCCGGTCACCTGCACATCCACGGTACAGTCATCACGTAACGCATTATCTTCTTTAGTCGTCAGTGGCCGGATTTCCCATAACAACGGCTTACCATTTTCATCCAAAAATGATGCCGTTGCTGCAATCTTCAGGTTGTCTTTGGTCTTCTTATTCTTCTTTAAAAATCTGCTTAAATCTCCCATATCTTTTTATCCTCTCTTTCTTACTGCATCCCCTGTAAATGGCTGAACTGCTCCGGCATCTCCCAATCCTCGAAAGTGAAGTCAAGGTCCTCGTCCAGATACTCCGCGTCTGCATCAAACTTTGCCAGGATCCCTCCATCCACATTACAATCCTTCAGGATGATGGTCTGGCGTCCCACACTAGAGGTCGGATCCTCATTGCTTATCTGAATATCAAAATAGATATCTTCCCCTGTTTCCTTATACCGGTAAAGCAGTTCTCGGAAGATGCTGGTGTTGTAGTGGAAAGTGGCTGATCCGCTGCCTTTCCACCCGGTTGTCTTATTCCCCTTTCCCGTCCTTCCCAGGATCGGTATCTCGGACTTTGTCTTCTCAATGCTGGCCTCCAGATTGATCGCCTGCATGAAATTATAGCGGTTCCCTTCAATCGTGATGAAGCATTCCGCCAGGGATGCGCTTACCGCATCTTTTGCATTCATTGACTGCATATATATGTCTCCTTTCTCAGCTTACCACCACTGTCATATATAATTGTGACATACAGTTGATCGGTGTTACCGGGCAGTTTACCACCACAGCCCTCTTGCTTTCCCCGGGCCCTACTGTGATATCCTTTGCCTCCACCGCCTCGATCGCACGCAGCCTTGCCAACTCCTTATTATATGTCACAATATCATTCCACAGGCTTACCCGCCCTGCATCATCATTCGGCATAATTCCCAGGTATTTGGTATTAAACATGGATGCGATGTCATTGCCGATCTGGTCCAGTACACGCACCGTCTGGTTACTGGAAAAATCCTTACCTTTGTCCTCAGTAAAAGTTGTCAGTGTATTGATATCCATCAGGACGCGCACATCATCGCCAACACGATGGAACATGAATTTTCCGGATTGCACACCCGCTGCCAACTGCCCCTGAGTGTGATCCACATCCACGTTAAGTTCCCCATTATACACACGGTTCTCATTCGTCTTATTGACTGCACAGGCCGCCTGGGCCCCTGTTGTCCAATACACCAGCCCCTGCTCCAGTTCCGCAGCCTTGTTCTCTACGGATATGATGCCTTCATAGTCTGCATCGTTCTTCCGGTACATGACTGTCTGGAATTTCACCCCAGCTTCATCACGCATCCTCTTGGTGTATTCTACGAACACCGACTTGACTGCTTCATCCATGGACGGGCAGCATAGTGTCTGGAATGCATAAGTCTCCATCCTGGCCAGAAACTGTGCGTAGTCCTCGCCGGTCACTGCATCGCCATTGGTTCCGCCGGTGAAGGGGACTCCGGCTGTCGCTGCCAGTGTTGCATCCTTTTTAAATACCACATAAAGATTATCCTTTAGATCAGCCGCCGAAGAAACGGTCTGTCGGTCCACTTCTTTCATATCCAGTAGCGTCTTGACATCATATTTTGCGCTGTCGTTTACATTGGCACTGACAACCAGTGTCAGGTCTTTCCCCCGTATACCGCTGTACCTGGCTTCACCATAATCACAGGATGCCTTAATGCCGCCGTTCAGCCGGTAGAAGATTCCTTTTGTAAGATTCTTAAACAACTCCCTAATCTGCCACATCTGCGGAGCATCTGCCGGATAGCCGAATATCTCCTGGCATCTCTCCTGGTAATCCTGCGCGGTTACCACAAATGCCTCCTTTTCTGGTCCCCAACCAAACTCCAGAGGAATGGCCGCTGTTCCACGCTCCGAAAGCACCGCCACACTGCTGGCAGCACTTACGAAATTGATATAGGCTCCGGGGAGTACTTTATTTTGTGATATAAAACTTCCGCCTCCTAACATCTATCTCACCTTTCCTTTCATAAACTTCTCGATCGCCGCATCCACTTCTGACAGTGAATACTCCCTGTCATCTTCCAGCAGAGCACTTACCAGATCTCTCTTACCCTGATAGCACTCTGCCTGCAGCAGTTCCTGTTTCTTGAATTTTCTCTCTTCCTGTCTTACTGTCTTCAATCCTCGGACCTCCTTAATTCAGTATTGGCCTGCAGCCTTCCATTGGCTCCCTCTCGGGCTTCATTTTAAGAACAAACATGTTAAAACTGACAAAAAAGGACAGCACCTTTCCTTCCATATCCAGCCGTACACTCCGTCCAGTCCCCCGCAAAAGGCTCCCGTCCGATCGGGTGATATACTCCATCCCATCCATGAGGATCTCCGCCGCACGGTTCAGTTCCCTGGACAGCTGAGGAATATCCCCGGCCATATACTGGATGCACATGTCCGTTTGTCGGTAATACCGTTGGCCAATCATTGGCTTCTCAGACGGCTCCAGGAACTGCACAAAAAAGCAAGGCTCCTTTAGGCCCTGCTCTACTGCATCCGTATAGATTTCATAACCATCACCAAATAACTCGTTCAAACGTCTGGTGACAGCATCCATGATATCGTTAAGCATCAAATACCTCCCGTAGCTTGCTTTCCAGTTTCTTCTCTATCAATTTGGGAGCCAGAGCCTTGATCTCCTTTTCTGATATAGTCAGCATGAACTTCCCGGGGACCCAGGCTTTTTTTGCACTTACGCCTAAAGCTGGGATATAGCGCCCTGGCGTCTGCCGGTGGCCATATTCCACGTAGGAGGCATATTCTGTTGGGTTAATGATCTCGACCTGATAGCTGTCTCCTATCTTCTGGATATCTCCCACAGTCCAACCACGTCTCAAAGTTCCACCTACATATCCGGCCCAGTATTTTTGTATGATGGCTCCATTCCTTGACAGAAAAGCTTTCGATTTTCCATCGGAGCCTTTTACCTTTACCATCTTTGGGCCATCCAGCTTAGGTGCTTTTCCTACCGGCGTCCGCTTTGTCACCTTCCTCAGCAGACGGGCTGCCAGTTCCTGGGTACACTCCCGGTTAAAGCCCTCCCGTTCTGCTTCCAGACGCGCTATCTGCTTCTGCAGCTTTTCCAAATCCTCAAAATCAAAGCTTCCACCTTTTGCCATTACGCATACTCCCTCCACAATTCCAACAGGATCTCCTGGTGGGAGGAATAGACCGCAGCCTGGCCACTCTGATCATAGTTCTCTGTACGCCCCTGCTGGGTGACCTCAATCCTACTGCCTGGAGGGATGACCGGTTCCGGGGCCAGGAACAGCTTGATGGTCTGAATCACGGCTGTGACCGTACTGCTCCCAGCTGCCGGTGTCGTACTGGAATAAGACAGATGACAGGGGATCCCCTCCTGCACCAGCACTTCCTCCTGGCGTGTCACCTTCGTATCCGGGTCCTTCACGGACCTCATTCCATAAATCCTGCATGTACCATCATAAGTGGCCTCTATGGCCTTCCTGTGCATTTTCCGGGCCTGTTTGATCACATCATTTACCATTACCACACCAGCTTTCTATACCGGTTAAGCCGCCCCTGGTAATCCTTAAGGATTCCGCCCGTAAGTGCATCCGCCGCACTAGTAAAGCTGGTAGAGGTATCTCCTTCGGAAATAGATGCCACTGTAACTGGTGCATCCGCATCTCCCGGACGGTCATACCGGTACAGATCTATGGCCATCCGGTATGCTGTATGGGCCAGTCCAGATGGGAGCTCGTCCAGATTACAGTAATTACGTATCGTCTCCTCCACATCATCCATCACAAACTGCAGGAGGATATCCTGGGAGGCATCCTCTTTTGGGATCCCCAACAGTCCTTTCAGTCTCTCCAGCTCCATACCATTATCCTCTGGAAATGATCCGTGCGATCGGAATTGCTTTGTGATCGATCACCTTCAAAGCAGATCCGGTCCCGCCGTTATTTACAAGCGTCCAGTTTGCACCGTTGGCCAATTCTTCATTGGTCGGAGAGAGGGATGCCTGGGATTTCTTTGTATAAGAGATTCCGTATGGTGCATAGCAGGCGCGGTCCCTGGTATAGAGCGTGGTCTCCCCTCCGTTTGTCTTCGGATCACGCTGCATCTCGTTGGGAACCTCCGCACCAATTTTCTCAAAGTCAATGGCGCCATCCCCCAGGACATAGGTTGTAAACTTATCATAGGCCGGTGCCGCTGCCACATAACCGTCCTGTCCTGCCGTTCCGCTTTCTTCCACTGCTTCTACGTGCTCTACCGGCATTGAATCATCCACAATAACGGCCCTGCCATTCCACGTCCCGATTGACAGGTCACGCTGGATACCGTCTGCATCCGTGTACTTCATGTAGGACAGAAGACGCAGGTTCTCCAGGCTGGTCGCCACTGTGGAATGCATGATCGCGATGGTGAACTTGGATTTATTGTCGCCGGATGCTTTCTGAATCGCCGTGTTAAGGGTTGTCGGCCCCACACAGGAAAGCGCATTCCCATCTTTGTCCTCACCTGTTACGGCTGTGATATCATAGGTATGCCCATTCACAAATTCCAGGTTTTTGGCGCCGGTCATTGCAAAGATGCCCTTCAGCACGGACAGCAGCACATCCTGGTATACATCATCCCACCAGCCGGATACCTGGGCTGCCACATTGTCCATGAAGTCAGTCCCGCCCGTAATATCCGTGGAGAAATCGTCCTCAGTCCAGGCCTTGGAACGTCCCCACACGACCACGCTGCGTTCAAAGGTCGTGGTTCTCTCGGATGTAATGTCGGTCTTGCCATCATAATTAAGGGCATTCCCCTCCAGCAGCCCCTTCATGGGCAGTGTGGCGTAGGACGTGCCTGTCTGCGAACTGAACGCCTGCCGGATCTGCTCATTGCCGGTCAGGGCCCTGGACTTGATCAGTTCATTCTTCTTTGTCTTCGGAATGCGGTCCACATATCTGCCGAACGCCTCCGGGTTAAATGTCTTCTCATTAAATTTTGCCATGTCTTATCATCCTTTCTTTTTACTCAATTGTTGCCCCTGGGTTTGCTTCCAGGTAAGCGCACATCTCACTGTAGGTCATTTCCGATGGCTTTTTATCCGCCGGAGGGGTCCCTTTGCCTTCAGCAGGCTTCCCGCCTTTGATCTGCTGCTGAGGCGTCTTTTCTTCCTTGAACAGGAAGGCCTTTTCCTTCTTAAGTGCTTTCATCTGCTCATCCAAACCAGTGATCTTTCCATCATCGGACATGATCAGCTTCGACTTATCAAACAACCCAGCCACAAGGTCTGCGTCCTGAGCGGAATCACCAAGTGCCAGTTTGATGGCAGTGGACAGTTTCAGATCCTTCATAGCTGCCTCATATTTTTCCTTTGTAGCCTGATTGTCGGACTGCAAGGAGATGATCTGCTGCTTCAGCGCTTCCATATCACCTGTAGAGTTTTTAAGGGTTTCCAGCTGTGTATCCCTTTCCTGGATCTGCATATTAGCCGCATCCAGCTGCTGTTTTAGTGAGTCATAATCCGCCTTGGCTGCATTTACATCATTTCCGTTTTCAGCCATGATCTTATCAATAGCCTCTTTCTCTAAGCCCAGGTCTTCTAAAACTTCCGTTTCATTTTACTCTCTCCTCTACGATTTTTTACGTGGTCTCACCACATGAGCCGGCCGTTTTACGTCTAACCGGGCTGACAAAAGGGTATAAAAATAACACCCAGGATAATCCTGCGTGTTTATTCCTCAATCCGATCCATTCCATACTCCACTGCACACATGTGCTCGATCTTACATCCTCTGAACTCATTCCATCCAGGCGCAAAATAGGCAACATCAGCAGTGGCCAGATCCTTGATGCTTCTTGCCAGATATTCTAATGGCTTTGTACCTTCAGGGAAATCCATATAGAAAGTATCAATTACTTCCACTTCTTCTCCTAAATACTCTTTGGCTGACCGGACGGCCTTTTCTCTCTCCGCAAGGATCTGCTCATCTGTCTTGCCTCTCATTGGCTGCGAAATAAATAATCTCTTCATTTTCTCCTCTCTTTCCATTGCGATATTGCAACAATAAAATACCACCGGCCATTACTGACTGGTGGCATTACTTCTTCTTTAATTCTGCTATTTCACTGCGTAACTTTTTCTTCCATTCTTCTACCGGAAGCGGATTCATTAGTTCCACAGATGCCGCTTTTCCAGTTAATTCATAGAACTCTTTTCGGAGAACCGTCAATTCCTGATCGCCTTTAATTTCATCTAGGTATTTTTCACTAAACATTATCTACCCCCATCATTTTCATAAATGCATCATACAACTCCGGTAATTCTTCCTGGATGAATACCACACTTTCATCATCACCCCTATACAGAACGGTAAATGTATCAGCAAATACTTCCAATTCCTTATTTCCCAGCTGTTGTATATACTCAATATCATGATATGAAATGCCAGTAATTTCATTATGCGTTATTGAAGCAATAATATCACTGATGAGATCATTATACTCCATTCTGCCTCCTGGAGCAAGGATAGACTGGTAATACGCCTTGTTCTCTATGAGTCTGTCAGATATCTCAACTAATACAGTTGAAAAGGAAGGATTCATAGGACTTCCAATCTCATTATGGTCAATCCTATGAGCAATCTCGTGTACCGTGATTTCATCCTGATTATAGTTTTCATACTGGGAATGTTTTGGATTTATAACCACTGCATCCTTGTCTGGTTCATATGCAAAAGCGTCTTCTGCCGTCTCATCAATAATGGAAAATTCGCCCTTTGTATACTCATCAAAAAGATGCACCATTCTCTCTGGTGTATCCCCCGATGCTTTCTAAAATCACCCGATGATATATAGTTCTCTTGTGACTCTGTTTTTGGTGCTTTCACTTTGGGCTTACTATTAACATATTTTCCTTCCCACTCCCGGTACTTCATATCCGCCGGCACATAATATGTCTTCCCAGCGCTGTCCCTGGCTGCCCGCTGTTCTCCTTCCGTAAACTCCTCATCAAAGCAGGGTACTGTGGTGGATCTACAATTAGGATGAAAAGGCGGCGCCGTCACACCCACCTCATATTCCTTCATGTCAAATACCTTCCCATCCAGGTCACGGCAGATCTGTGAGGTCAGGTTATCCAATGTAGCCAGGATCTCGTACTTCTCCACTCCCAGGTCCTTCAGGCAGTCCTTTTGAGCCACTGATGAGATGGCTGCTGATTCCGTCATGATAAGACGGCCTGCCTGGCTCCTGCTTACATCCATGGTCTTTGAAAGGCTGTCTATGGCCTTCTGTGGTGAAGATCCACGGATGATGTTCTGCGTCAATTCTGTGTGGAGGTTCCTGACTAGCTTATCCTTATTCGTCCATATACGGTCAGAAAAGTTAGCTCCATCCTGTGCCCAGGGGTGCTTAATTATGGCCTCCACCTTCCTGCTATCCATCTGCGCAAGGTTCGTTCCAGCGCCCGTTCCCTTGGCAATCTCAAAGGCCGTATGATAATACTGCTGCCCATAAGCCTTATGCAGATAGTCCGTCATCCCGCCCTCAAACTCCGTTGACAACAGTTCTGCGTGCTGCTGCATCTGGATCTTCATGGCATCCAGATAAGAGATATGATGACGGGCAGATGCATTTTCCAGTTCCTTCATCCAGCGCTGATCAATGGCATTTTCCTTCCCTGCCTTTATGTAATCCTCAACCGTCCATTTGAACTCGTCCAGTTCATTCTTCTTGAGCAGCTTTTTGGCACCGGCATAGCTGATATCATTGTTATCTGCCAGACGCTGGTACCACCGGCTTATGTCCATCTGGATGCTGTTTGTGGCTCTTGCATACTGTCTCTGTACATCCTTGTAATATGCGGCGCTGTGCTGATACTGGTCATCTTCCAGAGCGGCCATACGCTGCTTCCAATAATGTTTATTCCGGGGTTTTTCCTTTGCCATCTATATCGCCGCCTTCCGGATCCTCCTGCCCAAACGCCTGTTGATATGGATCCATCTGTTCCATCTTTTTCTGCTCCTCTTCCTCCAACATATCCATAGCCTCCTCCACATCATCAACCCACGGGTGCTTTTGGAGGATCAGCTTTGTCGGGAGCAGCCCCACAGACTTTATGCAGTTATCGATCAGTTCTGTCTCATTCACCAGGATATTTCGGTTGAAGACAATCTCCACTTCCTCCTGCTCAAAATCCCCTTGGCCGATGCTGGACAGATACTGGTCCACAAACCACAGCAGATCCTCAAAGGCTGCCTGATACTCTGTCTCCATGTCCTGGGCATCCAGTTCTATATCCTGATAGATGGTCTGTATATGCATCTGGTTGGCGTCCCCAGTCAGCCTGGCATCCTTGGCGTCATAGGTCTTGCAGTTCTCGATCAACGCCTGTTTGAATATCTCCAAAATGGCCCTGTAGTTCTCTGCATTGATCTCCACAGTCAAGGACCGGACATCACCTCCGGCACCACTGCCGTCATTGCGTACCTTGACCGCTCCGTACTGACTGAGGTTTTTCCGAAAATCTCCCAGGCTGGTGCCGTCATAATTGACGATGATCAGGATCGTGTTCCTGGCATCCTCACACATGTTATTTTCAAATGTACTCACCATCAGGTTGATCCCGTCCTGCAGGCTTTTACAGCACTTGATCAGCGGTATCTCATGGGCATTGCGCTTAAAGGCGATGAGCGGGACCCTTTCCCAGTTGTACGGCACTTCCTTGTGCTGCCCGTCCGGATCATGCTGTTCCACCAGATAATGGGCGCCGCTTGGATGCAGGCTATCCGGGATCAGGCGGCTGCCATCCAACTGGTAACGGTCCACCCATTCTGGGAGTACAGTTCAAAGAACTCATATGTCTTTTCGGTCTCTCCCTCATATCCATCCAACTGATACAGCCGGCCGAAGCAGTCCAGCTCCGTGTGTTCCTCATCTGCAGAAAGGGATGATCTCATAGTTATTAAACCGCTTAAACATCAACTGTCCCTGTTCATTGTAATATGGATACAGATAACCGATGCCGCCATTAATGGAATCCCCTGCTACACGTTTGAGGGAACGTAGGAACTTCTTATCAAGGATAAACTTAAGCGCCTTTGTATACTGGTCATTCTCTGACGTAATGGTGAATGGCTTTGATAGGAGATAATTCTTTTTCTGGTCCACTGCCTTCTGGTACTGGTTATCCACGATCCGGTTATCCGGCAGGTTCCTTGCCGGCTCCAGCTCCCCTTTCTCATTGATGATCTTCCTCGGTGTATGGAGGATATCATGGTCCCCTTGATAATACCGCTCCGCCAGGATCATATCCCTGCGGATGGGTGACTGCTTCCACTTCTGTATTTCCTTTTCCAGGAAACGGATGTCATCCATCCGCGTTCTGGCCCCAGCATTTACTATAGCATTGATGCGCCGTGTTTCACTCCCGTAATCTATCATCACTATCACCTTCTTTCATTGATTAATTATCCCCCTGGTTTTATACTTTAAATACAGGCCTTGCGCCAAGTACGAAAGAAAGGAGATCTTAATATGTCACATAGATTCTGTCAGACTATTACCGGTTACTGCCCTCTCATTGATGCAGAAAGAAGCATAGAAGCAACTTATACAGAAATACCCATCATGAATGCCAAGTTGCCCACTTATAAGGTTTCCGGTTATGACTGTAATGATTATGAAGAATGTCAAGAGCGATATTGCCCTATCGCTCAAGAACATGCAACCCTCTAAATTGTATTTGACCAAAAATCCATCTTCATCCCCGACTTTTCGGTTAGGACACTGAAGTTAACAGGTGGACATGATTTACATGTATGAACCCTATTGCAACTATTACATGGGATCTGTTCACCTGCTACTCTTCCGTTCAAAAAATCCTGATACAGGCAGGATAGCCAATGTGCTGTACATTGCCACATTTCATTTTCTTCCATATGGATCCTCCTCTTAATCAAAACTGAATGCATCCCCGGCCCCTATCTTCTCAGCAACGCCTGTTGTGGCATCTGGAGCATCATCGTGCTTGTTCTTACCTTCCCGCTGGTACTTGATCATGGCGTTATGGTACTCTGGCCAGCGGTTCTTCCAGTCCTCCGGGTAGTATACGTGCTGCATCACCCATGCGGAATTGGAATAGATCCGGGCCTGCTTATTCTTTGTCTGCGCGAACCATCGTATGACAGTACGGTTGCTGCCCAAGATCTCCTTAAGAACCCGCTCTATGCTGCGTGCAAAACTCCGCCCTCCGTTGTTGGATTCAATATCTGCTACATTGACTTGCCCTTCCAGCAGCATCCTGGCCGTGGCCGGTTCCGTAACCTCCATAGGATCCTTGGTGTATAAGACATCCAGTATATAGGCCTCGTTGGCAAAGGTCACACCATAGTTAATGCTGCACAGATAATCTTCACCGGTATCTGCGGTGTCCGTGTAATTCCTGATCTCCTTGAACTGTGGCAGCTCCCCTGAATAGGTCTTGAAGCTGGTGTACAGTCTGCCCTTAAGATCAATCGGCTCCTGCTGATAGTTGGCTGATGCTATATCGGCTCCCATTGCCTTGATCTTGGCCTCGTAGGACTTCCGCGATAAAACCTCCGGGCACAGCATGGTCCCGTCATCCCGCAGGGCCTTCATGGAAATGTGACGTACCTTTGCCCCGGCCTCCCTGAAATGTTCCAGGGCTCGGCCTGCAAGGTCATCACTGGCCCACCGGGTCATAATGATGATGATCTTCCCGCCTTCCTCCAGACGGGACAGCATTGTGTCCGTGAACCAAGTCCAGTGCTTCTCCTTGGTCAGTTCATTGTTGGCCTCCTCGGCGTTTTTGATTAGGTCGTCAATGATAAGCAGTGATGCCCCAAAGCCAGTGGCTGTGCCTGTTGGGGATGTGGCCAGGTAGTTATTGTAGCCGCTCTCCAGGCTCCACAGGTTCATGGCGCCGTCACCGCGCTTGATCCGGACGCCGGGAAAGATATCTGAGAATATAATCCGGTTCTCATCGGCCTTTTCCTCCATGATATCGTTTCGGACGTTTTTGGAGAACATTGTGGATAATGTCTCATTGTAAGAACCGGTCATGACCTTAGCTGTCTGATCATTGCCCAGTACCCATTCCACAAATAAGCCTGCAGTCCTTGACTTTCCGTGGCGCGGAGGAAGATTCAATACCATTACTTCATCATCAGACTCCATAAACTCCTGAAAGTCTGTGCAGAGATCAACCAGATACTTCCGATCCTCTCTGTAGAAGCCTGGCGCTTTCAAATGGCAATAAAAAAAGAACTCGCGTCTAGCAAGTTCTATTTTGGCTCCCTGGATTGCCAGTTCATGTCTATCCACCATGGATCAGCTTCTTCAGTTCTTCGGTTGTAAGGCTGGCGTAAGGATTGTTGGTCCTTACCTCACCGGACAGCTCCATTTTATCCTTAAACATGCCCAGATGGCGCCCTAGGAGTTCCAGTGCCCTCACCCGGTCATATGTCTCAACATTGATCCCAAACTTAGTCTCCTTAATTGCAGCGATGGCCATCCGCTTCTCATTTGGCAGTTCTTCCGTTGGAACGATCCGTACCACGTCCCTTGTTTGCACCTGGCCGGTATCGGGATCCACCACATATGCGTTATTCTTGATAACCGGTTCCCGTACAACCTGCGCAAAGTCGGTACCGTTCGCACTGGCAATCTTCCGCAGTTCCTCCAGTACCCAATCCTGGGTAATCTCGGTGCGCTTTTCCCGGTCCTTCATACGCTCCTGGATATATTCCGCAACCTTAGTATTTCTTAGCAACTTACTTCCGTTGACCGCCGCTGCCTCATCCTTCTTACAACTGGAATACGCCACCTTGTAAGCCCTGGTGGCATTGAGGTCAATCAGGTATTCATCTGCAAATATTTTCTGTTTTGGCGTTTAATGCCATCAGGTTCACCTTCCTTCACGGGCATAAGGAAAGGCACCCGCGTTATACGGATGCCCCTCCTGTCTTACTTATTCTGTTCCTCAATAAATTCTTTCATCATCTCTGTAATCTGGCTGGCCTGACTTACCCCGGCCTTCCTGCAGGCTTCCTCGAATTGTTCAACGATCTCCCGTTTCAATTTGAACCCCTTTGTCATGTAGCCTGCTTTCTTTTGATACTTGTCTGTCGCAATGGTTTGTGGATTAGGATTCCCTTTTATCATCACTTTCCCTCCACATCTGAAACAGCCCTATAGCTAATTTAACAACTGCAATACAAATGAAAAAAATACCTAAAAACTTAAATGCTTCCGCCATATTGATTTTATACAGATGAGTGTGTTATAATTACTTGTGTAGAGAAGGGCTTGCGCCCCTCTCCGCTACTCAAGTAGCTTTGAAATCATCAGTAGGATGATTCCTACGATTAAGTCCGTTAGCACTCCGACTGTCCAGGTCTTAAGTTTGCTATCGGGCTTTTTCTTTCGGCTTCTGCCTCTCATCTGTATCTCACCTCCTTATGTATATATCATATCATAGGGTTAACCCTATGTCAATGGTTTTATCCACATTTTACAATATTTTTTCAGGAAAGGAGGACCTCGCCAGTCTAGGTTTCACCCGACAGGGACACTGAAAAAGGCCTCCGTTTCCGGTAGGCCCAATTCTCACACTATGATTATACCATATTGACTTGTCCCCTGTGTCCCAATCTTTTTAAATTTTTCTTTGAGACAGCAGCCAGTAGAACTTTCTGCGCCTGTCATAGTATGTATTACGGCTGCACGGGATCCCCATGATCATTTCAAGATATCGGTATGAAACGTTCTCGTCAGTCACAGCTTTAAGCAAGTATTGATAGATGTCCGGATCTGTCTCCAGTGCTGTCTGCTCGATCAGTTCGCAGTTCCTGGCCAATTGCACTCTCCTGATTGCCAACTGTTGCGTGGCATCACTTCCGTTATGTGCCGTGGACATGTCCGTTATCTCTATGGATCGGACCGTGTCTGTCTTATACCTGAGCTCGTCCTTCCACTCATTGTATTGCAGGCACCAGTAGTACAGTTCTCTGAACCGGTTACCGCTGATCCCGTACTTGATATGGTTCAATGGCCTAATTTTTCCCACCGGCATCACCTCCCATCACCGCATGTCAATCTCAATATCGCATTCATCTTTCAGCACCGCCCTGATATCATCCAGCGTGTACAATCCTTTATCAAACTGCCGGTAAAACTCCAGGCAGTAGTCCACAAAGCGTTGCTCCCGGCTCTTACCATCCACCTCGCGCCGGATCAGCTGCCCGAAGTGATCCTTAAACATCAGCACCGGTATTCCAAGCATCAGAAGGAATGCCGTCTCTGCTGCATCATGGGTGGCCTCCCGTTTCATCCCCTGCATCTGGTCCCTGGAAAGATTGTATGTAGGCTGCTTTCTGTTCTGACGCTCCAAACGGCGCCTTTCTGCTCGGGTCATAATATCGTCTCACTCCCTTCGGTGGCTCCCGCAGTTCCGGATCCGGGCAAGCCACTGTATATGTATAGGCCGGCATCCTGGCGGACCAAGTGTTTGGTGGCGGCTCCTTGATGGCTGATTCTGCGGAAGCCGCTACAGCTGATAGCCGCAATACCTTATTGGCCTTGACCTGTTTACTGTCTGCTTTCTTTTTCAATCAGGCACCTCCTCTATTGACCGCCACGCCACAACCTGGTCAAACGGTATCCTCCTGGCAGTATCCCGGTAATACCATTCCTCATCATCTGTTACAAAAAAACCTATTACCTCGTCCCCGCTCGCAAGCTGTATCTGGACATCTTCCGAACATCTCTTATAATGCGGAGACCTTAATGGCACATCTTCATCTATTGGAATCCATTCCTCCATGTTTCGCCATTCCTTTCGTATCGCAAATATCAGTTTAGGCAAGTAAGCGATACCACCGAGTTTTCATTTCAGCGGGTATCTCCTGCCCCTTGTTTCGCTCTCCTGTCCAGTGTGTTCCGCCAGCTTCTCCGTCACACAAAAAGCCGCTGGCCTTCAAACTGGTTCCCGGTTCACTCTGTAAAATATAGGTGATGATCTTCCGGTACCCCATATCCTTTGCGATCCGGCAGCATGCCCCATATAACATGCTGCAAGCATTGTATGTACCGTCAGTACATAATCTATTAATTTCACAGGTCAGACCATCATCCAGGTATCGGCTCACTGGCCTACCACATACGGCACAGCCTATTATCTGTTCTCCCTCATACAGCCCGACCGAAAACTTATGGCCGACTGTAGCATTATGATGGCGGTGATACAAATTTATAAAGTCACTGGCCTGTCTGAATGTGATTGGTTTAATTTCCGTATCCCTCACTCCTTCCAGTTACGGAAAATGCTAATCTTCATTGATTCTATAACATTTCAATTTTCTATCTGCAATGTTATATTCAAAATTCACTGCAACGCCATCACAATGCCAAACTCCGACCAAAAATGGCACACCTGCCCATGTTCCTATAGTTTCGCACTTTACAATTCCGTATGATTCAATTTCCGGGCAGTGTACAGGTTTTCCAGCCATTTCTTGTAATTCATGCTGAGTAAGCGGTTCCTTATTCATTATTCTTTTCACCTCCAAATGCTAATTCTCGTGCTTTCTAATTAGCTGTTCACATTCCTCCGCTGTTAATTTACACTGACAACATTGGCAATATTCTCCCGTTGCATCACATCCATAATCCTCATCATACTCATTCCCATTGCGAAATGGGATAACTATGACATAAGGGCAATTATAAAAATCCATATACTATTCCTCTCTCCAGAACTCACGGAAACTTTAAATTACATCAATGCCCACAGAACAACCATACTTATAACCCACAGTATTGTGATCACATTTAATGCTGTCTCGTCCCTAACTGGTGTCTTTAACCCTAAAGTAAAAACCATGACAGCCAATGCTAATGCCTGTGGGGTGCTGATATATTCTTTAATCATTTTCTTCCTCCCAATTCTAATTTTCCCCCTTAAATCCCTTACGTTCGCAATAAGCCTCCCATGTTTCTGTTCGGTAACATCCACTATACATGTACCGCTGCTGAAACTCCAACTGCGCCTTATTCGGCATAACTCCAAGCCGCTCATTGCGTTCCGCCTGAGCATATAAGTTGATTGCCTTATAGCCCTTTAATGCCTCCACTCTGTCCGCTGCGTCCTGAATATCAGCCGTAACCAAAATGTATATAAAAATCCGGTATGGCCTCACACCATACTTACCCAATAGCTCAATGGTGCGCCTGATTGGCTCGATCTGTACCTGTTGGTCGCAGGAAAAGCGAATGAACCTAATCCATTTCAGCCGCGCCAAAATGCTTGCAATCCGATCATCCACCAGCCGCGTATCCATCCCCTGGTTGAGATCAATCTGGTATATGCTCCCGATCAGGGATTCCAACTGTTCTATGCCGTATTCGCAAGCCAATATATTGTTATCCATCAATACCAGCTTGTCCGTGTCCTGTCTCACAACATCCTGCCAGCGCCGGTATGGCCTGATAGTTCCTTCTTTGTTAGGCACCACGCACCATCGGCAGTGATTGGGACAGCCGCGGGTCAGATACCCAATGGCATAATCGCAATCTGGATATATGGAGTAATCCGGGTACATGGAGTCAATTTCTGGTGGTAATGTCTGATCCATAGGTAGATCACGATATCCGGTCCCGCCCCGGATCGTATCATCTGGAAGATGAGGATTGTCCGGCGTGAAGTCAAATACCTTACTGCTGTATACACGGTCATAGTGCAGCACCGGCACCCACCACTCCACGGTATCTCTCTGCGCCTTATGCCAGGCTGATATTTTCATCAGCGCCAAATTAGGAAAATTCTTTCCATGCTTGAAATAATCTTTTTCCGCGTCATGTAATCCAACTATCATTTTTT
>ENA-OOMW01000007-OOMW01000007.1-viral-metagenome-genome-assembly--contig:-NODE-7-length-23624-cov-7.075797_pt1 | contig 23624 bp, 41 predicted proteins | sample MGYA00245306_ERZ501074 | MGnify/ENA primary metagenome ERZ501074 (study PRJEB25959, sample SAMN05341353) | viral metagenome | host: human-associated | place: USA: California | collected 2014-04-26 | study... | reverse complement strand
AATTGATATGAGCGAAGTATTTCACGATTTTCAGGTGCACCATCTATATCTGTGCGCCCTAGTAATTTTTATCTGTTTCGCTACAATTCTGATAGCGATGACAATTGACTTGATAGCAGGCATACAGAAGGCGAAGGAACTGCATGTTGCAAGAACGTCAACCGGCTTGAAGAAGACGTGCGACAAGGCGAAGAAGTATTTCCCGACATTCGGTATTGCTTCGCTTATGGACGTTGCTACGTGTATTATCTCTCCCTTCCCTATATTCTCCATAGCGTGGACGGTGTATCTGCTTTTGTGCGAGTTTAAGAGCATCCGGGAGAAGGCATACGAGAAGGCTGAGATACGAAAGCAAGACCGCACGATGCAGGTGATCCTGGAGAATAAAGACGAAATTGCGAAGGCGGTTGTCGAGATAATGAAGGAAGAGCGGAAGAAAGGAGGAGACAATGAGGGTAACTAGAGCGCAACTTGTAAAGATAATGCCGAATGCCAGGAAGAGGGTGGATAAGTATCTGCCTTACTTCAACGAGCTGGCTGAGAAGTATCACATTGATACTAAGTTGAGGTGGGCGCATTTTCTCGCACAAATTGCCCACGAAAGCGGAGAGTTGAGATACACCAAGGAACTGGCAAGCGGAAAGGCATACGAGGGCAGGAAAGACCTCGGCAACACCAAGCAGGGCGATGGCGTGAAGTATAAGGGCAGGGGATTCATTCAGTTGACTGGGCGAAGCAACTACTCGAAATTTCAGTCTTACAGTATGCAGCCGGTATTGGAGAAGCCGGAACTGCTGGAGGAGCCGGAGCTTTGCGTGGATGTGACGATGTGGTTCTGGGAGAGGCATGGGCTGAATGAGCTGGCAGACAAAGACAACTTGAAGGCTATCCGAAAGCGCATCAATGGCGGATACAATGGACTGGCAGAATGCGAAAAGTATTTGAAGCGAGCCAAGGAAGCCCTGGAAATTAAGATGCTTACATAATAGACATATCAATCTAACGTTTTAAAGTATGGAAAATTCAAGAAAAGGGCGAAATTTGCGTTCTGTGGCGTTATTTCTCATCGTGCTTATAATTACCCCACTTTTGATTTTGGGCTGTTCCTGCGCAAAAACAGCCACAAATAACACGGTTTATCGCGATAGCGCACACACAAGTGTAAGACGTGACAGCGTGAACCAGCGACAGATACACTGGCAGGACACCCGGCAGCACGACAGCGTATTCAAGCAGGACAGCGTACTGGTGTACATCAAGGGCGACACCGTAATCAAGGAGCGGTGGCACAACCTTACGACAACCAGGTGGAAGACAACGACCAAGACGGACACCATCGTGGGCGACATCTACACATTTGTGACCGATACCGTGAGGGTCAAGTATTACGTGAACCGATACAAGACCAAGGAGGTAGAAAAGCCAGCGAGCACGTGCAGAAGACAAGACTATTCATTGGCGATTGCGTGATTCTGTTTCTGTTCCTTCTTGCGGTAAACTGGATAAAGGAGCGCATCAAGAAGAGAGTTCAATAGGTTCAATCATAATATCATTTGTTAGAAAGGGCAGGGACGCAAGGAAAGCGTTTTCCTGCCCATTTTCGTGCGAAGAACACTTTTCATTGAGAGAAAAGGGGTAGGGGATATGAGAGTTAGATTATATTCATTCTAGCTAATGCGTGCAGGTTATTATTATATAGAGTGCGGAAAACTAAGTCAACCGATTGGCTGTCATTGATATACGAGATAAAAAACGACCGAAAACGACCGAAATCGACCGAAAATAGCTATGTTTACATCATAAACAGCAAATAAAAGTTAAAATATTAATATCTTTTGGGAAAAGTTTTGGTGGAACGGAAAAATATTAATATCTTTGCAGCGTGTTTAGGAGATAAGCACATTAAACATTCAGTAACTTTAAGCCCTAGCAACACGGTTAAGCCAAAGAAAATGAAAAAGTCAAATTCAAACGTTTTAGAGTTCACAACAAAGTTCATCAACTCAAACTTCCGCATCAAGGTATTCGGACGCACAGAGGATGGCAAGAAGATAAACACTCTCGTAGGTGTGAGCGGTATCTTGAAGCTCATCGGAGCTGAACTTTTGAACAAGTTCATCAAGCGAGCATTGAAGGCAGGTCTGGACGCTTGCCGCTGCGCACTCAGAAGAGGATTGGTTGTAACATTGTATGCTAAGTAATCAAGGGAGGGCGAAGCTATGAAGAAGTATTTTGTAAACGGCAAACAGATTTCCGAGACAGAAGCAATCTTGATTGATATGGAGAATAAGAGATTGCAGCAGAGCAACAACATTGCAGACTGGCAGGTATTCAATTTATAATTCAAAGATAGGAGGCAATACAATGGCAAGAGCAAAATATTACATCAAGAAACAGGTTGAAGGCGAGGAAATCGAGGAGTTGGCAGACTTTACACGCAAGGACAAGGCAGAGCGATTTTTGAACGGCTTGTTTAAGGAACATAAAAAAACCGATAATTTTTATCCACACTGGGTACGTCAAGGTTATTTCAAGTCTGAATTTGCAGGCTTATGCGTGAATTCTACAGCAGAGTATTGGATAGAAAAGTATTAACCAGCAGGGCGCAAGCCTGCACAATGTATCAAGATATGAAACAATACATTTTGAATGCTAAAAACAGCCTTGGGGAAGTTGACAGCCACATCGAAGACTACAGAACCGAGGAGAGAATGGAGCAGAGGTTCTCTCGTATCAAGGAAGTCTTTAGAAGCAGTCCGCAAACGGAAGTGCTGGAAGAAGGCGACCGATACTTCAAGGTTAAGACTGGTAGAGTGGTATTCGAGTATTACATCACTGAACGAGAAATTTAAATTTATCAAGATATGAAGGAATACGACAAGATACCAGCGCAAGCAGTGGTCGAGGTAACGACCAGCTGGGGAAGAACCTGCCTGCGAGAGATTGGGCGAGACCTCAAGGAAGGCACGGTGCTCAATGGCTATTATTATCCGGTAAGCAAGGCTTTCGACTTTGAATGGAAGGGAGAGGGCGCAATGCTGTGGATCGGGGACAACGGAAGGCTTGTAAGCCTTGGAGAAGGACAGAAGCACAAGTATATGATGCTTGGTCGTATGCTATCCGATTGCGAGTACTTCCTTCGCAACCCATACGAGCGACATCTCTATTTCCCGAGCATCGCCAGACATTGCAAGGAAATGCGCCAGTACTGGCTGGAGTTGAACATCAAGCCGGAGTGGCTAAGCTACAAGCAGATTGGCAAGCTGGAGCACAAGATGAACCGAATGAAAACGAAGTTAGACAGACAATTTAAAAAAGACAGATATGGAGAATAGAAGAAACATCAAGAGAACGAAGAAGGGTGCTGGTTCAACGGTCAAGCTAGTTGGCATACAGATAGACAACGACCTGCTTCCGTACCTCAACGCATTGCCCAACAAGTCACGATTCATCAATGATTTGTTGAGAAAGAAATTTTTTGGCGAATAATTTGGTGGTTTCAAAGGAAAATCGTACCTTTGCATCACTGAATGTTTAAAGTGGTTTTCACTTATTACCCCAGCGGCTCGACTTTTTCACCGCTGGGGTATTTTTGTACTCTTTTTTGGGGATTTACCCCGAAATTTGCGTTCTGAGCCGCTTACGTGGTAAGCACGTAAAACTATCCCCGAAAACAATTTGAGCCGTTTCTGCGCCAAATTCGCAAGAAATAAGGGCTATTTTTTGTTGTATAGCACGTAATCAATAACCCTGCGGTTTGCTTCATCTACTCTCGATAGGTCTGCATTGATGTAGGTATCAGTTACCCGGACACCAAACGAGTGACCCAGCGCAAGCGACACCACGTCCTTTGGTATTCCCAGGTTGTTGAAGGCGATGGAAGCCCACGTATGGCGAGCGTAGTACGTAGTAAGCCCTTGGCGCACCTTTCCTAGCTTCTTATTAATCATTACCGTTGCAGAATCAACGTTCTTGAAATGTTCCGAGAAGCGAAGCAGCTTCTTTTCCCCTTTGTACTTCTCGATGATTCGGAGAGCTTCTGGATGAAGAAGGATGGAGTAATGCCTACCAGTCTTCGCCCGGTCGTATTCCAGTCTTCCACGGACGATATTCTCCTTTTTCAAGGCGAACAAGTCACGCACGTTGATACCAATGAGCAGGAACATCAGCAGGAACATATCGACCAGCTCATCACCACCAGCATCAAATATAGACCGGATTTCCTCAACAGACAAGTCCCGCTTTTTTGTTGTCTCAATTCGGAGGCTGTACCTGCGGAAAGGGTAGTTTTTGGTTTGCTCATTATCTATCGCCAAGTTGAAGACAGCAGCGACACAGAGCATCCTGCTGGTTCTGGTATTCCTAGACAAGCCTTCCTTTGCCATAAAAGCATCGAAGGCTTCAAGCCAAGAGCGGTTTATCTCATCGTATGTAAGAAGAGCTGCTTTTTCCTTCCCAAGGAAAGCTTCAATCTTAGCCCAAGTGTACTTGTATCTGTTTATCGTGTTCTTTTGGAGATTTCTCCCCTCGTAGGCGATGAAGCCATCTCGAAGCAGGGCGACCTTTTCCCTTGCAGGCTCGGCTTCAAGGATGATTAAGTCACGAAGCTCCCTTGCCGTAATATCACCCCGGTATGTTTCCCTGCATTGCGCCTTCATCATCATTCTATTATAAAAATTTAGACGGTCAAGAAGAAAGTCGTTGACAGCATCACGATCGGGACGCTTGCGCACCTTGCAAGACCTTTTGTCCCATTCATCTTTCTTGCAGTATTGATTAAGGGATATGAAGGCGGTCCCACCGTGATGGTTGACGGCAAGACGGATGGAGAACGTGCCATCCTGCCTTTTTACCCTCGTGTCTAGATATAATCTCAGTGTTGCCATATTTCCGTGCAGTATTTATTCAGTTTATTTATAGCAGGAAGAACCGCAATGGTGCAGAGTGGTGCAGGATTGCGGCACTTCTCAGTTTCCCCAGTATCAGAGAACCCCTTTAAACACTGGGAAAACCAGTAAAGTTGTACTTAAAATCATAACGTATGCTTTAAATGGTTAAAAATTAGATACTTAATACTACTGCTATTTTTCCGTGCAGTTTTTATTCAGGTTTTTCACGATTTCAGACGTGAAGCCGGATGCGTAGAAGTCACCCGAACCAAGGAGCAGCCAGTATGGGTTGACGTGATAGTCGCGTACAAGGAACTGCACCCAGGACGGACGGAAGCGACCGTAGCACTCGGCAGGCTTGTCTCGAAGGGATATGGTGTTCCAGCGGTTGAGACCATACCGGTCCGTTATCGTCTTAAGACCTCCTATGCAGCCGTCAGCCTTCAAGCGGTCTAGGGCATCGAAGAAGCGCACGGCTATATCCACATCAGCGGACATCAGTTTTTTATCTTCCATATTATTCATTTAACTTTTGGTAGGCACGACTGAAAACGCTTTCCAGCCTTGCCCGATGGTTATTCAATCTTTGCGACCAGTCCTGCAACTGAGCCAGCGAGGGGCGAGAAGCCAGCAGCCCATCCACCTCGGAAGGGGTGAGCACTGGCAGGTATTCCTCGTAGGCGAGAAGGTTATTCAAAGTATCCATCATCTCCTATGTTTATTTTCTTTTTTGGCTCGCTTTTCTTTGTACGGATTCCATACATTTTCTCATCGTATGAAGCAACTTTCTTTTGCAGCAGATAATGAACCGTTGGAACGTTTGCCAATCCATTGTATGCTACAACAGAGTAAGCGGACACAACAGACCATCCTAGTTTCTCAAAGTAAGAAAGCGCATCAACCGATGATTTGAACTTTACCTTCTTTCCATTTTCATCGACTATCTCATCCGTTCCATTATTTCCGAAATCAACAGAAATGACAGCCTTTGGAGTTCCAGTATTAAATTGTATTATCTCGCAGTAAACCGTATGTTGCGCCTGCACACCCACGCACACAAGCGCAAACACGAATAATATTATTATCTTTTTCATAATGATGCAATTGTAACAAATAAGCAGCAAATGAAGATTGCAAAGCCAGCGTAAAGATATATCTTTGCAATTTTCTCATTCTTTTCAATCATAAACTCATCAGCAGAAACCTCTATCTTTCGTCTGCTTAACTGGTGCCCATCATAACGCTCCCCAGCCTTATAGCGACCATCAGCGACATAGACCGCCTGGGATTCATAATGCCAAGCACTTGCAACGTATTTGTTTTTCAGCTTTCTGTAGCCAACGACAAGAAGGATGACTGCACCTAGGAAATTGAAGAAGAGAGCAACCACGCACCAAGCAATAGCTTTTCCTTCAGAAGGCTCGATGATTACAGTTCCTTCATCCTCGACCTTACCAACGCCAGTTATGCGACCAGCACCGCCAGCGGAAACATTTCGGTGCGGTATAGAGTGAGCATCGCCATAGATGTTATTGCTGACAACACGACCAGCATCCCTTCCTACCTGATTGACAGCAGAGCGAATGAAACCCTTTGCCAGCCCATTAATGAAACTTCCCATACGCTATTTATTTAAATGATTAATGTTTCTTTCGTAGAACTCATTCCAAGCTTTTTTCTTGAAGAAGATGAAGAATAGTAGCAGTCCTAGGGCGACCATCAGCAGGTGCAGCGGCTCACTCAAGCCTCCGAACCCGAAGGAACGCTGGAAGTCGATGCAGAACGAAATCAGCACTCCGTAGGTAGCGAACGCCCGATGCACCCAGCAGAAGCCATAGGCTAGGCTGACGATGATCCAGGCAATGAAGCCGAAGAGCGAGCAGTCGAATATCCACTCCGTGAGCTTTACCCGATAGCCGAATGAGAGCAGTGTGCAGTGCACCAGCATCACAAACGCACCCACTGGAGGGATGATGCCAATTATTAACCTGCTGGCTTTCCATAGCCAGCTTTTACCGAGAGCGGCAAGAAGAATCTTCTCCTTCCGTTCTATGAAATCCTCATCTTTCATCGTTACTTAGAATTTTAGTTGATATTGTACTTGGAGCGAGAACTAAAGTTCACGCAACCACTTCTGACCTTTCTTTGATTTCAAGAAAATGCCGAATGCAATGGTCATTCCCAATGCCATCACGTTAAATAACAAGAATGCATCCATAATCTTTATTTTTTAAATTTCATTATATAATTTGCAAGGTACGCAAGTGATGCGCCACAAGCCACACCCGACACCAAGCAGACTTGATGAACCGCCTGCAATGGGTCACCAGTTAGTAGAGGGGACAGACCACCGACAGCAACGCTTCCGTACATCATTTTCGAACAGTCGTAGAGATACCCAGCCAAGAGCTTTCTTCTGTCCGTCTCCCTATCGTTTGTTGTTTTTTGACTAACCATACTTTTTCCTTTTGCAAAGTTACTAAATTATTTCTGCCCGACAATGGCAAGCAGCGTTTTTACTTGATTTTGCAGGAACTCATTCTGTTCTCGCAGCAGCTTGTTTTCAGCAGCCAAGGCTGCATCACTACCTATTGACTGGGAAACGTTGGAGCTGTTCGAACCATTGACATTTGAACCGAAAACAGCCTCTTCCATCTCGGCTGGTAGGGGAGGGGCACACTTGTCGATGATTTCCTTTATCTTTTGAAAGAAATCTATCTTTATAGACTTGCGATTAAACTTCGCATTCAAGTTCTGCGGACTGGTTCCTAACTCCTCCGCAACAGCAGCAACGGACATTCCCGAGCGCTTTATATATTGTTTTAGTTCTTCTCCGTTCATATTAAAAACAAAATTAAATAAAATTAAATTAATATTAAAATAACCACTAAATGTTTTGTAATCTAAAATATTTGTTTTATTTTTGCAAACGATTTCAGAAACGAGTTTAAAAACTCTTTTGCAAAGATAAAGAAAATAATTTAAAACGCAAATAAAAATGGGAGAAAATTTCAATTATGATTTTCGAACACCGCTGCAGAAGCAGCAGGACGAACGAAAGAAGAACATCATTGCGATGTTCGCAGATTTCCGGGCAAAGGCACCTGCCGAGACTTCGGATAGCAGAATAATGCTTGCGGTATCGCAGCACGTAGGCTGCACCCAGCAGAACGTGCGTGTCATCCTCATCAAGGCTGGAGTGATAACACCAAAGAAGAGACGTGCAGCCGTTCGCAAGTAAGTAGAACCATTTAAACATTCAGAGCGTATGAAGAAGTTTATCGAGTTTGTGACAAGTGACGAGTTCTTATCAGTGGCATTTGCTGCATAGTACTAACTTTAATCTTTTGGAGGGCATAATATGACGAACATAGAACCAGATGTATCGGATGCAGGCAGATACACAATGACAGAAACCTGCAAGGCATTGGGCATCCATCGCAACACCCTGCGCAGATGGGTGCAGGCTGGAAAGATGAAGGTCAAGTTCCGCAGAATCGACAACCGCAAGGTTATCGATGGCGCAGAAATCAAGAGAGCGTGGAGGGTTGCCCTATGAGCAAGTTATCAATCAATATGCGCAGGATGATCGTGAAGTACACAGACATCTGCTGGCTTATCACTAACTGGAAGGCGAACCGCAAGACCAGAAAGTGCTGCGAACTGAACAACAAGTGCTATTTGGAGGCAGAGCGAAGAATCCAGTACAGAGAGTTTCAAGGCAACCTTTGCGTGGCACTGGATAACATTCCGCTCATACCACTGGACGGAACGGACAACGAGGTATTGAAGTCGTGCCGTGAGACCTTCCAAAGTTACATATTCAATCAGAGAGGAGGTAACAAATGAGGAAGATAATAGAGGAGTGCAGAAAGAAGATGTACGAAGCCATCTGGCTGGAGATAGACCGAGACCCACAGCGACCAGCGGTTGCAAGGGTGGACATCAATACCAAGGCAGGAGGCATCTGCGTATGGTGCGACAGCGTGGGCAACATTGCGGTCGTGACGCACAAGAGCAATAATAACGACAGCGAGCGGCTGGAGGAAGCCATCGAGGGCTGCGTCAACTACAAGGACGTGATGGACGACTGGCTGGAGGAGAACAGCCAGCACGCAGACCAAGACCCGATGGACGCTTTCAGCGAAAGCAGGCTCGACATTCTTATGGCTCAACTGGTTTAAGCTTCATAAATGATTATAACGGTTATTTGACACTATCCCCACAGCGGTGGGCAAAGGGCGCACGCAAAGATTCATACTGGTTAGATATGGTTAATGTTTTTTCGTTGTTAGTGTTTACTGCAAATATGCGGAAACTGACAGCGTGCGCCCTACAACGGAAGGGCATCCATCGGCATCAGGCAAGGGTGGTGTAAGAGAGGGTCAACTGGGGTTCGAATCCCCAGCCTTCCACTAGAGTTAATTAAAAGATTATGTTGAACTAGAAATTGAACGAATTATGGACAATGAGATTATTCAAGTAAGCGGTGGCGAAATGCTGGAAGCCATCAACCGCTCGGAGATTGACGGACAGATTGCAACAGCGCACAAGTTCCCGAGAGACATAGCCCAGTGCAAGCAGAATATGGTAGCACTGGCAGCGATGGACGATGACGTAGCCTACAACTGCTTCTACCACCTGGAGCGCAAGGGCAAGGATGGACAGATTTCAATTATCGAGGGTCCGAGCGTGAGATTCACCGAGATTATATCAGCCTGCTGGAAAAACCTCCGTATCGCGGGTCGAATCATCGCCAACGATGGAAAGACCATCACGGCACAAGGCATCTGCCACGACCTCGAGAGTAACGTTGCATACTCCGTGGAAGTGAAGCGCAGCATTCTGACCTCGAAGGGCTACATCTTCTCGCAGGATATGCAGGTTGTAGTCGGCAATGCAGCGGTTGCAATCGCCCAGCGTAACGCAATCTGCAAGGTCGTGCCGCAGGTGCTGATTTCAAGCGTAGTCAAGGAGGTGCAGGCGAAGGCTCTCGAGCACATCAAGCAGACTGGCGTGCAGAGCCAGTGGAAGAGCTGCGTTGCCTGCTTCCAAGCCTACCAGGTAACAGACCTTATGCTGCTTGACTACCTGGGTAGGAAATCAGCCGAGGAAGTCACGGCAGAGGACATTCAGAAGCTTGGCGGTGTGTACAATGCCATCAAGGAAGGCACGACCACCGTAGAGGATACCTTCAAGAAGCCAAAGCAGCAGGAAGCCATCGCACAGCAGGCGCAGGCAGCAGCCGATGATGCCAAGAATAAGGCGCAGCAGGCAATGAGCCGCAGTCAGGGCAAGACTGGCAAGGCAGAGAAGAAATAAGCCATTTTATTATAACGTTAAGCCCGAACCGCCACGGTGCAACCTATGGGGTGGGGTCCCATCGAGACAAAGGGAAGCCGTGGCAACTTTTTAAACATTCAGTAATATGACAGTAAAACAATTAAGAGAAGCGATGAAAGGTCTCAAAGGAGACGTTTATGTAGAGATTGTTATGCCAGCAGGCAAGGCTGGCTCAACGTGGCACATGCCAGTAGAATCTGCATCAAAGAAGGATGGCAGATTACAGCTCAAGACAAACAATCCGATGTAGAACTTTCAAAGCGTGAAAATTATGGCAGAAGAAGAAAACAATCAGAGACGAGAGAGCACCATCGACAAGTACTTCGATAGAACCGCAGATGGTTACAAGGCATGGTGCGAGGGGAACGAGGAAGACAGAAACTTTTTGCAGATAGCAGTTGAGACGACTGGAGACATAGACGAAGAAGGAAACCAAGGTTACGATTTCCATATTGCTTACTCCGGCAAGAGCAGTGTCCTCGCAGATGGAATTTTCCAAGATATGAAAAGGGATGAATTCATTCGCTCTATCGTTATTGAGGCAGCTAGAAAATTTTTAATGGACAAATAAAAACATTCAGACAATGAAACAGATAATCAAGTACAAAAGCAGAGAGGAGTGGTTGCAGAACCGCTCGAACGGAATAGGTGCATCAGAAGCAGGTACGGTGCTGGGACTCAATCCGTGGGAGACACCATACCAGCTTTGGAGACGCAAGAAGGGCATCGACCCACCAAAGGTTGAGAACTTCGCAATGGTTGCAGGACACCTGCTGGAGGATGCCGTGGCGCAGTTCTTCAAGCGAGAGAGCCACTGCCACATCATCAAGGCATCGACTGATGACTACACCATCACGAACACCGATGCACCGTATCTGCGTGTATCTCCTGATCGCACCTTTTGGAGAGCCGGGGCAACGCACAACGAAGCCAGCAAGAGCATCCTCGAGTGCAAGACAACGCAGATGCAGATAGACGCAGACGACCTCCCGAAGCATTGGTTCTGCCAGTTGCAGATGAACCTCGGAGTTGGAGAATACAAGGACGGAGCACTGGCTTGGCTGACAGCAGGCAGGGAGTTCGGCTACCGTGACATCGACTTCGATCCCGAATTTTACAGATGGATGAGGGACGAAATCACCAAGTTTTGGCTCGACTACATCGTAGGCAACCAAGAGCCACCTGCATACTGCGCACAAGACGTTCTCTTGAAGTCTCCACTGCACAAGGCAGGGAAGGAGATTGAAGCCACAGCCGAAGTCGGGGATATGCTCATCGAGCTGAAGGACATCAAGGAGAAGGGCAAGGCACTGGAGAACCGACAGAAGGAAATCGAGGACAACTTGAAGCTGTTCTTCGGTGACGCTGAGAGCATCGTGGACGGAAACGGCAAGACGCTGGCAACGTGGAAAGCACCGAAGGCAAGCGAGAAGTTCGATGCCAAGGCTTTTCAGACAGACCATCCAGAGGAATGCGCTGCCTACATCAAGCAGGTGCAGGGAGCACGAAGATTACTTATCAAGTAAGGCTTATGGCTAGCGTTCCTATATCAAAAACCGACCTAAGGAATATAATTTCCCAACTGGAGAATTATATTTCCCTAGGTGGGAAAGTGACAGCACCGACCGACACAAGCCAGCGGAACAAAATCCGTATGGCTACCGTGCTCAAGCGGAAGCTGGAAAAGAAACTATCATTATCAGAATAAAATTATGAACGATTCATTTATCTTATACACATCATACTACGCCATCATCGAGGGGCTTACGGATGAGCAACTCGGAAAACTTATGAGGGCGATTTTCATCTACGCAAGGGATGGCGAGGTAATCAACCAGGAGCCAACATTACGTATGGCTTTCGCCTTTATCAAGGATGATATGGAGCGAAACCAAGCCAAGTACAATGAAAAGCGAGAAAAGCTGCGTGCAAATGCACAGAAACGTTGGCAAAAAAAGCAATTGGATGCAAATGCAGAAGAGCAGCAGCAAAAGCATACAAAAGCATACAAAAGTATGCAATTGGATGCAAATGCAGAAATTGCATTGCATAATGATAATGTATATGATAATGAATATGTAAATGATAATGTTGATGATAGTGATGTTTCTAACGAAACAGATATATTAGAACCTTCTAAAGAAGGTATTCTGAGTGCATCGGTCAAGACCGAAGCACCTGCTGGCGGCAAGGTTTCGAAATCTCAGAAAATCGACTACGCAGGCATCAAGGAATACTGGAACCGCAAGCATTATGAGACGAAGAGCGTGATGCCACCTATTACGCTTATGACCGAGAACCGCAAGGTAATGGTCAAGGCAAGGCTACGCCAGTGTAAGGGAGACGTGAAAACTCTGTACCGGGCAATTGACATCGCGATGGCTTCCGACTTTATGAACGGAAACAACAAGAAGGGATGGGTTAGCAAGTTTGACTGGATATTTGGTAATGAGCAGAACTTCGCCAAGGTGCTGGAGGGAAACTTCAACAACACCGAGCCAGCAGCAAGCCAGCAGCCGCAATCGGCAGAAGCCAGGGCGCAGGATCCAGCGGCAACGGAAAGACTGAGCATCGGGGAACGCTACGAGCTAGCCAAGCACAGACAGCCAGCATCCCAGCAGATCCAGGACAACAAGTTCCGATGGGTAATCCAGCAGAACCTTGCCGACTTGAAGAAGAACCCAAGGAATAAGCCAGCCAAGGATTCACTGGCGAGATTCTACGAGAAGGGAGTTCTGCAGCGACTTGGCATCGACTGGAAGCCCGAAAAATAACGAATGAGGGCAAAATTAGCCGCTCTGTGACGTTTTTACGCTTCGGGCGGTAAATTATAAGGCAAACAAATTTTAAACGCTTAAAACGAAAGAATTATGGCAAAAGAAGTAATTGTAATCAATGAACCGAACGAGATAGGTAAGGATTTCGAGGATGGTACGCTTCTGAATGTAGAAGGCAAGGTTCTCAAAGTTAAGAATGATACTTGTAATGAAAGTGGCTGCAATGTGTGTGCCCTTGATGCCGAGGAACTGGGCGAGTATTGTGCTTGTGCATTTTGCGCTGATTGTCACTTTATAGAGATTGAGCAATGAACGAGTTGTTTTTTCACGAATGCCGTGCCGCTGGGCTTGTGTTCAAGACCTCGGACGACTGGTTCAAATGGCTGACCGATAACGGCTACGACATCAAGAAGCCGGTCGCAGAGCACAAAGGCTTCAAGTACACCATCAAGGATTTCTGCATCAATCCGCACGTAATCGAGTATTCCGTAGAGGGTGCAGATAACTGGGGATGGAAGGTGACGACCGCCAACACCCAGTACGGCTGGATTTGGGGGTTCAGTATTCAGAACGGAAAGACCGGGTATTGCAGCCAGGTCGGCTACCCGAGCAGATATGATACCCTCAGCATCTTCTACGGCAGTGAGGCAGAAGCGGTTCAGGATGCACTGACCTACATCATCGGCTACCTTTCGGAGAAGGCTGGAACCAAGAACATCAACCTTCTCATCTGGGCAGCAAAGAAGAAGCGGGCAGACATCGTTCATCCACAGATGGAACTTTTCAAATAGTTATCATATAAACCGTATTGGCTATGAACAGAGTTGATAATATTAAACTGGTCCGTGAATGCGGTCTTCATCATCTGTCAGTTGGCAGCAGAGACATCTTGCTGACAGATGATGAGGTCAAGGCACTCGAATGTATCCTAAAGGATTACAATGCGGACACGAACAATTTTAAAGGTAGTTGAAAATGAAGAAGATAGAAATCATCACGGACAGCCACCGCCACCACGTTTACGTTGGCAACACCGACTTCTGGCTCGACACCCTGGAGCTGGTGGAACTGTACAAGAAACTGGGACGCGTCAAGCTGTAACAGACAGAAAAACAAGAGTAACAAACAATAAAAACATTCAGATTATGGAACAGAAAGATTTTGATATTTATGAGATTTTGAAGGGTAAGACAGAAGGCAATTCACTATACACGCCAATGTGCGGAAAGGTTGAGTTCCGCTACCTCCAAGGCAACAAGGAAGCAGCTGAGGCAATTATTACCAACACCAATAATGGCGCAGAATACACCTTCGATAAAAACGGAAAATACGTGGAGGAAGGAGAAGTCCTACTTTTCCCATCCGATAAAATGAGAGACTGGAGCAAGTTTGCCTGGAAGAAGGGAGACGTGCTTGTTACCGAAGATGGTAATGCGCATATTATCTTCGAGAAGTTTACGGATGATACTTACACAATTTTTGCTGGTAAGTATTATTATTGCAAAAATGGCAAGAAAGGATATACTTACCTCAGAGAATGTGATAATGCCATAACAGAAGAATTCACTCTCGAGGCAGAGGATGCAGCCAATACCTACATCAGAACAATCGAGAAGCGATTTGGCGGAAAGCTGAACCGTGAAACTCTGGAGATTGAGAAGCCGGAGAAGCCAGTGTTTGAGTTGGGCAACCTTTACGTCTTCAACGAGGAAGACGAGGACGGAGAACTGACAATCATCGGCAAGCTCATCGGCAAGAACGAGAGCGAGGACACGCTGACATTCGGCAACCAGTACGAAATCGAGAACGAGAAGTTCGTGACCGGCCAAGCCTTCGACCTGCGTATCAGCGTACACGATGAACTGAGAGAAGCAACAGAGGACGAAGCCATCACGTTCCAAGAGGCTTGCACCCTATGGGAGAAGAGCAAGGAAAAGAAGAGTAAGGAGCAGCCAGACTTCAAGCCATTCGACAAGGTGCTGGTAAGGAACGGAGAGAGATACAAGTGGCTACCAGCGTTCTTTGTCCGTGACCGTGGAGAGAGTTTTGCGTGGAGATACAAAGTCCTGCCTATCCATAGCGGAAAAGTAGCGGACTTCTCTAGCTGCATCCCATTCGAGGGCAATGAGCACCTTGTCTTCACGTCATACCCAGCAGACCTGCCATTCTAGAACGTATGGCGAGCGAACTGTGCAAGGCTTGCGAGGAAGGGCGGAACTGCATCAACGGCAGGTACTGCCCAACTCGCAGGCGATATGTTGAACACCAAGACATCAAGGAATGCAATGGGAAGAAAGAAGAAGTACACTGACGAAGAACTCAGAGAGCACAATCGTGAGAGAGCACGCAGATACTACGCCCTGCACCGTGAGGAAATGATGAGGAGGAACCTTGAATGGAGAAGGGCGAACCCCGACAGAATCAAGGAGTACGGAAAAAGACAGCGTGAAAGGCGCAACGTCTCTCAGTACAACTCGGAGTATTACCGCAAGAACCGACAGAGATTGATTGAGCTTGCGAGCGACTGGAGAAAAGCGAACCCCGAAAAGGTCAAGGGCTACAACGACAAGCAGAAGGAGCTGCGGAAGATTGAAGCCGAAAGAAAGAAGCTGCGGAAGATGAACCCGGAAGCGCAGGCTTCCATTTTCCGTGATCCGCAGGCGGCAGAGCACTTCAAGTGGCTTGCAGAGCGTGTAAGGAGAAAGAAGGAACAATCCTTGTCCCAGGCGGCAAGATAAGTACTTAACCAGCGAATGAATGCCGCAAACGGCAAAACATAAAGTTTAACACATTTGAGACTGTATTGTTTGCGCTCAATGTATTCACTTAAATTATTAATCTGGCAACTCGGAAAGACGAGAGTCGTCCGGCATTCATTCCGATAAAAAAGAAAGCGAGGTGGAACACGAAGAAATGAAATAACAGAAGACAGCTAAGTGCAGGAATCCCGAAACAAGGAACATCGGGAACCTCCTGCAACCAAAAGAGGGGGTGTTTGTGGAATAAACTCATTCGGTACGAGATATTCTTTATTTTGCATATCGCCAGGCACTCCCTCGATTTTTCCGTTTCAAGCCTGCAAGACGATGAAAGGAGAAGGGACTATAGGTAGAGGATAGGAATAGTAGGGAGCTAGCGCACAAGCGCACACAAGCGCGCACACGCACGTAGGACTCCTCAACCCGAACAACTACCCACAGACACGGAGATAACGGCTTAGAACGAAAATTTCAAGAAAATAACAGAAAAAGAAAATCAAAAATAAAACAAAAGTAAAACGAAATGGAAAAAGGAACAGTTATAATCGGCATCGACCCAGACATCAAGGAAAGCGGTGTCGGAGCAGTATTTGACGACAAGAGGTTTCTCGCCTATAAAATGAACTTCCCAGCTTTGATAGATTACCTCAAGGCAATGAACGAGAGCTGTAAGAAGGTAAAGGTCGTTATTGAAGGCGGCTGGCTCAACAAGAGCAACTGGCACGTACTAAACAGATTTATGACGGCAGTCAAGGCAGCAGCAATCGGACGCTCAACCGGGATGAACCATCAGACCGGAATCCTTATCGTAGAATGCTGCGAGCATTACAATATCCCCTACGAGATAATCAAGCCATTAAAGAAGTGCTGGAAAGGAAAGGACGGAAAAATAACACAAGACGAAATCGCCTACTTCATCAGCTCAGACGGAAAGCTCCCGAGAATGAACCAAGACCAGAGAGACGCACTTCTCCTCGCGTGGGTGTGTGCCGGATACCCGGTCAAGGTCAAGCCAAAGAAAGCAGAGACAACCCTGCAGAAGACCATCAGAGCCTTTGACGGATGGAATGTTGATAAAAGTTAAAAGTGCACGAAGAACGAACAACTAAAGCGAAAAAGTCGTATCTTTGCGCCAATGTTTACCAAATAAGCATTAATTCGAACTTAAAACAAGAAGAAAATGAAAACAGAAGAAATCGCACTATCGAGGGTCAGCGAGAACGAAGCGAACCCTAGAGAGATAAGTCAAGCGAACTTTCAGAAGCTTGTGCAGAGCATCATCGTATTCCCACGAATGTTGACCCTGCGCCCGATTGTTGTTGATGAGACTTTCCACGCACTGGGTGGCAATATGAGACTGAAAGCATTGCAGCACATTGTCACGATGGACGAAGCCAGCATTCAAGTGAAGCTTGATGCAGAGCAGCGTCTGTCCGATGAGGAGCAATCCGCATTGATGGAGTACTGGCAGGGATGGCAGCAGCAGCCAACAGTTACCGTGGTGAGTGCATCAGACTTGACGGAAGCACAGAAGCAGGAGTTTATGATTAAAGACAACCTATCCTTCGGCAACTGGGACTTCAACGACCTTGCGAACCGATGGGACAGCGCACAGCTTCAGAACTGGGGTATGCCAGTCTGGAACCAAGCACCAGCGGAAGCAAGCAGCACCAGCAAGTGCAAGAAGAAAGACAAGGACGACCAAGAGGGCGACCCATTCGCAGGGGAACTACCTCCCGAGATTGATGGGCAGGACTTGACTCCTGACGATTTGCCAACGATAATGGGCGATGGCGTATTGCCAAGGGAGAACGTAATCATTCACTACAAGCCAGCCGATGAGCCATTCCTTGCCAAGTTGCTGGGAGTTGATCATATCGACCGCATCGTCTGGAACTTTGACGAACTGAAACCAAGACAAGAAGAAGGAAAGGAGGAAGACCATGGAGAAGAATAGAATCGAGAACATCAACCTGCACGACCTGGTGGAGAACCAAGACAACCCACGTACCATAGAGCCACAGCAGATGCAGAAGCTCGTTGAGAGCATTCTGACGTTTCCGAAGATGTTGCAGATGAGACCAATCGTCTGCAATGAGAACCGAGTTATCCTCGGAGGTAATATGCGCTTCCGTGCTCTGCTCAACATCGAACAGATGGAAGACGAAGCAATCAAGGGAGCGATTGAAGCCGTAGCCGTGAAACTGACCGATGGAGAGAAGCAGCAGCTTTGCAGCCATTGGGAGAAGTGGAAGGCAGAACCACAAGTCGAGGTCGTTATTGCTGACAGCCTATCCGAGGAAGAGACGGACGAGTTCATCATCAAGGATAATGTTTACTTTGGCAGCTGGGATGAAGAGAAGTTGAAGGGAGCGTTTGACGTGGACGATATGCAGCGATGGGGATTGAACCCCTGGGAAATCCAGCAGGAAGCAGCGACCTACGAACCACCATCGGACGAGGAACAGCGCATCATCATCGTATATCGCAGCGAGGACGCACAAGCCGTGGCAGATATGCTGGGACTTGACGCAATCGACAAGCGAAACTTCGATGTGGACGAACTCAAAGAAAAACCCGAATAGTCGGAAATTTCGCGTTTAAGTCGGAGAAACGCTTGAAATGGATAAACTATCCGCTCGGAACAATTCAATCCGGCAGAGACGAAATTTAATAAAAATAACTCGAATATGAGAAAGACTTGTGTTTTTATCATTGGAACCAACGCCAGCGGAAAGAGCACCGTTGCCCGAAAGCTAATAGAACGCTTTGGTGGCATTGACAGCTATTCAAATGGAATAAGCAGCACCAGGGATGGAGTTGCATTTGCAGGGCGATACGATGTTAAGTACGGAGGTGTTGACAATCTGAACGGTACGACCATACTGCGTGACATCGTGAAGAAGGCACTGGAAAGCACCGACTGCATTATTTGCGAGGGGATGAGACTTAAATGCTGGGGTCCGAACTTGACGCACGCAATGTTCAATGCGGACAGACAGATTGTAATATTCTTATACGCACCACTGGAAGAAATCCAAAAAAGGCTCGCAGAACGGTCGAACGGAACGTTGAGCAAGGATATTATCCGAGGACAGCGGGAATCGGCACACTCGGCAAAGAAATGGCAAACTGCGGGGTGTGACGTTGTAGCGATAGACACCACGAAGCAGACAGCAGACCAAATCGCAGACTTTATCATCAACAAAATAAATTCATAAGGATATGGCAGAACATTACGGCAATACGCCAAGAATAACATACGAGTTCCCCGATTGCTCAATGCCGATGGCCTTTGATACTTACAGTAATTGCAGCTTTGGCTGTATGTATTGTTTTGCTCAGAACCAGCGAGGTATTGGCAGCAAGAAGAAGGAATACCTGCACAAGGAGGTTAAGGACGTGAGCGTTGAGCGCATCAAGCGAATGTTCATTGACCCAGACAAGCACGCTGGAGACTTTGCGCCATACATCAAGGCTCGCAAGGTTATGCAGTGGGGAAGTATGAGCGACCAGTTCGACAACTTCGAACGGAAGTACGGAACGACACTGGAACTTTTGCGTTTCTTCAAGGATATAGACTATCCGCTTTGCTTCTCGACCAAGGGAGCGTGGTTCACCAAGGATGAGCGATATATGGACTTGATCAGAGGGCAGAAGAACTGGAACTTCAAGTTCTCAATCATCACCAGCGATGCAGAGAAGGCTAGAGTAATAGAGCGAGGGGTGGAAAGCCCACAAGCACGACTGGAAGCCATCGAGCGCATCGCCAATTCAGGGGCTGGAGGGGCAACGCTGAGACTGAGACCCTTCATCATCGGAGTGAGCACGCCAACGTACCTCGACCTTATCAAGGAGGCATTCAACAGAGGGGCTACAGCTTTGAGCACCGAATTCTTCTGTCTTGAGACGAGAAGCCCGACATTGAGGGAATTGTTGCCTACCATCAGCAAGATGGCAGGTTTCGACATTCTCGCATTCTACAAGAAGTACAGCGTACAGTCCGGCTATCTGAGACTGAACCGCAAGGTTAAAGAACCGTTCTTCAGGAATATGAAGGAACTGTGCGACCAGCTGGGAATGCGCTTTTATGTATCGGACGCACACTTCAAGGAACTTTGCCACAACGGAAGTTGCTGCGGATTGCCGCCAACATGGAACTACAGCAGGGGGCAGTTTTGCGAAGCACTGAACATTTGCAAGCGCAAGGGATACGTGAGGTGGAGCGACATCAAGCTGGATGCAGAGAACCTTTTGAGGGCAAGACTGGAGAAGGCGATGAACCTGGGAACAAGAGAGAAGTACTCGAAGTATTACACGATGAGCGCAGCCGACTATATGAAGTGGTGCTGGAACAATCCGCAGGCAGCGCACTCGCCATACAAGATGTTCGAAGGGGCAATGGTACCAGCTGACGAACGAGACAGCGAGGGGAACATCGTGTACAAGTACAATGGAGCGAAATTTTAAAATCAGAATCGTATGCCAAAAGGTAACAACAACAAACATCGAGCGCAGAAAATCGACATCGAGAACCGCTTGCAGATTATCGCACCCTTATACCGCAAGGGATGGACGGAGCGAGAAATTACGGCAGAGGTGAGGAAACGGCTCGACAGACCGAAATACAATCAAGCGCACTGCGACATTCAGCGGTTATTGAAGGAGTGGAGGGAAGAGAGACTGACCGACACAGACGAAAAGATAACCAGCGAGGTGGCAAGGTTGAAGCTGGTAATACGTGAAGCGTGGGAAGCCTGGGAGAAGTCCAAGGAAGACTACCACGAAAAGACAGCGACCCAGCAGGGACTGCCAGTCGTAGATGAGCGAGGAAAGCAGATTTCCATCGAGACCGTCAAGGCGATAATGTACGATGCCGAGAAGCGAGGATTCGGAGAACCACGCTACCTCGACATCATCATCAAGGCAGAGACGCATATTTGCAAGCTGCTAGGACTGGATAAGGTCGTGCTCGACCTGAACGCAGGATTCCAAGGCGGCATCGAGGTACGCTACATCAACTCGGGACACCAGTGCGCATCCAGCGAGCAGGAGGTAATCGAGCGTGAGGGATTGGACAAAGAATAATTTTACCATAATTTTGTTTTAAGTTTTATTGTTTGAAGAATGGCACTATTTGACGTTATTGGTGAGTTGTATGCCCCGAATGCGGACGTGAAGCCAAGGTTTCTCGTGAACCAAGGAGGCACGTCCTCGGGGAAGACATACACCATTATGCAGCGTCTTATAGTGCTTTCTTTTGAACACCCCATGGCAATTATCACGGTGTGCGGTCAAGACCTCCCGAACTTGAAGGTGGGAGCCATGCGAGACCTCGACACCATCCTGCACACAAGGCAGAGTTGCTTGACTGGTTCAAAAACAACAAGAGCGACAGCAGCTACCGAGGAAAGAACGGCTCAATCATCGAGTTCAAGAGTTACCAAGATGCGCAGGATGCAAAGAACGGTAAGCGAGACTACCTGTTCGTTAACGAGGCGAACGGTGTGCCCTACGAAGTGTTTTGGCAGCTAGCAATCCGAACCCGAAAGCAGGTGTTCATCGACTACAACCCAAGCGCAAGGTTTTGGGTGCACAACAACATCATCGGCAGGGATGATTGCAGATTAATCCTGAGCGACCACCGAAACAACCGATTCCTGACTGAGCAGGAACACAAGAAAATTGAAGAGATTGACGACCCCGAACTGTGGCGAGTTTATGCAAGAGGATTGACCGGAAAGATAACCGGGCTTATCTTCACCAACTGGGGCATCGTTGACAAGCTGCCACCAAGGGATGAGTGGAAGATGGAATGCAGGGGTATGGACTTCGGATTCACCAACGACCCAACTGCGCTGGAGCACGTTATATTGGCGCACGGAGAGTTATGGGTGGACGAAGAAATCTACCAGCCTGGAATGACGAACGATGACATCGCAGACCGATGCAAGGAACAAGGACGGACGAAACGTGACCTTATCATTGCGGATTCGGCAGAGCCTAAGAGCATTCTGGAGATACACAACCGAGGGCTGTGGATAATCGGCAGCACCAAGGGAGCGGACAGCATAAACAACGGCATCGATATTCTCAAACGTTTTCGCATCAACATAACCAGACGCAGCCACGGCATCATCGGGAACATGCAGCAATACAAGTGGAAGAAGTCAAGGGATGGAGAGACCACGAACCAGCCTATAGACGCATTCAACCACGGCATAGACGCAATAAGATACGTAGCCTTGAAGAAGTTATCCGTAGCAAGCCATGGAACGGCTAGGGCGCACGTATTGAGACAAAGATAACGACAAAAAATATAAAGCGTATGGATAATAACACTACATTCAAGTACTGGCTGGCAGTTGCTAGGCACACCAGCTATAAAATCGGCAAGCAGCCACGACCTGCATTTGTCGGAGGGAAACAAGTGCCCGGCAATCTCAACCAGCTATCCATCGGGCAACTGATAGACCTTTCCCAGCTATCAGACAGCGAAGAAAGTCTGTATCAGATAGTGACAACCGTCCTCGGTCTGAGCCACAAGGAAGTGGAGCAGGCTAGGGCGGTTGATGTTGTTATGCTCATCGGTTGGGTAACATCAGAGGTGGAGCGCATCAACAAGCTATTCGAGAGCACAGACACAGCGAAGCCAACACGACTGGAGAAGGAGGCAGGCATCGATACCCTGCGGTTCGGACTGTTCGGCATGCTGGACTGGTATGCGGTAAGGATGGGCATCAGCGACCACGACCAAGTATTAAAAACACCATGGCTTCGCATCTACAAGTGCATGGAAATGGACAACAAGAGAAGTGTGTACGAGCGGAACCTGCAGAAGTTGCAGGCAGAAGAAATGAAACGTAAATCTAGATAATTATGGCAACAATCAGAGAAACATTAAGGCAGTTGGCAGCAGACACGCTACCAGACTACACCTACCTATTCGAGGACTGGGACACAGCGGACACCAAGCTGGAGAAGCTGAACTATCCGGCAATCGTCTGCATCATCCCAGCCAGCGGCACGACAGAGATACGCAACGGCAGAGTATACGACACCGTAAACGTTGCCCTGGCTTATCTCGACACCGTACCGAGGCAGCGGAAGGAGAAGACAACGGAGAGTGCATCGACCGAATGAAGGTGGCAGGGGCAAGGATGATACGAGCCATCAACCAGTCGCACCAGTTCGAACCGCTGGAGGGGCAGCAGTACTACGAGACAATCATCGAGCGTTTGAGCACGATCGTGTCTGGCGTAATGTACTCCCTTCAGTTGACACAGAGCATAGGAGGGTGTGAGGTATGAGCAAGGGAGGTATTCAATTCGACCCCAAGGCGGCATCGCTCATCATGCGTGAGGAAGTGGAGAGAGCACGGCAGCTTATCATCAACCACATACGTATCAACGGACAGAACGCATCAGGGCGAACTATAGCGAGCCTAAAGGTGGAGCAGCCCAGCGAGGAAGAAACCATCCTCTGGGGACACAAGCCATTCGGGGTGCTGGAGACCGGACGAAGGGCAGGAAAGATACCATACGGCTTCCGTGGCATCATCCGGCAGTGGATGAAAGACAAAGGGCTGCACGGCAGACCTATCCCCTACAAGACCGACCGGGCACACAAGTATACACCACAAGAGCGTGGCGACATGAGCATGGCAGGGGCAATCGCCCACACCATAGCCACCAAGGGTTCTAAGCTGCACAGAACTGGCGGCAGGGCTGACGTGTACAGCAACGTTGTGCCCGATACGATGAAGCGGTTGGGGCAGAGACTTATTTTCTTAATCCACCAGTCGGTGGGAAGTATCAAACTAAACAATGAGACGGTATGAGACAGACAGAAAAAAA
>ENA-OOMW01000006-OOMW01000006.1-viral-metagenome-genome-assembly--contig:-NODE-6-length-25584-cov-7.332718_pt1 | contig 25584 bp, 50 predicted proteins | sample MGYA00245306_ERZ501074 | MGnify/ENA primary metagenome ERZ501074 (study PRJEB25959, sample SAMN05341353) | viral metagenome | host: human-associated | place: USA: California | collected 2014-04-26 | study... | reverse complement strand
AAAAAAATATGACGAATGGCATAAAGTGTAACATCTGCGGTATAGAAAAGCCTCAGTCCGAATATTATGGACATGCGAGGATATGCAAACGTTGTATCTGTAAAAGAAACAGCAATAAGCATTATACAGCAAATCTTCTAAAGAATCCGGATTTACCAGGTGAAAAATGGAAGAATGTTGTTGGCTACGAAGGTCTTTATGCTGTAAGTAATAAAGGACGTGTTAGGAAAACGGGACATGGTTCTTACGGTGGACGCATAATGACACCAATGGAGATTAACGGTGGTTATTTAAGAGTCCGTCTTACCAATGGTGAAGAAAGTAAAACATTTTTAGTACATCGTTTAGTCGCAATGGCTTTTCTTTCAAATCCAGACAATTTGCCAACTGTGAACCATAAGGATTTTGATACGCGAAATAACACAGTAGAGAATCTCGAATGGATGACACAGAGAGAAAATAATAATTACAGCAGGAAAGCTGGACATTATTATTATTCTGAAAAAGCGCGTGAGAAAGCCAGGTTGAACAGAAAAATAAGCGACGATAAAGCAAAATTGATATTTGAAGAATACAAAACTGGTACGAAGCAGTCGGATTTGGCTGCAAAATATAATGTGACAAGAGCCTTTGTATGTAGGCTTGTTCGCGGAAAATGCAGAACAGAACTTACGGGGCTTAAATCTTAGATATAGGGATGAATTGATAAGCTCATATATAAATTCAAGTTTTTAGGTTATTGATGTAAAAATCTTTGCAGCAGCGGCTGCTACGTATGTTTTTGATTAAAACCCATCTGTCCGGTTCGTGAGAATAGGACAGCATTTTACTACGAAACTATAAAACAAAATATAACATGAACAAGGAATATGTATTGGACAAGATACGCGAGCTGATGCCGGACGACTCGAAGAGACCGATGGGCGTTGGCTATGTGGAACTGAAGAACGCTGTGCAGGCAGACTTGAAGAAGATAATGAACGAGCTATTGAAGGACGGTGAGATAAACTACTTCAAGACGCTGAACGGCGTGACAGTGTATTTGAAGGACTCAAAAATATAAAATATGAGACAAATAATTATTGACAAGATATGCCTGCGATATTTCAAGGGTGTAGAGAATAAGGAAATCTCACTGGGTGATCATGTGAGCGTGATTAAAGGCCGAAATGGCATCGGCAAATCGACGATAGCAGATGCTATAAGTTGGGTGCTGTTCGGCACGAACCAGGCTGGAGCCACCAAGTTCGGCATCAAGACCAAGGATAAGGACGGTAAGGAGATTGAGGACGTGGCGCACTCAGTGGAGATTTCGCTCAGTGTACTGGACGAGGAGGGAGGCATGATGTGCTATATGCTGGAACGCATACTGACCGAGACCCGTAAGGACGACGGCAGCGTGACGAACAACTACACATATAAGGTAGACGGAGAGGTAGAGACGGCAGGAGACTTCAAGAAGGTCGTTGACGCCATTTGTCCTGAAGAAGTGTTCCGTCTGTGCTCATCGCCATACAGCTTCACTCAGATGGACTGGAGCGAGCAGCGCAAGAGGCTGAACGAAATGTTCGGCGTTCCGAGCGTGGAAGACGTGACGGGTGGCGACAAGAAGTATGACGTCATTAAGGAACTGCTCGAAAAGGAAGACATTGACAAGGTGCTGAAACACTTGAACTACAAGCGCAAGGAGGTACAAAAAAGCCTGGACGAGGTGCCTGTAAGACTTGAAGCCTTGAAGAACGTGCTGCCCAAGACAGAAGACTGGGCAGACATAGAGAAGAGGATCAAGGAGAAGGGACAGGAAATAGCCGCGACACGGAAAAGCCTCAATACTATTGATAACGGCGGTGCAGACTTGATACGCAAGCAGCAGAACATAAGTACTCTGAACCTTGACCACAAGCGCAAGCGCATAATGGAAGAGTCGGCGCAGCGCAAGTTGGGCGAGATAATAAAGACAAACGCCGAAGCCAAGACGGCATGCAAGAAGGCTGTGGCGGAGGCGGAGCAGAATATCGAAGACTTGAAACAGAAGTTGAAGTCGTTTGATAGAGCATTGGAAAAATGCGACGCACGTATGAACGAACTTGACGCCGCGAATGCTGACGGCAAAGAGAAATGGAAGCTCATAAAGGCAAGAACGTGGGAATGGAACGAGGACGATGCCTTCTGCCCTACCTGCAAGCAGGCTCTGCCTGAGAACCAGGTGCAGAAGATAATGGAGGAATCGAAGAAAGCATTCCTCAACAGTCAGGCTGCAGACCTCAAGAAGCTGGGTGACGACGCTGCAAGAATAAAAGAAGAAGTAAAGAAGTGTGAGGAGAACACTGAATACTTCAAGACGCAGCAGAAGGCAACGCAGACACAGCTCGACAAGGCTGAGGCAGAACTGATAGAAGCCCGAAAGGCTCTGGAGGAACAGACGAATAAGGAAGAAGAGAAAGTGAGCGTAGAGACCTTGCTTGCAGAGAAGCCCGAATACAAGCAGGTGTGCGACCGTATCAAGAAGATAGAGGCTGAGCAGGAGAATCCGGCTGACGAGGGTATGAGCGAGGAAGACAAGAAGTTGAAGGCTGACTTGGAAAAGAAGCTGAAAGACTTGGAGTCGGAGAGAGAAGTGCTCGCGTCACGACTTGCAGTAAAAGCGCAGTGGGAGAAGGTGAACGCACAGATAGTCGGTCTGCAGGAAGACCGTGCGCAATGGAAGGAGCAGATAGACGGTCTGGACGAGAAGATAAAGGCAGCAAGCGACTTTCAGAAGCGCTCGTGCGAGGTGCTTGAAGAGAACGTGAACAGACGGTTCAAGCTGGTAAAGTGGAAGATGTTCAGACGGCAGCTCGACGGTACGGAAAAGCCTTGGTGTGAGTGCTCGGTGGACGGTGTGCCCTACTCAGACCTGAACACGGCAGCGAAGATAAACGCAGGACTCGACATAACTAATGTGCTGAAAAGACACTACGAAGTGGACGTGCCTTGCGTGATAGACAATGCCGAGACGGTGCTGGAGCCGTTGTATGACGGAGGTCAGCAGATAAGGCTGACGGTGACGGAGGACGAGGAAATGAGGATTGAACATGAAGATTGAGACGAAGTATAGCATCGGAGATACCGTGTGGTTTCTGGACGGGTATCGGGCGCAGTGCAGCAAGATAACCGGGATAGAAGTACAAGTGTTGGGAACATCAAAGCCCTTCGTACAATACAGATTCTGCGTGTATCCGCCCGTAAAGGAGGAACATGCATTCAAGACAAAGGAAGAACTGATTAAATACATAGGAAAATGACACAGACAATGACAACAGCAGTGGCGAAGCAGTCACAGTTGACAGCCAAGCAGTTGGCGGTAAAGGACTTTAAGAAGGTAGCCGAAGGTGGTTACTATCAGCAGCAGTTAAAGAACGTGTTGAAGGAGAACGCAGGTACATTTGCAACCTCGCTCATGGAGCTTGTGACGGGTGACGACAAGCTGCTGGCTTGCGAACCGAAGCTACTCATGGCGGAGGCAATGAAGGCAGCATCGCTGAAACTGCCACTGAACAAACAGTTAGGATACGCCTACATCGTGCCTTACGGCAAAACTCCGACAATGATTATCGGCTACAAGGGATATTATCAGCTGGCTATCCGAAGCGGTATGTACAAGAATATCAATGCAGACGTAGTGTACGAAGGCGAGTATGAGGGCCATAACAAGATTACAGGAGAGTTGTATCTGAACGGTGAGAAAATATCAGACCGTCCGGTTGGTTACTTCGCGTACCTTGAACTGACTAACGGCTTCAAGAAGATGATGTACATGAGCATCGACGATATGGCAACGTACTGCAAAACTTATGTGCCGACAATGAAGAACTGCAAGATGTCGAACGAGGAGCTGGCGGAAATGGCTTACAAACAGGCAAGCAGCGGTTCGGCTAAGGCTCTCGGATGGTATGGTGACTTTAATAGTATGGCCACGAAGACGGTATTGCGCAGACTACTGTCGAAGTACGGCTATCTGAGCATTGAAATGCAGAACGCCTTGAGCGTGGACGAGGCAGGGACAGCAGAGGAGCTTCGTGATGCTAAGTTTGCAGAGAGTAAGGAGGTGATTACCGTTGACGCACGGACTGGCGAGGTTGTTGGCACTGGCACAGATAATAAGCCTTCTGAAGCCTCTCTGAGCCCCTCTAAGCCTTTGGACGAGAAGGCAGGTGATGCAGACGACGTCAATCCGTTTGACTAATGGAAGAATGGAGGTCTGTAAAAGGCTTTCTCGATTACCAAGTAAGTAATTTAGGAAGAGTCAAAAAACGTTCTTATTGGAAAATTGGCAAGAATGGTAGAATAATAAAAATAAAAGAACATATCTGCAAAGTCAACAATAGAAAAGGATGGTATTTGACTCTTATCCTAAATGATGGATTGGGAAAGCATAAAACCTGTAGAATTCATAGACTTGTATGGGAATCTTTTAGGGGAGACGTACCCAACGGGTTTGTAGTTCATCATAAAGATGACAACAAACAAAATAATAACATAAAAAACCTGCAGTTAGTCTCAACAATGGAGCATCACAAAATACATCTTGCAGAACATCCGGAGATGATTGAGTCTATGAAAAAATACAATAAACTCATAAGGCCTAAGAAAATTTGTCAGTATTCATTGGATGGACATTATATTGCTAAATATAATAATGCAAAAGAAGCATCCGTAGAGACCGGTGTTTGCTCTCGTAATATACTACAAGTGTGCAATAGGACAGAATATAAAAAAGGAAAATTCAGAACACAAGCAGGAGGCTTTATTTGGAGGTTTGAAGAATGATATTAACGACAATAAATAGTGGAAGCCGAGGTAATGGATTTTTACTGGAGGCTGATGATGGACAGCAACTTCTAATGGAAGCTGGTTGTAGGTTAAAAGATTACCAAAATGTAGGACACTTAAAAATCGGTTGTGCTCGTGGTATGTTGATAAGCCACGAGCACGGATAAGGAGACCATGCTAAATACGTAAGAGATTTTACTCGCGCCGGGATAGACGTGCTGAGTACGTCGGCGGTGAAGGAGAAGAACAGATATGGAGTGACTGCCGTGGAGCATGGTAAGACTTATCATCTTGGAGACTTCGCTGTGACGCCGCTGAGTGTTGAGCATGACGTGGAATGCTTTGCTTATCTTGTGCATCATCCGGAAATGAAGACGCTGATGTTCGCGACCGACTGCTGGAACCTACACCAGGTGGTGAAGGGCGTGACGCATTATCTCATTGAGGCGAACTATCAGGACGACATCTTGGACGAGGCTGTGAGAGAGGGGCGCACGGTGGCGAAGCAAGCGGACAGAATAAGGCTGAGCCACATGAGTCTGAAGCACTGCATAGAATACTTGAAAATGTGCGAGGCGGACAAGACAGCGAGGACGATAACGCTGATACATGCAAGCGGAAGACATCTGGACAAGAAACATGCGGAGCTGGCGGTGGCGGGACAGACTGGTGTGCCGACATGGGTGGCGAAGCAGGGATTGGAAATAGTATTAATGTGAAAAAGGAGATATTATGGATAAAGAAAAACTTGACAAGGCAATAATCATAAGAAGTATGCTTGACACAGATTTGAATGCTCTTAGCAGAGCTTTAGATATAAAAGATGGCGTGCTTGGAGATAGTCTTAAAACAATCGTAAGAAACGATAAAGAATTTAGAGCCAAGTTTATGCAACTTGTACACGAAACATACAACCGTTTGCAAAAAGAATTTGATGAACTTTAAAAACGAAGAATAACGGAAAGGGGGTAAGGGGGTATGGCGACTTTTGAGAGGCTGAATGACCCGAGGCAGTATATGGCTGCCATGAGAGAGATAGACAAGGCTCGCGACTGCGGGTATGCGATAGACATAGTGAAGCACAGAGAGGTGGCTACGAACAAGCAGATGGCTTATCTGAACTTCATTATCAGTTATTACGGATACAAGCAGGGTGAGACTTTCTACAGCGTGCTGCGGACGATACAGCAAGATGTATGTCCGCATATCTTCCTGACGGAGGAGGGTAAGAAGCCCAAAGCGCTGTGCTATCTGACTACGGCTGAAATGTCGAGCGTGATAAGGAACTTCCTGGACTATGCGTCGATGAGCGAGGTAATGATACCGGACAAGGACGACGAGCGAGGACTGAGAAGCGCAAAGGCAGAGCTGGCGAGCGGTGGCGCAGGCTGGGTGTAGGAATGTTGAGTTAGGAATTTTGAATGTTGAATTGGTCGGCTTTGCCGATTTTGAATTAATAAATTTTGAATTGATATGATACATATTGAAGGAAAGGTAGTGGATATTATGCCGGAGACATCGGGCGTAGGCAAGTCGGGCAGACAGTGGCGTGAGCGAGCGGCGGTGATAAATCATGTGGCTCACGAGCAGTATCCGAAGAACGTAGTAGTGGCATTCAAGGGCGAGGCTGTAGACACGGTGAACACGCTGCGTGTCGGCGACGTGGTGAGCTGTGACATCAGCATTGACGCACACGAGTACCGAGGCAAGTTCTTTAACGAGATTAAGGGATTCGGATTGAAGAAAGTATAAATCAAAGATTTAAATAAGCTCTAAATATGGCTGACATTGGGGCTTGCTTTAGGAAGATAGGAGATATACCTACAACTCTAACGCTCTTCTACCTTATATATAAAGCAAACGATGAGGGATATGTAGATGCTTCTTATGCGGACATGGCTAAAGCTTTGAATCGCTCACGAACAATGTTGTATAAGTACGTGATGCGACTTGCGAGTTTGGGAGCAATAGAATTACGAAGTAAACAGCAAGTAAACAATAGGTTAACAGCAAGTGAACAAAAAAGAACGTACATTTACATACCTCAAATAGCTTATTATAAGCGTGTTACAAGCACTGAAGAAAATCGTTCGGTAAACAGTAGGTTAACAACAAGTAAACAGGAGATTAACAAGAAAGACTCGCCCCAAAAGACGCTCGAAGAACGTAAGGAAGAATTTCACGAGTCATTAAAGCCTTTCGTTGAGAAGTATGGAGAAAACTTGATAGAAGAGTTTTATAACCATTGGGCGCAGGTGAACGAGGGCGGCACTAAGATGCATTGGGAGAAGCAGAAGACGTTCGAGATAGCACGAAGGTTGGCTACCTGGAAGCGGAACGGCTACGGCAAAAGCACTTCCGAGCAGCGTATGCACACAGACGGAACCGTGCTGCATGCGGAACAAATGGATTATACGAAAGGTACATGGTAGATGAACTTCAATTTCAAGCAAATGGTGGAGAGCCTGAAAGACACGGGCTATCCTGCCGAACCCGACAGGGTGAGAATAAAGGTGGCGAACGCTGAGGCGAGGCTGAGAGCCGGGCTGGACTACTTCACGGGCAAGGGAGTATGGAACGAGGAGAACTACAGACCTATAGTGGAGTGGCTGGAGGACAACAAAGGCCGGGGGCTGCTTATCAACGGAGGGTGCGGACTGGGAAAATCACTGATAGGCATGCGCATAATACCGATTCTTGTCAATACGGCGTGCCGAAAGGTTGTGAGCATATACCGGGCGCAAGACCTCGTGTCGCAGCCAGACGCCATACTGAGCAAACACATTATATATATAGATGATGTGGGGACTGAGAATGTGGCGAACAACTACGGCAACAAGCGCATACCCTTCATGGAGCTGTGCGACTTGGCAGAGATAAAGGGTAAGCTCCTGATCCTGACAACGAACCTTGACATTCCGCACTTGGAGGAGAAATACGGAGAACGTACGATAGACAGGCTAAAGGCTATCACCAGGTGTGTGACGTTCAAAGGGAAATCACTTAGAAAATAACTAAAAAAAGAGGAAATATGACTGTAACGAGAATTGATTTTGTAGACAATGCCACGACCAGGGAGGCTGGCATCTACGCAGTAAGGTACGGATGGGCATTCGCCAAGGGTGTGTGCCGTGAAGTGAACGAGTTTGTGCATCGGCTGCCGTGGGTGTGCATAGGTGCTGTGCTGATTGTGACAACGGCAGTGAGCTACGTGTGTATCGCAGAAGCAAGAGCGGAGCGTGACAAGGCGAGCAAGGCGCAAGTGAAACTGCAAGAACGTGTAGAACAGCTAACATGCGCTGTCGAAGCAGAAAGGAGTGGGAAATGAATCACAATCCATTTATGCCTCGTGAGCAGCGCACAGCAATCCTCACGTTCGACAACGGTCAGCGTGTACGCGCTGAGATTCTTATCCCCAAGTCCGACCGACCAATCTTTCACGACGACCTCGAACGTCGCTTTATAGAAGACTTCCACAAGTCGCAGCCTCGGGCAGTACACAAGCTCGTCAAAGTACATATCCTGCGCAACTAAAAACATACAACTATGAATAAGAAGACAATTAAACAGAAGTTCAGAAGAAAGACCAACGGCACATCCGTAACCTCGCCACGTCTGACGTGTTCAAGATTACCGTCAATGCGTCAGAATATGCCGAGACTTACAGAATAGCCTACCTCAAGGAGGCTATGAAATACCTCCAAGAGAAGATAGAATTCCTGGAAATGCGTTACAATAAAAATTACAACAATGGAAAACGAGATTAATATAGCAGAGATATTGAAGGACTGCCCAGAGGGGACAAATTTGTACTCGCCGTTGTTTGGTGAAGGCAAATTAAAACAAGTGGATAGTAACGCGATATGCCCAATAAGGATAACTGCCAACAAAGGCGAAGAGATTTCATTTTATTATGATGGTCGATATTTAGCAAATTATCTCGATGCAGAATGCCTCCTATTCCCATCCTCAGGAATGCACGACTGGACGAGATTCTTCAAGAGAGGAGACGTGGTAATAAAAAATGGAGGTGGTATGGCTGCTGTATTTGACGGCTGGGCAAATGATACTTACACAGAATTCAATACTACTGTCAATCTGTATTGTGATAATAATACAGATGAAGAAGAAGTTTGTACAACACTTCTTTTCAGAAAAGCAACAGAGGAGGAGCGCAACCAGTTCATTGAAAAGGTAGAGCGTATCCTTAAAGGCAAGTACAACCCCGAGACGCTGCAAGTAGAGCCTGTAAAGCCAGTGTGTCTGTTCAATCCGTTCGAAAAGGTGCTGGTGAGGGATAATGAAGCACAATTATGGAAGGCTAACTATTTCTCACATTACGAGGAGGATGATGAAGTTTATCCTTATACTTGTATAGACAATTCTTATCATTGCTGCATCCCATACGAGAATAACAAACATCTCCTCGGCACAAGCGAGGCATACACGGAAGGAGGCAGCGTATGAGCTGCCCCTTCTCTCTCGAAAACGTCAAGTTCCGTGAGACTGCACACATAGCCTTCGAGGACGAATACGTCACGGCATACCAGTCCACCGACATCGTCCCGAAGATATACAAGAGCGTCAACACTCCTCGCGACAAGAACGGATTGGTATCAGGCAAGCCCAAGACCTACTACCGCACACGGTACAGCGAGTGGGTCACGGAAAAGACATTTATTACACAATATCAGAAAATCAGAGAAAAATTCTAAGTTATGATAATAGAAATATTGAAAATCATCGCCAGCCTCTCTATCACCATAGCACTCTTCTATACTTTCTTTAAAGTTGGCAGACTGAGTGCTTACGACCGTCTTATGGAGCATTTTAACGATGCTGTTAAGCTTATTAGCAAGCAGGAAGTATACATAAAAATGTTGGAAGAGCAACATGGCCCTAAGCGCCCTATGCAAATCGAATACGAGCCTTCAGTCCATGCCGAAGACTTCATTGACAGCTTGCAACGGATGATAGCCCAATATGGCAACAAGATTGTCGAACTTGAAAGCGCAGACATTACAGATGTTATCTACGATGCCGAACGAGAATTCTTCACCCCAACATGTCTGTGTGACATACCGCTTAAAGCGAGCGAAATAGTTGACTTGATGCGGAAGCTAATAAACAAGCACGGCAATCTCGCAGTAGAGTGTCCAAAGATGATGCTCTCATCAATCACATATTACGCAGACACCAATAAGTTTCATATCAGTTAAAACACAATTATATGATAGACGAAAAGAAAATCACAGAAGCAGTAAACGCATACATCGGCTACCCTAAAGAGATTGACGAGGGTATAGAAACATATATGAGACGTGATGCTTTCCGTGCTGGAGTGGAATGGTTCAAGCAAGCTATCTGGTATGACGCAAGCGAGAAACCAGAGTCAGACAAATGTATTCTCATACGATTTGTTGACTATAAAGGGAATGTCGAATACGGGACTGATATTCTCGCTCCTCCTATAACGTGGAATAACTGGGTAGAAATTTGCAAAATAACCAAATGGTGCTACGTCGAAGATTTATTACCGAAAGGAGGTGACAAATGATTAAAGCAGAAGACCTGAGAATAGGAGACATTGTAAGGAACAACGAAAACGATTCTATCAAAAATGGACTTATTGGCAAGGTGACTGATATAGACTCACTAAGGGAGTACAAAGAAAAGAAAGGTGCCATTACTCTGAATACCATTGAAGATGATGGTTGGTATTGGGGAATATGGTGTTGCGACATTGAGCCTATCCCTCTTACTCCCGAAATTCTCGAAAAGAACGGGTGGGAGCGAGATAAACTGGTGCCATACATTTATGGGCATGAAGCTCACAACATCGAAGTTATCTGCACTCCTAATAGTGAATGGATGTGTGTTACTTTTAAAGGTGACACCATACACAGGATAAAGTACGCTCATGAACTACAGCACATACTTTGGGCGTTAGGCTTGGACGCAAATCTAAAGATATAAAAAAATGAAGAAGATTATGTTCAACGACAGGTACGGACTGACTGATGCCGTACTTATAGGTCACAAGACGCAGACAAGACGTATTGCCTACACTGGCAGTCTCCCATATCTTGATTTTGGTATTTGCGTAGAACCGAAAAATTTCGGAAGAGCTTCCTTCTCTTACAGTACTGTTAATATAGCCCATTCACGTTATTGCGTTGGCGAGGAAGTCGCCGTAGCACAAGCATACAACGAATTTGTAAGTGAAGCTGGCTTCAACGAAGCAGAAATCAACAAATTAAGAATCTCCAAAGGTTGGACTAACAAAATGTTTGTAAAGGCCGACCTTATGCCACACCGCATCCGCATCACCGATATACGTGCCGAGCGGCTACAAGATATTTGTGAAGATGACTGTTTGGCTGAGGGTATTTGGGAGGCGCACAACATAGGGCTTAAAGGTGTGACGTATTCGTACGCAAGCTTAGCAAACACTCCGTACCGAACGGCTAAAAAAGCCTACGCAGCTCTAATAGATAAAATTTCTGGCAAAGGCACATGGAAGAACAATCCCTATGTATTCGTGTATGATTTTGAACTAAGTGACTAAGACTATGAAACAGCGATTAGCAAAGAAAATAGTAAAGGCAAGCCCTCTGTATCTCAGGTATTGCATTGCGTTTAATAAGAAGCCGTATTTTAACAGATATTGGCATCGAAAATGGGAACGCGCGTATTCTCGTCAAATCCTATCTATGTGGACAGTAAGAGTTGATAGTCGTCTGTCTGTCGCTGTTCGTAAAGCGGATGCGTATGGTCGGTCTATTCGTGATAAAATACAATCCCGCAGAGCACTAATATAAACAAATAAAACATTAACAAAACAAAGTAAACAATGGGAAAAGAAATGAAACAGTACACAGGTACTAAGACAGTAAAGGCAAAGCCTATGACAATGGGTGAAGCCTACGAGCGCAAGCTTTTGAAGGAAGGAGTAAGACCTTCTGAGTGTGAAACAGACAAGGCTGGCTACCTTGTTGAATGCGAGGGCGGCTATCAGTCTTGGAGTCCGGCAGATGTATTCGAGAAGGCTTACAAGCCGTCTGAAACGTTCGTCAACAGAATGCTTCTTGAACTCGAAGACCTTGAAAAACACATGTATAAATGCGATAACTTTCTTTCTTCGGATGAGTTCAGTGCTTTAGACGCACTTTCTCGTGCTTTGTTGACTGTGCAAAGAGGGGCGATGGGGCAATATTACTTTGTCTTGGCAGACAGATTTATAAAGGCAAATAAGATGAAAGCTAAGTTGTCCAATTTTACATTCGGCACGGCAGTACTTTATCTTAAAGCAGGTATGGCTGTTCGTAGAGCAGGATGGAACGGTAAAGGTTTATTTGTTGTCAAGCAAGTTCCATCACACATCACAGCCGACATTATCCCTAACATGCAGTCGCTTCCTCAGTCTGCCAAAAACATCTTGATGAGTCGTGAGAATCCTCATATTGACTACACCAATCAGATGCTTATCATCAATCCAGATGGTAGAGCAGACTCATGGGTTCCATCTTCATCTGACGTATTTGCGGAAGATTGGGAGTTGGTAACTGAGTAATTAATCCTCTCCCTGGTGACAGCAGGGAGAGAAATCTAAATAAATAGTATGGAACGATTCAAAGACATATTACAACTCACAGCCAATTGTGAGATAACAGAAATAGTAGACGGAGAATTGTGTAGATGGAAGTACATAATGATACACCCAGAGGACAAAAAATATATTCTCGCTATTAACTGTTTTACTCATAATGTTGATAGTCTAAACCTTTTCTCAATGAAGAAAAACTACTTTTTTATAGGGAAAAGAGATATTGAATTTATTATAAGAGAGAAAATAAGACAAAAAGAAGACATATTAAAACTCGTTAAACGAGACATACAAGCTCTGCATAACGAGTTGAAGTTTTACGGACTCGAAGACATTAAAGGAGAATTGGAGGATTAACAATGAGCAAAGGAAAAGGATGTGTCTCCTGGAACACATCCCCGAAAGAACAAGCGTAATACTTACGCTGTTACATAGAAATGGAAGTACTTGCCATTCTTAGGGTAGATAATCTTACCTGCCTTGCGAATGTATCGGCAAAACACTTCCTTCATGTTACTTTCTTGCAAATTAGAATCTTTCATGAGGCAACAACCTCCTTTCTGGCATTTATACTCTTCAGCGAAATTGCTTGGAGTACTTTGCATGGAGCCACCATACAAAGAAAAACCCCAGCACAGGACTGGGGGAAATGTCTTAGAGCTGGAGGGCTGGAAGGACTTTTTTCTTGGCTGTTTCGCCAGAGGTTGTTAACCTCGATTCTAATTTGCGCTACAAAGTTAATCATTTATATGATTATATAAACAGTAACAAAGTTAATGAAGTTTAAATAGAATCTAATTTAGGTTACTATAAAATAGTATATAAATTTAAAGTACATATTTTTATTATGAACAGACAACAAGCTAAAAAGCTTCTGCCTATTATACAGGCGTTTGCAGAAGGTAAAACAATACAGCAAGCAGGAGGAAGAGGTTGGTTTGATGTAGACAGTATTAATTTTGATTTATGTAAATACCGCATCAAGCCAGAACCCAAGTATCGCCCTTTCGCCAATGCTGAAGAGTGCTGGCAAGAAATGCTCAAGCATCAACCGTTCGGGTGGGTTAAAACAGACGAGGGGTATGAACAAATTTGGCATGCAAATAAAGGTGACGATTTCAATGCAACATTAAAAACTTGCACATTCGCCGACGGCACGCCCTTTGGCATAAAGGAGGAATAAACAATGAGAACAATCAAATTTCGTGGCAAGGACGTCTTTACAGGCGCTTGGCGATATGGTGACTTGGTGCATAATCAGAAGGTCACAACCACTGGTCTAACGCCTCGAACTATGGTCGGTGGGTATGAGGTTGACCCAGAGACTGTGGGACAGTTTACGAACCTTAAAGACTCTAAGGGGAATGAGGTCTACGAAGGTGATGTTGTTGTGTGTGATAACGGTATAATTGTTAACGAAAAATACGCTTGTGTTGTCGTTTTCAAGCATGGTTCGTTCTGTCTTCGTTCTGTGGATAATACTGTGACTACTTCTATCATGATTCATGTTGACTGTGGACGGCTATTGTGCTGGGCAGTCATCGGCAACGTATTCGACAATAAAACAAAAGAAGGAAAAGAATATGAAATCAAGATTAGCAAAGAAGATAATTAAGGCGAGTGCTACTTATTGTTTCTATTGTAGAAATTGCGACACTCACAGTAGATTTAAGTATCATCCGTATTGGACAAGTCACTGGAACCGCTATGGTTCTCAGATGAAATACGTACCAACAGGAGTTTGGAGGTTAGACCAACGTTTGAATGCAGCTTTGCGACGACTGCCTCAATATACACAGAAAGTGTCGAGTGCTGTTGAGGCAAAACTAATGGAGATAAAAAGAAACATGCTACACAAGATGTTGGAACGGCAATAGCCCGACAAAGCGTTAAGGAAGGGAATAGTAATGAGAATGTGCCCTCATCATTCGACGGAAAATGGAATGTCTATAACGGCAATCTGTTAGACCGGGAAGCGAGTCGTGAGCTGACCATGCTCTACAAAAGACGCATGGAAGAGGAAAGGAGCAAGGGGGAGTTTGTCCCTTATAGGACTTACTTCCGCTGCTCAAGGTTTAACATTAAAGAATAAACAATATGGAAAGAACTATAATATACATAACACAGCGTACCGTTACAGACGTACGCACAAAGGGAGGTATGAAGGCACATATTTGTGTGTGTGGCGAGATAACGAGAGTGGAAGGCAAAAGGTTTTGGATTTTCAAGTTGCCAGACAGATACGTACGCAGAACTTATCTGATAGAATACGTGGAGACCGTGGTGCCCATTAAGTGTTACTTGAAAAGGTTTTCATTCGAGAGCGTCAAGCGAGTAATGAAAGTGGAGAACATTATAGAGGAGGAACTTAAAGCAAAGTGTCATGAATATAAGAAGTCTGGTAAGGCAGAATAGAAACCTGCTTGCTGTGCATCCTGACGTGATGAAACGGACGATGGATGCAGTGAACGACCAGTGCTCGCTGTACTATATCATCATCGGCTCGGTATATAACCTGGCACAAAGTTCGATGCTCGACGCTAAGGTGATGCTGGAGGAGACAAAGCACTGGAAGCATGAGGTGAAAAGAGACGTGAACAAGGCTCTTGCTGCATACGACACGTGGAACTCGAAGATGAAGGCGCAGCTGCGGGACAGGTATCAGATGTGGCTCGACATATCGGACGACGTTGCGGAGAAAATGAAGATGCACGTACAGAAGCTGAGGTGGAGCTACGATGCGGTGCTGATGAGGCATAATGACACGGAGCATCTGCTGAAGGCACATCTGCTGACTGCCTTGACGATGAACGACCTTGCTTTGTCGACGTTCAGAAAGTACATAGCCGACGGATCCGAGAAGACTAAGGTGGATATGAGACTGCTGTTTTCGAAAGAAAGTTCGTTCAAAGATGTGGCGACGAACTGGGAGAACGCTGTGAGGAGGGTGCTGAAATGCAGTGGCGGAGACATTGACTGCAACAAAGACAGCAACTGCGTGTTGGCTGCGGACATCATAAGCAGGAAACTGGCTGACTTCAAGATGTACGAGGAGGCTTGCGGATATGGCGCTGAGTATAATCCCGAGGTGATAGCGAAATACATTGACGATTGACGCAAAAGCGGATAGGGCAGGACTCATCCCTCTCTATCCGCTTTTGTTATCTTTACGAATTTACGTACCACCAAATTTTATCGGTCGGGTGGTCGGTATCTTCGTCGAGTAGGAAGCTGCGTGCGAGTTCGCATGACTTCTGCAACAGCCGACTACGGTCACGGAACCAGGAGCGGAGGGTTTCGATGTGGTTGGAGTACATGAGATTGACTGTTACACAAAAGTCCCAGAAATTATAGTCGTCGGGCAGGGTGAGATACATCTTGTCGTAGGCTGCACGTACGTCCTCGTAGGGGAAGAACGGTGCATAGGACTTGTGCGTATCGTCACGGAAATAGTACATTCGGGCGATGGCTGCTCGTGCATCGGCTTCGTTGAAGTGATGGTCGTTGTCGAGGAGATAGAGCATCTTGTGAAGAGCGGTCTCCATTTCCTGGTCGCTCATTCCGCAAGAGTTGTTGCGGAGGCGTGTTGCTGCGCTGGTGAAAGCGTCAGCGAGTAAGTTTCGTACATTCATAGTTATTTGGTTTTAGTGACAGTTCGGCTGCATGGACGGAAGCTACGGCATAGGACTTGTGCAAAGGCGCAGACGTAGAGTGCTACAGTCATGAGGATTAGGATAAAGTCGGCATCGTACATTTCGTTGGTAATGAGCCACGAATGGTAGTAGATGCGTATAGCGTTTGTGCCGATGATATAGACGAACGGTATGCGCCATATCCAACATAGCTTGAAGAAATGGCTTGCAGGGAGCATGAAGACTACAGGGAAGATGTAGACCATGAAATAGAGGTAGGCGATACATTCCTCGTTCTCACGAATGTCGATAAGTATCTCACGTGGGTTGTCGTGAAAACTGTACACGCCATACCAATGACATAGCATGAGGAGGATAGGCACATAGCGCAGAGTCTTCTCGTAAAAGAAGAATATCGAGCGGTTGAGTGTTGGGCTGACGCTTGTTGTTGATGTAGTTTTCATAAGCCTATATTTTAGTAAAAACGTAAAGATAGCGAAAATAAGTGCAAAGTGTAAGCGTTTATAAAGATTTTATAAACAAATGTACGTTTTTATTGATTTAAAGCAAAAAAAGAATGAAAGGATTATATCCCTTCATTCTTCTTGATAACCTTACCGACAACCCATTTGTTGCCGTAGTCTTTAATCCATTTGTCGAGCCATTCGAGAGCCGAAAGGAGGTCTTTGTGTTCGACGGACGGTGCGCCTTGCTGTGTTGTGTACTCGCCATAAGATACTCGCCAAAGGTTTTCGGGGGTCTTGGTTATGGTGAGCGGTGAGCGGTAGGTTTCACGGGCATTGTATGTTCGAACGCTTTGAGGGAGGTTCTTGAACATTCGGTGATAGCGTCGGTCGGGATGCCCTCTACCTTGGCGTGAGGGTCGGGAGGAATGGGATTGCCTTCACGTTCCAACTTCTCGACTACTGCATCACGTACATACTTGGCTCGCTTGCCTCGTAGAACGTCAAGTCGCTCGTAAATCTCTGGCTCCATCCAAAACGTCATGCGCTGCGTGTATTGCTTGACGGTGTTGCGTGGAGCGTGGCTGACGGCTCGCTTGTGGATATAACGCTCTATCTCAATGAGGTTGCCTTTGCTGTCACGTCGGTAGGCAAGGATGAGGTTCTGCGTCACCTTGTTGTAGACCTCGGCTTTCTCGCTATCGGGATAGTCAGCCATGAGCGACTTGATGATAGTCTTTAGCTGTGTCTCGCCTTGATAGGAGACTTCCGTGCGGTCGAGTTCGAAGAGGTCGTCGTATATCACTATTATTGACTTCATAATGTCAGCATGAAATAAAAACGGCAAGTATGATGATTATCAGAACTGCCCAGTCTTGTTTCTTCATACACTTGTTTTGATTCGTTAAATGTGTTAATGTTTATATAATATTTTACGGATATACGTAGAAATTAGCTATATTTGCAACGTCTTCGGAAGACTTTTAATCGTACCTTTATGGAATTGAAATCAAAATATCCCTTCCGTTGACGGTCAATCCGTAAGGATTGTGGATTGAAACGCTCTTAAAGAGCAAATTTCTACTATCGTAGATGTCAGACTGTAATGGTCTGTGGTAGCCCCGGCTTAGGTCGGGGCTTTTTTGTGTTTTAAAACTTCCACTGACAAGTGAGATACTGAACATCGGATGATACCTTCATATTTGACACGCCTCCGATAATGGCACACAAGCCGTTGGCTTCGGCTTGCTTTATCAAATCTTCGGCTTCTTCTTTTGTTTCGAACAGGGCTGCGTCTGGACGGTTGGCGACGAATGACATTGGTCCGCTAAGGAAGCAGAGGATGTTGTGCTCTTTTCCGTATACAGTGACGTAATAAACTGTGCGTCGATTGAGGATTTCGCCTGTGTGTGATGATAGTTTCATAAATATTGACTTAACCGTGATGTCGAGGGCTGATTAGGTTTTCTGCAAAGTTAATAAAAATTATCTAACGAGCCGAATTAAACTCGGGAGAAATATCGCCAAAGGCTTTAATGTCGGACACGCTATCGTCTTCGGTGAAGAACTTTACCTTCATGTGTTCGTCGATGTGAGCCATGGCGACTATCTCCTCTCTATCGTCGGACACAAGGCAGATGTCGCCTCGTACCTCTGACTGCTTGCGGAGATACTTGATTGTAGCGTCCTTGACTGCGAGGAGGTTGAGTTCTCGTGTGATAGTTTCACCTGTCATAGGGAAATGGAATGTGAATTTCTTTTTCATAGTTGTATCGTTTTAGATTGCTTGTGGCTTGTTTTGGTTTAGTCCGATGAAGAACTTGTGTTCGTTCATGTCCGCTACGAAGTAGCAGGAGTCGTTGTCGAACGGAAATTTCTGCACTTGCTTGGTATAGACATTGTTCTTGGCGAGTGCCCTGTTTGTGATGTCGTTGATGAACAGCCATTTTTCCCTTTCGGTTTCGAACTCACGAGATATGTCTATACGGCTGTCGAACAGGGAAAATCGGACTTCGATGAGTCCGAAGTCTTCGGTGTAGCCCGCAAAGGTCTGTTCGTCGGGAATGTTGTCCTGGCATTCGATGTATCCGTCGGGGAAGAGTCGGCTGAGAATACGTTTCTTCTCAGCCGTGTTAAGTGAACGGAACCGTGACTTGTAGATGTCTTTTCTTGTCATATTGCTATTTGTTTTGTTGTCATACATTGTTTTATGATATTCATATTGTCATTGACGAGCGAGACGATGCGGTCGTGGTAGATTGTGAACTTGTCGCAAGCACCGTAGCACTGAACTACTTTCATCTGTTGCAGGTCTACCTCAACGGTCTCGATACGCTTGTCATTTATGCGAGCGGAAAGTATGAGCGAGTTCTGCTTTGCATAATACTTATTCGCATATACGCAATGATGCATCGCTGTGCCCTCCTCGAAGAAATCGGCTACGCTGCGTAGTACGTGGCAGGAGATTGTGCCGTCGGTTATCTCAACACCGAAGAAGCGATTGCAACGGTTGATGTAGTCTGCATTCTGCTTCTCTTTCATCTGCATGTCGTGTAGCTGCCTTGTACGCTCGGCTTCACGTCTTCTGCGCTCGTCCTCGGACATTGAAGCTTCAACCGCCCATTGGTGGGTGTGCTCGAAGTCCTCGGGACATACGAAGTGCGGATTGTTGAGGTCGCATTTAAGGTTAACGAGCATTCGGATGAGGTCGAAATAGCGTGAGGGGTTGATGATGTCGTAGTTGTGACGGATAGCAATGCGTACAGCATTGATGTATGCCTTGTTGCAGCGTCCGTTGAATATCATGTGTTCTGCGAGCTTCGGACGTAGCTTGATTATCGTCTCGGCAAACTTGTCGCAAGACAAGAAGCGATACCAACGATATAGCCTGTCTTCCTCCATATATCCTGCTGCGTATCGGTAAGCACCTTCAACGGACTTGTTGTAGAGATACGTGTAAGATACATTTACAAAATGGTCATACACGTATGTAGGGTTAGGGCGTACCTCCAACTTCGAAGCGTAGCAGAATGTATCAATGTACAGTCCGAGTGTGCGCTGACGTGCGAGAAGTATCTGCTTCTCGCCTACCTTGTTCCAGAACTGAAAGACTTCCCACGTTGTGTAAGAAACTTCCTTAGCTCTGTTGCGGTGGCGGTCGATGCGGATATATCTGAGCACCTGCCAACCTTTGTAGGCTTGATTGATAACGACATAGCAGCGGTTGTACATTTCCTCGTACTTGCACGAGCCGTATGTATGACGGATGATGTGAGCGGTGTCACGCTTATTTATCTCGCCTAACTTGTGAGAGAGGCTGACAACCTCTCTCTCTATCTTGGTACGTGGTTTCATTTTACATTCCTCCAAATAAATCAAGTTGTAATGAGTTGTCTACTTTCTTCGCCTTTTTCGGCTGTGGCTTCGGGATAAGCACAGCAGTCTTGGGCTTGGCTTCCTGTTTGGGTGCTGCTGCCACGACCTTAGCCATTGGCGTGTCTTTGGTCGGTTCAACGTCCTTTTCCTGGTAGTAATGGACTGCCATCTGTAGGACATCATCGTCGGATATGGCTGCGCAATTGCCAACGGCTTGCTTGTGAGCCTGCTGCGTGATATACAGGAGACAATTCTTCATTGACTTCTGCTTGTCCTCGTAGCGTTCACGGAAATTGGCGTCCTGCTGTGCCATTTCTCCTAACTCCTTTTCGAGATATTCCTGTAGTGTCATATTGCTAAGTATTTACAATTGTTTATATTCTGCTCGTCGGACAACGAATTGCACCAATCCGTTGTGGCTGCTTCGTTTATCTGTGCGAGGTTCGCCTGTGGGTATGCTGCATGCAGTACGCTGTAGCTCGCTCGCTGTAGGTATCATCCGTGAGCGGTCGGCTCATGATGGTATTGTAGAGGTGCTGATAGCTTGTCATAGTGTCTCGATTTCATATCCGTAAAAATCATCTGCTGACAACACTATCTGTTCGTTGTTGTACTGCTCGGCTATTATCTGCTTCGCCTGTTGTGCGTCTGCTGCGTCGACCTCTATCTTTCGTGAGAGAGTTTCGACAATTACTACTGTGTACTTCATATTCGTATGTTTTAAATTAATATTTGTGGCTGCTTCGACCTCGCATCGAAGTGGAGTGGCTTGTACCACATTCAGCCTGTTGGGGTTAATCCTCCTCTTTATCGATGATATAAAAGAAATGTACATCGCATGATTTGGCAAAGAAATTAAGGCGTACATATAAATGTACATCTTTGTCTATTAGATTTTCGTTGTAACTGTCTTCTATCTCACGTGCCCATTTCTTAATACGCCTTTTCTCTTTATCGTGTATATCATCTTCGAATAACATGTGAACGTAGTTGTTGGTATACACAGCCTTAGCGATATTACCACAGATGAAACCGACGTATCTGTTTCTTCGCTCCACGTACTCGCTATTATCGAAGAGATCGTCGAATAGAGTGTCTGAGCACAAGTCCTTCTCGTTGATAGGACAGGGAATAATGTTTGTCTTCATATTATTTATTTTAAATGTTAATAGTTCCGTGTCGGGTCTCGAACCCGATGTGCGCCTGTCGCTCACGGATGAAGAGGATTATTGTTTGCCATGTGCGACAATGTATTCACACAACAACTTTATATCGCTGCGCATTGCTTCCTTTGTGAGGAAATTGAATAAGCCTTCCGCTCCGTCTATAGCTCGTATTTGCGTCTTCTGTAGCTTGTATACATACACGTAGTCTTCTTTCACTTTCATCTTGTGCCCATTGACAATTATATGTGTATCGGTATAGGATATTTCGTAAGTGATTGTTGTGCGAGTGTCCTGCTTTTGTCCATTCACGAACCATGTAGAGAGAGTTAATGTTGCCATAATTGTATTGTTTTTAATGTTAATAGTTCCGTTGTCGGTGTCGCTCCGAAATGGTTTCTTTTCCCCAACGGATGATTGTTTCATCGTGCGTAACAGACTGCTCTGCCGTGTATCTTGTGCAATAATGCAAGTACTTCACGCTTGATTATTTTGTTATCAATTGTGCGGAGGTGATTTTCAAGCTCTTTCTTTGTCCAAAACCTGCGTGTTAACGGTCGGCGGTCTTGATACCACTTGCAGTAGAACCACACTTTGCCGCCATACACATCGGTGAGTCCGACATAAAAGGACGTGCCGTTAATCGTTACTTCTTCTATCATGTCTTCCATTTTTAATATTATGAGACCATTCATAGAGACGTTCGAAGTGGTCTGAGCCTGTGTATGTGTCGATGTCTCCGTACTCTTCGATGTCGTTCATCAGCAAGCGCACGTCTTCTTTAATCTGCGCTCTGTCATACTCTGCGTCTGTCGCTTTCTTTGTCGTTACGATTGCAAGTGCTGTGCTTGCTATCAATGCTGCTACTAATAACTTGTTCATAGTCTAAAAATCTTTTGTTTTAAGTCGTTAATAATCTTGATATTGACCTCTGCGCATTCCTTTGTTTTCTTTGTTGATGTCTTTTTACGAAGCTCTCTTGTGAGGATTTCTTCGTATTCGTCCAACATCAGCCTCAGCAATGCTGCATCGGGAACGCTGAGCAATACCTTTCTTGTCTTCACCTTGACGGGTTTGGGGGCGTCAGCCCCTTATCTTCGGATTTACTCATTGCCCCATTCGTCCCAATGTCTGCCTACATATATCCCCGACACGTAGTTGACTACCATCGAAAATATTAGTAATACTATCCATAAATCTGTTGTCATAGCTGTAATGTTTTAAAGAGTTAATATTAGTGCCGTGTGCGGTCTCGCTCCGCTTGCCTTTCAATCGGTCACGGCTGTGGGTTTACAAGTCTTTTGTGTTGTCAAGGGCTTTTTGTATCTCCTTGACCTGTGCTCGTTCTATCTCGTCAAGACGTTCGATAATCTTAGATGCGACATTGAGGAAACATAGAGCCTCTTTATTTGTGCATCCACACACACGGGCGTCGTAATCACCACAATAGTAATATGAATGATTGACGTCTTCAAGTGAGTACCAGTTAGTACCATAACCATCTTCTCGTCCAATGGCAAGAAAGTCGTAAGCGCCACCGCTCGAACGTACTCTATTGCAGGTTACCTGCACATCATCTATCTTTATTATTTCACGCTCGATGTCAAGGTCGAACATCTTAACAGCGATACTACAAGCGATTTTTTCAACACGCTCTTTGAGCTGTTTTGTCAACTTTTTGTAGTCATCACGCTTTAAAATCTCATTCAAGTTCTTTTCCATAATCGTATGTTTTTAATGTTAATAGTTCCGTGTCACGTCTCGAACGTGATGTGCGCCTGTCGCTCACGGAAGAGGGGGATTATTGTTATATGTTACTTATTTAATTTCTTAAAGAGGACACGAAGAACCTCTCTTTTTCTAACTAATAGCGGTGCGCTCTTTTCGTCTAAAACTCTTATGCGAGAATCAAGACGATTTATTTCGTCAAATATCAAGAATGTAATATTCTTGACATCGTCGTTTGTTAGTGTTACTGTTTTCTCTTCCATAGTGTATGTTTATCGTTGTTATTGATGTTTGCGAAGCCTTGGAGGGGCGTTGCCCCTCCTTATCTTCTGTTAGTCGTTGAACCATCTTGTTTTCGTAATCCTCACGTTAGCACCTGCGATGCGGTATTCTCGTGCATCTTTCTTGACTTGTGCGTAAGAGGTTTCTTTCTTGTCGTAGGTTGATTCTACTTCCCATCCGTAGCCGTAGTTGGTGTAAATGTTCCAGCCGTAGCAGTACTTATTTTTTCGTGTGCTATTCAATAGCTTAATATCTGCTGCCGTAATGGTATCTCCTGCTCTCTTAGCACACTCAATTACCTCTTTGACCGAACGAGCTTGATGCCAGCTTGTTTTCCGTACTTTCTGCTGTAGTTAGTGTAAACTTTGTTCTTTTCCATAATCGTATGTTTTTAATGTTAATAGTTCCGTGTCGGGTCTCGAACCCGATGTGCGCCTTATCGCTCACGGATGATAATTCTAAATATTGTCGAGTGACACTCTGTCTTTCGCTTCTACACCTACAAGGCAGATATAAGGATTCTTGAGAACATGAACAGACACTTGATGATATTTCTTTGCGTACTCGTGCATCTTCTGTCGTGCTTCCTCGGGTGTTAGTTCGTGATAGAATATTGTGGAGCCGAAGTTCACACGAAACAGATAGCATTTACAATTCTTTTTCATAATTGTATATTTTTATTGTTATTAATATTATAGCGTCCGTTTTTTCGCATTGAAGATAATTTTTGTTGACATTCCTTTTTTGTAGGAGCTGCGCATATTATACCTATTTCATCGAATGCTCCCCAATTCCAAGGAGCGGGACGTTTTTTATAGATTACCTTCTTCATAACTGTATAATGTTATTGATGTTTGCGAAGCCTTGGAGGGGCAACGCCCCTCCTTATCTTCAATTAGTCTTCCTTATCTTCCCACAGTTCGCCTACTGCTGCGTCTATTGCTTGCGGTAAGAGGTAACAGCGAATCGCAACGTCAATGCCCTCTGGGTCGTCTCTTTTCAGTTTTCCCCATTCTTCTTCTACTTCTGCGATTAGTTCGGAATTGTGGCAAATGTTCTCTTCTGCTTTCCAAGTGCTAAATGTATAGCTACCGCTGCCGTTGCCTGTCACTCTGTCAACCGTCCAAAGCTCATCCTGTAGTTTATCTTTGAGTTCGTCGGCATTCTCATAGTCTGCGAAGTCCACGTTGTCGTTGATGTAGTCCTTCACATCTGCTGTCACTGCTGATAAATAATCGTACTTTTCCATAATTGTATGTTTTATTGTTATTGATGTTTGTTATTTGATTACGATTGCAAAGGTAATAGATATTTATTACACAGACAAGCTTTTGTCATAAAATATTATTGCATTTAACATTGGTTAGTAATAAAACAATATTACAATAGCTAATGTTTACATTTATTTGCAATTATAAGATATTACATTAATATATAATATGTATCTTTGCAGAATAAAATGATATTACAATGAGAACAAGAATAGAAGATATATTAAAAGAAAAGAATCTTACAAAGTCGTATTTGGCAGATAAGTTAGGTTTTGCACGTCAAAATTTCAACGCTATGTTTAAGAATCCTACTCTACAGAGATTGGAAGATGCAGCGAATATCCTTAACGTGTCTGTTGCCGAACTACTTGATGAGGACACACACAATAAGTGTAGTGATTTCGCTGCCTTCGTCCGCTACAAGGGCATACACTACACGGCAGATAATCTCGAAGAGTTCAATAACATTGTAGAAGAAATAAAAAGTATAACAAAATGAAGAAGAAAGTAACTGAATTATTGGTACGTGCGTTTGTCTTTATCGTTTCCGCTGTCTCCTTTGTTGTTATGTACATGGTCGGGAAATGGATTGTCAACGCCTTGTGGTAATTTGGCGTGTTGCAGGGGATGGTGGGCATCGCCCACCGTGGGGCGTAGCCCTTATCTTAAAATAGAAAAGCGTGTAACCTCCCAATAAGAAGACTACACGCTTAATTCCATATAATTGGTGTATTTACCAAAGTGCTACTTTACCAAACTTGCCCATATCGAAAGTGGCATTAATGCCCATAGCCTTGAATGCTCGGGCAATGGTGCTTAGTGAAAGGTTGCGCCCTTTTTCGATACGGCAGACTTGGGCACGTTTCACGCCCATAAGTTCGCCAAGCTGTTCCTGTGTGAGTTCTTTTGCCTGACGTGCTTTTCTTATACTTTCGCCTATAAGAAAGGACTTCATTTCGTTCTCGTATTCATCTCGGAGCGGTTCGCCCTTCTGTCCTAACGCTCGGTTTAGCGACTCTTCAAAAGTATATGCTTTCATATCTCTATATTTTATTTGTTGTTTTCTTTTAAATATTGTATCCTTATATCTTCTGCCCTCTTTATCTCTTTGCGTGGTGTCTTTTGCGTTTTCTTGATAATGCCGTGAGTGGCAATAACCAACTTCTTGTTGCTATCATCCCAAAAAGCAAACAGAGATAAGCGGTTTTGTTGTATAACGTACGAAATTCCCATATATTAGAGTTTTCTATC
>ENA-OOMW01000005-OOMW01000005.1-viral-metagenome-genome-assembly--contig:-NODE-5-length-36772-cov-15.567663_pt1 | contig 36772 bp, 73 predicted proteins | sample MGYA00245306_ERZ501074 | MGnify/ENA primary metagenome ERZ501074 (study PRJEB25959, sample SAMN05341353) | viral metagenome | host: human-associated | place: USA: California | collected 2014-04-26 | study... | reverse complement strand
AAAAAAAATATTTGAAAAATTTTCTCTATAGCACTTGACAAACTGCCTGTCAGGTGCTATAATCCTAATATCAAAACAAGCGACCGACTCAGCAAAACTCAAAATAAATTAAGCGGTCGAGAATGGAGAATATTATGTACAATAACATTAACAAGAATTCCAAGAAGAACTCTAACAAGGCTTGGTCTCCTAAGCCCGAAAAGCCTATGCGTCAGAAGTCGAACAAGGAGAAGTTCTTCGACAAGATGGAAAAGACTAACAAGGGCTTCTATGTTCGTGCGGTTGTTCCTAAGTCTTTGCCCGACAATATGACCTATACCACCAATGGTGCTGTGGCATATTCCACTACTTCTTCTGCTCTTCTTGATATGTTTACCAAGTTGGTAAGCTACCGTTCTCTGGATGAGAAGCAGATTGTCACCGATTGGCGCAAGGCTTTCAACGAGAATCCTTATCTTGCTATGCGTTTCCTTGGCTATACGATGGACATTCGTTGCGGTGCTGGTGAACGTCGCTTTACTCAGATTGTCATTCGTGACCTTGTAAAGAATGGCGGTGCAAGCATTGCTGCAAAGCTCGTTCCTCTGATTGGCGAGTATTCTCGCTATGATATGCTTTATCAGTTCCGTGGCAACCCCACTTCTGAAAAGGCTGTCCGCGATTTCCTTAAGAAGCAGTTTGCTGAGGACGTGGAGAACATGAAGCAACATAAGTCTATTTCTCTGCTTGGAAAGTGGCTTGATAAGCCCAATTCTCACTCTAAGCAGACCCGTGATAATGGTCTTTGGACTGCAAAGCAGTTAAACATGACTGAGCGCAACTATCGTAAGGCTCTGTCTGCTCTTCGTAAGTACCTTGATGTTGTTGAGCGCAAGATGTCTTCGGATAATTGGGCTGCTATCGACTACGAAACTGTTCCCTCTAAGGCTAATCTTAACTACAACAAGGCATTCCTGCGCCATGATACTGAGCGCCGTCAGGCTTTTCTTGCCGCTCTCAAGACTGGTGAAGCTAAGATTAATGCTTCCGTGGCGAATCCCTGTGATATTGTCAATAAGTACATGAATTTGAATGCCCGTTGGTATGGACTTCCTCAGAAGGCTGATGATACTCTTGAGGGTATGTGGAAGCTTTGCCTGACATGATTCCCGATGATAAGGGTATGCTTGTCGTGTGTGACTGCTCTGGTTCTATGCAGAGTGGTATTGGTAGCAATACTAATATGCGTTGCATTGATGTTGCTATGTCTCTCGCCATTTATTGTGCAGACCATCTCAAGGGCGCTTTTGCAAATAAGTACATTACCTTTAGTGCTAACCCGCATATTGTGCGCTTTAATGATAACGATAGCCTCTGTAACAAGCTTCGTAAGACTTTGGAGTGTCAGGATTGCTCTAATACCAATTTGGAAAAGGTCTTTGACCTGATTCTTAAGACCGCTATTGACAATCATTCTCCCCAGTCTGACCTGCCTGAGCGTATTCTCATTGTCTCTGATGGCGAGTTTGACTCCATGTGCGATGCTAATAATATTGTCGGTTGTTATGGTTGGACCAGTTCTCGTAAGCGTGTTGACAAGACCTTCATGCAGAAGATTAATCAGCGCTTCAAGAATGCTGGTTATAAGATGCCTACGATTATTCATTGGCGAGTATCGGCGAGAGCGACGACTGCCCTCCCCTTTAAGATGGACGACCGTGGAGCTATCATGGTGAGTGGTTACAGCACGAATCTCCTCAAGATGGTTTTGTCTGATAAGACCAATCCTATGGATGCTCTTCTGGAACAGCTTAATGTTCCTCGTTATGACTGTTTCGAGGCAGCATATTCCGCATAACAAACCTTATAGGGGCGGGGAAACCTGCCCCTATTTTTCCAAAAAGGAGCACAACCAATGTTCGATAAAACCTATCTTTTATCTCCTCAAGGACAAGCAGATTATAAAGCTTGGATTAAAAAACTAACAGATATTGCCTCAAAAGAAGCTGGCGTTTCTGCAACAATAGATAATGATGGAGAACCTGTTCTTATGCTTATCCGAGGAAGTGACCATGTACCAGAGAAGCTAAGAGATAAAAATGCCAATCTTTATGTAATTAAAGTCACAATTGAAATTAAAGATATTCTTATGCGAGAACTTGAAGAAGTTGAAGCAACAATCAGAAACTACAACTTCCCAAAAGAAGCTCTTCCAGAAGTTTACGAAGGTGTAGAAGAATCTATTATCTCTTTTTTAAAAACTCGTTTTATTGAACGAGAAGAAATTCTTCGTAAGGCAGAAGAAGAAAACAAATTCAAAATTTATGACTTCTTTGATAAGGAGGATAAGACCGATGAAAATTCAGCAGGTAACAAACAATCCTGACCTTATTGTAATTGATGGTCGTTGGCGAATTTCTCTCTCCACTGGTGAGATAACTGATTTTGATGGGACTAAGGCGTATGACCCTCCCGAATACATTTTCAAATTTCGTGACGAAGCGTTAGCTGGAAAGTGAGTATATTATGGAATATATTTCAAAGAAAGATTTGATTGAAAAGCTTGAATATACCCTTTGCGATATTTTCTCTTATGTTGATGATTACCCTGAATATACCGAAAAGGGTTTTTCGAAAGAGCTTGTAAATGAAATTATCAATTCTCTTCCAACCATTACTCTTTCTGACGATTAAAAATATTTAAAAAACTCTTGACAAATGCCTTTTGGTATGTTACTATTAAAGCATACCAAAAGGTTATTTATTTTTTAAGGAGTTTATATATGTTTTCGGTTGAAACTGCTATTGTTGACGAGATTGTAAGATACAATAAAGTAGATTGTCCTTTTGTTCTTACCTCAAATTTTCCAGAAGATGTTAAAGAAAAAGTAAATAAAAATTTTAAAGACATTTATAATTTGCCTACTCTTTGGAGATTACATAAGGCATCTTGTTCTTCGCCTGAATTTCCTGTTTACGATTTTCAATTTTTTAATCTAAAAAGATTGGCTTGGGAAACTTCTTATCTAAAAATGAAAGATGTATCAGAATGGAAAGAATATCTTGAGGGAAAACTTATGCTTGGATTTAATCGAGGCAGAATTCAGTATGATACTCTCATTAACAACGCAAAAGAATTTCTAAAAAACGAAGAGGGTTGCGTAATTTATGACGCAACAACTACACCAGAATGGAGGACAAAAGAATGATTCAGATTCGTAATAATGTGTTTGAGACAAATTCTTCATCAACACATTCTCTTTGTATTTCAAAAGAGAAGTTTGACCCGAAGAATATCCCTGAGTATCTTAATATTACCGCTAATGAAGATTTTGGGTGGCGCAGAGATACCTATAGCACCGCAGAAGAAAAAGCGAATTATATTTATGAAGTCATGTGTGAATGCGGTATGATTGCTGAACTTAAAGACTTCAAATCTAAAATTAAGAAGCTTGGAATTAAAGCCAGTTATCCTCGTATGGAAAAGGATAAATGGGATGATATTGTCATTGGCGGATATGTAGACCATGCAGGGGAAGCTGTTCCATTTGTTCACGAGCTTTTGAAAGATGAAGATAAGCTTTGCCGTTTTCTTTTTGATTATAAGAGCGTCGTTTATACTGGCAGTGACAATGAAGATGATGGCGACGCAAGTTGTTATGTGGCAGAAGCAGCAGAAAACAATGGCTATACTTGGGGATATGATGAAAACGAAGATTGGAACGAAACTCGTCACATCCATCCAATGTATGACCCTGAACATTACGAATATTTCTTTAAGGGGAACTAAAAAATGAGTAATAAATTTGACCATCTTGGTGCTCGTATCTATGCAGTAACTTTTCTTGAGTACACCAACTCTCTACAGAATTGTGTGTCTTACAATCCAACACGCGAAATCGGTAAAGCAGAATATATTTATACTGAACAAGGCACAGGTAAAATTCTTGTAAGCGAAACTAATATTGATAAAATTAAGAAGTTTGGCATTAAAGAATTAACCTTTGTGGGCTATCTTCCTGATAATCTTTTCTATCTTTAATTGAGGTGATTTTAAATGATTCAGATTCGAGACAATACTTTCGAAACAAATTCCAGTTCCAGTCACTCCCTAATTATTACTGATTTCGATGGCAAGTATACTCCCGAAGAAATGATGAAGAACATTTATCTTTGGGACGATAAGGAAACAAGAATGTACGAAAGTAACCTTGAATTTTATCGTTCTCCTTTTTCTCTGCTTGCAACTTTTGAATCTAAGTCTCGTTATGCTATCGCGTCCTCTAATGGACGATTGGCTGATGAAGTTGAAAAAATTTGGCATAAGTATATTCCAAATTTTAACGGGTTTAAATTTGATATGAAAACCGAAGAATACGACTATGATAAAAAGGAATGGGTAGACCTTGACGAGCCTAAGCCTATTTACGGTGGAACTGATGATTACCAAATCGAGGGTTGGCTTAAAAGTTATAATGTAAACCTCGAAGATTTCCTTACAATGCGTCGCTATATGGTAGTTTGTGATGGAGATGAATATCGCGAATGGTACCATATCCTTGATAGCGGTCTTATGGACAAGTCTCACATTATTCATGACAGTGAAAAAGAAGCTGCGGAAGAGTGGAAGAGAAAGTACGAGGAGGAAAACAAAAAGTGAATTCTTTTACTATCAAACACATTACAGGTAATGTTCTTGATTCTGATGCTCCTATCATTGCACATCAAGTTAATTGCCAAGGCGTAATGGGAGCAGGAGTAGCAAAGTGTATTCGTGAAAAATACCCTGACATTATGTTCACTTATTCCAGATGGTGCAGAGAATTTGATTCAGAACATCTTCTGGGAATGGTTCTGGATTATTGCACAGACAAAAATCAAATTATTGCAAATTGTTTTGCGCAAGACAAAACTGGAAATGGTCGTATGACTAATTATGAAGCTTTCTATTCTTGTCTTGGAAGACTTAAAACAGCAGTTAACTATTATGGCTTTGAGCATCGAATCGCATTTCCTTACAAGATTGGTTGTGGGCTTGGTGGAGGAGATTGGGATGTTATCTTGGCTATGATTAAGTCTGTTTTTGGTCACGATGGTGACTATACCGTTGAGTTTTGGTCTCTTGATGGTTTTGACGTAATTCCAGTAGTATGCTAAGTAGTTCCTAAATAGGATAAAAGATGATTTTTTATTTGAGTTTATTTTATCCTGTTTTTATCTTGACAAAGGAGGTAACTCCAATGTCTGATACTTTACATTTTACTGACCGTATAGAACGATAGAAATTTATTGAATCTATTGGTCGGTATGGAACGACTATAGCTGAGGTTTATACTGATAGAGGACACCCTAATGGACCAGAAATCCACAAGATTACTGATAATGCCATTATCATGGTTTATAATGAGAGAACTGGCAATCATGTAACAGATTTAATTGCTCGACCACGGCAATTATTGAGATACAAAATTCCTATTCCAACAAAGGTGTTAGAATTAGCTTATCAGCATTATCAACTCGGTTATAACAATCGTTAAGAGGTTTAAGTTTTTTTCTTAAACCTCTTGACATTTATATATGAGTATGCTATTATAGGTATACAACTTAAGGAGGTTGAACAAAATGACAGAGGAAAATCGTATTTATTGTGCTTATGATACCCTGAATCCCACTATCAATCCTGATGGTTCTGAGAAGCATTGGTGCTCTCATTATGGCAGTTATGTTTGTAAGGGCTGTGACCATCGGTTTGATGGAGACCGCATCAAGAAGTATATGGAAGACCATCCAAAGGAGCATTAACTATGGAAAATAATTGGGTTTCTTATAAGAATGGAAATTATAATGTCCATTTAGACCTCGTTAGCGGAACAAAGATTCGTGAAAATGACCTCACTTTTTTTAAGGCTGACCGTCCAGAAAATATGGACATTAAGATTACAAATAAATGTAATATGGGTTGTGCTTTCTGCCACGAGAATAGCACCTGTGATGGCAAGCATTCTGACGCTCTTAACTCTAAGTTTCTTGAAACACTTCCTGAATGGACAGAGTGTGCCTATGGTGGCGGAAATGTACTGGAATATCCTGACTTCGTTCCTTTGCTTCGCAAGTCTAAGAATCTTCATTTGATTTCCAATATCACTGTTAATCAGAAGCACTTCATGGAAAATCTTTCTCTTCTGCGCGAGCTTAGTAATCAGAAGCTCATTTACGGACTTGGGATTTCTCTTACTAATCCTTATGAAGAGGGATTTATTGCGGCTGTTAAAACTTTTTCTAATGCGGTTATTCATGTGATTAATGGCGTTGTTACTCTTGCACAGCTTTCTGCTCTTGGTTGTAAAGACCTTAAGGTTCTGATTCTTGGCTATAAGGAAGTTCGTCGTGGGGTAGCATATAAGGCTGATGTAGACCATATGGTTGAATTCCGTAAAAATCGACTTTACGCAAGTCTCCCGTTTATCGCAGAACATAATTGGTTCAAGACAATTTCTTTTGATAATCTTGCTCTTGAACAGCTTGAGCCTAAGCGTTTTCTGAGCGATGAATTTTATCAGACACATAACCTCGGAGACGATGGATTAATGGGAGAACAGACTTCCGCTTCGTATTATGTTGACCTTGTGGAAAATGTGTTTGCTCGTAATTCTTGTGATGTAAATCATCGTTATCCACTTGAAAATCATACCGCTACGGAGTGCTATCAGCTTCTCCGCGACAATAAAATTTAACGGGGGAAAATAAAAATGAGTTTACTTGGATTTGGCTCTCCTTTTGCAGACATTTTCATGGCTATGACAATGGATAAATGCTTTAACGAGCCAAAAGATAATTTTGGCATTCCCTCTACTCCTGATGTTTGGGATGAAGAGGAACTTGACAACGATTATTTTTCAGATTACGAAAGCGAGGAAGATTTTTAATGTATATTCTTTTTGACTCTAACACCAACGATTATGTTTGCCGAGCTTCAAATGGGGGATATAATATCTGTAAAGGAATTTCTCAGTCTGCCTTGTTTTCTACTGAAAAGGGTGCTCTAAACATTCTTAATAATGGTGGCATTCCAAAGCTGATTGCTTCAAAGCATACCTTTAAGCCTACTCGCGTTACCACAAAGTCTGGTAAGGCATATAAGGTTATCAATCCTGCCGAACCTGCTCCTATTAATGCTTTTGATTTTTCTGCCCCAGAGGAAATCCGTAAGGCTGCTGACTATCTTGGTCGAGTAATGGAAGACGCTGCTGGACTTTCTCTTTCTATTGCTAATATGGACAGAGAAATTAGTGATATTCAGCACTACATTGAAACCAAGCCTCTTAATGCTGCACAGCGCAGTCATATCTTCAAGATTTATCGAGAAAAGTTGGCAGAGCGTAGGCTTTATAAAAATCTTCAAGATATTACTTCTACCATGGAAAACGCTCATATCAGCGAAAAGAGTCTTAAGAACATCGTATATTCGGTTGATGGTCTTGATACAAAAGTATATTCGCCTCGTAGCGCATTTGGTGAAATTCTGTTCGGTGTAAAGAAAGTGGAGGAATAATTATGATTCTTATGACTAATGACCAAATGAAAGCACTTCTTAGTGCAATGCTTAATGGACTTCTTGAAGATTCTGAATTTACACGCAAAGATATGTGCGATATTCTTGAAGACCTCGCTGACGAATTTCGTTATTAAGAAAGGAGTGTATATTATGGGATATTGGGACCCGCCTGAGTATTTTGATGAAGCAAAGTATCCTGAAATTGATGCTGAAACCGACACTCTTATTGAGCATTTAGTTGGAGCAATCAAAGAGGAATATAAAGACAAGATTGCGAAAGAATCTGACGCTTATCAAGACCTTAAAGCAAGTTATGACAGCTTGCGTAGAGAACTAACAAATAAAAACAGCGACCTTTTAGCTAAAGATGGGCTAATTGAAGCTCTCAATAAAGAATTAGCTAAAAAGAAAATGGAGCATCCGTCCTTTAAGTTTGATATTGGCGAAACGGTTTTTTACGTTCGCGCAGAATACAACTCTGAAAAGAAAGCTCATTGTCCTCGTTGTAATGGTAAGGGATATATTGAACTTGATGCAGAAAAAAACAATCTTCCGCAAGATGTTACTGAGCCCGTAAAATATCTTTGTCCTGAATGTAAAGACTGCACAGCAGGATTTCTTTATAGGGGAGCAAAGCATTTTAAAGAATATTCTTATTATTCATACACTGTTGCACAGGGAACTATTGTAAAAATTTACTATCAAGTAAAAGAAAATGGCGAAACTCAAACCACTTATTACGTTAAAAACTCTATTATGTTACATGAGGCAAATTATGTGGAAGAAGACCTCTATGATAATAGGGATGATGCGCTTAAAAGAGCACAGACAGAAGCAAAACTTTCTCGCATCAAAGCTATGACTTCTGTGGGTATTACAAAGGATATTATTCTCAATGAATGAGCTAAATCCATGTAAGTTTTGCGGAAAATCTCCAAAAATCTATCCACTTATTACTCGTTCTGTTATAAAAGATGTTAGCCGAAAGATTTCTGGAAATATTTACAAGACGCAAACAGAGCGCATTGAAGTTCCTGCTTTTTATACAGTTCAATGTCAGAATAATAAATGCAAGAACCACTTGCATAAATTCCCCAACAAAATGATTTCTGAGGATTCTATAAACGGAGCTATTCTAAAATGGAATCAGCAAAATTAAATTCTTTCTTTTTTGTAGGTAAAGACCCTCCTGAAAATCCTCATATTGGAGATATTTGGTGTAGTGGTGGAATAGGAAATCCAATGATGGTTTGGATAGAAGATGGAGCAGTTGAAATTGGTAACGTACCAAGCTCTTTGGATTACGATTGTCCTCCTATGACAGACAAATTGGAATATCCTACTCATTGTCCTTCTTGTGGAGCACCAGTTAATTCCTCTCGCCGCAAATGTGAATATTGTGGTGTAGAATATCGAAAAATTTCATATAAAAATTAACAAATAATTTTTTAATCTCTCTTGACAAGGTATGTAAGACCTGCTATAATGGCATTAAACCAGTCAAGGGAGGTTATTTTATGATTAAGAAGTATTCTAAGATTATTCCTGAAGAATATCTGGCTGTTCGCTGGAAAGAAGATAATTGGGAGGAAGTTAAAAAGTTTGTAGGTGACTACAACATAAAACTTAACCCCCATGATGAAAATACTTTTTTCATTGTAGATGGAACGCATGATACTTATGAAGAAATGGATTTTGTTCACATGGGAGACTATCTCGTAAAAAGAGGAAAATATGGCTTTCCTTATTCTGTTAAAGCAGAAATCTTTGAGAAAAATTTTCATTTTGAAGGTTGGGATATGACATGAACATTCTTTTTCTCGATTATGACGGTGTAGTAAACACTCCTCAATGGCGTCCTCATCCAGCAGACCCTTCCAGAATGCTTTGCACTTATAACTTCCCCAGTGATAACAAGGTAAATGATTTCCAATGCGTTCAATGGATTTCTGAATTTTGTCAAAAGTATAATTATCATATTGTAGTTACTTCTTCATGGAGATGGGAATACAATTATAAGGAATGTCTCATCAATGGCGGACTTAGACAGGGAATTGAAATTCTTGGAAAAACCCCAGATTATTCAAGATACTGTGGAGCTACCAGAGGAGACGAAATTCAGGCGTGGCTTGATATTCATCACGAAGAAAACATTAACTTTCTCATTGTGGACGATACTTGTGAAGAGGATTTTGAAGTCCACAAATGGGATTGGGAAAACAATAAAATTACTGGCTTAGATAAATTCCAAACGCTTAAGCTTCAAGACAGATTTATTCAAACCAACACGCTGATTGGATTTAGAGAGCCAAGCTTCCATTATGCAGAACAGCTTCATCAAGCTTTTAATGCAAATAAAGGAGAATAATTATGGGTTATTGTACTGAATTTGAAGGTAAGGTTACTTTTAATAAACCTCTTACTCCCAAATTTAAAGAATATGTTAATGCGTTTTGCGAAATGCGTCATGTAAAGCGAAACAACGAAAAGATTAAGGAATTATTTCCAAATTGGAAAAAATTATGTTATGATGGAGTGCTTGGCGAAGAGGGACAATTTTTCATTGGGGGAACTGAATTTGATAATTCAGTAATAGATGGAAATAATCCTCCTATTCTTATTCCCTCTCTCTGGTGTCATTGGCATCTCAATGAAAAAGACGAACTTGTTTGGAATGGTATAGAAAAGTTTTATAACTATAAAAAATGGCTTGCTTATTTACTTTTTTATTTTTTTGAGCCAAATGGTTATTTAGGCAACGGAAAATTTTTCTATGAGGGTGAAGACTGGGAATACGACTGGGGAAATTTATATGTTGTAAATAATGCTGTAAGCGTTATATATAAAGACAAAGAGCCTTATTTTGTATATCCCGAAGTTATCAAAAAATAAAACAAATTAAAATAAAAGGAGAATTTTATTTTATTATGCTTCCTGTAAGTGTTGATGGTGTTATTTGGCTGACTACCAATTACACTTCATATAGCATCCCAACTATTGTTGGCTTTCTTATGTCTGTTTTAGGTGTGTTGGGCGTTTCCTCTTTTATATTAATAATAGCTTTACTTTCGGTTGATTTTAAAGAAAATGTTACAATGTTGTATTCATGCATCTGTTTTGTGTGTTGCGTACTTGCGTTTTTCGCCATTGCTCACAACGAAAAGAAAAACCAAGAAAATTTTATCCCCGAACCAATTTCTTATATAGTGTATATTGAGGATAACGCAGATTATAAAATTTTTATCCAAAATTACACTATTGAATCTGAGCAAGATAATCTAACAACTATTGTTCTAAAGGAGAATTAAAATGCCAGCTTATCTATATGAAAATATTCGAAAAATTCCAGCTAATCTAACGTGTGGCGACTTGATGGATATGCGCAGAGATTTAATTGATGCTGTAAATTGCTACAAAAATATTTCCCTTGAAGACAAACAAGCTATTGGAGGGGTAATCTTTGCTAAATTTGAATATAAAGTTCTTAAGGCCACTAATTCTCACCTTGGGGTAATGGATGCTAATATTAAGGATATTACCAACAATCTTGAACAAGCAAAGAAAGAAGCTGATAAGCATCTGACGAATACAACAAACAATCTGTGGTCAAGTTCCCCACAAATCCCCACTATTACTCACAACGTCAATGAATTTGGTCATACTCCTAAACGTAACTCTGTTCATAAGACAAGACACATTCTCAGTCCAAAAGCAGCGGATGAAGTAAGAGCGCTTAGGAACATTTCTCGAAAGTTTAATCTATTTGTAAAAAATACCGCCAGTCCAATCAGAAAGCCTGTTAATATTCATCTAACAGACGACGCTGCACATAAAAATAAATATATGATTGATATTTCTTTCGGTGTGGGCGGAAATGATATTTTTATCAAGTTTTATAATTTCTCTTACCTTTCTCCAAATTGTTTTTATCGTTTTCACTTTAATCCTGTAGATAAGGAAATTAATTCAAGAGATTTTTGGACTCACTATTCTCGTCGAGTAACAAAAAATATCGCAAAGGCTATTCGAACAATTAATAATAATCCTAACAATTGGTATTACATGGAAGTTAAAAGGGGAGATTTGGATTAATGAACGATTTTGTTATTCAGGGCGTAACTATTTTAGGCACAGAACCAGAAAAGGGGCTTAGTCTTTATGCGCTCATCGTCATTCTCTTTTTGCTTTTCTCTGGAGCTGTAAGTCTAATTTTAATTATTTATTGGGCAATAAAAAGTAGTGAATCGTTTGTAATTCCTCTATTTTCTTTTGCGTTTTTGTGCTTATTGGTATGGGTCGCAGGAGAGTGTACACGTTCTTATATAGAGCCACTTTCAACTGTGTATACTGTTTCCATTGATGACACAGCGAGTTATAATGAAATAAAAAACAACTTTTATTACATTCGTGAACTTCCAAATGGTCTATATGAAGTTAAACTAAAATTAATGAACTCTTGACAAATCCCTGTTTTTATGGTAAGATAGTATTAAACTAAAGAATAGGGGTTTCAAAATGACTAAAAATCGAAGAAAATTATATCATAATTTGTTCCATTTGTCTCCCACTCCTAATTTAACCATCCTTAATCCCAGAGTTCCAGATGCGGCAGTTTGGGGTTTTGAAGATACAAAACAAAAAAGAGTATGTTTTTCTACTTCAATTAAAAGATGCTTGATTGCTTTATCAGATTGTAATGGACAATATTATGTGTATGTCCCTGTAAATCAGCACAAAGCTTACAGCCCTACACCAACAGAAGTTGTTGACGTAAGTGAGACAAGCGAAAAATGGATTACTCGCCCAGTTAAAGTTAAATGTATAGGGACTATTGTTCCTACTACATATACCGTGCAAGAAGTTTACTTCCCCATACATGATGAAACTCTTGGCATATTTACTTATGACTGGAAATGGATAGAAAAATATAATTAATAAACTCTTGACAAACCTCTATTTTTATGGTAAGATAACATCAAACCAAAGAATAGAGGTTCTGTTTTATGACTGCTCCAAATAATATCTGCATTTATGCCGACCCTTTCCCTGATGGGGAGCTTCATTGCCTTGCATATTCAGAAGCAAAATACCCAAACGGAAAAATGAATTTGCATTTTCCTGTTTGCTCTAAAAAGAATTGTCCTTTAAAGAATCCTAAACTTTTGAATGGAGGTAGTCTTAATGTCTGATAAGAGAGAACTGTCTGGTTGGCTTGCTCCTAATGGAGATTTTACTCCCGTGTTTTGGGGAGGGCATGACAAAATGAGTGAACAACTCTGTTCAATGTTGGGCTTGGAAGAGTTTTTCTTGCCTGATGAAGAACTCATCAAAAGAGGTTGGCTTAGAATTAGTTATATCACGCTCAATGGTGGACCAATCATTAATATTGGAATGAGAGAAGACACTCATTTTACAGAAAGCCAAAAGAATTTTCTTCGTCCTTATTTCGAGGATAGGGAGCATTATGAGTTTTTTGCCTATCTCTATGCTATTTGGGAGGAAGAAAATGAGCGGTAAGAAATATAATGAAAAATTGCAAAGAAAAACTTTAGATTTTCTAACTCTCTCAGAAGGTTGGGGAGGAGAAAATACTCTCCCTTTTAACTTTGAGTTTGTAAACCTTTGTGCTGCAATCGCTGTTCATTTAGGGACAAAATATCCTTGGGAAGTTTATCCTACCTATGGAAATTCTATTCAGTTTGAAATTAATCTGTGTAACAAGATTAATCCTAACGAATGCGATTTTTATTTTGAATTTGAAATTTATCCAAAAGAAAATACGCTTGGTTATCCAAACGGAAATACACTTGGAGAAATTGATAGAATTTCTTATCTTTTTGTAAAAGAGAAAGAATATCAAAATGCTCTTGGTGGATTTCTTGAACTCGAACCAAATTCTTCCCCCTCTGATATTGCAAATTACTTTAACACTCTTGTAGGAGATTATATTTATGCCCAAACACATTGAATTTAAATTAGGTTGGCTTTCTCCTGATGGCGAATTAGTAGAATGTAATAGCTTTGACCATATTTCTTCTGCCAGTGAAATTTGCGATAAGCTTAGTTATTCTTATACTAATGCAAGAGGAAATGCGCCTGATGATGTTTTACTTGCGCATGGGTGGTTACACTTGACATTCTCTTTGCTTGACCATGAGTATAGAATTTATTATGCCTATTTCAATCATATCAGGCTAACAGAAGCACAAAAGGCTTACATTCGTCCTTTCAAGGAAATGGGTTACACTTTTGGAGATTTGTTTGAAATGACTTGGGAAGAAAATGAGGAGGATAATTAAATGCCAGTATCTTATGTTCTTTATCTTTTAGTGCTTCTCATTTTTATTATCATTGTAAAAACTCCCAATACAGACAATAATTTAGCAAATAAAATGAGGGTTTTATCTCAAAAGTCACTAAAATTGCAACAGGATAACGAGAAGGCTTTTTATAAGACTCACATCAAAGAATGGAAAGAAACTCCTTTTTATCAGTTTGTTTTTGATACTATTAAAAAAGTAGCTGAAAAAGGCGAAAATGGAGTAATTATTAAATATTATTTTGAAAAATCTAATCTGTCTCCAACTAAGCCTTTTTATACAGAAGCTGTTAATTACAGGGGTTATCATGTTTTGTATGTCTGTTTTCCTTATTATTTTTCAAAAAATGAAAAGGATAATATTCTACAAGATTATGCTGCCCACGAATCTTATTTTTATGGCTTAGAAAAATATTTAAAAGAAGAAGGTTTTTATGTAAAGGATTCAACTAATGACGATTCCATTACAATTTCTTGGTAATTTGCAAACTTTTTTATAAAACTCTATTGACAACCTCCTTAGTCTGTGATATTATTATCACAGTAAATCTAAGGAGGTTACTTTTATGAAGCTTGATATGAGATTTGGATGGTTGATGCTTCGAATTTTCGCTTTGATTGTCACAGTATCTTTTCTTTTTAAAAATGGCTTTAATCCCACCTTTATCGGTTATTGTGTAGCTTGCATCCTCACTTGGGTAATTGCTCTTAGATATGAAAAAAAGATTACTGTAAAGGAGAATTAATATGAATAGCTGGTATTCTGACGCTTTAAAATATGCCAATCAACTCGCTACTAATTCTGGTGGTTGGAAAGAGGGAGAACAGGAAGAAGTAGAAAAGATTCTCTCTTTTATTGGCGGTATGCATGATAAGGCTACTTATGATTCCGAAGAAGATTCTCTTTATAATGTATTTGAAAATGGTTATTGCTACTATTTCGCACAGATTCTAAAATTTGCATTTCCCGCTTTGGGGCAAGTTGTTTGGATTCGTAATCATGGGCATATTGTTTGGCAAAGTCATTTTTCTGGTATTTGTTACGATGTTAGTGGTATTTACACTGATTATGAAGAATGCGATTTAGTTGAAGTTGGTAGGCTTGGAAGTCTATTAGTCGATTTTCTGCATACCAATAAAGAATATTATTGTTGGCACTCTGATTTTAAGACATGGTGCGAAAAATATAATTTTAAACCTCTTTTAGCTATTGCTATTATCTATAAAAATCTTCCTGAGCTTAGTGGTAAAAGCTATAAAGTTTGGGACGAACTTGATTGGGACGTTGAGTATACAGTCTTTAGGTTTTGGGACGATTCTAAAAACAATAAAAAAGCCTGTCTCCACGCAATTGAGGCTGAGCTTAGAAAGGGTAAATTCTAATGAAACTTTGGGTTGATGATATTAGACCTGCCCCAGAGGATTGGTGCCAAGCCTATTCAGTTAATGCAGCTAAAGAAATGATTCTGGCTAATTATCCTGATATTGAGGGTATTTCTCTCGACCATGACAGCAGTATCTACAATCAATTTGGTGGGGATTATATCAATATTCTTAAGTGGTTAGAGGAAGAAGAACACAAAACAAACAAAAAAATTGTAACTTTCCCCATTCACATTCACAGTATGAACTCAGTTGGAGCTCAAAATATGCGAAATATTATCGAACATAACGACTGGAAAGAAGTAGCTTTTTGGGATTTAATTTAAGGAGGACTAAAATGAACAAGCAGACAAATGATTTTATTATTAGCCTTAAAAGTCACACAGAGACCGAAGACCGCTTTGGAGATTACTATCTCAACGCAACAGCAGAATATCTTTCTAATATGAGTGAAACCCCTATTGAGCACTACAATAAGAATATTCTTTACAATTATATTCAGTCTGCTTTTAAAGATTTCATGTCTACGGCGGATTCTCCTCAGCTTGCCATGTATGATTTCTTTGACTCTTTTAATCGTAATGTTAAAAAGTCTTCTGACCCAGACCTTGTTCTTGCTCATGCCTGTTGTGTAGCTATGGATTTAAGCCAAGTGCGTGAAAAGAAAGATGGTGTATGGGTGACAGTAAATGGTTTTCATGTACCTGCTGACCCCAAGGACGATGAAAATTTAAACAAGAAAAGGAGTTAATTATGGATTATATTGATGCTACCATCAAAATGGAAATCAAAGAAGATGGCAAGCCTAAATTTGAGATTGTTCTTCCTCCGATTGTTGAGTGGACTTGTTACCTTGATGCTTCTAATATAGCTGTTATTCGTAAAGATGTGCAGTATTGGGACGAAGTTGAAGATTTTTGGCAATTCAGAGATATTGTGCGTGATAGTAGTTCACCTTCTCCTTTTAATGCTCCTTATATTCGTGGCGTAAAAAAGCATGATGCTAATTATGTTTTTGACGAAGACAAGAGTGTTAAATGGAATCGCAATGCTGTAATTGAGTACAATAAGACAGTAGATTCAATTCAGGCTAAGAATAAAAAGTTTCAGAAAAATGCAGATGACATCTTCGATTCTTGTGTCATTGCTTGTATTAATTCTGTTTTTATTTGTGCTGGTCTTAAAATTAACACAGATGAAATTGCGTATATCATTGCTAAGGCTAAGGAATATGACTATGATTATATTTATGAGTTAGTTGACCGAATTGAAAATTATTGCGATTTTTATGTCGAGCTTCTTAAAAAGAGGGAAAGTCATGCCTGAAATTTGTGTAAAATCTTTCGCCTTTCAGTATGAAAAGCAGTTTATCAAAGAAGTCAAAAATTATGTTCTCCCTTACAATATTTACAACAATCTTGTCAAAGAAATCAACGAAGAGCCTCTTAATATTAGCGATTATTTAATTAACACCGAACTAAATTATGCACTTAATTTCCCTCCTCATTCGGGAGATGATGGTAATTGGTACAAATGTGGAGATGGTAATTGGTATAAATGGGGTAATATTAAGGTAAAAGAAGATAGAACCTTAAAAATGATTCTTTCTGCTCTTTTTGAAAGCTGTACATGGCGTAATCATTATCTCCATGTTTATTGGGACTACGACAAAAACATTCTCACTTTCGAAGAAGAATATGGAGATAAATACGAAAATTAACTAAAAACCTATTGACAACTCCTTTCACCTATGGTATACTAATCATAGTAAATGAAAGGAGTTGTTTTTAATGGAAATTGTTCAGACTTTGGTTCTTGGAGCAATCGTTTTTTACGCAAGCTCTAATCTTGGGCGTGAAGTTGCTGAGTATCTGAATAAAATTAAGGAGGAAGACAACAATGACTAAGAGAGATAATTACGAAACCCTTTGGAGAGACCTTTACACTTATCTTACCGCTTCTAAAGATGGTGAAAAGCTAACTTCCTATACCATTGCTCGCTATATGGAAGGAGCAGAGGCAGAGCTCAAAAAGCGTCTGGCAAAGAAGAACTATGACTCCTATGGGCTTTCTTATGTAATGGGACAGATTCGTTACGCTTCCTCTATGGATACAGATTCTCCCTACACTTTCAGCGATTGGGCAAGTCTGTATGAAACTGTTCAGAAAGCCAAGAACGAATTTGAAGCAACTCAGATTAAGTGGTCTGACGAGCGCAGTAAGTGGATTTTCCGCAAGACTTCTGCAAAGCGTGGAGATATTCATACGGTTGTTCACAATCCGTATCTCACGCCTAAGATGCAACAGATGCTCTGTTACATGGCTGACCACGACCTGTTTTAAGGAGAGTATTATGAATCTTTATAAAATTTTCCCCAAAAATCCCATCTCTGGCTGGTATGTTTACAAAGCGGCTATTGTTGCTGCCACAACCGAAGAAAAGGCTTGTCATATCCACCCTAAAGGATTTTGGTTGGAAGACGGTAAAGAAATGCATCAAGATTGGTATCGCCCCTGTGATATAAAGGCTATGCTTATTGGACAAACTGAACGATATAAAGAGGGAGATGTTATTCTGTCTAATTATGGGGCAGGATAATAAGATAAATTGCTCAAAAAGAGCAATTACAAAGAAATTGCACAAAAAGAGCAATCAAAATGAACAAACTGAACTTAATTAAAAGGGAGATTTTATTTATGAGCGAATTTAAGAATTGTTACAAGTATTCTGATGTTTGCGCTCGTATCATTGGTGGTGGAGACCTTGATACTATTGGTGAAATGGCTATTGCAGAGACTATCTATGGTGGTCCCGACAATTTTATTATCCGCAAAGTCTATGACTTTGGAGAGATTGGCACTTGGATTGCTAATAGTTATCTTGCCGATGATTCTTCTCACTATTGTTTTGACAAGAATGCTCAGGAATGGCTTACTGCAAACGAAGATTGGTGGACTGGTAAGTGGGGAAGAGAGACAGAAAAGAAAGCCCCTTTTGATTCTCGTAAGACAGCACACGCCAATTATTCCATTAACCATGTTATCGAATGTCTGAAAAAGTCTCCGCTTTATACAGCCGAAAGAATTGAAACAATTGATTATCTTTATCGACTTAGAGATAATGGATATTCTCTTGTTTGTTGGAGCACAATTAAGGGTTGGGTAGCTATTAACTATGATGTTGAAGATGGCAATCATGCTGATATTAAAGCTTTTTGCTACAGTGACGCTTCCATTCTTGAAGAGTGCTATAATAAGGGTTATTTCGATGAATAAGAAGCATACTGAATGTGGGATTCCCCATGCTAAAGAACTCATCAAAAAGAAAGCAAATCTAATTCCAGACAATCTTAAAAGAAAAATGGAATCGTTTGTCTTTTGGCTTGATGTGTGGTATAAAAACGATTCAATCGAATACTTTAGTCACGATGAAAAGGGCTACATTCTTCATGGCTTAAGCCGACCAATTCGAGGGCGTAAAATGGGATGTGACAGAGAAATGCCAGAAGATTGCCATGAAGCTGCGGATTGGGTTTTAGATAATTTTGAGTATTATATTTCAGATTAAATATAAATGAGGTAAAATAAAATGTATCAGATTCGACAAGGAGTATTTGAGACCAACTCTTCCAGTACGCATTCTATGTGCATCTGTACAGAAGATGAGTTCACAGATTTTAAGTGTAATAAGGCTATGTGGGATAAGAATACAGACAAGATTGTTCCCACTAATAAAATTACTCGTAGTTATGTACAACGCGCCAAGGAGTATTACACGAAGCAACAAACTTCTTTTATGAAAGATTGGGATAGTCTATCCCCAGAATCTCAGCTTGAGTTTATTGTGTCTCAGTTTGACCAGTCTTATGCTGGGGATTGGCTTTTCGAAGAGAAAACCTTTTATAAAGATTGGGGAACTAACTTTGAGCGATTTGAAAGCCATTTTACAACGCCCTCTGGTGACAAGATGGTTGCTTTTGGCGAATATGGATACGATGGCTAAAATTAAGTTGAGGTAATTTAAAATGAAAGACATTATTTACTCTATCCCTATTGACGAATTTATTGACCGAGTAAATGCGGCTGATACAGAGCTTGTAAAAGATAGAAGTGACGAATATCTTCTTAATAGCAATCTCTGGACTGATAGTGAGCATATTCTTGCTAATGCTTGTCTCAACCTTGAAGATGCTCGTAATATGGGTATGGATACCGTTATTTGCTCTATTACAAATGGTATAAGCAAATGGTATGCTATGAAAAAAGGTGCAAATGGGTATCGTGGAGAAGATACTAAGCTATTTTTTGCTCCTGCTATGTATGCTCGTTTCTTTACACTGGTAAGGATTGAGGACGAATTTAAACCTTAATTGCGCAATAAAATTTTAAAAATCTATTGACAATCCTCTTATAATCTGCTATACTATATTATAATAAGAGATAGGAGGGGTTTTTATGAAGGCTTTTAAGGTTGAGAATAAAAACTTTTATCAGGCTATTCTACCTGTTCTTGAGCAATGTTTTGAAGTTGTTAATCATCCCGACCGCTATCACCGAGGAATTTATTACCATCTTTCAAAGACTTGGATAGGAGATATTAACATAACCTTTTTTTCTTTGTCAAAAGATGGTCTTTGTAATCCTATTGCTTACCTAACAAATCCAGAGATGGACATCCTTTATAAGTTTGGCGGAGAAAAGTTTGCAGAAATGATTGAACATTATTTCTCTCCTGCTGGTGATACTTCAATGGGAATGATTGACAGATGGGGACACGAAACAGCATTTCTTTATAACACAACAAAAGAAAAATCTTATGTTAATTTCATCAATCTTAATCCAGATGATGTTGAAGAAATTCACGAGTTTGACAAATAAAGCAGATAAAGGAGACACATAATATGTTTAAAATTATTTCAAATAAAGCAGCAACATATAGTTGTACTTGTCCTCAATGTGACAGTTATTTCCTTTTTACTCAGAGTGAGCTTAAGTATTCAGATGAATTTTCAAATTTTGCTTATTTTATTTGTCCTTGTTGTGGAGCAAATCTGAGACAAGACAAGGCAGCAAGAATGCCGTGGGCTCACGACTCTTTTAATGAGACTATAATCTAAATCTGAATAAAATTTCTCTTTTATCTATTCTGAGCAATTTTTCAGAGAAAATCTATTCAGAATAAATATACAAATTTTGGCTTTAAAACAAATTAATATTCATTTTATTTAAGGAGAACACAATGGAAACTGTTACTTTTTCATCTCAGTTTATCGAAATTTTTGACCACCTCTGTCAGAAGTTCGGTGTTGTAATTGATTGGAGCGCTCAGAATGTCGTTCCTTATATCACAGCCCTTTGCGGACGTATGACCAAGTATCTTATTTTTAAGAATGTTATTCTGATTTTTGCTTTCATTGGAGTCTTTTATCTATTTTGGCGTTTTTCAAAACCTTGTTGTAGCAAGGAAAACAAGTGGGACCCCGACTTTCAGTATTGTAAGAGTATGAATATTTCTTATATTCTTGGTTGGCTTGGTAGAGGAATAGGCGCAGCATTTACTATTGGCATGAGCATATCTGCTCTATTCACGATTGTTAGGTGTATCTATCTTCCAGAATTTGTGATTATAGATTGTCTCAGCGCCTATCTGTAATTTGATAAAAACCTAAAAATATTTTAATAGCCTATTGACAAACCTCCTCTGATGATGTATTATTAAGATACAAAATTTGAGGAGGTTACTTTTATGAATCCTAATGCTTGCACTGATACAACCACTTTTGGTCAGTATATGGAGAACAATCTGCATCTTTTCTGCATTGGCGATTGCTATGTCAATCTCTTTCCTCACTTTCCTAAACTTGATGGTAAAGCATTTGATGAACCCGTGCTGTTATCAATCAAAAACGCTATTAAACTTTTTGGGAATTATCGTCTAATTCAGATTAAAACTTACGGTACTTATTTCTATTTTCAGCTTGAAATGGAGGGCTAACAAATGCTTACTATAAGCAAGATTTACCGCATTGTCGATGATAAGAACGACACTCGTATTACAATTGAAAAAGATGGTGGCATCTATCGCTGGGAAGTAAAGAATGCTGATGGTGATGAGCTTGGCTTCACTCTTACTGACCTCAATATGTCTCATGTTTTTCAGGCTATTAAGGACATGAGCAATTTTGTCTAAGAAAAAAGGAGGATAAAACGATGCAGTTTCCTCACGAGTGTTTTGTAATTGCGCTTTCGCATAGAACAACTAAAAATATTACCACTGATGATTTTGCTGGTGTCAATCTCGATGAAGGGATTGTGCATGGCTGGGCTAATTTTAAAAATGCAAAAACATTTTCAACTGAAACAGAAGCTAAACATTTTTTTGAAGAAAACAAAATTTATCTTATGCGTAAGCTTTCTTGGGTTGAAACTTATAATCCTCGTATTGTTCGGGTAACTTTTACAGAGGATTGTAAAACTAAACTTGAATAAATTTAAATAAAAAGGATATAAAAAATATGAACAAAACACTTATTCTTGGCTCTCGTCATAGCGGTAAGACCTACCGTATTATCCATGAAGCTATTGATGCACAAGGTATTATTATCTGTGCTACCGAAAGCAGCAAAGACCATATCAACAGCATTCTTCGCGAATGTAATCATACCGAAGTTCCTGTTTTTACTCTCGCTGAAATGAAGAGTGGTAAAGTTCGTGGCACAACTGGTCCTTTGTTTGTGGATGAAGCTCAGGCTATTCTGGGAGCACTGATTGCAGAGGATGTAGGTATTCTTCCTATTTGTGGTTATTCTTTTGACACAACCAACACTAATCTGTTTCTTTTGCAAAACTCTCTTTAAAAATTATAAAACTCTCTTGACAACCTCTTTGGATTGTGGTATTATAATGATACTGAATCTAAGGAGGTTGTTTTTATGAAGATGGAGCTTGGTGCAAAGATTGATTATTTTGGCAATGTTTATGAGTACATTGGAAACGAGAGCGATTCTGACAGCAAGATGATTTTCCAATCTGTTAATGACGATTCTTATATTATCTTGACAGAAAAAGATTTCATTGAAGACGATATTCAGATTCTTTAAGGAGGATTTATATGTTGCACAGTATCAAAGACCTTGAAAATTGGCTTGAAAAGCACGGAGAGATTCTTGAAAGTAAGGTGGAAATCTTGGAGCCTAATAAGCCCAGATATTTTATTTCCTATGACTTCTATTGGAATGGAGAGCTTGTTGCAGGATTTGCTTGCGGACAAAAAACTTATCGAAAGTGTTTGCAGACTATTTATAACGACTGTATTGAAATGATTTGCAATTATATTTACTATTTATAATGACTGCATTGAAATGATTTGCAATTATATTTTAAAAGGAGCGTATTGGAAATGAGTGGAATTAGCTTCCCTTGTGGTAATTGTAGCTATCTCTCTTGCAATGAAACACAGCAACAAGAAGCAAAAAGTGAAGGAATTGACATGAACCATTACTGTAAGAAGTATAATAAACGTTTATTTCATTATACCAATTCCATCTATCACTCTCCCGAAATTTACGCTTGTGAAGAGTGCGATAACCAAACTTATAATAAACTGGATAAATATATTCGAGAAGAATTCCGTCGTAGTATGGAAGATGACTCTGCCTTTAAGATTAACTACCCTTCCGCAGAAAGATTTCTTGAAATTGTCAAGATGCTGAAAAAGGAATCTGACCTTATTGGAAAAAGGTCTATGACTTTCTACGAGAGCGACTTCTATCGTGAGAGACTTGAAGCAGTTTCTAATCGAATTAAGTTAGATATTGAAGAGGCTATTAAAAATGACAAATCTCTTAAACCTATCCCCAATAAAGCAGCTAAAACAAAAGACTCTGTTTACAAAACCGTCATTTATGATGCAGTAAACTAATCATCTTTAAAAAGGAGAAATGAATATTTATGTCAAAACTGGGTAACGTATATGAACTGGATTTTAATACAAGAATGAAGAATAAATATCCAGTTGTGTATATCAATGATGGATATATCGTCTGCAAGTGTAATGGTACTAATATCCCTAAAGTTTTTAAACGTAATGATGGTAGTATTTATACCTATGCAGAAGTGCTTGATTACGCTATTTTTAAGGCTATGGACAATCCTTTTGAATACAGGTCTGGTTATAATATCTATGTTCCATATGGAGTTAACGAAAGCTTTTCTGAGTTCTTTGTAGGCTCTGAAAATCAGAAACAGCTTGAAAAAGCTAAGAAAAATCTTGAAGCTGCCAAATATAATCTTTCCGGTATTAAAACTCAACTTAACGCCGTGCAGGAAAGATATATTAACGCACGAGTAAGAATTGATGAATGGCAAAAAATTGTGGATAAATACAAGAAGCTTGTAGCTAAAGAGGAACAAGAATGAGTAATCAATATAATATATTCGCCTATTATATTCCTGATGCAATCGTATATTTTAATAACAAAATTAAAACTTATAAAAAATTACTTGTATCGGAAAAGTTTTTTTCTGTTAATTGGCAGAAAAAGATTGACGCTCTACAGTATCTAATAGACGAACTTGTATCGCTCTATGGAAATCCCCCATCTAATAATCTACGTTTCGATTCTTTGGTTTGGTGCTCAAATAAAGCTATGATAACTAAAGATTTTACTGTAAGCGAAATTGCGGATTCTTTAGCTCATGGAATTTGGTACTGTGTCCCTCAAAGTGGCTTTGATGGACGATATTTTCTTAGTGAAGAAAGTCAAAATACTTTAAATTCTTTACGCGAACTTGGAAAATTAGAGGAGATTGTAAATGGCAACAATGAATAAGAACGTTCCTTTCAAAGACGGAGATAATCTCGATTTGTATTTATCTACCGCAAGTGAATACACAGTAGATATTGAAGATTTAATTGACTATGCAGATGGTTGTAAGTTTGAGACTATCAAAGAGGTTGGTCATGCCTTTGAGGATGGAACTTTTGTAGGCTGGGAATATGCGCGAGACATTGATGTATTTAAGCGTTTGCGTAATATTGGTTGTCGCAGCATTGGGGTGAGCAACCCCACTAAACCCTCCCTCTCTGAGCTTGTAGGCTTGATTAACAATGAAGAGTTTTATGGAGCAGTTACTCTTAAAACTCTTTATACAGAAAAAGAATATATGGATTATGTGCTCAAACGCGGCTATTAAGGAGAAATATATGCGTAAACTGGATTTTGTTGTAAAAGCATTTGCTTATGATGATGATGCTCCTCATTATATTTCCAAATATAATAATATTTTTCATTCAAACGGTACATTTGAAACAGCTTGTCATTTTGATACAGAAGAAGAAGCAGAAAAGGCAATCAATAAAATTAAAGAAGATACTCTTCCTTCCTGCGGGTTTAAGGATTGGTATATTATTCAGACAGAAACAGTAATCAATATTTATCGTTTTGTTAAACACATTTCTTTTGAAAATTTCTAAATAATTTTATAAACCTATTGACAACTTCTTTTCAATCTGGTACAATAACAGTATCAAGGAAAAGGAGTTGTTTTTATGGATAAGACATTCATGAAACGAACTTGTCTTCGTTACATTCTTGCTGTTGAAACTAATGAGGGTTTGTTTTTTCTTGAGCCATCTAAAATGGGCGCAACTATTACAAATGCTTCATGTAAAGAGTTTGAACAAGTACGCGGTTTTTATACTCATCAGTCTGCAAGAAATTGGTTCGAAAATCATGCGGAGGATTATAAGACTCTATTCCACAATCACAAAATTAAGAAAAATATGATTTTAGAGGTAGAATCTCTATCTGTAGCGTTTGAACTTTTCACTCTTCCCCACCCATCCAAAACCACTTAAAATTTTTAAGTGAAACAATCATCTCACTTAAAAAAATTAAGTTAGACCCACCCCAAACTTAAAAAAATTAAGAAAAATGGTAAATAAAATGGAAGTTTTATTTGCTCGCCCTAAAGGAGATAGCTATGAATAATTTTTTCTGTAAATTTCTTGAAAAATTTGTCAACGTTTTTGTCGCTGTTGTTATCGGACTTGTTCTTGGTGGTCTGATTTTAGGCGTAGTTGCTCTTTTTGAGTGGAATCTTCCTTTTAGTCCTTTCTCTAACATTGTTATCTTTGGTGTTCTCGTGGCACTTGTTTGGACTATCTTTGATACATTGGAGCAGAAATTCTAAGGAGGTATATTATGAAAATCGAAAATGCTATCGCTCATGTTACTCGCACTATTAAATATTATAAGTCTCAGCCTTTTATCACTTGTACTCCTTTGTTTGAGTCTATGTGTAAGAAATTTGTTACCCTTCTGGATTCAAAAGAGAAACAAGGCTATAAATATATCTTCTATGTCAATGATGGTAGAAAAGATGAACATGGTCTTTATCTGAATAGTTATATTTTGACTTTTACCAATGTTAGACACGTTTCTGATATTAAGTCTCAAAATTATTTTCAGATTGACGATGAATTTTCCGATTTAATTGACTTTCTCGAATTTGATTTCTGGTACGCTTATTGTCTGAAAGATGATAGGATTCTTACTGTTGTAAGATAATTGAGGTAAATTAATATGACTAAAGAAGAATACCTTTCCTATAAGAAAACTCTTTTTCAGGCAGAATGTAACACCAGAATTAGACTAATGGAAAAGGCAGTTAATCAGCCTCATAAAGATTTGGTTTTTGTCTATTGTGATACCGATGCTGTTTGTATTTACACTCGCCCCACTCTATCCATTAGAAGAGAACACCTTTTTAGAAATGAACTTATGTTTAATAAGAAACCTGTAAAATGGGCTGTGTCTGAATGCTATTGTGGTAATCATAGTTTCTTCTTTGACGATGAAAAGAATAGGGTTTGTCCTAAATGTTTTAAAACTTATCTGAATTCTTGGGGTTGTTTAATGACTGAACATACTGCTCACTGGGAATCTTTGAACTTTAATAGTAAAACTCATCCTATGGGTATGACCGATGCTTTTTCTATGCCAGCAGAAGAATTTGACGAAATGATAAACGATATTCAAAATAATTAAGTTAGAGTAAACTGAAAAATTTTTCCAAATCTATTGACAACCTTCCTTGCTCATGTTATAATTAGCACATAAAAACAAGGGAGGTTTTCTTATGAAGAAGTTTTTGTGTGTCGATAATTTCTATGTGAATGGTAAGCTGGAATGCTTGGCTGGTCGTTCTTATCCCATTGAATTTGCTACAGGTGACGATGAGGGTTATGTAACCATTCATAATACCGAAAGTAGTGAAAATGTTTGGGCTACTTGCCTTGACTTGGGTGAGTGTTTCGAAGGATTTTAAGAAGATAAGGAGATTTTATTATGAAGATTACTCGTGAGGTTGATATTTTCCAGTGTCCTGTTTCTATTAAATATTGCTTTTTGTCGTTCGATATGTTAGAACCGAATACGGTTAAAATCGCTGACTATGTGCGTGTTTGGCATGGGGAAATTGAGCTTGACGATGTTTCAGAAGGGATTGCAGAAACGGATATTCAAAAGGCTATTTGTGAGAAATGTTTCTGCCATTTCCAAAATGGTGAGGACGAAACTTTCTTTGGAAGAAGTATTTCAATTTCTGATATTATTCGTGTTAAAAAGGATAACACTTTTAGTTATTACTATTGCGATTCTGTTGGTTGGAAATTGGTTAAGCCAGTGTAAAGGAATTATAATAGAGTTGGAGGCTGCTATGAATAAGAATAAGTACAACGCTCAGATTTTTCCCAATGGTCATATGATTATCTTTGAACAGAGTATTCTTGATGAAGCGATTGAAAAGGGAAAAGAGATTCTTCTTGTTTGTAATAATGCCGATGGCGGCTATGCTTATGCATTAAGCGCAAAATCTTATGAGGATGGCATTTACTTGTATTGTCAGGACATTTACAACACTCTTTTTACTTCGGATGAATTAAAGCGTTTTCATGCAGCAATCATTGACGAGGGTGAAGAAATTATTATGAAAACTGGTTCTCATGCCACTGCTTATCGTTTTAATCGTTTTGTAGATGATAAAAGCGAAATTGAGAATCCAAATGATGAACTTTTCCGTAAAATGATTGACGAAGAAAGCACAGTTAAAAATCTTTCTGCGAATTATAATGATGAGGGAGACCCTGATATTGAAGACTGGAAAGAGCGTGTCTGGGCTTTGATTCGCTATCATATTGTTTCAGAAGATGCTTTGAAGTATTGCGTAGGATAAAGGAAAAAAGGAGAATTTTTTATGGAACGAATTGAAAATCTTAAGACTTATACTCAGGAAGACTTGAGAAAAGATATTGTCAAAGCTCTCTTCGGAGATAACGCAGTTCTTGGTAGAGACTATGTTGATTTTCATTACCAACCTGAAAATGATGCTGGTCTTGTTGTTAAATTCCGTGATAAAGAATCGCCTTTTGCAACTAAGACCTTTATCATTAGAATTGAAGATGCGGCTAATAAGGAAGCTGTTAAGTAAAGAGCTGTTTATTTAAAGAAAGGAATCAGTCTTATGTGGTATTGTGTGCCTAACTATTCAATGAAGTGTAGAATTTATCCGAATAAAGAACAGCAAAAAATCATTGATAATATTCTATATGGTATTCGTGTGGCTTACAATGTTACCATGTATGAAATGATTACCAATCTAAAAAATACCAAAGAGACTACAGATAAAAAAGACAAGGAAAAGATTATTCATTTTCCTGTCTTTAGTAGCATGATTAAAAAAGACTGGCTTAATTATCTTCGTGACAATTATCCTATTGTTAAAGAAGTTCCTGCTGGCTGTCTTAGTTCTTCTGTCTACGGAATTTTTTCTCGTGATGCTAAGAAAGCATGGGAGTCTTTAGGTAAGAAGCCTGTTGAATTCTATAAGCCTTTCTTCTATTCTGCAAAGAAACCTCGTACAAGTTATTCTTATCAAGAAGCTTTTTCTAAGTTTTCTTTCTCTGAGAACAATAAAAATGTTCTCTATATCAATTTAAATAAAATTGGACAGATTAAAATTCGCGGTTGGAATCAGAAAGTTAGATTTGATAAAGACTGCTCCAAGGACTTTTTTGATTATATTAAAGAAGCTCAGAATAAAACTCAGTTTGGATTAACTGTTAGTAAAAATAACGTTGGAGAGTATTATATCATTTTTAAACTGTCTCATGTTTACAAGTTTATCAATGAGCCTGAAAATAAAATTGATATTGGTGTCGATGTTGGTTTGAAAGATATTGCCATTTGTTCTAATGGTGATAAATATGAAAATAAGCATTTTGCTAAGGCTGAAAAGCGTCATAAGAAGATTCTAAATCGTCAATGTTCTCGTAGATGGGGATGGTCTAACGAAGAATTTAGAAAGGCTCATAAAGCTAATCCTGAAATTGTTCCCTCTAAGGGGTATGAAAAGGCTATGTTGTCTATGAGAAAATTGGATAACCAAATTGCCAAAAAACGTAATTTGTATAATCATGAGGTAACTGTTAACATTGTTTCTTCTGCTAAAACTATTGCAGTTGAATCTCTTAATGTTAAAGGCATGATGGCTAACCATAGGCTTGCTTATGCCTTGTCCGATGCTGCTATGTATGATGTGCTTAATAAGCTTTCTTATAAGGCAGAATGGTATAATCGAGATATTGTTGCCATTGGACAGTTTGACCCCAGTAGTCAGCGTTGTAGCGTATGTGGCTATCAGAATCCTTTAGTTAAGAAACTATCTATTAGACAATGGGATTGTCCTTACTGTGGTTCACACCATGATAGAGACATTAACGCTGCTAAAAATATCCTTTGGTTTGCCCAACAGAAAAAGCAAGAAAATAATTTTAATAATACCTTGACAAGTAAATAAATTTAGTGTATAATATCAATATAATAAAGGTTGGAGGTTCAACCCCGCCTCGGTGCGAAATTAAAGCTTACAGAAATTTTCTAAGAGGTTCGCACCCAAAGTCGCCTAAATAACTCACAAAACACACTCTAAATTGAGTGAGAGATTGATTTAGGAACTGCACATTGTATACAGGAATGCGAAAATCGTTGATATTATTGCCGTTACATTCTGCGTGGATGTGTGGATTGAAATATTCGTAGATATGGTAGTCGTATCTTGCATGGATGCGTAGATTGAAATATCCGCTGCTACTGTCTTAACTTCAAGATTCAAGTATCATATCTTACATAGATGTGCGGATTGAAATATCGTCGTGAACTGCGCTTTTGTAAATATTCCGTGGATATGTAGATTGAAACTTGACAAATTGAATTTTGTGTGTTATAATTGTAGACAGAGATTGATATAGTCTCTGTCTACTTTTTATATTTTAAGGGAGACTTTACATATAGATGTATAATTATGAAATAATAAAGCGTAATTTCGAGGGAAACACTAAAATGCTTTCTCATAAAGAAATGTGTGCTAAAATGGGAGAGAAATATAATTCTAATCCTGCTCAAATAGAACGTCAAAGAGAACGTTGGAAAAAAATTGTTTCTTGGAAATATAATAAATCTAAAAAATCTTATTATGCTATTAAATTGTTTTCAGAAGAAGAAATTGTTTTCAATTTAATTGAAAGCAGTAGTAAAGATAAATTAAGTTACGCTATGTGTGCTTTTTTACTCTTATATTCTGATTGCACTGATGATATGGTATTACATACTTCTTTTGCCGAACTTGAACGCAGCGTGGGCTTTATTAATGAGAAATTTAATGTAGCTCGTTTTAATCCTCAACAGGCTCAGTTTGATTGTGAAACAGAATTGCTTTCCTTACAAAATTCACGCCATTTAGGATTAGAAGAAAATAAAAAAGCCATTCGTTTAGCCAGAGAAAAAAATCCTAATGGTATAGCTTTAGAAAATAAAAAAACTGTAAATGATTTCTTTTCTCGTTATTCTGGAAATGCAAAAGATAGAATTATAGCTACTTTAAATGAGCTCAAGAAAAATAAAGTGCTTAATTATCGTGAAGCTCAATGTGGTGGTTTTATTGATTTAAATAATCCTATCTTGAAAGAGCATTTAGATGATGTTTATTGTGATGGCGGTTCTTGGTTTTATCTCGTAAAAACTGTTAATGAAAATGGAGAAGAAAAACAAACTCGTATTTTTGTCCCTTATGCGGATAGATTGTTGTCGGAAACAGAAGAGGCAAAATATTTAAATATTCAAAATAAATATTCCAGAGAATTGGGATATAGAGATTATGGAAAAGCTTGTGAAAAAGGTGCTTGGGTAGAAGTTAATAAAAAGTCTCAAAAAGAATTACGAGAAACTTTAGGTTTGTTGTATGTTCGTCCTGCTCTTAGTATTTTATTTTCTCCTTATGGCTTAAGTGGTAATCAGGAATATTACAAGAAGAGTTTACAAGAAAGTTTTAGTATTCCTTTTTTAAATGATACTGTTCAAGAAACAAATAAGTTAGAACAAAAAAATTTCTTTTCCAATTTGAAAAAAAGACAAGAGGTTGAAATACCTGAAAATAAAAAGAAAATAGGTTCTAAATGGTCAGATTCTGTTTGGGAAGATTTGAGAAAAACACAAGCTATGTATACTTTAGTACAAAAGAAACTGGCTAAAGAATATCTTGATGTTACAGATATAAAATATCTTCCTGAAATTGATAGCGGAGATTGCACTGAAATTGTAGATTATATTTCTGACGGAACTGATATGATTAGAGATAATCAATGGCTTAAAGTTTTTGATAATAGTAACAGACGAAGAAAAAATTATAAAGAAACTTTTGGTGTGGATAGTTAATATGTTTGTCTCTGGATAGTCTGTATTTCCAACTCAATATTTCCAATCTGTTTAAACCCCCATTAAGCAATTTGTCTTTTTTTAGCCTTCAACGAATCTTTATTTTTCCCTTATTTTATAAGGCTTTAAAACAATTCTAAAAATACTCATAGCCTTATATATATTATTATTATATTTATATTATAGGTTGTGAGTATTTTTGTAATGTTATTTTTTCCTTGTAAAATAAGACTTTAGAGCAATTTCGTTGAAGCCCTTTTTTTGACATTTTGCTGCTTGACTTCTTTTTTAATTGAAAAGTATTGTTTTTCATCTTGCTCCGCTTGCGTGATTATTGATAATGAAAAAATGTGTCTTTCGCTGCGCTACAGCCCCATTTGTTTCCTTATCAAAATCCCGTCTGCGCTCGCTCTCTTTATCCTCCCTTCCTGTTGTGTCTGATTCTTCTTCTAAAAAATATGCTTCGCACTCGTTTACTCCCGTTTTGCGCAAGCGCAAAATTGGTCGTAAACTTCGCTCTTACGAGTATTTTTTAGTTATGCTGCGCTCCACAGGAGCTTGCATATTTCTTTATAAAAGAGGAAAATTATAGAGATTTTTATATTTCTCTTGACATTCTTTGACCCTTGTGGTATTATTATCGTAGGAAATGGAATGGGACTTCAAGCAAGCTTGAAGAATAGTGAACTTAGAGTTTTAGGAGCGAAGCGACGCTAAACTCTGTAGTTCACTCCATTTTCGGTACTTTTGTATTTGTAAAAGAGGTCTTAAAAGAGGTTTAATATATGGGTAGTATTAGAGATAGATTAAATTCTATTGCTAAAAATGAAAGATTGTTTTCTTTAAATGAGCTATATGACAATCAGGATATGCCTTGGAATGAATATTTTACTGAGCTTGTTAAGAAAGTTCAAGTTATGTCAGATGAGGAGTTTGCTTTGTATGTCGAACAGGGTGATGTTGACGCTGCTGAACTACTACTAAAAGATATGGATAGCTTTCGTAAAATTAGGGATGGTATCATTTCTGACTATATTAGGTTAAGTAAAAGTAGGGTGGAGGATATTTGAGATGTATGAAACTGATTTTACTAAAGGTGTTTATAGGTTAGAGGATTTTTGTAATGCTTTGAAAGATAATAACTGTAATGCTTTGAAAGATAATAACTGTATTGTCGAGCGAAATGTATTTAATGATTGGCAAGCTCTTGTAGGTAGCACAAAGTATGATAGTATTAGATTTGTTATTACTGCTGTGCATGACGAAATGAAATTCGGTTTTTGGATTGCTTGTAAGCATGATTTGATTATTTTAGATTATGCTAAACAACAATGGTTGGATTTCTTTTGTCTTAGTAAAGAAACAGAAAATGTTTGGGAGAGGTTGCTTTTTTGTAGTGCTGTGAAGCCTGTGGAGAAAGATTATTGGAATAAAATTAAGTCTGCCAATGTCAATTTGAAGCAGAGTTTTAAAATGGATGAAGTTCTTGAGCTTATCAAAAAGAATTTAAAGAGCCTAAATAAATCAGAAGATTCTCTTGATATGATGCAGGATATTCTCGATTTGCAAAGTATGAAAATGCTTATGAAAAATAATGAGCATATCTATTTCGCGGGTAATCGTTGGTGTATTGAGGTTGAATCTTTTGGTGAAGTTAATAAATGGACTTTACCTAAGTGGATTGGAGATTTGTTGAATGATGAAGCGTAAGTTTAGTATGGATGAAGTTATCAATTTAACGGAAAATTGTTATTCAGTTGCTCTGCCAACTGGCTTCGAGCACAGCTCGAAGATTATGTTACTGCTGATGATGTTGCTGACTTGTGTGATTTGAGAGAAATTGGCTTTGAAAATGTCAGGTGGGTTGGTGGCTGCTGGATTGCAGAAAAAAATGACAATAATGTTAATGGAGATAAGCATGGTGGCATGATGGTCTGCTTGAGTGAAAGAATTAAGAGAATGCTTAATGATTTTTGTGAGAGAGAAAATAGGGATGAAAATGTCAGGACTAAAAATAAGGTTGAAATTTTAATGTATGACCTGCATGATAGCCTTGACAAGTGGAATGGGAATAATATGCGAAATGTAAACAGAATTATTCTTGTTCTTGAAGATTTGGTGACTATTTTTAAGATGATTAGAGATAAGCAATACGGATTGAAGAGGGAAAGATAATATGGTAACTTTATCTTTTAAGGAATTACTGTCTTTTTGTCTTAATAATGACGAAGTAGATGCTAAAGATTATACCCTGTTGTGTGAAGCTCAAAAAGAATTGGGAGTGGATGAAGTATATTGTGATTGGAATTTCATTTGGGGTAGAAAGAAAGATAAGCACGAGAGATGGGAAATTTTAGTTAAATTGAATAGTGGATTGACTGTTGAGGGGTGTAGGGAGATTTTGAGTTGGTGGAAGAAGAAAATGGAAGATAATTATAAAAGGGGCAAAATGAATGACTGAATTAGAAAAGAAAGATTGGATTGCAGATTTAATGTATGAATTGGTACAAGATTTAAATAGATGGGATAAGGAAGAAATAGTTACAGTTTGTAAGAAAATTATTACAGTTTGTAACCTTTAGGGGTAAAATTGTTACAATTTGTAACCCTTTTATGGAAATCTCAGTCTGCTGGAAACACTCGTCTCCCGATATATCGGTTGCCGATATAGTCTAATCTGGTTCCTTTTAGGGGAGGAAGAGAGTGCAACACCAAGTATCTTGTTAAAAAAATTTTTTCTCACAAGTTTCTTGTAAACCCTCAAAATCCTTTAAATTTCCATAAAACCCCATAAAAATTTCTAAAACTCTCTTGACAAAAGCACTTCTATACATTATAATATGTATATCCTAAATGATATGAACATTATGTTTTATGGAGGTGTTTCACACAATGCCAGTAAATCCGATTCGTATATCTTCACACGCAAAGCTTCGTTTTTCATCTCGTTTATCAATAACGCACAAGTCAGAGTTTTTAACTTTAACAAAGGCAGCACGTTCAAAGGGACTACCTATCCACGCATTAAATATTTCGAATTACAATGGGTGTTACAAGGACAAGTTTAATCTAACTTATCCAGAGTTTTTAGCTCTTAAGAACAGGGTATATTTTAAATCAAATGCGACAAAGGCATATTATTATAAAGGACACATTTTCGTTTTTGAGGGAAAGAGCTCAAAGACCTTAACAACAGTATATCCAATCAATGTGAATGGATATGAAGGTAAGGAACAGCCTAAATTTTAAACTGTGAAAACTATGGAGATTATGGAGGGATAAATAAAAATGTTTATGGACATTGACCGTTATCAGATAACCATGGATGGCGAAATGTTATTTAATGGGGAATTTTATAAGAATCTCTTTATTAACATTTACAATCATACTGGAAGAGGAGCGGAAAAATTTGTCGAAACAAGGCGATATTATGTTCCCAAGAATCAATGGTTAATGTTTTTGCATTTTCTGGAAGAATGCCCTCAGAAAATTGCTGTAGATAGCGTAGAGAGTTTATTAAAGTTACCTGATGGGACAAGGATTAAAAGGTTTGAGGTCAAAGGCGTTCCGTATTAATTAAGCTCAAATTATTTTTTATTTTATTTAAAGGAGTATAAGAAAAAGCTAAATGCCGAACATATATAAGCAGAGGAACAAGCTAAATCAGCTTGCATTGAAGAAGCAGAAGGAGTTCCCAGAGACAGTAGAGTGCATTAAGCCATTGTATTCTCCAAAGAATCCAGAATATATTTCACTTAATGTAGGAGAGAAAGTAAATCTAAAGCGTTTTCCATCGGCTTCAAGTAAGGATACATTGTACACTTTTGGCTTTGTATCAAATGCTGAACATGATAATGTAGATTTATTTTTCTTAACAGAAGATGAAGTTCGAGAATATTTTGATGTAAGTGAAATTGAAAAGCGAGGACTACAGATTTCAGATGCTCCAACGGAAACAGGTTTTGGAATGGCATTGTCACAGCTAAAGCAAAGTTAATGTTGAATATCATTAAAAAGATATTGACAAAAGCGAAATAATATGATACAATAGGCTCATGCTGAAAGGTATGAGCTTATTTGTATTGTGGCGTAGAAAAACAAAAATATTTTTCAGATTTTTAAAAATAGCACTTGACAAAAGAGAAATAGTATGATATAATGCCTATAGTGGGAGTAGAATAACTTCTGCTATGGGCTTAAGGTGTTTAAGGAAAAATTTTAAGAAATTTTCCTTTTTGGATTTGAATAAAAACAAGGATAAAAATAGCTCAAGGGGAAAATTAAAAATCCTTAAAATGAAAATAAAACCCTTATAAAATAAGGCTTTAGAGGACTCTTCTCTTAAAAGAAGATTATATATATTCCTTAAAAATAAATTGTATCAAATTTAATGAGTTAGGAATAAAAATCAAAATTAAACTGCGCAATCGTTTCTGCTTGCGGCGGTGCAAAATAACAAAAGTTATATAAGGAGGTTAAGAATGAATAGAGAATTTAAGACCAAAGAATTAAAATATGTGGATTTTCATGTTCATAAAAAGGAGAATGAATTACCTCCTGTGTTAGTAGCAGATAGTATTTGTGGTTCTGGTAAGACTCAGGCTGCAATTGAATATATAAATACTGCTCCTGTTCACACTCGTTTCTTGTATGTTACTCCATATATAACAGAAATTGAAAGAATTATCACTTCCTGTCCTAATGTAGATTTTCATACGCCTGATGTAAAAAACGAAAAAGGTTCTAAAATGACAGGATTTCAGTATTTATTTGACAAGGGAGAAAATATTGTTTGCACTCATAAGCTGTTTTCAATGTTTACTCCTAACAATTTTAAAATTGCAGAAGCCTATCATTACACCTTGATTATGGATGAAGTCGCAGATGTAGTGCAAAAGTATTCTGTTAACTCTGCTACTCTTTGGACTTTATTTAATCCTGAATTAAATTATGTTCATGTAGATGAAAGCACAAATCAAATCATTTTAAATAAAGAAACCGATTTCTTTGAAAAAGGGTATTCAAACGCTGAACTATTAGAAACTTGGGGAGAACAGGGGCTTGAACTAATAGAAAAAATAAAGAATGGTTGTATATATTTATATGGGTCAAAGTATGAGAATATATTGCAATCATATAAAAATGGATGTAAGCCAGAAGAATTTTCAGCTAATATTATTATGTGGGCTTTCCCTGTTGAAATTTTCAAATCTTTTGAAAAAGTGTTTATTCTCACTTATATGTTTAGTGGGCAATATCAGGCGAATTATTATAAATATTTTGATATTCCCTATAAATATTTGCACACTGAACCTGTGGGATTAAGAGACGAAAATACAAATGTGCCACGTTATCAATATAAAGACCAAGTTTATTCTAAACCACAAGAACCTGAATATGCTAAATATAAAGACCTAATTGAAATTGTTGAGGGCAAGATAAATTTAATTGGTGCAACTACTAAAAACGCCAAAGGTGGAGAAAAGAATACTGCCCTATGTAAAAATTGGTATATTGATACTCAGAAAAGTTCAAATAATGACGCTGAAACTTTAAAGAAAAATACTTTTAATTTTTTCAATAATATATGTAAAGTATATTCATCTAAAGATATTATTTGGACAACATTTTTAGAATATAAAAACAAAATAAAGAAAGCGCCATTCTCAAAAGAATCTTGTTTTGTTTCGTGCAATGCAAGAGCTACCAATGAATATCAAGATAGGCATTGTTGCGCATACTTAATTAATGTATATATGGACC
>ENA-OOMW01000004-OOMW01000004.1-viral-metagenome-genome-assembly--contig:-NODE-4-length-37570-cov-17.069172_pt1 | contig 37570 bp, 50 predicted proteins | sample MGYA00245306_ERZ501074 | MGnify/ENA primary metagenome ERZ501074 (study PRJEB25959, sample SAMN05341353) | viral metagenome | host: human-associated | place: USA: California | collected 2014-04-26 | study... | reverse complement strand
AAAAAAAATTAAAGATGGCTATGAAAGCTATTGATATTTTTGAAGAAAAGATGCAAGAATCTTTGAAAGAAAATGATAGAAAGGAGGAATGATTTTTTCGAATGGACGAAAAGAAAAAAAGGGGTCGCCCCAAGAAAAAAGAGCCAGAAGTTAGTTCTGTTGAAAATGAGCAATCTAAAACTATAAATATGTCTTCTGAACAAGTTAGAGAAGAAAAAATTACTTTATCTCAAGTTCAGGAAAGATGGCAAAGAGTTTTTAGTGCCTACGCTAATTCTGATTTTAAGACGATTGCTGCAAATTGGAATGGCGCTTGGAGCCAACTCAATAATCCATTTTTGCAAAATGCGAGGATTAAGCAAATCAATTCTCCTGCTAAGAAATTAGACCAAGAAGCTGTTCAAGATGCTTTATCTAATCCTGAAAATAGTGAAAAGCCACTTATGCAACTTAGTATGTGGCTCTATTATACAAATTATGTATACAACCTATTAATTAAATTGAACCGTGATACAGCAAAGTATAATTGGTATTATCTCCCTTAGTATGTTAAAGAAGCTGATTTAAAGAAAGATGATTTTAAAAAAGAAGCTGAAATGGTTGATAAGGCTATTAAGTCTTTTGAGCCTAATTTAACATGGAAAACTGTTACCACTCAAGTAAGTCTTGAGGGTAAAAGTAGCTATCTTACAAGATTGAGCTATGACAAAGATTCTGTTGATTTTTGGAGTTTGCAGAAATTAAATACAGACATGATTAAAATGACTGGATTTGGTAGTAGATAGAGGTTTATTGCAAGCTTTAATATGATGATTTTCTTACAACCTGCGTATAGTGTTGACCAATATCCTTAGTTTATTAGAGATACTTGGGCAGAAATGCTTGAAGGTGGAATTATCATTGAGGATAAAAAAGGTAACAAGAAAGTAAATCCAAGAGCTAAATTGCCTCGTGGCGGTATTCTTGAGAGTAAGGGAGATGCTTATTTTTATTGGGTGCAACTTCCTCAAGATTTGTGTTACACTTTCTACAGCGATGGTGCTCATCCTAATATGTTACCTGATGCTATCGGTTTGTTTAATGACTTAAATGAACTCGATGATTATCGTTGGTTACAGGCGAACTTGTTAAGTAAGGGTGTTACAAGCGTACTTACAGCGTCTGTGCCGCTCGTAAAAGACCCTTCGGCTGGCAAGGATTCTACGGCAATTAGCGCGGAAACTGTTTTGGGATTTAGTGATTTGTTTACAAATACTGTTTCCAGTAATATTATGCCGTTTTTTGCACCATTTACTAACTACGAGTTACATAGTTTAGACAATCAGCCTGAGAATATGGACATTATTTATGACCGCACTCGTGATTTGATTGCTACGTCTGGCAATTCTGCTCTTATGAGTATTACTGATAAGCCCAGCATTGCATCTGTTAAGGCTGCTCAATATATTCAGGAGTCTCGTATTGATTATATGGTTCGTCAATATGAAAGCTATATGAATTATGTAATTAATAATACTCTTGGGTTAAAATATAAATGGAGAATCTATCTTTGGGGTGGTATTTTCACTCATAATGAGGAAACTAAACAACTTAAAGAATTGGTATTCTCTGGTGTTGAAGGGATGTTTCCGAAACTGCTTTCTGCTATGGGAATGAGTGTCCTTGATTATTCTACTTCAACTTCTTGGATGAAAGAGCTTAACATTAAAGTTGAAAAAGTTCTTGCTCAGGAAAATGTTGAAGAGGCAAATAAACTTGCTTCAAAAACAGCTTCTTTGAACAAAACAACTACCACAACTAAAAACACAACTTCTGAGGAAAAAGTAACTTCTAAAGATAATGTTGGCAGACCTAAACTTGATGAAGATGAAATCACAAACGATTCTACTGCTACTTCTGCGGACAATGGGACTAATGTTTCTGACATCAAGGAATTTAGCGTGGCTAAATGTGCTATTTGTGGCAAAGAGCTGGATTATGGTGAAGAAGGTATTTGTGATGAATGTTTGGAAGAAAAATATGATGAGCGTATTCGTGAAATAATGGGTATAACGGGTGAACAAGATAAAGAGGATGAATAAAAATGAAACAGATTAAAAAAATGGTGGTAGAAAATAAGGACGTATGTGTTCATGACTTAAATTGTGAAAATAATACTCTTAGAATTCTACCTAAAAGGGTTATGACTGTTCCTCCGACATTAATTTGCGTATGTAAACTTTGCAATCAAGGTTTTAAGTTTGTGCAAAATAGTGACGGTTCATATAGTGAAGAGTAAGTAAAAATGTAGGAAAGGAGTTAAGTATGGTTAAAAATAATTTTACCCCAGAAGTAAAAAAACTGTGCAATGACTTATTAACCGCATTTTTTCAGATGAATCAAGACTGCGACAATATTGCGTATGCTTTGGATAGCTATCTCGAATGCCCTAAAGCTTCGAGTGCTTATCATCTAAAGTTTGCTCATATTTGGCCTTCAGATACTTTCGCTGACCATTGGAGCGAAATTCTTGTAAATGAAGGCATCGTTCCTCACAGGGGTTCTCAAGCTGGAAACGATGAGGAATATACAAATATAGTAGATGCTTTTGAGGATAATTATCGCAATGTTACAACCCTAAAAGATTCTGTTCTTAATGCTATTGAGATTTTAGATTATGAAAAAGGTTGTAAGGTTTTGGTGCTGGAACTTGAAGAGTTTGCTCGTATTATGAGCGGACTTGTTCATCAAAGTGATATTTGGCGCGGAAAAGCAAAAAATTATCTAAATGATGGCAAGGTCTATAAATTCGACATTGATTTTGAAGATTTCACTGTGATTTAATAGTTGGGACGATTATTAAGGGAAGGAGGAGATTAGCTTGGATTTACTTCAGATGAAGGATTTACTTTCCAACTCTGGTTGGGGTTTAATCATACTTCTCACTTTAATTCAAATCGCTCCCATTAAAATCAATCCTTGGAATTCTGTGCTTAAGTTTTTAGGCAGATTGATGAATGCTGAATTAAATGAGAAAATGGATGGTTTTAAAAGGGACTTAAGTAGCGTAAAGGAAGACATTGGAGGCATGAAAAGAGATGTCGCCACGTTGCATAGCGACGTTGCTTTGGTTAAAACAGACGTTAATACTATGAAAAATGATATAAACGGTATAGGTGGAAAAGTAGACAAATTAAGAAATATTGTTGATGAAAATGAAGCCAAACAAGCCAGAGTCAGAATTTTGCGCTTTAGTGATGAACTTTTAAATAATATTCCTCATGGCGAAGAACATTATGTTGAAATTTTAAGATGTTGTGATAACTATGAAGAATATTGTTCCGCTCATCCAAATTTTAAAAATAGTGTGGCAGTAAATAGTATTAACGAAATAAAAAAGTCTTATGAAGAACATAGACAAAAGCAATTAAACAAACTAAAAGAAAATTAAATATGTTTTATATAAATATAAGCAAACCTTACTCCAAAATTATTCCTGAGATGGATGTTTATTACGGAAGGCAAATGAACGTAATGAAATGTGAGTTTTATTTTTGAGGAAAGGAGGGAAAAGTTATTGAACGAAAGTAAAAAGAAATTAACTTTTGAACTTTCTCCTGAACAACTCCGCATTAAAACGCTTTTAAATAAGGAGTTTTTAGCAGTTGATATAATGGCTATTTCAAATGTTTATCCAAATCGCAATAAGAGTTATTTTACAGAAGACTCTATGAGGAATGCTATTCCCACGTTCTATGAGAAGCCTATTCTTGGTGCTTTTGATACGTTAAAAGAAGATTATTTAGGACATAACACTTCTTTAGTTCATGACGAATATGGAGTACATGAAGATACAACTGGCGGTCGTAATGAAGTTCCGCTTGGTCTCGTGCGCTCTAAAGACCGCGTTGAATTGATTGAAAAAGATGGACTTAAATGGATTTCTCTTTCTGCTGCGCTTTGGGTTAATTATTCTTATCGTCAGGTTAAAAAGCTTCTGAAATCAAAAGGTAAAAAAGTATCTGTTGAGGTAGAAGTTACTAAGTCTCATATTGATAATGATGGTATTGAAGTTATTGATGAATTTAGCCTAATGGGTATTACCATTCTTGGCTCTGATTATACGGAGGCTATTCCTAATGCAAATATTTCGATTCCTGAACTTGAGGGAACTGAATCTTATCAGATGCACAAGAAGAGCTTAACTTTTGCTTATCAAGAACTCGATAAGTCTCTTGGTATTACTCCTGAATCAAATGATAATTCAAATATAAATAAATCAAATTTCTCCGATTCTCCTATTAATAACGAAGATACGGAAGAAATTAAAATGGATAATGACGAGAGAGGAGAAACAGTTCCAATGTATACGCTTGAAGAAAAAAGACAGATGCTACAGGCTGCTTTAGCTAACGAAGACCAGTGTGCTTGGGTTGTAGATGTAAGTGATACTGATGTTTACTATATGGTTGGCGGTGAAGCCACTTTCTCCGCACCTTATTCTATTGAGGTTGGCGAAGACGGCAACGCTGTTGTTTCTGTCGATGAAAGCGCAAAACAGCCTGTTATTCGTTCTTGGAGAAAGTATGATGAGAACGAAGCCGAGGCAGAAAAAGAAAACTTTGAGGAAAAGACTGACGAGCCTGAAAAGGAAGAAGAGTCTTGTGAAAATAAAGAAGTTGAAGCCGAAGATAAGAAGGAAGAAGAGTCTACCGACGAAAAGAAAGAAGACGAATCTGCTGAGGAAAAGAAGTGCGAATCTTGCGAGCCTGAAGAGGAATGTAAAATGTCTGAGGATGAGTGCAAGATGAGTGAAGATGGCTGTGAGTGCGAATCTAAGGAAGAGTGTGCTGAAAATTCCGATGAGGAAAATAAAGAATGCGAATCTGCTTCTGAGGACGAATGCAAGATGTCTGAAAATGATGAGTGCAAGATGTCTGAGGATGAATGTAAGATGAGCGAAGACGATAAAGATGATAAGGATGATGATAAGGGCGATGATTCCGATGAAGATAAGAAAGAGGAAGAGTCTGCCGAGTCTGCTGGCGCTATTGAAAAGTGCTCCGAGGAAATTTCTAATGAGCCCGAAAAAGAGCAAGCTGTCTTTACCGTTGGGGATAAAACTTATACTGAGGACGAATTCAAAGCTGAGTTCGTTAAGATGAGTGAGATTATTGCTGATTATGAGGCAAAATTTGCCGCTACTAAGAATGCAGAAATCTACTCTTTTGTTTGTTCTGTTATCGACAGTGAGGAAGACCTTACTGCTGAAAATAAAGATATTATTAAAAATGCTATGAAAGAGAATTGCGATAAGAGCTCCTATAGTGCAAATGAGACTGCTCAGGAAGCCGCTGAACATCTTATTGCTGATGCTCTTTATCAGCAAAAAAAGATGGCTAAAAGCTCTAAAGTTGAAAAAGACTTTAGCGTAAGCATAATCAAAGAGACTTCTACTGTTGTGGCTAATACTGCTAAGAATAGTATGGAGGATTTGAAGAATGCTATTGCAAATCTCAATAAAATTTAACTATAATAGGAGGAAATAATATTATGAAATTCATCGAGAAAATCCTGATGGCTTCCGAAGATGTTCAGAGCTATCTCGTGACTGGTCGTTGCGAAAACGAGCTTGCCGATGGTTCTATTGTTACTATTGGCGACCTCTGCGACCATGCTGTTTATAAGAATGTTAAGGATATGAATGCCCGTAAGCTTACCGCTGGTTATACCAAGGGCAAGCGTTATGGTATCGTTGACTATGTTGGTGTTTCTCAGGGTACCATTCAACAGGTAGTTTACAGGGTCGGTTCAAAAATTTTGGGTCTCCCCGTTCCTGCTAATGAGAATACCCGTGTTCGTATTCCTCAAGTTGGCGATGAGCTCTATCTCGCAGATGGTAATTTTGAGACTGCTCCCGTTGCTGGCACTGTCTACACTGGTTCTGCTGACGGTTCTTATGTCGCTGGTACTGAGGGCGATGGCTTTACCTTTAAGGTTGAGTATGTGACCGATAAGATTATGGGTCAGGTCAACGCTGGTAAGAAAGCTTACTGCACCGTTCTGTCCGTCTAATCCTCGCGGATAGATGAGATGGTTTTGAATATATACTTAAAAAGATTAGATTAAGGAGGATTATGTTGTTATGAAACACATTTTTAGCTACAATAAGTTCAACGATGAAGCTCTTGACGGCATTGTTGAATCTGGTTATGCTCTGACTCAGGCTTTCCTTGAGGGTAAGGGCAATACTCATGAGTATTCCGAAGCTAACAAGCAGTTCAATGAATCTCTCATGAAGTTCTGTGCCGAGGGCAATGTTATGAATTACAATGGTCTTGAGGATATTAAGAATCCTATGGTTCACAAGAATAGCTCTTTCCTTGAGAAGTTCGATGTCGTTCTTGCTCAGATTCTTACTCCCGTTATTCCTACTGTTGTTTCTTCTGGTTATGACCAGCTCTATGATGTAACTCAGGTTGGTTTCGGTGACTCCGCAGCTTTCCAAGTTGAGAGCAATGAGCTCTTTATCGTTAACGACCTTGCTGAAGGCATCCGCAATGGTGCGCAGCAGACTGCAAGCAACACTGAATACACCATTCAGGCTCAACGTCAGACCATTAGTCTCTATTGTGACTGGTATCATGTTGCTGCTGGTAAGCAGAATTGGGGCTCTCTTCTTGCCAAGGTTGGCGCTTCCTTTGCCGCTTATGTCATGGGTCGTGTCGCTAAGGTTATGTCCGATGTTATCACCACTGCTGGTGAGCACGGCATTGCTGGTTATATCGCTAATGGTATGACCGATGCTAACTGGCTTACTACGGCGCGTAACGTCTCTCTTGCAAATGGCGGTGCTCAGGTTTATGCTCTTGGTACTAACATTGCTCTTGCTGACGTTCTTCCTGCTGATGCTCAGTCCTTCCGTTATGGTGAGGCTGGTTCTATCGTTCGTGATGGTTATCTTCCTGAGTACAAGAAGATTCCTCTAATCGAGCTTGGCAATTGCCTCGTTCCTAACACCATCAATGGCACTCCTGAAGTTGTTCTTGATGATGATATTATTTACCTTCTCCCTATGGGGTTCCACAAGCCTGTTCACGTTGTCATGGAAGGCAATAGTGTTAGCGTTCAGCGTGACCCAATGTATGCCGCTGACCACACTTATGGCTTTACCGTTGATATGCGTCTTGGCGTTGGAATTGTAATTCGGAGCAAAATCGGTTGCATCCAGCTTCAGTAATTTTAAGTTAATAGCTTAAAGTAAAAAAGAAACTCCGAAAGGAGAAATAAAAGATGATTTTTATTCATTAAGATAAAATCATAAATCTATAAAGATTTAAAAGGTTTAAAAGGAGGATACTTGAAAATGGCAGTATCTAAGAAAAACAGTACAACTACTAAAACTGAAAAGGTTGAAGTTCAAATTAATGAGCCCGCTGTTGCGGAGGTTTCGGCTTCCGCAACAGCAGAGGTAGAAAAAACCTCCGCAAAGCAGGAACAGCCTTCTATGGCTGACCTTATGGCAATGTTTACATCTATGAAAGAATCTATTGATTCTCTTAAGACAGATTTGACAAATGCTAAAAAGGAAAATGAGGAGCTTAAGACTCAGATTGAAGAAGCAAATATAAAGGTTGAGGAGGCTGAAAAGAAAGCCAGTATGATTCCTGAGCCAAAAGATTCCACTGCTGAAAGCACTACTAATCGTCTTCTTGACATTATTGCAAATCGTAAATCTGAGAAAGAAGTTGTTCTAATCCATAATCGTGAGATTATTGGTGGTGGTTCAACTGCTCTGCGTTTGACTGGTCTTTCAATTGATTTCCATACTTTTGGAGAGCAACGTCTTCTTAGTTGGCAACAGTTTGAAGAGTGTGTTTCTAAGTATCGTCGTTGGTTTGACAAAGAAATCATTGTTCTTGGGCCTGAATCTGCGGATATTGCGGAGCGTTATAATGTGCCTTGCTTGAATCGTGAAGGTAAGCGTATTATTACCAAGGAAGACCTTCGTACACTTTATCGGAAGCCCGAACGTGAGCTTGAAGACTTTTATCAAGACCTCACTGATGAAGATAAGGACTTTATTTGTTCTTATTGGCTTGGTAAATGTTATAGTGGAGACCAGAATTATATTAATCGTGGAAAGATTGAGATTCTAAATCGTCTCAATCCTAAGCACCCCTTTACAAATTACATTGTAGAGATGAACTTTAAATCTATTCAGTAAAATTAAAAGGAAGGAGGATTAAAATATCTGTGGGTATTTTATTTAGCGATATTTATAAAAAGGCAATCGCCCTCTTTGATGACCCGAAGATAACTCGTGCTTACGAGACGAATCAACTTCAATTTTATAAATTGATGTATACTTACTTGCAGAATGCGATTGCTATGTTTGACAATCCTCTTTCAGTATCGTTGCGTTTATCTAATTATAAAGAACCAAATGGCACGATGGAAGTTTTTGATGGGGATGGTGTAAATAAAGTATTTACACTTGACCCTGATTTTGAGATACTTAATAATAGTGTTTACTATTATATTGAAGGAGAAGCTGTTGTCCAAGCTAAATTAGATAAGGAAAATCGCACTGTTGAATTTCCTGATATTATTCCAGAAGGGCAACAATATTCCATTGAACAGTATTATATTGGTGAATTTACAGATGAATTTAAAGACTTTAATAATAATGCACAAGGCAGTAATGCAGTTGTGATAGGATATATTAAAGACATCCTTGCTCGTTTGCTTGTAAAAGCGTGGGCTGAGGAAGAAAGAAATATGCTGTTAGATATACGCAATATTATGCAAGATAGCGACTTCAAAATTATGTCGAATGACCGTATTTTAAAAGCTAAAAATGAATGGGTAGCTCAAATGAATGAAGAAATTGCAACATATCAAGGAAGGTTGTCTTGGATGATTCGCTTTATGCGGAGTGCAAGTTATTTGGGAAGGGGATAAAGCGAATGGAAGAAATGGAAAAGATAGAAAATAATTTTAAAATTGTTTTGTCCATAGATGAAAAGATTAAATGTTTAGAAGAACTTGTAGTTCGTTTAAAGAAGATTCTTTATGTCTATGACCGTTCTTTAGAACCCGACTCAAAATATAATTATCGCATTTATTGCGGTGGTGTTGCTATGTATATTTCTTCAAGCAATTATTTATTCAATGGCGAATTAGTTAGTGTTGTTGTTAATATGACTTCAATTTTAAATAATAAATTGGAGAAAACGCAAATTAAAAAGCTTGTTTTTGACTCTGTAAATTATGTTGAGTTCTTACTTTCTTCTTACAAGGATAAAAAAGAGTCTGATAAGGAGTGAGCTATGGCTGTAATTAATACAACGAATGTAATAGATAGCTCCATGTATTTGAAATCAAAACTTCCAAAAAACATGGTTGGAGAAAACTATTATATTGAAAATTTACAGGATAAGAGAAACAAAGATTGGGCATATAGATATAATGTGGTTGGGATTGAAGAAGAAATAGCTAAACCCTTGAAGTATACTTGCGAACTTCCCGCTTATACACCTGTGGATGCAGTAATACGTTCTGTAAAAGGTGAAAGAGGAGAAGACCTTGGTACAGATTGGGAGGAGCTTAGTTTCCGAGATTTAAAATATCCCATTGGCGTAGGCAGAAGGTATAGATTTTCTCTTGATTTTCCAGATATGACAAAAATGACAGAAGATGAAAAGCATTATGATACAAGTGTTTGGCTTGCGATTAATGAAAATCCTGTTGCTCCACGGAGGAGCTGCGTAGTTCGTAGGTGTAATGGAAATATTGCATTGGTAGGTTCTCCTGACAGGTCTTATCAAAATATCACTGAAGCAAGATACGAACCATGCATTCAAGTAACTGAACTTAGATATATGAACAAATATTACAATCAGACGCTTGTAATTCCACAGGCAGAATGGTATGTATATTTACAGTTGAATTATTTTACTAACTTTATTAAAATCAATGACAGACTAATTCTGGGCTTAAGTGATGTAGAAGACAGAGAAAATAATTCTGTATATCAAGTGAAGGCAGTGGTGAAAGCTAATTCTCAAAAAACTTTTGCCCGAAATAATCAGACAAGTATAGAAGACATACCGCTGATTATTTTAGCACTTGATAAAGATGTGGCAGCAGATGGAGACGATTTAATAAATCGTATTCCCAATCAAGCTCCTCTTTATAAAGTTGAGCAAGAGAATCCTGTCTATGAATATTATATCGAAATGGAAAACGCTGAAACCGAAGAAACAGTATAGCCCGATGTAACAACTGACCTCATGTTAGGAGAAATGGCGGAGTTTAGAGTTTATCTTGCTTTTAACGGCGAAAAAGTTGATGGCAAACATAAGTTTGTTTTTGAGGCTAAATTGGGAGGAATTAAGCAAGAAAATTGGAATAAATATTTCAAATGTAACTTCGATGAAGAAACTTGCGTATTTACAATTAAGAATCTCAAACAATGCAATAGAGGGGTTGTTAATGTGGAGTTAAGATGCGTCGATGAAGATTTGACTGCTCAAGCATAGTCCGTTATTCAAAATTATACTTTTAAATTGGGAGGATTTTATTAATTATGTTAGATAATACTTTTGCTCCTAATGCTCGAAACCGTTTTGTTACGCTTGATGGAATTGAGGATAGGATTATTTATTATTTACTGTCTCCCAATAATAAAACGGAAGAAGAGTTAAAAGCTACTCATACGATATGGAAACTTTTAATTTATAATACGGGGGATGCTTTAAACAAGAAATTGCCCTCTTATAAAAAAGTTGTGGGCTTGATTGCGAACGATGACATAACACAAACGGATAAGAGGATTTTTAGAAGTCCTCATTTTGAAGACGCTTTTTTGACAGAGGCAACTTTGCTTAAGGTCTATATAGATGGTATTATTCCTAAAGACCCATATAAAGCAGTTGTTAATGTCGGTATAGATATTATCACTCATAACAAGTGTATTAATATAGCTGCTAATGAAGAAGACAAAGGTTTGCCCATTGATATTGTCGATGGTGTTGAATACTATGTCGAGACTAAAAGTAGAATATCTGTTTTAACACAAGCTATAATTTCTTTGCTTAATGGTGCTAATGTTCAAGGTGTTGGATTGATGGAATTTTCTGGAACGATGAGTCGTTTTCAGCAAGCTCAATATGGCATTTGGAATAATAGAAACTTTGAGGGAATTAAAGTTGTAATGGGTTGTTGGATGAGTGGGGTGTCTTAATAAGACATGATAATCTCAAAAGAACTCGAACAAAAGATAACTGTTTACGAGCAAGCCTACTTTTAGACAGACGACCCAGTACCTTTTAAGGGAGGGTTAAAAGTTTATCCTGTTATGGCACGAGATTATTATAAATTTTATAGCACTCTTGGTTGTTTAACATAGGATAAAACTGTTAAAAAAGTTAAATATGTTGACGAAAATGGAATTGAAAAGAAAAAAGAAGTTGCGAATCCAGAAGGAATTGCAATGAGCTATATGAATTATTTAATTAAACAAATGGAAGATGAAAAGATTGGTGGGTTTGTAACCAGTCAAGTGATTCGGATATTTGAACTTTGTTTACATGAAAAGAATCGGCTATATTGTCCTAAATGTGGGAAGAAGATAGAAGACGAAGAGATTGCAAAAAAGCTAATAGAATTAGATAAAGAAATAGCTAATCTTGGAGAAGACATTTCCGATGAAGATAGATAGCTTAAAAGATTATAGATGCTACAATCGCTTAGTGTTTGCGAATGTGGGGGATAGATGCGTGAAGTTTATAGTATTAAGAACGAGAATGGGCAGAAGAATTTGATGATAAAGAATGTAGTTTTAACCAATAAGGATTTAGAAGAACTTACCGCAATTATCACACATTATAATATTTTAGGGTATGATGGAGATAAATATGTGGACCCTAACTTGAAAAAAGATTTAGAGTTAAAAAAAGAATTGGAAAACAAGAACTATACTGCTCCAAGTCTTGAAAAACAAATGACGGGAATTTGTATTAGTGCTCCATATACTTTTGATAAATTAATGAATGAAGTAACACTAAGAAAATTAGCTTTAATGTTAAAAATGATAGACTCTCAAAAGATGTATTATGCTCAAATCCAAGGTTAGATGACAGGATTAGTTGACTTTAAAGGGAAACAACCTACTCATTGGCTTTGGGGAGATGATAAGAAAGATATGTCTAAAGAGATTATGACTTTGAATGATGTTCAAAAGAAATTTGCTGCTGTAACGTAAGATAAATATAAATGGTAAAGGAGAGATTAAATTGCCAAGAAAAGGCGAATCTAAATTGAGTAATACTAATGTTATTCAAGAATATTTAGACGGGAAAACTACTTATGAGCTTGGAGAAAAATATGGAGTAAATCGCGCAACGGTTGGAATATATTTGAAGAAGCAAGGAGTAGAATTACGTTCAAGTAAGGATGATATGTATGCTGATTCATGGAAGTCTCCTTATCATTTTGATGAGCATTGGCTCGATGAATTAGACTGTGAAGAAAAATTCTATTTTTTACGGTTCTTTGCTGCGGATGGGTGCAATAGAGAAAATCGCAACAACGTAGTAATTTCTCTTAGCGATGTTGATTTGGAAATATTGGAGAAATTTAAAATTCTTTTGGGAAGTGACCGTCCTATTAGAAAAGGTAAAAATCGGATTAGTAAAACGGGAGAACAAAGATACCGCGTTATTTTTGAATTAACAAGCAAACATTTTTGTGAACGTTTAACCGAGCTTGGTTTAATGCAAGCGAAAACCTTTAAAATTCAATTTCCAGATTATGTGCCAGAGGAATTTCTAAGCGCGTATATACGAGGAGTTTTTGATGGAGATGGCTGTGTTTCGGTAAGCTATACATCCTCAAAACCAAAGGGGTGTTGTAATATTGCTGGAACAGAAATGTTTATAAAAGCATTACAAAAAAATTTAATTGAAACTCTTGGAGTACACGCTACTGTTGACAATCAGCGCGGAAATGCTTGGGCAGTCGATGTTAACAGACAAGAAGATATAAAAGTATTTTTAGACTGGATTTATGGCGATGCTAAAATCTATATGGAAAGAAAATATAAAAAATATCAAGAATTTTTGTCCGTTAGAGATTTTACAAAAGAAACTGTGCGGCAAAGAAGCAGACGCATTCAGGAGAATAAAAAAGATATAATTTAGGCTTATTTGGGAGGACAACCTATATCTCAAATAAGTGAAACTTTTAAATGTAGCAGTAATGCTATTTTTAGGTTATTAAAAAAAGAAAATATTCAACCAAATCGAGAAAATAAAAATCTTGAAATGGGAGATAAATAATAAGGAGGATATACTATGGTTTTCATTGCTGGTGTTGGCCACGCAGTCATCATGGATGGCGAGCGTCTTGTGGCTACTGCTAATACTTTGGTCGATAGTTCTATTACCATCGGCCTTACAATGGAAGATGTGAAGGGCCGGATGGGCAATAAGCTCTACGGTCGTTACGCTCACGATGCTACCTTTGGTCTTAAACTTACTGATGCTATGTTCAATCTTGAGTATCTTGCCATGAATACTGGTTCTGACATCGAGCTTGGTGGTGACGTTTTTGCCACTGGTAAGATTAAGTCTGACACTCAGAAGAAGATTGTTCTTCCTCAGACCGCAGTTCCTGTTTTCGGTGGCGAGAATGCTAAGGTTGTTGCTTATGCTTTCGAGTCTGGTACTAATGCCAATTATGTTGCTTATGAAGTTGCAAAGGCTGATAATAGCATTACTGTTGATAAGGCTTCTACTGAATATTGCCTTCGTTACATGATTCACAATGACTATGCTTCCAAGATGGTCATTAGCTCCAACTTTATTCCTAAGACTCTTAGCATTATTCTAACTGCCAACCTTTACTCAGGTGGTTCCTGTGATTTGGAGACTTCTACTCTTGCTGGTTCTATCCAGATTAAGATTTATCGTTTCATGCTTAACGGTAATCAGGACTTCTCCATGACCGCTACTGGCGTGGCTCAGACCTCTTTGGAGGGTACTGCTCTCGCGTATGGTTGCCAAGGTTGTGATGGTGATGGTGCTTATGCTGAGATTACTCAGGTTTTCACCAATGTTTCTGCTGACAGCTTCTCTGCTCTTATTGTTGAGGATGCTGAACGCACTGCTGCAAAGGGTGACAAGCTTCCTATCGCTGTTTATGCTTGTCCCGTTGATGGCGCTCCTATAAAGCTTGCTAATAGTGACATTACTGTTGCAACTGGTGAGGGTTATACTTATGCTGATGGTGTTATTACGATTAGTGATAGTGCTACTGGCGCTCTTAATATTGCTATCACTTCTGCTAAGTTCCCCGCACTCTCTGCTTCTTTTAAGGTTACGGTTGCGTAATTAAGAAGGAAAGTAAAAGAATAGGAGAATTAAACTATGCTCTGTAATTTTGCGGAGTATAACAAATTCAGACGTTTGATATGCACATTGGGGGAGAATGAAACTCCTCCAATGTGTCCATATTAGAAATATTGTCATTTATCTAATGCATGGGAAAACTCTCCTGCAATGAATAAATGCACTAAAAGGAGTAATCAATATATGGACGAAAAGAAAAATAAGAATTATTACAAAAAGCCTGAAAAGGTTGCTCTTGAGTCTAAGGCTGAGGAAGTCCTTGAAGTGAAGAATGAAGTTGATGAAGAGATTCCTGTTGCAAAGGAAGAAGTCTTCGAGGAAAAGGAAGCCATTGTTGAAAAGAAAAAGAATACCATTAAAGGTAAGGTTCGTTGTGTATTTGACAATGGTGATATTGCCGTAAATCTTGACAACGGTGAATTTGTTATGAAGTACGGTTATCCTAATGCAAAAATAGGCGATATTCTTGACTTCGAGATTTAAGAGAAGGTATTAAGTTTTACAAAGAGAGAGGATGCACATAGTAAAAACTGTTAACATTCTCTCTTTTTTAAAGTTTAATACCAATAAAAGTTTGGTTTTATTTTCCGTTTAAAATGGATATATTTTTAAGGGAAAAATTTTCTTGACAAACACAAGATATTGTGTTATAATTCAGCTAAACTCAAGAAAGAGACAATAAATCTATCGGATTGGGAAGTGTAAATTTGACTGAATGAACTATCTGGCTGGGTTTTCCAGAAAGTTGAAAAGTTGATTTGTAACTAAAAAGGTTATGGTTATTGTATTGGTCGCACGGCTCGAATTGGTAGTAATCTCTTCTTTGTGTTTGATATAATTTTATTTTATATTTTTCATTTTTTATTATTTTTTAATTCTATTTTTTAATTTTGGAGGATTTTTATTATGTATGATTTGATGAACGCTGTAAATTCCATTTTTGATGATAGTCTCTTTTTCCCTTCTATGAGAAATATTCGCTTTAATACGGATGGCGTACTTGATATGCGTCCTGCAAAGTGGTATATTTGGAAGGAAGATGAGGGAGATGAAGATTCTAAGATTCCTGTAACTAAGGGCGTATATGCTGTAGTTAAGTGTCTTGGTATTGCTGAAGAAGATGTTTCTGTTAATCTTAAGGACGATTGCGTAATTGTTCAGGGTAAGACAGAGGTTAAGGGAATTACTTATTCTCAGTATGTTGAGCTTCCTGTTTCCAAGGAAATTCTTAATAATGTTGAGAAGATTCAGTACGAAGCCAAGAATGGATTGGTGTTTGTTTATCTTAAGACTAAGATGCCTGAAAAGAAATCACAGATTCTCATTGAGAAGATGTGAGGATGATTTAAAGGAAAAAGGTAAAATTAAAATCTACAACTAAGAGTCGAAAAAAGATTTTAGTTGTATTTACTGCGATAGGGGTGGAATATCCCCTATTGCGGTCCTACCTTGACAATTTAAAAGGAGGATTTATAGTGAGTAAATCTGATAAAATTCGCGTGTCGTTTAAAGCGAGTGGAGCAGCCGAAGATGTAACAGGTTCATGCACAGTTATTACTTGGGGCAAACCTGAGCGAACTATTATAGTAGACTGTGGATTGATTCAAGGTGGGCAATCTTTGTTGAATGAATATAGAGCTAATAATGCAAGATTTCCTTTTAAAGAAAAGGCTGTTAATTATGCTTTTATCACTCATAATCACGCTGACCATCAAAGCAGATTACCATTGTTGGTAAAGCGAGGCTTTGAAGGACGCATAATTATGCCAAAAGGTAACAAAGAGCTTTTTAAAGTTATGTGCCTTGATAGCGCTAAGATTATGGAACGAGATGCGGAAGATTTAGCTCGAAAAATGAAAAAGGACGTTCCTCCTATTTATGAAGAGCATGATGTGCGTAAAGCATATGAAATGGCAGAGGAATTTCCGTTTAATGAGAAAATTAAGCTGGATGATGAGGTAAGTTTTCAATATATTCCAGCTCAACATATAATTAATTCGGCTCAGTTAATTTTATGGATTACAAATAAAAATGTAACTCGCAAAATTGCTTTTACAGGAGACCTTGGGAATTTAAATGTTCCTAATCTTTATTGTAATACTTTTGAGCCAATCCCAAATGCTAATTTATTAATTGGCGAATGTACTTATGCAAATAAAGATAAAAGTGTAAAGGCAAAAGACAGAGAAAAAGATTTGGAGAAAATTAAATCTGTTGTTTATGATACCTGTATTGATAATAATGGCAAAATTTTGTTTCCGTCTTTTTCTTTAATGCGTAGTCAAGTTATATTGACTATCTTATACGATTTATTTAAAAATGATGAAAAATTTAATGTCCCTGTAATCATAGCTTCTCCATTAACTTGTAAAATTAATAAGTTGTTTGATGAATTGTTGGATGGAGAACAACTTGCTAAATGGCAAGAGGTTTGTGCTTGGGACAAAGTGCGCTTTATAGATAACTATGATGAAGTAGAAGCTTTACTAAAACAAGATTCTCCAATGATATTTTGTTCAAGTAGCGGAATGCTTAATGCTGGTATAGCAGTGGGAATTGCAGAAAAACTTCTTCCTCATGCTAAGAATTGTGTTTGCTTCATTGGTTATTCTGTAGAGGGAACATTGTCTTGGAAAATTAAACAAAAGAAAACTAAGACTGTTAATATAAATGGCAAGCCTATTGCGAGTCGTTGCAAAGTTGTGAATTTGCATAGTTTTTCCAGTCATATTCAGAGAGATGATATTATTAAATATTATTCTGGTGGATTTGGAACGGGAACTTATGGTAAGATTTGTTTGCAACATGGGTCAATGAAAGACCGTATTGGTCTTGCCAGTGATTTGCAAGAAGCTATTGAAAAGCGCAACAGAACAGATAAAGTTGTTATTGTAAATAAGTCAACAGAGATTTTGCTGTAATAGAGTGATTAAAATTTATTCTTTGTCTACAGAACTTAAATGTCCTACGGGTTTTAGGCGTAGATAAAGATTAAATAACCTATTGACACAAGAGGTCAGGGTTGTCGATGAATCCATATATGGGGCTATCTTTCCGTGTATGGTGGAGATTTCAAGGGTTGTCAGGTTTCCACAGGATAGTAAATGAAAACTGTCCGACCAACATACTTTCATGCGTGGTTTCAAACGGAAGCGAAAGGCGTTTCAAGATGTCGGCATAAATCTTGATTATCTCATGTACCATGTGTACAAGGAGTTTCTTGAGACGTGTATTCATAATGCGTTTCATGCCAATTATTCCATCAGGCTTGAAAGAGCACACTTGATGGCTTTTTGAACAAACTTTAGATAGTGGAAGTTAGAAGAGCGAACCACCTGTGGTTGGCATTGATTTTCAAACTATCAGCGCTAATATAAAATCGAGATTTTATTTATAGAAATATAAATTTAATATATTTGTTTATAAAAGGAAAATGAGACAGGGAGTAGCTACCTTTTGTCTGATTCCTTATAAGGACAATTATCATTTTCCTTTTTATATGTTCTAATAAGGAAAGGATGTATAAAATTATGGGTATTAAATTAACAAAAGACTCTGTTTTTACGGGTGAGGAAATTTTAGCTTTAAGAGCTAATAGAAAATAGGGTTGTAAAAAAGAAGATGATATTGCTGGTGTCTATTGTATTAAAAATCTATTAAATGGTAAATGTTATATAGGGTCAGCTTGCGGAAAAACAGCGGGAATAAAGCATAGATGGGAAGGACATCTTTATAATTTAATGCATAATAAACATACCGCCTATCATTTATAGAACGCTTGGAATCTATATTCGCCAAGAGATTTTTAGTTCTTTGTTGTTGAAGAAATAGATGGAGAGTATTCTAAAGAAAAAGAAGAAAAAGTAAGAGCCAGAGAACAATATTATTTTGAAGTTTACGATGTTTTTAAACATGGATATAATTATAGCCGCACCGCTACTGGAGGTGGTGCAGTATTAAGTGAAAGTATGATAAAAGAACGGAAAAGTAAATAGGTAAATTGGGAGCAATATCAAAAATTAAAATGGCTTTTAATTGAGACTAATATAGAACTGAGTGTTATAGCAAAAGCTTTAGATTTAGGTGAGCGTTTTGTAAAAAGTGTTTATGAAAGACAGTGTTTGCAAGATGAGTTTAAAGATTGTGTTTTTCCTACTCGTACCAAAGGAAAAGATAAATTCTCAGAGGCCGAGAAAAAGCAGATAGTAAAAGAATACGAAAGATTTGTTTCTTAGGATGCTTTGGCAAAAAAGTATAAAGTTCGGGTAGGAACAATCCTTAAAATTTTATAGGAATTTAATGTTCCTATTAGAAGTAATAAAGGAGCTAAAATTTCTGTCAGCAAAGAAGATGAGTGTAAAGGTTTTGGGATAAAGGTGTTTCAATATTCTTTAGAGGGAGAATTCCTTCGAGAGTTTAATAGTTGTATAGAAGCCGCGAAATTTGTGGGTGCAAAAAGAGGCGGAAAGATAAGTAGTTGTGCAAGTGGAAAGTACACACATATGTATGGTTATAGATGGCAATATTATAAAAAAGATAAATTAGATAATTTGTCTTTACTTGAAATTTGTCTCGGTAAACCGCTGAAACCACATTCTCGTCCAATGATAGCTTACACTTTAAATTGGGAGCCGCTTGAAATATACGAAAGTTTGAGGGGTACTGCGCCTATAAGTGGGCAAAGTTATTAGACAATTTAGCGCAATATAGTTCTTAATCGAAATGATACGGAAACTTTTGGCTATAAATGGAAATATGCTGACGAAGCTTCTGATGAAGATTTGTTAAAATTAATAGAAAAGAAAAAGCAGTCTTTTATTAAGACTGATTAAATATTTTGTTTTTAAAAGGATTAAAAGATATTATGGAAAAAACTAAAAATGATGTACTGGACCTTCTTGTTCCAATGGATGAAATTGAGCCAGAGGGCAACCTTTAGCTCCCCACTCCATCTTTGCTTCAGTATTATTTAGACCGAAAAGCAAGGGCAGTGTGGATTGACAAAGATATAGACTCAGACTTGTTTAATGAGATTCGTCAAATTATTCAGTATAATCGAGAGGATGAGAAGAACAAGATTCCAGTTGAAGAAAGGGCTCCAATTCGTCTCTTTATACAGAGTTATGGGGGAACCCTTGACAGTTGTTTTTCTTTGCTTGATGTTATGAAAATTAGTACCACTCCGATTTACACTTACAATTTTGGTACAGCAATGAGTGCAGCCGCTCTTATTTATATTAATGGGCATAAACGCTTTGCTATGCCCAAGTCTACTGTGCTTTTACATAGTCGGTCTGGTGGTAGTTCAGGTGGTTATGAACAGGTTGTTGCTCAAACAGAGAATTATAAGCGTTTGATGGATATGCTGAAAGAAAATATTCTTGAGCATTCTACTATTGATAAGGCGTATTTAACAAAGCAAATGAAAAAAGAATGGTACATCTATATCGACCAGCAGACTCAGTACGGTCTTACAGATTTTGTTATTGAAAATATTTCTCAGTTGGTTGGCTAATAAAAAAGGTTTAAAAGGATAATAAAAAACAATGGCTATAAAAGACATTCAATATCCTGTAGAATATTTACAGGAGATGCTTTAGCTTCGTAAAGATATAAATGAAGGAAAGCGTTGTTGGGCTGATGCCGTAGGTATTCGTGCTAAGTACAACCTTCCTCAAGTAGCAATGAAGACCATTAAAGGTGGAGCTTTTTTGCTTGATGAATATTTAACTATGGGATGGATTAATCCACCAGTAGGAACAAAGATTCCTCAGTCTACAACTTCTCTTAATGCAGATGGTAGTAGGGGTTCTGAGAAAGTAATCGAGCTTTCAGAAGATGAACTTAATTCGAAGGAAGCTTTGCTTAAAGCTCATGGATTTAATCCTATTAATTGGGAGCTTATTTCTGCACGAAATTCTAAGTGGCAGATGGGTGATGGTAGTGGTGGTTTAAAGAATCTTTATTCTTCTAAGATTACTGTTAAGCCCACCGAAACTGGAATTGATGTAGATGAGCTTATGAAGAAGTTTGAAAAATTCAAGCCAAGTCATAAGAGAGTAGCTTTTCGTCCAGAGCCAAAGAATCCAAAATATTTGATTATTAATCTTTTTGATTTGCATATTGGTCGTGCTTCTTATGAAGCTCAGACAGGTTTGAAGTACAATCTTGAAATCGCAGAAAAAGAGATTATGCAAAATGTAGAAAAGTATATTGACCATTATACAGGAAAGTCTATTAAGAAGATTGTGTTCTGTGTAGGACAGGATTTGATGAATAGTGCTGCCAATGGATATACTTCTTCTGGTAAGCATCAGCAAGATAATTGTGCGGCATTTATGGAGATTTTTGATAAAGCAACGGAAATTATTATTGATGCTATTGATAGACTTACGGCACTTGCTCCTGTTGATGTAGTTGTTGTTCAACGGAATCATGACCGTTTTGAGACAGCATTCTTTGGTCGTTTACTTGAGGCTTACTTCAGAAATGATACTCTGGTAACAGTGGATGCTACACCGAGGTATCGTAAGTATGTAAAGCTTGGTAATACACTTGTAGGTTTCACTCATGGCTCTGATGAAAAGGAACGTCTTGGTTCTTTAATGCAGACTGAGGCTAAGATGGGTTGGGGACTTACAGAGAATCATATTTGGATTACTGGACATTTGCATCATTTGGCGGTAAAAGAAGCAAATGGAATTGAGACATGGACTATTCCATCTTTAACAGCGGCAGATGCATGGACAGCGAAAACTGGTTTTACATCAGCAAAGCGTAGAAGCTGTTCGTTTTTAATTGATGATATAGATGGCATGGAAGAAGTATTCTTTGCCAATCTTGATTAATATAAAATAAGAAAACAAAAAGAGAATTTTATTAGGTAGTTTGAAAAATGGGTAAAAAGAATAAAAACTGTAACTTTTCTTAGTTTGATGAGCCTGAAATTGGTAGAAAAAAGAAGTTTTCTAAACCCGCAAAGGAAGAAAAGTCTTTTGAAGAAGAGTTCTTTTCTGAGCAAGAGATTAAGAAAAGTAAAGCTAAGAACAAATGGGAGCAAAAGAAGGCTTTTAAGAAAAAAGACAGGTATGATGATTATTACGATGATTTTAATTAACATTTAATTGAATTGACAAGAAAGGAAGTGTAAAGTAGTAAGGTTGTCCTTACTGCTTGCGCTTCCTTTTTTTAACCTCAGTAGATTAGGGGATAATTGGGGTATAAAAGAGTATAAAAGGTTTAAAAGGAGATAGAGGAGAAAACATATTATGAATCAAGGCAAGAAATTTGAGCATAATTTTAAATAGGCGTGTGAAAATGATGGAATATTTTGTTTGAGATTGACTGATAGTGACCTAAGTTTTAATCCGAACAAGGATTTGAGGTCGAGATTCACGATTAAACAACCTGCGGATTTAATTGTGTATTATAATGGTTATCTTTTCACGCTTGAATTGAAGAATACGAAAGGTAAGAACTTTTCATTTTAGAGAGACCCTAAGTTGCCAGATGGTATGATTCATTATCATCAGATTAATAGTCTGGTAAATATGGGTTTATATAAAGGTGTAATAAGTGCATTTATATTAAATTTTAGAAATGAAGATACTATTGAGGAGCGCACTTTCTTCTTAAGCATTGATGATTTTAGTAGATTCATGGTTGAAAGTGATAAGAGAAGCATCAATATGAATGATGTAATTGAATATGGTGGAATTGAAATAGAAAGCATCCGAAAAAGGACGCAATTCACCTATGCAACCAAATTGGGATTTGAGGAGATAATCAAACAGAAGGGAGACTTGTGATAGAAATGGGCAAACAGCCTTATAATAAATTGTTTAATGAAGAAGAATACAAAGAGGTAAATTAGGAAAACAAAGATTTACTTCAAGATTTTTTAACTGAATGTAGGGCATTAAAAAAGAAGCCATCAACTATTTCTCAGTATCATTTTGATGGTCGTTTAGTTCTACTTTATATTAAACGCAAATTGGGAAATAAAAGTATTTTGGAATTATCTAAAAAAGATTTCCGTAATTTTACTTTGTATTATACAGAAGAACTTGGAGTATCTTCGGCTCGTGTAAATCGTCTAATGTCTATGGTCAGAACTATGTTAGAGTTTGCTACAAATGAAGACGATTATGATTATGAAATTAACTATGCTTCTAAGGTAAAAGGATTACCTAAAGAAGCTGTTCGAGAGATTGTATTCTTACCTAATGAAGCTATTATGGCTCTTTATAATTATTTTATGGATAATGAAAAATATAGAGAAGCCACTTTAGTAGCATTAGCTTATGAGAGCACAGGTAGAAAAAATGAACTTTGTCAAGTGCTTAAAGATAGCGTTACAGATGATAGAAATTGTACCAATCAAGTTGTTGGTAAAAGAGGAAAAGTTTTTCCTTTGATTTATTTTGAATTAACAAAAAAAGCGGCAAAGAAATATTTAGAACAACGAGGAGACGATGGTATTCCAGAGTTGTTTGTAAATAGTGAGGGGAGACCTGCCACAGCGGGAAATCTTTATGAATGGGTTGTTGATATGAGACCCATTTTAAAAGAGTTGACTGGGACTGAATATTTATGTAATGTCCATTCATTCAGACATTCAGCTCTTGAGAACTATTCTACTGGTACGCATCAGCATCTAATTGATAATGGGATGGGGGCTCTTCCAATTGAGAAATTAAGGCTAATTGCAAGACATAGTTCGATAGCAACGACTCAACGGTATCTTGCCCCTAAAGATGATAAAGAGCTTGAAGATTTGTTTGGTATTAAAATTGATTAAGTGAATATTTTTAGAATAAATACACAAATAAAAGGTTTTAAAAGGAGAAATATAAATGGAAGATAAGAAAACTTTGGGAAATGAAGTTCCTAATCTTGATGAGAGTTACCTTGAAGATATTAAACCTCTCCCAGAAACTATTAATGGGGTGGATATTAAAAATACACTCTCGTATTATGTAAATATGATTACCAAGTTTATTCGCGGTAAGGCAACTGTTGAAGAGCTTGATGAACTTGGAAATGAAATGATAATTCGTGAATATATTCCGATGAAAGAAAAATATCGTCTTATTGCTACAATCATTTTTAAGATGGATACGGAAACTGATGATATGGCTGAAACAGTTGTAATTGCGAAAGAAAAGAATTTGTTCTTTGACGTTCTACTAACTGCATATTGTGGTATTAATTGTGAGAACCAAGATTTGAAGACCTATGCTACATATGACCTGCTTTATCCTATTTTGTCTAAATATGTACTACAATTTTGTGGAGAGGATTATAAAAAGCTTGTTGAGATGCTTGACTCTTCTTTAAATATTTATCGTATGAAGGAACTGAATGAAATTCTTGGTAGTATTGATTATGCTGAAATCAAGAAAGTTACTCAGGAGAATGAAGCTCTTCTTAAAAAGTTTTATCAAGAAAAAGACGCTCTTGAAAAGCTCAAAGAGCTCTTTGTGGCTACAGACGATAATGCGCGTAAGGTTGTAGATTATGCAAAGAATGAGGCTGTTATCGAAGCTGGTAAAAAGATGGCTGGCGAAAAAGAAGAAAAATCTGTAGAGTCAGTAGAGGAAGTTAAGCCAAAGAAGAAGGCTGGTAGACCTAAGAAAACAAAAGAGTAAAATTGTATTATTAGATTGAACCCGTATTTACGGTGTTATAATACCTCTTAATAGAAAGAGGGTATATCCTCTAATGGGAATGAGACCGATTTTTAATTGGTCTCATTTTCATTTTCATTATAGGAAAGGACAGAACGAATGAATAACTTTATTGATATTACTCAACTGGAAGCTGCTATAAAAGCAAAAATTTAGAAGGAATTTAAGAATGTTGAAGTACAAGCAAAATCAAAAACCGTTGCAAATTTGCCATCAATTAAAAATGATATTTTCGGTAAATTTGTTTCAATAGTTAATTCAACATTTATTGAAGTTTTTGATTAGTATTATGGTAATAATTATGATGTTAATGCATTAATTTCATCAATTCAATATTATCAAGGAAATGATTTACGTCCTGATTTTTCCTATGATGAAAGAAAGTTTTTGTTTACTCAAAGTGTATTAGATGGATTAGATAATAATAATTTAAATGCTAAGAGTCAAGCAAGTTTTAAAGGACAAAGACCTCCCGAAGAATATATTACGGGATATATTGAAAACTTCTGGCAAGACGACCCTAAATATTGGGAAGATAATGAAAAAGATGAAGATGAACAAGAGGAAAATTTGGTGCAAGATGCTTTAGATGATTTGCACAAACAAGACAAGATACCAGCAAGTTCATTGCAATTTGTCCCTGTTAATACAATGAAACGATTAACGGGTGCAGTAAGTGTTGCAGAAGTTTATAAAATGGCGCGTTACAAAGCGTTTGCAAGATTTAATACTGAATTTACTACTCAAATCAAGCCGAACATTCAAAAGAAATATCGGTTGAAATTGTGATTGGAGGTTAATATATAATGGCAGATGAAAAAAAGACTGTTAAAGTAGAAATTGATTATGATAGCAATGCTAAAGAGCTTGAACAACAAATAGCTCGTTTAGATACTCAAACTGAAAATTTAATTGGAAGAGTTTCTTAGTTAAGAGAAGCTGCTAAGAAAGCAGATTCTGCTCAAGCTGAACAATTTAAAGCAATGGCAGACCAATTAGAAAAAAGCTATCAACAAAGTAAAGAGATTCAAGAGCAATTACGAATGATTGAGCAGCAAAGAAAGAAAGCTGAAGCTGACTTAAAAAGAATACGCAATTATACTAATGCTCCTGTTGAATTTGGACAACAAACAGGAAAATATGGAACCCATCCATATGTGTCTTCAAAACTCTTTGCTGGTCAACGTAATCCATATGCACGTTCTAAGCAAAATGCTTATTTTAAAGGTGATGAATTAATTAGTGCATCAACTTTAATGAAAATGTATTCTGAAAATAGACCTCGGTTAAATAAGACTGAAAGTGTTAGAAAAGTTATTGAGAGGCTTTTTAAAAACTTTGAAAATCCTGATAGTTTAGTTTTTAAACCAACAGGAGAAAATAGTGATGAAGAGGAACTTCTTACTGAATTGTCCTATACTATGCAAAAATTCCAACGCGCAGTATTTGGGGCGGCTAAAAGAGAAAAAATTAATATTAGTGGTGTTGCTGCCCCCTTAGTCGTGGAGCACAAAAATTTTTAACGGGCAATTTGTTTTATCAGGCAGGTGATTTTACTTCGGGGTAGAGAAAAGCTACTTCAGAAGCATAGGATAAAGAGCTTGAAAAAATAGCAAGGGGATATTATGCAACGGGACAAGTTTATTTAGACGAAGAATATGAAGCCCAATTACTTAGACGTTATGAACGAGAATTTGCGAAGGACCAGATAAAAAATAAATCTATTGTAGAAAGAGCGCATGAAATTAGAAGCGGTGGAAAAATAATTCCCGATGCAGCAAAATATGGACAAGAAGGAAAAATTGCTTCTGTTAGGAATCTTGTTCGCTTTTTAACAGAGGGAGAAGTAGCAAAATCAATTCCTCGGTACGAAAATCGTTTATCTGATGAAAATAAAGGCATTTTAAAAGAAATGCAACAACTTTATGATTTTATTTCAAATGACAAAGAACTTTCTAAATTCTTTAGTTTTGATTCTGGTATAGAAGACCCCCTTAAAGGAACTGAAGTCCAAGAAAAATTAGTTTCTTATTTAAATACCTTATGGGAAAAACTTATTCAATATAGAGAAGAAAATAACAATAAAATGTCTCAAAAGGTAAAGAAAGCTCTTGATTTTAAAATTTCTGATTTAAGTGCTTTACTACGGTCTTATGATGTTGAGGGTGGCGTTGCCTCTAATGATGTAGCAAGAGTTTTTTATAATCAATTAAATGAACATATTGCTACTTGGTATGATAAAGATGGTAATTTAGTGAGTCGGACTTAGAAATATAGCTCTGATGCTAAACGTTCTTTTTTGGCAAAAGAGGGTATTTTTACTGGTGGAGCTTTCCCTGTGTCTTCTATTCCTCTTTCTGTTATGGGGAGTATGCCCTACTTTCCCGCGAAAGGTTATGATGGAGAAAATATTGAAAAAACGAATTTAGAATGGTTGCAAAATCTTGTTGAAAGAGCAAATAATTTACGAGAGGGCATATCTCACGAAGAATTAACAAAAGGAAAAGCTTCCGATGAAATTACTGAATTATATGAGACATTACTTGAGTCTTTAGGGGCTGTATTTGAAGATTTAACAGAAGAAGAAAAACAAGCAGGAAAAGATATTTTAAAAGAGGGAGGCTTTTCTCGCCTTTCTAATAAATCAATAAAAAAAGACTATGACATAAGTGAAGAGGATTATTTACATAATATTAGCAACTTAAAACAGGAGGCTATGTCTGATTTTACTCCTTTAGAAAGAGTAAAAGAGATTAAGCAAGAACTTTCAGACATGGAAACTTTTGTAGTCAAATATAATTAGAACGCATTGGAAGATGCAAAAGAACAAGAAGATATGATGGCAGAAAACACAGCTTTTGCCAGCAGAATTCGTGCTTTATTAGATGATTTGCCGGACCAACAAACTTTTACTTATCAAGATTTTGAAGATATTCGGGGAGATTGGGCTGGATTTAATTTACATGATTTTTAGGTGTTTGGACAAGGCGCAGAGGCTAAGTATACAACAAGAGAAGCAATGGAGCAAAAGATTGTAGAACTCTTGAATAATAAATATGCTCCTTATACTTTAAATCTTGAAAACGAATTAAATTCTGCATTAGGAGAAGTTAATAAAAAACTTTATTATGATGCTCTTATCCCTTATGTCGAAGAATATATGTCAGTAGACTCTAAAGGCATGAAAGCGGCAATAACTAAGAGGGTTAAAGCTGATTTGGGCGCAGATTATGCTAAAGTTTTTAAAACCGATAAAAATAAAATTTTAGACTATCTTACAACAAAACCTTTATTTAATCCAAATGAAGTTATTGAGGCAAAATTTGAGGATGTTACTTCTAATGTTCCTCAAATAAAAGAAGAACCCAAAACTAAAGTTGCCGAAAAGACTCAGATAACTACAGTTGATAATAATTCTTATGAGCCTGATTATGAAGCATTACTTGACTCTTCCACTTTATAGGAACAAGTAGAAGAAACTACGGAAGCCATTTAGAAAGAAAAAGAAGAGTTGTCTGATACTAAAGCTATTGAAGAGCATAGCGAAGCAATAAAAGATGCTGCTGAAGCGGAAAAGGCTAAAATAGTTGTATCAGGAGATTTACAACAAGCTTTAAATAAAGAAAGTGAAATGGCGACAAAAGCTGAAGAAGATGTGAGTGAAGCTGTTCAGTAGAATTATCCTGATGAAATAAGTTTTGGGAAAATAGACGATTTGAAATTTGATGATACAAAGCATCAATATAGTTCAAACGGAGAAAAATTCTATTCTATTACTCAATTGCGTGATTTATTATTAAGAGGAAAAAACCCCGCTTTTGGTGAAGATTTAAATCGCATTAAAGAATATGCTAATGCTCATGGTTCTGTGACAGCCACAGATATGGGAATGTCTCAAAAAGATTTTGATTTTATGTCAAAGGGTGTCATAGGACAAGGTATAAAAGGAGACGTTTTCCATTCTACCATTGATAAAATAGTGAAAGCGGGAGTAACTTCATTAGAAGAATTGCAACAAAAAGATTTATCTGCTTTCCAAAGTTATCAAAAAGAAAGAGAAAATGCTCTAAAAGAATTGCAGAAATATGGATTAGGAGAAGATTTCCTTGCTTTAGAGCAAAGTGTTGAATCTTATATGTCTGCAATGAAAAAGTCTGGATTAACTCCTACTGCTTTTTCTGAACAACGCTTAGGTTTTCAAGTAAATGGACCTAAAGGACAATTTAAAATCGGTGTAACGCCTGACCAGCTTTATTCTTGGGGAGTCGGTGGTCAACAGGGTGGGGCATTTGTTGATAATAAAACAGGTCACGTTTCTGGTTATGAATCTTTACAATTAACAGCTCAATATTTAGCAACTAAAGCAAATGAGGCTGATTATAAAGATTTAATTGGCGAAGTGGATTTAACTGATGATGTTGTAAAATTATATATTGCTGATATAAATGATGGCGTTACTAACTTAATTGAATATTAGATGATGTCATTAGAGGAGTTTTATTCAGCAATAGCAGATGCTTATTCTGTAGCTAAGGGAGAACGTTCTCATTATACAAAAGAAGAAGTCACGGAAAAATTAAATCGACAGTTAAAGAGTGGACGAATTGTAGGAGAAGCTACGACTCAAGCCCCTTCTAATGGAGATATGTCTTGGATTAGAAATCCATCTAATAGAGGTTTTGGAGTAGGTATGAGTGCAGATGAGGTATTGGAATCTGTTGATAATAAACCTGCTGAAGAAAATCTTGATTGGAGAAAGGGTATTCGTGAATATGAAGCGGCGACAAAAAATATTGTTAAAGCTTTAGGTCAAATTTATGAGTCTCAACAAAAAATAAAACAAATCCAAGAAGAAATTAATAATCTTCAGAGCAATGAAAATGGTTTAAATAAAGAGCAATTAGCACTTTTGGAAACACAAAAAACTGCTGAAGAAAATAAATTAGCACAAGCTCAAGTAGCTTATGAAGCTGCGGGAAAAAGAAAAGAAGAAAGTGGAATTAGAGAATTGGTGTAGGGCGCTGGTAGTGATGCTCTGCCAATTCAAATGGCACGACAAGTTCAACAAATTGATAATTATGCTGAAGCTCAATTAAGAGAATTAAAAGCAATTGTTGATGCTAAAAATACTTATCAAACTAAAGGTTCTTCAACTAAGTGGATTGATAAGTCTATTACTTCTTATTTAAGTCAATATAAACAAATTCTTAAACTTCAAGAACAAATTGACGCTGGTGAAAAGCGTTTAGCTGGTACAGGGTTAAGAGGAGAATCCGCAGACAATGCTCGAAGTGTTGTTAATATGCGTAAGCGTCTTTTAGCTCAAATGCAAGCTGAGTCTCCAACGTTGGATTTAGAAAAAGGTACTCTTAATGGACAATAGCTTTCTGAGGAACAATTAGTTAAGCTTAAGAAAGAGATTGCTGTTTTAGATGCTAATCATCAAATCCAACTCGAAAAAAATAATGTCCTTCAAAAGCAAAGTGTTGGTTTAGTCCAGCAAATTGCTAATGGCTTTAAGGCTTCTTTCCGTAACTTAACGGACTATTCAATGGCTTATGCGGTCATTGGTAAGATTAGAATGGCTTATAGCCAGTTGATTAATTATGCAGAGCAACTTAATGCTTCTATGGTTGATTTGCAAATCGCAAGTGGATTGACTTATACTAATATTAAGAGCATGATGCTTGACTTTAATGATTTGGCTAAAACTGTAGGTAAGAGCACATTAGAAGTTGCGAATGCTGCTAATGATTGGCTAAGAGCGGGTTATGAAGGACAAGAGGCAAGTGAATTAACTAATGCTTCTATGCACTTAAGTACACTTGGTATGATTGATAGTAGTCAGGCAACGAGCTATTTAATTAGCGTGTTGAAGGGCTGGAAAATCGAAGCCAAGGAAGTCATGGAAGTTGTCGATAAATTAACTGTAACAATATGCAGCGTATGTCGAGCAATCGGCATAGGACACAAACTTAAAAGCAGGTAAATCCTAAAGCCTTACACCACAACGTAATCAGTAATGATAAGCGTGATGGGACGAAAGTAGAAAAAACGTAAGGATGAATATAAGGTTAAATCCTAAGTATTCGTGATAATGGATGTTCATGCAAGTGGACAAATTATTATGCATAATGATTTGTTGCTTTCAACGACTATCTTTTGAGAGAAAGATAGGATAACAAGGCTTAAAAGTTATCCGAAATAGTTTGCCCCTTTAATTAAAGGGTGAAGAAATAGTCTGGTCACGTTCCGAAAGGAAGTGGATTGAAATAACAATCTTGTATAGAATAGCCGACTATACATAAACATAACGCAGTTGATATGGCCGCTGCTGCAAGCGCGGGTGGCATTGCAGAAGCAATGAGCCGTGCAAACAACTCAGCGCAAATGGCTGGCGTGTCGATGAATAAATATATCGGATATTTGACTACGATTATGGATGTTACTCAGAAGTCCGAATCGTCGGTCGGTGAGAGTTAAGTAGTAGCTCTCATGGGAGGATAATACATAAGCTCCCTTGAAAAATTTTCTCTAATTGACTTGGAAGCCCAGAAGTGGGTAACAAGGGACAAATCAATAAATTATAATTCATTTGACAATAATTGAGGAAGGAGGGAAATTAATGTTAAAAATTTGTTTAGTTTGTGGGAAAGAGTTTGAAGCAACTCGAAAAGATTGTAAATGTTGTAGTGAAGATTGCTGGAAAAAATTAAGAGCTGCAAAAAGAAGAAAATCTCATACTACAACAAAATGTAAATATTGCGGAAAAATTTTCTTGTAGAAAAAAGAATCTTAGGTTTTTTGTTCAGAAGAATGCCATAATAAATATCACAATAAAGATAAGAGAAAAAGGTCTTATGATACTGTATGCAGTAATTGTGGAAAGCCAATAACTGTTACAAGAAAACAAACGGCATTAGAACCAGTTCGATTTTGTTGCAAAAAATGTGGAGATGAATATAGAAAAGCTCATACATCTAAAATAAAATGCCCTACTTGTGGTAAAGAATTTGTGCCATATAGTGCAAATCAAAAATATTGTTCTCGTATTTGCCGAGATATTGCTATTTTTAAGTCTACAATGGATGAAGAAAAGAAACGAGCTTTTATAGAACATTATGTCAAAGGAAGAAAGCCTCCTAAAAATAAATTAACAGGACCACATTTGAAAATAAGTAATTGGCTGTTTTCTCAAAATATATTGCATACAAATGAAAAGCGTTTTAAATCTTTTACTTTAGATATTTTATTAACTGGTACTTTAGGAATAGAAATAATGGGAAGATATTGGCACAAAGATAGCAGATATTATACCAAAGATATTTTCAATGATGTTAAATCAAAATAGTGTTTAGAAAAAGATAAAAGGAAAAACGAAAAATTTAAAAATGAATATGGAATTCATATTTTATATTTGTGGGAAGATGATATAAATTCTAATTTTGAAATGTGTCAAGAATTAATTAAAAAATTTATAGAAAATGATGGAAATCTTTCTGAATTGCATTCTTCGGCTTATTCTTTTGAAAACGATGTTTTAACAGTTATTTCTAATCCTATAAGATAGTATATGGAATTATAATTTATTGATAGTTTGAACGACTAACTGAGAAAACTTCAAGCCCTTATAAATAAGGGACTTTGAAGATGTGATAGTCTGGTCTCACGCTATAACTAAGTAACATATGAAACGTGAGAGAAAGGGTCGAGTGTAAAGACACTCATGGAAGAACTCTTTCCGCTATTATTAATATTTTTAATAATAGTCATTAAAGTAACAGAACGATGAAGACTGTGTTCTCAAGATACCAGAACATTGCCGCTGGTAAGTTCACAGCCGCACAATCCGATATAGATTCAGAGAATTACAATGAAGAGGAATGGTCGGGCCTAAATGATGTCGAAACAGCACTAAAAGCGCTTGGCATTAAAATCCGTTCCTCAGTAGACACATTTAGAGATTTTGACGACGTAATGGAAGAAATAGCATCCAAGTGGGATACATATTCTTCCGTACAACAGTCTGGTATAGCAACATCGCTTGCTGGTGTCAGACAAAGAGAAAATATTATTACACTATTTGAAAACTGGGACCTTGTAAAGAAGTACGAAGATATTTCTGCCAACGCCTACGGGACAGCGGTAGAAAAGATGGAAGCTTATTCACAAGGCGTAGAAGCAGCTCGTAAGCGTGTGCAAGCCGCATGGGAAGGCTTTGCATTAGTTATCAATGAAAGCGGAGCCCTTGAAACTGCTTTTAATGCTCTTGCGGCGGCAATTGAAAATTTACATTGGATTATTTTAAGTACAATTGCGGCGTTAGTAGCAACTAATCCAGTAGGAGCAATGACTACAGTTTCAAGAGCGTTTAGTAAATTGGGCTTAACTTTAAGTACAAGCGGATTAGAAAACAAGCTTGGTTTAGTTGGGACAAGTCCTATTACAACGGCGGCCGCAAAAAATATGCGCAATGAAATGGCAGATGTGGCTTTTGTAAGGCAACAGTAGGCACTTTGGGGAGATAATTTAGGCAAGTTTAAAGGGAATTTAGATAATGACCGTTTTGCTGGATTTGTTAATTATCAAAGTGACCTTATTGGACTTGATAAAACTGGTAGTAATCGTAGTTTTATTAAAAATTTAGCAACTTTTGCTGGAGCGTTAGGTAGTAAAGACCAAAATAGTATTACTCAAGCAATGAAACCTTTTAGACAAACTCTTTTAAGTGGAGAACAGGCTCAAACAGTTTTAAATACTGTATCTAAGCAAACTGCGGAAGCGCTTATTAAAAGTAAAATGGGAATTGTTAGTGGACAAACCGCCGAAGAGAAATATACTCGTGCCAAACAATTAGCGGCGAGAGCATTGTTAAATGATGTGGCTAAGGGTGAGAATAGTAAATATTATGATGCCGACGCTCGTAGAAACTTTATCGCTGCCACAGGTGGTGGAGCGCGTGGACAAGAAATGGATAGACGTAAGCTTGCTCGTGAAGGCGCTTTAAGCATTGGTAGTAGTCTTATTGGAGGTATTGGCGGTAATTAGCTGGGCGGAAATATTGCTGAGGCTTTGTTTGGAGAAAGTGCTAAATCAGTAGGAGAAAGTATTGGTTCTATTTTAGGATTTACTATTGGTTAGTCAGCAATGACTTCTATGTTATCTGCAATAGAAGTTTCTGGCGGTTTTATGGCTGCCTTTGCAGCATCACCAATTCCTTTTATTGCGATTGGAGCTTTAATTGCGGGAGCTATTTGGAAAGGTATAGATGCTATTAATAAAGCTCGTATAGAAAAAGCTCAAAATGAATTCAAGGAACTTAAAAACACTTATGAATCTCAAATTACTGCATCTTCAAAGGCGTCTCGTTACGACGAACTTGCAGAAGGTGTGGACCAATTTGGTCGTAATGTGTCATTAGCAGACGAAGACTATAAGGAATTCTTAAGCACTTCTAATGAATTGGCTGAATTGTTCCCTGAATTGGTCGTAAGAACAGATGAAGCAGGAAATTCTTTCTTAGGCACGGCTGGGAAAGTAGGAAAACTTACAGAAGCAATAGATGAAATGGTTAAAAAATCTCAAGATGCGGCAGACCAAGCCCTATTGAAAGATGATGTTTTTGGTACAGCTTTTGAAGATGTAAAAGCCAACAGTAAAAAAGGCGAAGAAGAAATTGCAAACCTTCAAAAAGCTATCAATATTAGAAAACAAGTTCTTGATAATTTAACCAATGACGAAAAAGCTCAAGGTTATACCGAAGATAGATATGGGAAAAAGCATTATATTTCAGCTTATGAGCGTGAAATCGACGAATTTGAAGCTCAAATTAAAGATATTTAGAACTTTGATTTAAGTGAATTGGTTGATTATAATAATGCTATTATGCGACAAGATGAATCTTTGCAAACCACTTTAAATTCGCTTTCTGAAGAATCTGCTATTATGGCTAAATAGACAATGACTAATGTGTTTTCCAACCTTGATATATCTGAATATAAAAATAAAGATGAATATCGTGCCGAAATAGAAAATTTGTCTAATAAGATTGCCGAAGTCTACAAAAATAATTCTCGGTTAGTAGAGCTTGAAGCTAATCGTACTGGTAATGCAGGAGAATATTTTGGTAATCGCAAAAAATTATTAGAAGACCTTGTTGATTCTTTCGGTGGCTATGCAGATTTAGATGAGAGTGAAAAGAAAATTCTTATTGGTATTGGATTCGAATTTGATGAGGATAGCCAAACATGGGTTGATTCAAAAGATACTATTCGTACTATTGGAAGAGAGTTTGGTTTTAGAAGAACTAATAAAAAGAATGGTATTACCGCTGAAAATCTTGGTCATTTGTCCACAGAAGATGTTGATAAAGTATATGGGTATTTAAAGAGTGGGGAAATTAGTAAATACACTTCGATGGATACTATTGTTAATATGCTTTATGCTGATAGAGAAGTTCCTGAAAATATTCCTATAATGACAAAATATGTTGAAACTTTGAGTAAACAAGCAGAAGAGGCTAAAAGTGTTCTAAGTGATATGAGTTTTGATGATTGGAAAGCTATGGATAAAGACCAGTTACAAAAAACATTTAGTAGTTTACCTGAAGCTTGGCGAAATGGTATTAAAGGAATAAAAGATGCTATTGACAATGGCGATTTTGGTGAAGATGAATTAAAAGATAAACTTGATTCTTTGTATCAAACATTTGGGTCAGGAGTAATTGATGCTTCTTCTGAATTGGCTAAATTATCTTTAAATAAAGTGTTTTCCGCATCTCAATTAACTGATGATATAGACGGAATTGTAGATAGCATGAGTGAACTTCAAAAAGCGCTTAAGGCAGTAGCTGAAAGTTACGATGCTCTAAAAGAAGCACAAAAAGAACAAAATGCGCATCGGAAATTAAGTTTATCCACAGTTGTTGACTTGTTAGCTACGAACATGAATTATGCATAGGTTTTGGAGTTTGAAACTGATGCAGAAACAGGAAAGACTACAGCAATTAGATTAGCAGCAAATGCTCAACAGATTATGAATCAGATGCAAATAGACGCAATAAAAGCTAATTTGGAAGTCGCTATAGCTAATAATAATCTTGCTATTCAAGAAAAACAAAAACAAATTTCTTTGTTAAAGGGAGAAACGGTTACTAATAACGCAAATAAACAAACCGAAGATGCAATTACCTTAACTCAAGTTTGGGGTAAGGTAACTACTCGGATTGCAAAAGCTTTAGCAAGAGTTGTTACTTTGCTTGGAGCATTAAAATCGGGAAGTAGTATAAAGAGTGCGCTTGAACAAGCTGAAAATGCATCTAATGCTATTAGCGAATGGGATGATGTCGAATGGGTTACTAAATATCAAAGTATGTCCAGAGACGAAAGAGAAACTGCTATTTGGAATTTAAGAGATGAAATAGTAGATTTACAAAGCGAAAATAAAACTTATCGTTATACGGCTGATAATTTAAATGCTAATAATATTGGAAGTGAATTGCGTGGTTATGTAAAAAATAACGATGAAAATGCTAAGAAAGAATTAGAGGATTGGCTAAGTGCTCTTGAAGGAGTATATAATAAAGAATTCTATCTACGCAAGTCATTAATAGAGAAAGGTAATCTTACTGCCGAAGGCCAAGATATGTATATGAGCGGAGCTTATTATGATAAAATGAGAGACGTTTATACATTACAATCTAAGTATTATGAAGCTCAATTGCCGAAAGGAAAAGCAATTACTGAATATACTAAAGACCAATTAGCGTATTATCAAAAATGGCAAGAAGTTCAAGTAAAGATTAATAATCTTGATGATGAGCAGGTAGAAGATAAAATCAACATTTTATAGCTTCAAGATGTGTCTTATGACCAGCTTATTGCTGCTCAGGAAGAGTTGATTAAAACTTCTGATACTTTGGAAGAGCAAATTACTCGCGAGAATGAGCTTAATAATCTCATTAAACAACGTTATGAGCTTTATAGAGATATTGCAAGTTGGCAGAGAGAAATGTTGGATATTGCTCTCGAATATGAGAGTGGAAGTCCTGATACTGCTTTGTATGCTGACCTTGTTGGTCAAAAGAAACAGAATCTTGAAAATGAGATGGAAGCTGTTAAGCAAAGAATGGCTGAAATCCAAGATTCTGACCGTAAGGATAAACAAGAAGAGCTCAGAAATCTTGCTAAACAGTATGCAGAACTTTATAAAGAATATGCAACTGTTGATATTGATGTTCTTAATGATAAGCTCGATGTCCTTGAAAGAAGACTGGATTTGCTTGAAAAGAGCAAACCTCAAGAGTGGGCAAAATATGATGATATTGCGCCTTATTATCAGCAAAACATTGGGTATCTTGAACAAAAAGCGGCTTTGATTAGAGAATAGCTTGAAGATGTTTCAATGCTTACTGATGAGCAAGTTCAAAATTTGGTTGACCAACTTAATGATGTTACCGTAGCCTTACATGAGGCTCAAATGCAAATGTTGGAAGACCAAAAGAATTATAAGGAAAGTCAATATAACGCTTTAGTTTCTAAAGTTCAGGAATATATTACTGAGCTTGAAGATGCTATGGATGAGATTGAAAAAGCTTATGAAGATGAACTTAAGCCTCTTGAACAGGCTAATGAAGAACGCGAAAGAGCGATAAAACTTGAAGAATTGCTTGCGGCGAAGAAACGTGCCGCTTAGGAGAAGGAGAGAGTATATCGCGAGGGTAAAATGATGCCCTCGATAAAAGTAAGATAATTCGGTTAAAACCCAGAGATGGATAAGACCGAGCGAAATTTTAATAAATCATTTTTATTTAAAAATAAAGAAAGGAGGGTTCAATGGAAAAAGATGCTTTTGGAAGGAAAAAGATGCTTTTGGAATAATTTATAAAATTACTTTTCCAAATGGTTTTATGTATGTTGGTCAAACAGTAAAATCTTTAGAAGCCAGATTTGCGGCTCATGTAAGAGATGCATATCGTAAGCAAATCAACAAAAAAACTGGGGAAGAAGAATATGTTGTAGATTTTGCTATGCAAAGGGCTATTCGAAAATACGGAGCAGAAAATTTAAAAAAAGAAATAATAGATTATGCTTATTCAGAAGAAGAGTTAGATGAAAAAGAAATCTATTGGATTGATAAGTTGCAAACTTTTGTTGGCTTAAAAGATAGTAAAGGATATAATACAGCTTTAGGTGGAAAAAGAACTACTCGTTTGTCTGTTTATACAAAAGAAGAGTTAAAAGAATTTGGTGAAGATTTTGTAAGAGGAATGTCAGCCAGTGAGATGTATAAAAAATATGGAAAAGATGGTAAAGTTGACAAGCACACTTTCTTTTATATATTTAATGGAAAACAATGGTCTGAATTTACGGGAATACCAAAAAGAGATTATTCTGCATATCCTAAAGGTGGATTAACACCTTAGCAAGTTGATGTCATATTAGAAGACTTCAAAGAATGCGGTGATACAGTTTTAATTGCTAAAAAAAA
>ENA-OOMW01000003-OOMW01000003.1-viral-metagenome-genome-assembly--contig:-NODE-3-length-41489-cov-17.075383_pt1 | contig 41489 bp, 48 predicted proteins | sample MGYA00245306_ERZ501074 | MGnify/ENA primary metagenome ERZ501074 (study PRJEB25959, sample SAMN05341353) | viral metagenome | host: human-associated | place: USA: California | collected 2014-04-26 | study... | reverse complement strand
AAAAAATGTCTGTCCCTGTAAACATCCTTAAAAAAGGCTATCATATGGATGCCTCTAAGGTTCTTTGGACTCTTAAATATGTTAATGAGTACGAGAAAAATAAGCCTCGGAGAATGCAAACAGAGATGGATTTAATTAAACTGGTAACTTCTTACTATCTTCAAGCTAAATTTTTCTGGGCAACTTGTGAAGAATTAGACCAAAGCTCTACTCAAGAAAAGATAGATGAAAGTTTAGATTTTCCAGTTCATCAAGTTGTTATCAATCGTTCTGACCTTGAAAAAGCTCGTATTGCAGATGAAGAGAAAAGAGCTCTTCGTGAACATCGAGTGATTCCAGAAGATTATGACGGCGATATTGACGAATTGGATTTTGATGATTTTATTTGGGACGCTGATTATGATAAAGAATTTTTGAAACAGCGCAAAGAACTTTGGGAAGCTGAAAGAGCAAAAGAAGAAGAGTCTTATTTTACAGATGAGATTTTACCAGAAGACCTCAATGAAGAGGATTTACTACTTTATAAAGGGGAGACAGATTCGTGGCAAGTAAAATAAATTTCGACCAAGACGATTATAATTCTCGTATTGCTGCCCTTGAAGTTATTGGCTGTATTATTTAGAAGCCAGATTTACTTGCGGGGCATAGGCTTGAGAAAACGGATTTTACGAATCTTGTAGCTCAAGCTGTTTTAACTGCGGTTAAATATCTCTGGGCAAAAAGAGTAGAGTTCATTGATATTAACATTATCAACGAATGCCTCTCCAAAAACTATCCTACATTTTATCGCATTTATCAAAGAAGTCAGCGGGATAACTTTGTAGGTCAGGCAGTGACAAAATGCCATCCTATGAACTTTGAAGCCAACTATAATGAGCTTAGAAAATTTTCTTTGCTTCGCTCTCTTATGAATCAGGGTATTGATATAACTGATATTTATGACCCAAATGAGTTTGACGATGATGAGGGAGAAAATAAGAAAAAAGAATTTGTTAAGATGACAACAGATGATATTCTTCTTAAAATCCGTCAGAAGCTTATGAGCACTACACTTGATTACACGACTAAAGCTGGTCGTGATAGTATTAAAGCTGGTGGAGTTGAGCTTCAAAAGTTTGTTGAAGACCGTAAAAATGGGGGTAGTTATGGTTTAAGTTATTCCAGTAATTTTTATACAACTATTACTGGTGGTATGAAGCCAAGACATTTTAATATGATGTCTGCTGGCACTGGAACGGGAAAGAGCCGTCAGTCAATTTCAAACATTTGTCATACTTTTGCAGTAGAATATTATGATAATAAGCTAAAGAAATTTGTCCCAAATCCTCATGGTACTCAAAATGCAGTTCTTTATATTGGAACTGAGATGGAACTTGTAGATGAAGTTGAGCCTATTATGTTGGCTTATATTGCAGATGTTCCACAGGAACATATTATGGATTACACTTATGCAGATGGTGAATATGAACGAGTTCTTTATGCTATTGATGTTCTTGACAGAAGTCAAATTTATTTGGAATATGTCCCTGATTATGACATTTCTACACTTGAGCAAACCATTGAAAAGTATGTTCTTCAAAAGAATGTAAGACACGTTTATTTTGATTATATTCATATTACAACAGATTTGATTGCAGAATTTCAAGGAGAAGCTAAAGCAAAAATGTCTCTTCGTGAAGACCAAGTTCTTGCTAATGTTGGTACAAAGCTAAAAGAGCTTACTCGTAAATATGATATAAGTCTTGATACTTGGACTCAGGTTTCAGGTGATTGGAAAAATGAAAATAATCGAGACCAAACTATTATTCGTGGTAGTAAGGCATTAGCAGACAAAGCAGATGTTGCAGGATTAATGATGCGTCCTACTGCCGCAGAACTTAAAAAAATTGAGCCCATTCTTAAAAACCGTTTTGGGGGACAAAAACCAAATGTTTATTATGCGATTTATAAGAATCGTGGTGGCAAATATGTAAATGTCAAAGTTTGGCTGTATGTAGATTATTCTACTATGCGTGTATCTGACCTATTTTGCACAGATTATGATAATAAACTTATTGACAAAGTATTTTTGCCTGAAACATTTGTTTCAGTAAATGAAGATGGCATTGTCAATTATAGTAGACATAAAGAAGATGTCCCTGTCGGGGCAGGAATTTCTGCTAAGAATACAGTAAATGGAAATACTACAAAATTGGTAAAGCCGACCAAATATGAAGCAATTTATTCAGATGAAACTGGTGGAGATGACCCAGCAGAAAGAGCAATCAAAGAAGCGATGGAGTCTGGTGAGGTAACTTCTGTTGTGAGTAAAAAACTCCAAACAAGACTTGACCTTGAAAAAGAAAACGAAGAAAATATGTATTCTACTAAAGTAACCAGAGAAGATTTTGATAATGATGGTTGGCCGGTAGAAAAATTTAGTGAAATTGAGGAAGAGGAGTAAAATCCTCTCCTTTGGTTAACATTATGATAGATAAAGACGAATTATTAAAACGTGTTACACCTGAGATTGTGATTGAAATAATGGATGAAAACGGTGCTCCTTTAAATCATACAAGTAGAGATGGTTCAACTGGACAGCAGCTTTTGTGGTTTAAAACTATTTGTCATGGAGGTTCTAAACCTAAACTCTGTTATTTCACTCAATCAAAAAACTTTTTCTGTTATACTTCATGTGGAGCAATGAGCTTTTTTGAGGGGATTAAAAGAATTAGAAATGTAAGAGATAAAGACTTTTATAAGGGTGTTATTCTTTATATCGCTGATAAAGTTGGGCTAAAATCAACTCAAGAAAAGGGTTTTGGTACTTATCGTAAAGATGATAGAGATGATATGAGAACCCTTGAAGATAATATGAGTATTTCTGGTTGGGGAGATTGGCGCGAAAAAATTAAAAATCAAAATGAAAATATCAACAACAAAATTATTCAAGACGAAACAATTCTAAACTATTTTGAAAATAAGATTTATGATGGATGGCTTAAAGAGGGCATTTCAGAAAAATCCATGAAAAAGTATGGAATTAAATGGTATGAATATCAAAAGCATATTATTATTCCACATCGAAATGAAGATGGACAGTTAATTGGTATTCGTCGCAGAAGCCTCAAACCAGAAGATAAAAATAATAAATATATGCCTGAATTTATTGAGGGTAAAGATTATGGACATTCTTTAGGTCTGAATCTATATGGGCTTTATGAAAATAAAGCTGCAATAGAAGAACGTGGCAAAGCTATTATTGTTGAGGGAGAAAAAAGTGTTTTGCTTTCAGATACCTATTTCGGCAAGAATAGTATTGCTGTAGCTACTTGTGGCTTCTCTGTTTCTAATAAGCAAGCTAATCTTTTAGGAGACCTTGGCGTAAGACAGGTTTACCTTGGATTTGATAAAGACTTTGACGAGTTTGACTCTAAAGCAGTTAAGGGGTACAATAGCAATCCTGCAACTAAAAGAGACTTTGAGATGTATAAAAACAAAATTATTTCCATTGCTTCAAAATTAGCTGGAATGGGTTTTGCAGTTTACATCATTAAAGATAAAGAGGGTAAACTTAAAATCAAAGATTCTCCTTTTGATGAAGGTAAAGAAACATTTCAAACGTTATTCGCAAGTGCAGAAAAGTTTGATATGAATAAGTTGAAGTGGAATCAAGGGTGATAATTATGTAGACGAGGATAAATAATAAATGAAAAAGTTACAATGGAAGACAAGATTTAATACTTAGTTTAAGGAAGAAGTAGATTTCTTAGATACTCTTCTTGAAAGCTATGGTATTACAGACATAAAGAGTTTTGTTCATCCTGTCAGAAGTGAGTTGAATGACCCCTTTTTGATGAAGAATATGGATAAAGCTGTAGAATTAGTCCATGATAAATTAAAAGAAGATTGTAAAATTCTAATTTATGTGGATGGAGATTGTGATGGTGCAATGGCAAGTTCTGCCTTAACTCAGATTCTTAAATATATTAAACCTGATGTTAAGTTAGACTATACTTACGCTTTCCAGAAAGACCACGGACTTACTATGAGTAAGTTAGCAAATTTTACAAAAGATGAATTTGGATTGATTATAATTCCAGATGCATCAATGGAAGCTAAAGATGCTATTGAAATCACAAGGAATTTTTCTGCTCCTATTTTAGTTCTCGACCACCATTTAGTTTCATCTGAGACTCAAGATACTTGGACTGGCGAATGGATGGATAGAGAAAAGGCAATTTCTATTTATAAAGAGAACCCGTCTGAATATAAGACTCGTTTTCATACGGATTGTTATGTAAATTATTGTTTGCCCGTAAATAGTACAGATGGTCAGTATCCTTGTACTGCGATTTGTGGTACAGGAGTTGTAATGAAATTTGCAGAAGCCTATTGTGAAAAATATAATGTTGATACAGAAATTCTCGACAATATTATGGAGCTTGTTTCACTTGCTGAGATAGCAGATGGAATGGACAGTATGAAGCTTGAAGCAAGATGGTATATGCTTGAGGGACTAAAAGAGTTCTATTGGCATAATGATTTCATTAAAGAGCTTTGTGACCGTTTGGCTGATGAAATGCCTTATGGTAGAACTATTAGTTCTATGGGCTGGACCATTGCTCCTAAAATTAATGGCGTATTTAGATATGGCACAGAAGAAGAAATTGTTAATATGTGTCGTGCTATTCGCGGAGAGCAAGAAACAATAATTTATAAACCTCGACGTAAGAGCAAGAATGACCCCCTGCCAGAACCAGAAGAGCATACTCTTCAATGGGATATGGCAAGGACTTGTTGTAATGTAAAGAGTAGACAAGATACAGCAGTACGTTCATTCATGGAAAAAGTTGAGGAAATCATCAAAAAGACAGAAGCAAATAAAAGAAGTATTTTGTTTGTTGATTGTAGTAATGTAATTGATAAGAAAACTGTTACAGGACTTGTAGCTAACAAACTTGCTTCAAAATATTATCGACCTGTTGTTTTGATGCGTAATTTTTCAGATACCGAATTTGGTGGGTCTATGAGAAATTATTCTCAAGGAAACGTTTCAGATTTGAGAAGTTTACTTGAAGAAGCTGGGGTAATAATCCACGGACATTCTAATGCCGCAGGGATTCGTATTGAAAAAAGTAAACTTTCAGAAATTCAAGCTAAGTGTGATGAGTTACTTCCTATTGATTCTCTTGTTACAATTCATCAGGTTGATTGGCAAGTAGACTTGGCTGATTTGAAGAAAGAATATATCTCAGAGGTCGCAGAAAATTATGCTATCTGGGGTAATACTGTTCCATCTCCTACTTTCGCCATTACTGGTATCAGAGTAAATGCAAGTCAGATTACTCGGTCTGGTCCAAATGGAGCTAAGACTTTTATTCGTTTTAAGGCTAATAATATTTCTTTTGTTAAGAAGTATTGTGCTGCTGGCGAATTTGATACCATGACTATGAAAGATAGAGTCGGATTTGGGGTTAGTAAAAAGAATCTTTTGATGAATGTTATTGGTGAATTCCAATATGAAAAATATGAGGATAAAAATTATCCTGTTGTAAAGATTCTTTATTATGATGTTGAAGAAGACCTTGAGGCTAATGAAGCTGATAAGCAAAAAATGGCTGGCGGAGATTGGTCTGAGATTGAAGAATCTACATCTAAAAATAAAAAGGTTGTTGCAAAAAACGTAACGCCTGTCGCACAAAAGGGAGAAAAGAAAATTGATGCTGACGAGTATCGGGACGATTTCTATTTCTAAAAAGATTTTAAAGTTATGAACTTTTGAACTATATATAGGGAAACTTTCTTATAGGAAGTTTCCCTTGACAGATATATTTAGACGTGATATAATATAGACAAATTTATGAGAAAGGAGTGAAGCCATTGGAATTTTATGAGAAGTTTCTAAAAGAAAAGTCTGATAACTTGGCTTAGATGTTACCTTTCTTTTCTACTCATAATCATACTGAAATTAGCAATTTCCGTTTAAGAGATTGTATCATTAAGCTTGATGAACTCATTAATCGAGCTATTGAATTGGGCTACAATGGAATTTGTTGTACAGACCATGAAGCTTTATCAGGTCATGTTCGTTTAATTAAGCGTTATAAAGATTTGAAAAAGTGGCGTAGTATTCTTGATAAGTATGAGACATGGGAAGAATTAGAACAAAAAGAAGATAAAGACGATGTAAAGAAAATAAAAAAGAATATGAAATGGCTTGAAAAATTTAGCTCAGATTTCAAGCTGGGATTGGGAAATGAGATTTATCTTATTGATAGACCAGAAGAAGCAGAGAAAATAGCTAAATTTTACCATTTTATTCTTATTGCTAAAGATGTTAAAGGGTATGAACAGCTTCGTAGAATTTCTTCTTCTGCTTGGGAACATTGGTTCAAACAGGGAAGAATGGAAAGAGTTCCCACATATAAAGATGAACTTGAAGCTATTATTGGTGATGAAAAGGGGCATATTATAGCGCAGTCTGCTTGTCTCGGCAGCGAGTTAGATAATTTAATTCTTCGTTATATCGAGACAAATGATATTGCCTATAAAAAGCAAATTCATCATTTTATTCAATGGTGTATAAAAGTTTTTGGTAAAGAGAATTTCTTTCTTGAAATTCAGCCTTGTGTAATTAAGCAAGATGAAGACGGAAATAATATTCCACATGAACAAGCAATGGTAGACCAATTCATGTATGTTTTGGCTGATGCTTATGGGCTTGATGTAGTTTGTTCTACAGATAGTCATTTTGGGGCAAAAGAAGATGCTAAAATTCATGAAGCATATTTAAAAGCAGATGATGACGAAAAGGCAAGTGACCGTGAAGTTGCGGCTTTTTATGAAACTGCTTATATGTTTGGAAAGTCTGAGTTGATAGAAACTTTATCTGCTTTTCTTACTGAAGAACAAATTTCCAAAGCTTTAAAGGGGACAAAAAAGGTATATGATATGATTGAAACATATGACCTTTATCATCCCACCATTGTTCCGACCGACAAAAAGCTACCTTCTTTTAAATTGCGTCATATATTTAAAGATTGGTATGATAAGTATGAGTATTTAAGTAAATTTGCTCATTCTGATGATATTCAAGACCAATATCTGCTCTATTTGGTAGAACAGGGATTTGACCATCATAATCAATGGGGAGATTCAACTTATCATTTTGCTACTTATGATGAAAACGGAAATATTATTGAAGAGCATGACAAGACAGTAACTCAAGAAGAAAAGATAGCTCGTATTAATGAAGAATTTAGTAGTTTTTGGCAAATTTCTGAAAGATTAAATCAAAAGCTTTCAGCATATTATGTACTTGTTAGAGGATTAGTACATGAGGTTATGTGGAAAGTTTCTTTTGTTGGTGTTGCGCGTGGTTCAGCAGGAGGTAGTTATGTATGCTATCTTTCTGAAATTACGCAAATTAATCCTCTAAAATATGACTTGCCTTTTTGGAGACATAGTTCTCCATTAAGACCTGAGTTACCAGATTAAATCTATTAGTCGAGAACAGCAGTAATGTTGTTTGTTAAGTCCTGTAAACCTAAATTGCAATAGGGTGTGCAGAAATGTGCTAACGGTGAAAGCCTAAAGTTACGACCAAGGTAATACCGTGCCAAGCCTATGCGAAAGCATTTGAAGGTGTAACGACTATGCCAGAGGGCAGTAGGATGGAGATGCTACCATTCGAAAGACGGATACCCTAATAGTTCGGCTAAGGGTAAAAAGATAGTCTACTCCGACTCTTAAATGAGTGTTAAAGTATTAGGAAACTAACGGTATAAAGGATTGATGTTGATAGTGAGGCTTTAAAGCGTTCTCTTATTTTCCAGAATATGCATGATTATTATGGAGATGAGAATGTTTTAAATACTCTAACTTTAAAAACAGAGGGAACAAAATCTGTTATTCAGGTTTGTTGTAAAGGTCTTGGCATAAATAATGATGATGCTCAGTATCTTGCCGACCTTGTTCCTTTTGAACGTGGTAAAAACTGGTCACTTTCTGATTGCTTTAATGGCAATGAAGATGAAAATAGACCTCCTCAAGTCGAGTTTATAAATGAAGTTGCTAAGTATGATGGATTAAAAGAAACTCTACTTAAAATTGAGGGATTGATTTCTGGTAGGTCAATTCATGCCTCTGCATCTTATATTTTTGATGCTGGATATATTGCTCAAAACAGTAAAATGAGAGCGCCAAATGGTACGACGATTACTGCCTATAATATGGAAGATTCTGATTATATGGGCGGTTTGAAAGTGGATTAACTTATTATTTTTCGTTTTATTTGATTTTTTGATTTTTAAAGAAAGGAGAAAAACTATGTGGATAATGTCTGAAGAAGAAAAAGTAAAAGTTGTTGAAGCATATTAGTGTGGAGACAGTATGTCGAAAATATGCAGAGATTTTAATAAACCTACAGAAATTTATTCTGTGAAATGTTTAATTAACCAACTTGGTATTAAAAAAGTTTATTAGCCTGTAAATGAGAATAAAGTTGTTCAATTATATCAAAACGGATATAATCTTAAAAAAATAAAAAAGATTATGGATGAAGATGGCTGTAAAATTGGACAAAGAGGACTTATTAAAATATTAAAAACTCATAATATTTCCATAAAAACAAACTCAGATTACATAAAAATTTATCATTGTAATGAAGATAAATTTTCTGGATATGATAAATTTTCTTGTTATTGGGCTCGGTTGTTAGCGGCAGATGGATGTGTATTTTCTCGTCATAAAAATGGCGAGCCAACAGAATTTACAATAGAATTAAAAGATGATTATGATACCGTAAAAGGATTGCAAGATTATCTTGAATACAATGGAAAAATATATGAGAAAAAGAGCAATTATGATGATGGTATTACTTATACATTAACTGTAAATTGCAAAGCTGTTGTTGATTCATTAATTAATAATTTTAATATTGTCCCAAGAAAAACATTAATCTACAATCCGCCACAAAATATTCCAGAAAACTTGCAAAAATATTTTCTTTTGGGGTATATTGATGGTGATGGAAGTTTAACATATTATAGCGGGATTAAAAATCATGTGCCTGAATGGAAAGGTTTTAATTTAAATATAACGGGAACCTTAGAAATGATTGAGTTCACGCGAAAAGTATTAAATAAACCAAATATTAAAGCTTTTCAAAGGAGACCAGAAAGGCATAAAAATAATTGGACGCTTAATATTCAGGGTAATGAACAACTTTATAATATTCTTAGTTGGATTTATGATGATGAAGAAATTAATTGTATTTGTATGCAACGCAAGTATAATAATTGGTTAATTCTTAAATCTCAAATTGAAGAAAAACGAAATAATGAAAAATAAACCAGTCCACTATAAATCTCATAAATTGCGGGGAACTCCTAAGAGCCTTAATAACCAAGTTTATTTAGCGATAAATAAATGGCGAAGAGTAACGGCTTCGGTATGGTAAAATCATTAAGGATTGGACAATCAAACGCAGCGAAACCTGTTGAAATATACAGGGACGTTCAACGACTATAATTGAGACACGAAAGTGATTGTATAGTCTACTCCGACCTTTTAGGTGTTAAAGTATTGGGAAACCAACGGTATAAAGGACCTTAACTATTGAAATGCTCGATAAGCTACATAAAGCAATAGACTTGCTTATAGATGCAAAAGTGATAGAAGATAAGGGAAGCTATAAGGCAAATTATGATGCTTATTTGCACCCTGATGTTCTTGATTACAATGATTATAAAATGTGGAATTTGCTCGACCAAAATCAAATTCTTGATGCTTTTCAATTTGATAGCGCAATGGGTCAGCAAGTTATTATAAAAACTCAACCTCGTTCCATGCTTGAGCTTTCTACTGCTAATAGTCTTATGAGACTTATGGCACAAGATGATGCTACAGAAGCTCCTATGGATACATATCGTCGTTATAAAGATAATATTCAACTATGGTACGATGAAATGGAACAGTGGGGATTGAATAGGCATGAGCAAGAAATAATGAAAAAACATTTAGGCTCGCTTTATGGAGTGGCTGATACTCAAGAAAGTATTATGGAAATGAGTATGGACCCTGAGATAAGTGGTTTTGATGTAGTTCTTGCGAACAAATTGCGTAAAAGCGTAGCAAAAAAGAAAAAAGATTTGATTGCTGCTGTCCATGATAAATTTTATAAAAAGGGTAAAGACTTAGGAACTTCTGATGCTTTGCTTAATTATGTATGGGGACAACAAATCAAAAGACAGCTTGGATATTCGTTCTCAAAAAACCATTGTATGCCGTACACAGCCATTTGTCTACAGTGCATGAACATTGTTAAGCGATATGGTTCAATTTATTGGAATTGCGCTTGCTTAATTGTAAATAGCGGTAGTACAGACGAGGATGATGTGGAAAATAATGGTGGCGTAAACTATGGACGTATTGCAAAAGCTATGGGCAATATGATGCAACATGGAATTAAAATTGCGTTGCCAGACTTGAATAGGGCGCATTTTGGTTTTTATCCCGATGTCGCAGATGGAGAAATTGTTTATGGACTAAAGCCGATTCAAGGTTTGGGAAGCAAAGTTGCAAAAGCTATTATTGACTATGCTCCATATACTTCTTCAAGACAATTTTATGAAAAGATGCAACAATTTAAAGAAGAAGCTGAGGAAAATAAGTTTGGTGACACAGCAATGATTTCTTTAATCAAAGCTGGATGTTTTGACGAAATTGATAAAAAGCCCAGAGAAGAAATTATGGCAGACTTTATTCGTTCTATTTCCAGCCCAATTACTTCTTTAAAAATCTCTAATATTGAAGATATGAAGAGATTAAAGTTGCTAACAGAAGCCCAACAAAAATATGAATATAGGCTCTATCGTTTTAGAAACTATGTATTCCAAAAGCAATTTTTCTATAAACAGACAGGCAAGAGTCCTACTACTGCATTTTATTATTTAGATAGACAGTATGCCGAACCTTATTTCACAGAAAATTTCATTACTCTTATGCAAGAAAACAAGGACTATGAATATGCTGAAAATGGTTTAATTGCTGTTAAACGTGGTAGTTTTGATAGAGTGTTTGATAAGTTGATGAAAGATTTTAAGGAAAATTATCTTTCGTCTCAAGAAATGCTTGATAAGATTAATGAAGACCGTTTTAATGAAAAATGGAAAGAGAAAGCAAAGGGTAGTATTTCTAAATGGGAATTTGACTCAATGTGCTTTTATTATCATCCTCATGTTTTATTAAGTGCAGATACTCAAAAGAATGGTCTCGCTAATTTTGAAGACCTTCCGTTGCAACCTCAAGGAGTTGCTACTTATTACTTTAGAGGACAAGAAAAGATTCGTTTTGGCTTAAGTAAAATTTGTGGTACTGTTCTTGATAAAAATAAGAATAAGCATACAGTAGATATTTTAACTCCAACAGGGGTAGTAACATTAAAGTTCTATAAAGGACAATTTAGTTTTTATGATAGACAAATTTCTAAAACTAATCCTGATGGGACTAAGACAGTAATGGAAAAATCTTGGTTTACTCGTGGAACTAATTTGTTAGTTACTGGATTCCGTAGAGACCAACAGTTTGTTCCTCGCGTATATAAAGATAGTGTTTATAATCATTCCTTACAGCTTATTTCAGGAATTGATGAAAATGGTATGTTAGAATTAATTTCAGACAGAATCGAGGTGGACTCAGCTAATGATGTAGCAGTCTAAAATAACAGAGCAAGACAAAATCATCAAGATTCATGCTACATTAAACAATGTAATTTTCCCTAAAGGTGGGTTTTAGAGTATAACTGAGCCCACCTTTGGGATAGTATCTTGGATTATAGTGTCCGTAGATGATGGAGAACCTACAAATGATAATTTTGGTACAATTACAGTAAAGGGGACATATCCTTGTAATATATCTCCCAGAGCAAATTATATTATCATTGCAAAAGAGGTTGAACATCCTCAATATGGAACACAATATGATTTGATTTATTTTAATGAAGAGTTTGATATGACAAAAGCTACTAATCAAAGAGCTTTTCTCAAAACTTTTTTGACAGATAATCAGATTGAAGAGTTCTTTAAAATTTTCCCTAATCCAATTCAAACATTGGAAACAGGCAATCCAAAAGAACTTACAAAAATTCATGGCGTGGGAGACTATATTGCCAACTGTATTCTTGAGCGTTATGAGCAAAAGAAAGATGTGGGTCAAGTTTATCTTGAGTTAGATGGGATAGGACTTTCTTCTAATTTTATTACTAAATTAGTTCAAAAGTACAAAAATCCATCAATTATAGTTTCCAAAGTAAAAGAAAATCCTTATTCATTAATTAAAGATATTGATGGCGTAGGATTTTTAACTGCTGATGCAGTAGCTCAAAAAGCAGGATTTAATAAAACAGATGTGCGAAGAATTAAGTCTTTTATTACTTGGTTTTTAAATAAAGAGGGTGATGAAGGACATTCGTATATTTCTGCACAGGAATTAAATGCAAATATTTTTGAAACATTAGGTTCTCCACAAGAGATTGTAGAAAATTATGACGTATCAGAAGATGCAGATAGTTCTATTCCTCGAAATAATATTGCCAAAGCTATAAAAGAGCTTCAAGATGAGGGAACAATAGTCCTTGAAAATAGTGAAAGAAAAGCAGACCGTAGAGTTTATTTAACTAAATTTTACAATCTTGAAAGAGATATTGCTTATCATTTAAAAAGACTTCTTAATGCTCATAGTGATTTTGTCATTGAAAATTTTGATGAAAAAATTAAAAAAGCAGAAGAAGACCAAGGATTTGAATTTACTCAAGAGCAAATTGATGGTATAAAATTAGGTTGCGAAAAACAAGTCTGTATGATAACTGGTCTTGCAGGTAGTGGTAAATCAAGCCTTGTAAATGGTATACTTACTGTTTTAAACAATTATACTTTTGCTCAATGTGCTCTTTCAGGAAAAGCTGCTGCGAGATTGCAAGAAGTTACAGGAGTTTCAGGAAAAACAATCCACCGTTTACTCGAATACAGTGGAGATGGATTTGTTAGAAATGAAGAAAATCCACTTGAAGAGAACATCATTGTTCTTGATGAAATTTCTCTTGTTGGCGGTGAAATCTTCTTAGATTTGCTTAAAGCAATTCCTAATGGCTCTAAGTTAATTATGTTAGGTGACTTTGGGCAGTTAAGTTCTGTGGGTCTTTTAAATCTTGCTTATGATATGATGAATAGTAATCTTATTCCAGTAGTAAAATTACAGCAAGTTCATCGCCAAGCAAAGTCTTCTGGCATATTAACGATAGCTTATCAAGTGCGTAATGGTTATCAACTTTATGAAAACTATGCACAAGAAAGTATTGAAACTGTCGGAGAAAAGAAAGACATGATAATAGATGTCAGTCCTGATAGTGATGATGATAGAGATAAGATATTACAATACTTTGAAGAATATTATAATTCTCCTTTAGTGGGAAGAGATATTGAAAAAATTCAAGTAATTTCTCCCGTTAAAGAGAGAGGAGATACTTGTGTATTTAATTTGAATCAAGACATACAAGAACTTGTTAATCCGATAGACCCGTTTAAAAGAAATTATGTCGTAAAGAAACAACGTAAAAAGGTTGACAAAGATTTTAGTTATGTGATTCAAGAAAATGATAAGGTTATGTGTATTAAAAATAATTATCGTGTTTTTAATACAAGTGGGGCTCAATCTGCAATGTTTAATGGTTGGACAGGAATTGTAAAGAAAATTGATGATGATAACATGATTGTTGATTTTACTTCGGGAGATTGTCCGATTATTATTCCATTAAAAGAAGTGGGTAATTATATTATTCTTGGATATGCAAGCACAGTTCATAGACTTCAGGGAAGTTCAGCAGATGTGGTAATTGGGGTGTTAAATTGGGGGTGTCCTCCAAACATGGCTTCAAAAGAGCTTGTGTATACTTTAATTACTCGTGCTAAGAAAAAGTGTATTTTGGTTGCAAATACAGGAACTTTAAGAAGTGCGATAGGAACTGATTCAGTAGCCTATAAGAGAACATTTTTGCCAGAGATGCTTCAGAAAGATTTTTATTGGCTTCGAGCAGAATACAATAAAGAAAAGAAAGCAAAAGATGAAGCAATGAGGGCAAGGATGAAAGAGATTATGGCAAATACTGTAAATGTTTCTGAAGAATCTGAAAAAGCAGAAGGTTCAGAAGAAAATTCTTAATAAAAACGCAAAAAGCTCTTGACAATCAAGAGCTTTTGTGTTAGAATACAGACACTAAGATAAAAAGTAAGATAGGATAAAAGGTGGCTTTTATATGTCTTCTAATTCTAATAAATATTTTTATTCTAACTGTTTCATTGAAATGGTTAAGGCAAAACTTAAGAACCCAAAAGTGAAAATTATGTACTTACCAGCTTTCTTAAATGAAGTACCTTGCCCACATTGGATGTGGCTTGACGAAGAGGGTGAACATGATTTTCATTATCGAGGGAAACTTCCTTGGTATAAATGGTTTTGGCATAAAGGGCATATTAGAACTGTTCATAGAGGATGCTATAAAGGCTGTATTATGCAGATGATTGAAAAGAAATATTATGAGGGAAAGCATGAATAAGACAAATATCCCAGCCACTTTTAAAGAAGTTGGTTTCAATGAAAGTTTTCATATGGGAAAATCTGAGAAACTTTTTTATTATATAGATAAAAACCTTGACTTTTGGTGTGAGATTGAGGGAGGAGAAATTATTAAATGTCCTTCGGCTTATCGTATTGATGCATTTACTTTTACTTGGTCTGGTTGTCGTTATTGGTATGATGAAGAGACTAAGCGCCATTATTATGTAAATCCATTTTATGATGGAGAAACATTTTATCTCTATGCATATAGTTTTGGAGAATTACTTGAGCTTATTAGGAAATTTGTAGAGCCAAGTGATGAAATAGGAGATGTGCTTGATTCTTCTACCGAAATGAAAACATATAGGAATACAATAACAGAAATTTTTAAAAATTAAGGAATAATTATTATGAATCGTGAACAACGTAGACAAACTGTAAAGAATCTTCAAAAGAAAGGTCTTAAGCGAGAATCCGCAGAGACTATTGTTGAACGTATGGATTTCACTGAACATCATTTTAGCAGAGATGTTTGGGAAGGTGAAAAGGTTAAGTTAAACTATAATCGAATCACTCATTATAAGGATTGGAAAATTCTTCGTCAGGAATATAAGGATTTTGTCGAAGCTAACAAAGATACTGTTTTTACAGTAGAATTTGATGATATTCGCAAAAAGGAAGCTGAGAAGAATGATGGGCTGAGTGGTCTTTGCCAGTTTGTAGAGGATACTACTCCTGTGAAGTGGTTATTCTATGCTATTGACCTTATTCCTGAACCCAATCAGACTCGTCCTAAAACTGAAACTGAACTTCAAAATGAAGCGTTTTTGGCTCATGTCAATGAAGTTTTAAAAGGTATTGAGTAATGGAAAAAATTGTTGTTGGGAATAAATATATTTTTGTCCCTTCAGAAGAACAAAAATTAGCAGATGATTGTCTGCAACTTTTAAACGAAGAAGTAAAAAGGCTAAATCCTGATTGCGAAAAAGTTGCGACATTATCTTTTGATGATAAAATTTATGTTGTGCCTGTAAATGGTAATAAACCTTTAATGGTGATGTTTGATACTGATGAAGTTTGGAAAGTATCGGTAGACCCAGAAAATGAAAAGGAATTAATTGCTGAACGTTTTGCTACAAGAGAAGAGCGAGAGGAAATTCTTAAGGCTTTAGCTATGGGTGGAATTAATGCGTTTAGAGTGGAGGATTAACAATGACTAATCTTGTAATTATGGTTGGACCTGTCGCAAGTGGTAAATCCACTCTTGCAAACAACATTAAAAATGTATACGAACGAAATGGACAGAAAACTATTATTGTTTCCTCTGACCAGATTCGCGTTGATTTGTATGGTGATATTAATGACCAGACTCATAATGATGAGGTCTTTAAGGAAGTTCGTCGTAGAATTAACAACTGTATTGGGAAAATGAATGTCATTGTAGATGCTACCAGTATTAATGTAAAGTCTCGTATTCCTCTACTTGACCTTGTTCGTAAAAATTCAGATGTGCGTAAAATTGCTATGGTTATGACTACTCCTGAACCTGTATGCAAGATGCTTAATCGTAAGCGTGAGCGAAAAGTCCCTGAGTATGTTATTGATAAGCAGATTGGAAATTTTGAGATTCCTTTTTATGAAGAAGGGTTTGATGAAATTAATTTAATTGATTGGAATAGCGGATATTTTAGTTATGCTAAAGATGAATTAATAAGAACAATAGTTGATAAAGATGTTATTCAAGATTTTATGAGAGGATTTGACCAGTGCAATTCTCATCATAAGTATACTCTTGATGTTCATTGTCAAAAGTGTGCAGAAGAAGTCGCAAAACGAACCGATAATGAAATCCTTATTCGCGCAGCAGAAATCCATGATTATGGGAAGATGTTGACGCAGGAAGAAAAACCTGATGGTAGTGGTGAATGTCGCTATTATAGCCACCATAATAAGGGTTGTTATGAGTTAATGCATCCTCTTGCATGGGTTGGTTTCGAAGATTATGATAAGTGTCTTGAGTGCTTATTCTATGTAAACTTTCATATGTTGCCCTTCTTTATTGAGACCGAAAAGGCTCAGAAAAAGTGGGAGAAAATTATGGGAAAGGAAAAGCTTGATAATCTTTTCTTATTTAATAAATGTGATAGGATTGCAAGTGGTACACAGTAATGTGGAAGCATCCTCTGCTTGGATATATTAAAGAAGTAAAAGCTCTATATGCTTATAATCACAATCCTATTCAAGATTGGAATTTTAAGCATTGGCTTGAATACCTTTCTGAACAATCAGAAAAAGCTTATATTGTAAGTCTTTTGGATTTGCTTGATGTATTTGAGCCTCTTGATATGACCATTGATAATGAATATGTGCTTTTCCATTACAAGGGTTTTATTGACCTTAGTGATATGGGATATTCTGAGGAAACCTTTTTCTATCTATATGATGGACTTTATCGAGAGTGTCGTTCTTGTGTCTTTGATGTAAAGAAAGAAGAACTTGTACTTTGTTCTCTAAATAAATTCAAGAATATGGGGGAAGATGCTTTTGATTGGTCTGAAAAGGCTATTCGAGAAAAGTATACTTCTGCTCAAAAAATTTGGATTACCAATAAAATGGACGGTAGTTATCAGCAATTCCGATATATTACTAATTCTGATGGTTCTGGAACAATTTTTGGGTCGGGTTCTCAGGCTATTAGTCTGAATGAATCTTGGAGACTAAAAGAGGGATTTGGTCTTTTGACTGATTCTCAAAAGCAAATGATTAAGGATTATCCTGATTATACTTTTATTTTTGAGTTCATTTCTACTAAAAATGCTATTGTTGTTCATTATACTGAGGGACAAGAGGGAATGTATCTAATTTCTGCTCGTTCTTGTGTTGATGGAACTGAAATAGATTTTGATACTATTCGTAGTCTTGCTACTCTTTATGACAGTAAGATGGTAGAGTATTATGATTCTGAAAATCTTGATTCTCTTTTGACTCAGGTTGACAACTTCTCTTCTGATGAAAAAGAGGGTTGGGTTATTCGTATGCGAGATGAGAATGGGAAGGATTTTCGTGTAAAAATCAAATGTACTGATTATGTCCTGCTCCATCGTGTAATTAGTAAACGAATTTCTCCTAATGCAGTAATTGAAGCCTTGGCTTATGGTAAGTATGATGATTTTTATTCTAAAGTCCCTGATGCTTTTAAAGATATTGTAAAAGGTTTTTATCTTGAAACTGTAAATTATGTTAATACTCGTACTACTGCGGCTATGAATTGGTATTATCAGATGATGGAAGAGCTTAAAGACCAGCTTGAAAATTACCCTGAAAATTATATCAAAAAGCTCAAGATGGTATGGATTAGTGAAAATGTGCCTAAGTGTATTGCAAGTGATGTAAGGAATATGGTGAATGAGAAAGAGACTCAATATCTTATTCGTCGTGGTTCTCCTTATCGTCACGCAGAGATTCTTAAACTAAAGAATCAGCATGAAAAGGCTATTAGACAAGCAAAAGAAAGACAAAACAATTTAAAGAAAGAAGAGTGATTACAATGGTTAATGTAAAGATTAAGAAGTTGACCGAGACAGCAAAGATTCCAACTAAAGCTCATGCAGAAGACGCTGCCTTTGACCTTTATGCAGACATTCCCGACAATACTTTTACTGCATGGGAAACTAATGAAACAAAGCAAGGTATTAAAATTATGCCTCATACCACCGTAAAAATTCCTGTGGGTATTGCGACTGAGATTCCAGCAGGATATTGGGGAGCAGTATTTGCGCGAAGTGGTCTTGCTACAAAACAGGGTTTGCGTCCTGCAAATTGTGTTCCCGTAATTGATGCTGGTTATAGGGGCGAATGGATGGTCCCTATTCACAATGACAGCTCGGAAGTTCAAATTATAGAACACGGAGAACGTATTGCTCAGATGATGATTCTTCCTGTTATTAATACTGTACTTGAAGAAGTTAATTCTCTTGAAGATTCTTCTCGTGGTGCAGAGGCTTTGGTGATTCTGGCAAGTTCTAATCGTATAGACGATAATAAAATTCAGTTTTTATTTTGAGGTAAAATAAATGACTTTTAATTATTTTAAGCGTGACAAATGTGGCGCTCGTGTAGGTATTGACCTCGCTAAGAATTTGCCTGATTTTGAAACCCCTCGATATGAAGAGGATAATAAGATTTTCTTTAAGGATGCTCATATGATTTGTCCTGTTTGTAAGGACGAAATGAGCTTCGTTTTTGAAGAGAATGGAGATTAGAATAATGGGGAGGACCAGTAATGGCTACTCCCAATTATAATAAACTTGTTTTCTTTGATACAGAAACCACTTCAATTTCGCCAAATTATATTGTAACTTTGGCTTATATTGCAGTCGAAAATAATAAGGTTGTGAAGCGTGGGATGATTACTTGTAATCCTGATTATCCCATTTCTCCACAAGCGAGTGCGGTAAATGGGCTTACAAATAAAATGGTTGCTGACAAGCCATATTTTGATGAAGCATGGAAAGATATTCAGGAATATTTTGAAAATGCTATACTAATCGCCCACAACTCTAACTTCGACTGCAAGGCATTGCGACTCGAATTTAAAAGATATGGATTAGAATTTCCAAAGCATTGGGAATGTGATACTTTAGCCAATGCTAAAAGACTAATTCCTAAAGGTGAAACAAAGAATTACAAACTGGCAACTCTTTGTGATTATTTTGGTATTGACTTGGGTGATGCTTATCATACTGCGGATTTTGATACAGAAGCATTACTTAGAGTTTTTAATAAATTAGTAAAAATTTCTAATGGTAATTTAGAGGTAAAAGAGGGATAAAGGGGGAATACTATGACTGTAATTAAGAGAAATGGTGTAGAAGTTACTTTTAATAAGTAGAAGATAATTAATGCCATTGTAAAAGCAATGAAATCAACTGATAATGTTGAGATTGATATTGCTTTTGCCACAAAAATTGCTCAAGATATTGAAAATTTAGATAAAACTCTTAAGGTTGAAGAAATTCAGGACATTGTAGAAAAAAAGCTGATGGCTTCTAAATATAAAGACGTAGCAAAGAACTATATGAATTATAGATATTTGCGCACAATGGCTCGTTCTCAATATAAAGAGTTAATGGATTCTATTGCTGAAAAGCTTAGTGCAAAAAATATTCAAAATCAAAATGCTAATGTAGACGAAGCTTCTTTTGGCGGACGAATGGGTGAAGCAAATGATGTAATTACTCGTCGTTATGCTTTGGAATATCTTGTTTCTCCTATGGCAAAAGCCAATCACGAAAATAATGAAATTTATATTCATGACCTTAATGCTTATGCTGTAGGTTCTCATAATTGTCTCAGCATTCCTTTTGACAAGCTTCTTAAAGAAGGCTTTAATACCAGACAGACAGATGTTCGCCCCGCGCAAAGCATTAATACAGCTTTTCAATTAGTGGCGGTAATTTTTCAGTTGCAAAGTTTGCAACAGTTTGGTGGCGTAAGTGCAACCCATCTGGATTGGACTATGGTTCCTTATGTAAGAAAAAGTTTTAGGAAACATTATATTGATGGATTAAAATATATTCATAATATTTATGATGAAGAGCTTTTTAACCATATCCCAGAAGATGCAGGAATTGAAGATGGGGAATATAAGCTTTATGAAAAAGCATACAAATATGCTATTGACATGACCATAAAGGAAACTTATCAGGCTGCTGAAGGAATGTATCACAACTTAAATACATTACAAAGTAGGTCTCGGAATCAATTGCCTTTTACGTCAGTCAATTATGGTACTTGTACACTTCCAGAGGGCAGACTTGTAACGAAAGCGTTACTTGATACATCTATTAAGGGTATCGGCAGATTACATAAAACTTCTATTTTCCCTTGTGGTATTTTCCAGCGTATGAAAGGAGTTAATGATAAACTACGGACTCCTAATTATGATTTATATAGATTAGCTCTCAAGTCAACCAGTGTAAGACTTTATCCCAATTATGCAAATGTTGACTGGTCTGGTAATGCTGGCTATGATATTAATGACCCCAAAACGTATTTTTCCACGATGCGGTGTCGCACAAGTAATCGGTTTGATATTAATGGATTTGGGCAACTTAAAGATGGACGAGGAAATATTTGTCCTGTAACTATTATTATGCCAACACTTGCTATGGAAGCAAAAGAATATTGTGACAGAAATGGACATGGCTCAGATTCATATTTTGAATCTTTTATGACATTACTTGACACAAAAATCCATGAAGCTAAAGATATGCTAATTGAACGCTTTGATTGGATTTGTAGTCAGTCTCCTGATGCTGCTAAATTTATGTATGAAAACGGTGTTATGGCAGGATATGTCCCAGAAGAGGGGATTAGAAGTGCTTTGAAGCACGGTACTTTAGTAGTTGGACAAATTGGCTTGGCTGAAACTTTGCAAATATTAATTGGTAAAGACCATACCACAGATGAAGGTATGGAATTAGCAAAACAAATTGAGCAATTATTTAAAGATAGGTGTGCAGAATTTAAGCAAGAATACAAACTTAATTTCGGTGTATATTACACTCCCGCAGAAAATCTTTGTTATACTGCCATGAAAAAGTTTAAGGCTAAGTATGGCGAGATTAAAGATGTTTCAGATAAAGATTTCTTTACCAATAGTATTCATGTCCCTGTTTGGAAAGATATGAGTCCTTTTAAGAAAATTGATATAGAATCTCAACTTACTGGATATTCTAATGCTGGTTGCATTACCTATGTTGAATTAGATGCTGGCGTAAAAAACAATTTGGATGCTTTGGAAGAAATCGTTAATTATGCTATGGATAAAGATATTCCTTATTTTGCAATTAACGTTCCTTCAGATACTTGTTTAAATTGTGGTTATACAGATGAATTAGGCGAGGCTTGTCCTTGTTGTGGAGGAACAGATATACAAAGATTACGTCGTGTAACTGGATATTTAACAGGTAATTATACAACTGCATTTAATAAAGGTAAACAGCAAGAAGTTGAAATGAGAGTTAAGCATAAAAAATTTAATGGAGATTGTTGATGTATTATTCTAACATAATTGAAGAAGATGCGGCTAATGGAATAGGTTTTAGAACCACACTTTTTGTTAGTGGCTGTAATTTTCATTGCAAAAATTGTTTTAATCAAAAAGCTCAAGATTTCAATTATGGAAAAGAATATACAGAACAAACAGAAAGTTATATTCTTGAACAGTTAAATAAACCTTATATAAAGGGTCTTTCTCTCCTTGGGGGAGACCCTTTATGGCAAGATGTAGATGGATTAAAACAGTTAAGACAACTTGTGCAAAAAGTTCATAACTTAGGCAAAACTGTCTGGATTTGGTCTGGGTTTGTTTACGAAAATTTGCTTGATGGTAGTGGACTTAGTGAAGAAGCAAATGAAAGAATTCTTCTTGTTCGTGAATGCGATGTTTTTGTAGATGGACTTTTTGAAGACGATAAAAAAGATTTATCTCTTGCTTGGAGAGGTAGTAGAAATCAACGAGTAATTGATATGAATAAGACGAAAGATAAGGTTGTACTCTATTGTGAATAATTTTGGTTTTATAGAAAGGGCTAAATATCGCATAAAACAATATCTTTGGAAAAAGATTTGGTGGAAATCTGTTCTTGCAGGAATAATGATTGGATTAGCGGGAGTAGTAAATTTAAGTGTGGACAATAAATTTGTTGGAGCACTTTTATTTTCTTTTGGTCTAATTACAATCCTTGCTCAAAGTTTAAACCTTTATACAGGTAAGGTTGGAACGATTAATCTTTTTTACGAATGGTTTATGTTACCTGTCATTATATTTGGCAATTTTATTGGAGCAAATATAATCGCTTGGGGAATGAGACTTACTCGTTTTGGAGAAACATTAAATCAATCAGCTTATGTTATTGTTCAAAATAAATTGGCCGATAATTGGTTTAGTATTTTGTTACTTTCTATAGGTTGTGGAATTATGATGTATTTAGCAGTAAAAGGATGGACAGAAAATACAAGCACTTGGTTAATTGTTATTTTACCTGTAATGATTTTTATACTTTCTGGATTTGAACATTCGATTGCTAATATGTTTTATTTTGCAATGGCTAATGAATATAGTATAAAAGCTTTTTTATATGTTGGTTTAATGTTAATTGGTAATGCCATTGGAACATTGGGTTTCAAAAAAATAAAGGAAATAAAATAATTTTTAAGGAGAGAGGATATAATTTAATATCCCTCTCCTTTTTTATTCGTTTTTTATTTTGTAAATTTTCCTTGACAAATGGAATGAAACGTGTTATAATCTCAACAAGAATATAAGAACGGAGGTTCTGATTTTATTAATACGCAGATTGAAGAAAGACTTGAAACAGATTTTAAGACATTAACCGAAAAGGGTTTTGAGGTAGTAGGAGTGTATCTGGCAGGGGCGCAAAATTATTCTTTGTCAGATGAATTTTCTGATGTTGACACAAAGGCTATTGTGCTACCTCATTTCGAAGATATTGTTCGTTCTAAGCAATGGGTAACAGATACAATTATCAATGCTGATGATTCTCACACAGAAGTTAAAGATATTCGTAATATGTTTGATTGTTATAGAAAGCAGAATGTAAATTTTCTTGAGACCCTTTTTACAAAATATTATTATTTAAACCCTGATTATACAGGCGAATGGCTTGGAGCAATTATTAAAAACAGAGAAAAAATCGCCCATTACGATGAATGTAAAGCTGTAAAAGCTATGTATGGTAATATGCTAACTAAATACAAGAATATGTATAAGTCAATGCCTCATAGTGCAGCAGAGATTGAGAAGTATGGATATGCTTTCAAAGACTATCATCATTTAATGAGATTAGCTCAATTTATTAGGCGATATATTTCAGGTGAGAAATATGAGTCTATTTTAATTGCAGAAGATAGAGAACAGCTTATTCGTTATAAGCGAGAATCATTTCCTTTAACAGAAGTAATGGAAACTGCACAGAAGACCTTAGAAAGCACAAAGAAATTAGTAGATGATACTTTAGACGCATGGAGCGAAATTAAAAAAACAGATAAAGAAGTAGAAGATATTTTGCATCAAGTAGAATTTGATTTTATCAAGCAAAGTCTTCTACATGATTTGGTGACAGAAAATGAATAAAAACGAAAAATTGTGGTTTTCAGCCAAAAAACGACCGTCATACCACAATATATTGTGGTCAGAGGATTTCAGAGACACAAGATGTTGTGGTGAACAGGCAAATAAAATCTGTCTTTTATTTGGTGATGTTTCGGACGATGAATATAGAAAAATTTTAGACGTTCAAGATGATTGGAGACACGCATAATGGAGAAGATTACTTTAGATAAAATTAATATTGGAAATATTGTAATTGCAAGAAATGGTTGGACTGGTTATATTACAGAAATTGAGGAAGTTGATAATAGTTTCGTTCCAAATTTAACTAAAAAAACGGTTAAAACTACCACTAAAGTTCTAATTGGAGTGAGGAGAGACGGAGAAAAAGATGGGCTCCTTTTTAGATGCCCAGTATATATGATTGGAAGAATATTTGCACAAATTGGAATTTATAAAATTAATGACAATAGTGAAATTATTAGTGCGGCTAAAACAATCGAAAAGCTTCCAGAAAATACTCTTGCTTACAACAGAAGAATTGGTGAATCCCATGTTTATCAATATGAACATTTAGATAAGAAAGTTTTAAATAAAATTAATGAACTTGTTGACGCTGTTAATAAGTTGAACGGAGTATATAATAATGAGTAAAAAATATTTGAAGGATTAGCTTGAAGAAAATAAAGAAAAGATTGAATAGTTATTTAATTAGCGGGTAAATATAACAGAACTTGGGCGAAGATTTAATGTTTCTCAATCAACAATGGCTCGTTTTTTGAGTTCTCATAGATTAAATGAGCCAAAAGGAAACAATCAATATACTTTTTTATATTCTCATTTAGATGATTTTAAGCAAGATTATTTAAAAGGAATATTAACTTTAGATGAATTGGTTTTAAAATATAAAGCACCTCAAACAGCACTTCACGGTTTAGCAAGAAAATATGGGTGGGAAAGAGCAACTAATAAAGAAAAAATAAATAGAGAAGAATTAAAAGAAGATTATATCAATAAAAAATTAAATTTAATTGAAATTTGCCGTAAACACAAAACCACTCCAAATACCATGTATGAAATTTTAAAAGAAGAAAATGTAAAACTTTTTGAAGATAGGCATCGTCTTTATTCTTTTGATTTGAGCTTTTTTGATGATGTTGATACTTAGGAAAAGGCATACTTTTTAGGGTTTGTCTTTGCAGATGGCAGTATAAGTGAAGATAGAAATACTTTAACTATTACGTTAAAGCCTGAAGATGTAGAACATTTGGAAAAATTTAGACAAATTACAAAAAATGAAAAACCTTTATTTTTTATTTACCAAAAATTGACTGATAAATATTATCCTTCATTTGTAATATAGAGTGTAGCAATGACTCAAAAACTATTAGAAAAAGGTCTGTGTCAAAATAAAAGTTTTAAAATTACTTTCCCCTCTTATTTAGAAGAGAATTTAATTAAACATTTTATTCGTGGTTATTTTGATGGAGATGGAGGGTTAAGTTGTGGCAAGAGACGTTCAATAAGTTGTTATTTTACAGGTAATTATAATTTCTTAAATGCGATAAAAGATTATTTATATGATAAGTTAAAAGTAAATTTTACACTTTATCAAGAAACGCGAACTCAAATATGGGATTTAAGACTCAGCAAAATGCAAGAGTGCAAAATTTTTCTTGATTGGCTTTATGAAGATGCTACTATCTATCTTAATAGAAAATATAATCGTTATATTAAATGGAGTAATAAAATGAAATTGTCAGAAAGAATTTTAGAATTAATAGAAAAGATTAATTTTTATCGAAATTCTTATTATAATAATAACATTTCTTTAGTTGAAGATGCTGAATACGACGCACTTTTTGATGAGTTGAAAGCGTTGGAAGCTGAAACGGGATTAAAATTCAATGGTTCTCCTACTCAAAAGGTTGGAGCTACTATTCAATCTTCTTTAAAAAAAGTTAAACATAATCATCCTATGCTAAGTTTAGCTAAAAGCACAGATAATGAAGAAATAAAGAAATTTATTGGGGAACAGCCTGTTGTTTTTATGCTTAAATGTGATGGTCTTACTTGTAGCCTTTTATATAAAAAAGGAAAATTAGTAAGAGCAGAAACAAGGGGAGATGGCTTTATTGGAGAAGATGTAACAGAAAATATAAAAATGGTTTCTAATGTTCCATTAACAATTTCTGAACAAGACGAAATAGTAGTAGATGGAGAAATTATTGTTAAATGGGACGCTTTTAATCAGGCTAATTGTTCAGATGATTTTTCTCATCCTCGCAACTATGCTGCTGGTGGTATTAGACAACTCGATACTCAAGTAACAAAAGACCGTAATTTAAGTTTTATTGCTTGGAAATATGTTAAAGGAGAGACCTTAACTAATTCTTTTGAAAACAATTTAAACATTTTAAGTGACTTGGGGTTTGAAGTAGTTCCACATAAATTTTATGGCAAAATTTCTTTAGATGAACTTCCGTCACTTTTTGAAAATATGTATTATAAAAAAGCTTCGGAAGCTAAGATTCCTGTTGATGGTTTAGTTGTTTCTTATGATGACGTAAGTTTTGGAGAATCTTTGGGAGCAACATCCCATCATTTGAACTCGCAATTTGCATGGAAAAGAAAAATGGAACAGATTAAAACTGTTTTAGAGGATGTACAATGGAATGTAGGGAAAACAGGAGTAGTTTTTCCAACAGCCATTTTTAAGCCTGTAGACTTAGGGGGAGCTATTACTTCACGAGCTACTTTAAACAATATTACCTTTATTAAAAACCTTAAACTCGGTATTGGAGACGAAATAGCGGTATCCAGAATGAATGAAGTTATTCCTAACATAGTAAAGAACTTTACTGAAAGTAATAATCTTATTATTCCTGAAACCTGTCCCTGTTGTGGCGGTAAATTACGCAGAGAAATTTCTTCATCAGGGGCTGAAACTATATGGTGCGACAATTTTTCTTGTGCTGCTAAACAGCTTGCTCAGTTTGTGCATTTTGTTTCCAAGCCTTGTGCAAATATTGATGGTTTGAGTGAAGCAATCCTTTCTAAGTTTATTGACCTTGGCTTTATTAAGACTTTTGCGGACATTTATCATTTGTCCGACCACAAGGATGAAATCATTAAGCTTGATGGTTTTGGTGAAAAGAGTTATAAGAAGCTTTATGAAGCTATCGAGTTATCTCGTGAAATTAAGCTGAGTAATTTTATTACTGCTCTTGGTATTCCTCTTATTGGAAAGACTGCTGGTAAGACTATTTCTAAGGCATTTAATGGTAACTATGGTTTCTTCCAAGATGCGTGGGAACATGGATTTGATTTTAGCACTCTTGATGATTTTGGTAAAGCAATGGCAGATGCTATGAATGATGCTTGGGTTAATCCTAATCCTCTTTGGGCTGGACTTGATAAGGAGTTTAGTTTTATTGTGGAAGAAGCCCCAAAGATTAGCGCAGATGATTTTATTTCAGGTAAGACTTTTGTAGTCACAGGTAGCTTTAATAATTATAAGCGCTCAAAATTGGAGCAAATTATTACTGACCGTGGAGGAAAGCTTTCTGGTTCAGTATCGGCTAAGACTTCTTTCTTGCTTACAAATGATGGAGATAGTGGTTCAAGTAAGGCTGAAAAGGCTAAGAAGCTTAATATTCCTATTATGTCAGAAGACGAATTTATTAAGAAAGCAGGACTTTAAAATGGAAATTATTAAACAGTTTTTTGATGCTTATGCTTTTCTCTCTAATTTTTATAATGCCCCTGTAAGTTATAATGGCTTAACCTATCAAAATTCAGAAGCGGCTTTTCAAGCGCAGAAAGAAATTAGAGATGAAGACCGCAAAAAATATACTTCCATGAATCCATCTCAAGCAAAACTCGCTGGTAGGCATTGTAACTTGCGTAAAGATTGGGAAGATATTAAAGAGCAAACAATGTATGAGATTGTTAGTGCGAAATTTACCCAGAACAAAAACCTTGCCAAACTTCTTATTGACACTGGCAATGCATATCTTGAAGAGGGTAATTGGTGGCATGATACAACATGGGGAGTTTGTAATGGGGTAGGCCAAAACAAGCTCGGAAAAATTCTTATGCGTGTTAGAGAGGAGATTGCTTCATGAATCAGTTTATGGCAGCCCCTATTGATAACACTAAAGATGGAGAATGTTCGCAATGTGGAAGATGCTGTAGTGCAATTTTGCCTGTAAATCCAAATCAGATTCTTCGCATTAAAAAGTATCTCAAGAAGCATCCAGAAATTAAACCGCACAATTATACTCCTATCCTCTCCAAAGATTTTATGGATATTTGCCCATTTCTTTCTGAAGATAAAAAGTGTATGATTTATGAGGTAAGACCTGACGTTTGTAGGAGGTTTATTTGTTCAAAATACAAAGACCCCAATTACAAGCCAATGGATTATCGTCATGTTAAGCTAATTAATATGCTTACAACATTTAGCAACGAACCTTGTCCACAAGCTCCAAATCTTGATGGACTTAATGAAATTCTGGAAGACCAGAAAGAAAAGGCTTACGGTAAAAAGAATGTACGTTAAATATTATTGTACTTATTGTGATAAAGAATTCCCCGACAAGTTAGCTTGCCTTGTTCATGAAAAGATAGAACATATTGGCTACACAAAAGACGTAGCAGAGATAATTTCTTGTGGCTATCAGCCTTGCGATTATTGTGCTAATCAATATATGGTATATGGTTGTGAAGCTGATTGCCAGTACAAATTAGAGTGTATGGCAAAGCATAAGTGGGCAAAATTCAAGTATAGCGAAGGTAGAGATGGAGTAGAATGAATTATTACATTTCTGATTTACATCTGTCTCATGCGAACGTAATTAAGTTCGACTCGCGTCCATACGACACAATAGAAGAAATGGAATCTGACTTTATTTATCGTTGGAATAAGCAAGTATCTAATGGAGACCATGTATATTTGCTGGGGGATTTCATTTGGAAAGCTGGTTCTGATGAATGGCTTCGTATTATTCATAAATTAAATGGCAATATTCATTTAATTTTGGGCAACCATGACCCAAGACAATATTCTACAGGAGTTCAAAAAGCTTTAACTGAAATTACTCATTATAAAGAGCTTAATGAAAAAGTTGATGGAAAAGATTATCGTTTAGTTCTTTCTCATTATGCAATTCTAAGTTATTATGGCTCTTGTTATCCACAGACTTTCCATTTGCATGGACATACTCATGTGACTTCTGAGCAAAGCTTGGTGGAAGATTTTGCAAAAATGGCAAAAGAGAAATTAGCTCAGTCTGATAATCCCTATCAAAACAGGGCTCAAATGATTAATGTTGGTTGTATGATGCCTTATATGAATTATACTCCGCAGACATTTGAATATCTTTTAATGAAGTACAAGAAAGGAGAAACAAGAGCTTAATGAAAGTAACACTTTTGAATCCAGAAGTTCTTGAAAATCTTTATAAAAATCATGGTGTATTTGCTTGCGAATGCTATAATACTCCAAAGAAATATGCGGAGCGCGTAGGAAAGAATTGCGAAGATTCTGGACACATGAGCGGTTCTCGTTGCGAATATATTAAATTTGAAATTGAAGGCGATAGAGGAACGTTGGAACAAATGATGCGTTCTGAAATTGGTGTCCGTTATGATAATCAAGACAAGTATGCTTATATGGATTTGATTGAAGCTATTCCTCGTGTCAGTCCTGATGAAGTTGTTAAGAACATGAGCTCGTTCCGCTACATAGATACTAATAACTTCACTTATATTACACCAACTCATATTGAAAAGAATGAAAAAGCTAAAGCTTTGTATCAGAATCTTATGAGCCATATTGACACAACTCGTAAGCTTATTCGTGACATTCTTACAGAAGATGGGGTAGAAGCTCACGCAGCGGTGGAAGATGCGAATTATATTCTTCCTCGTGCTACAAATACTACTTTAGCTATTGGTTTTACTCCTGAAGCTTTGATTACATTTATGCATAAGCGTCTATGTACTCGTGCTCAAGAGCCAATTCGTAAGATTGCAGTTGAGATGAAGAAACAGGTTGCAGAAGTAAATCCTCGTTTTGCAAAGGAACTTATGCCACATTGTCAGTATCTAATGTGGTGTCCAGAGGGAGCAAAATGCTGTCATGCTTATCCTACCAGAGAAGAGCTTGCGGAAAAGTTAAAGAATCTTAAAAATAATACTTGACAAATAATAACACCTGTGGTATACTCAGATTAGAAAATGAGAAGCCATAGGTGTTTCTTTATATAAAGGAGAAAAATATGGGTAGAAAGTTGCCTTATAAAACCTTGATTTTAATGGATAGTTAGAAAGTAATTGTCCATGATTTAGCTTATGATGCTTATGACCAGATTTGCGAAATTAAAGTGATTGAACAAAATCTGTTAAACAAATTTACAAATAAAATTCAAAAAGTAATTGCTGGTATTATTCTTTCTAATGATGAATATACCTTTGAATATGATTGTTACGGTAAATGTGTTAACGGCGAATTTGATGTGGAGAGTTTAAGATGAAATATCAAGTATTTTTTAAAAATAGTAAAGGAAAGAAGTTTTGGCTAAAAGATTGTGAAACCATTGGTACAGCTTTTGGTATTGATTCTGATTTTTCTGAAGGTTGGAAAGTTATTAAGCGTCATATTGATGCTATGAATGATGTAAAAATCATCCAGTTAAAAGAAAAATATGGCGAACAATACGATGAAGAAAAAGCGAAGAAGAATGTCTTTAAAAGTTATTATACTCGAATGAATTTCAATGAAGATATGAGCGAAATCATTATAGATGTTGGTTCATGGTCTGAATTTTATATTTTTAAAAAGATTGAAGAAACAGAGGGAAATAAAGATGCTTGATGTAAATAGGATTCTTAAGGAAGTAAAGCAAAATAGTTACGCTAAGGTGTTTTATTTTATTCCGTGTGGTACATTTGATTCAAATGGTGATTTTGAAATTACTATTCCTACTCTTAATGGTAATCGTCCTTTTGTTTTTTACATTTCTTCTATGAAAGCAGACGAATTTGTGATTAATAGCTCAGGTGATATTATTCCTGTAGATGAATTTTATGCTCAAGAAGAAGATTATAATGCGTATGTAGAGTCTAACTATGATTGTTATGGACGTTTTCCTATTGGGTCTATTACTATCTGCCCCTCTTTGGTTGAATTTTTCCATACTCGCGATGAAGCGGAAGGTGTCGGATTTTACCTATGTAATAAGTATAATGGAAAGGTTTTGATGAAGTGAATAAGTATAATGTGTTTGATAAGGTTTTTCATCACAGGTCTTTTCTTTATTGGCAGAATTTAAAGATGCTCCCTCGTCAGTTAAAATGGGCGAAACAGAGAATTTCAAAAGGCTATTGTAAATCAGACTGGTATGACATGGACAGTTGGTTTGCTCATGTAGTTACGGATATGCTGGATGAATATGCTGAGAACACTTGTTCTCATCCTTGGGAGATTAATGACCCAGATGATTGGAAAGATATTCTCAAAGAGATGGCAACTCATTTACGCAATGCTGGAATTGAAGAAATTGCAGATGAAAAATATTCTCATATGGCAGACAGTAAAGCAAAGATTCGTGAACAGAACAAATGGAGAAAAGACGAGCTTCATAAATTTTGCGAGCTTTTTGAGAAATATTATTTTGACTTGTGGGATTGAGGTAACAAAATGATTTATATTTATGACGTTTATGCATATGTTCAAGACATTGTTTATGTTATTCATGACACAGAAAAGAAATTAATTGAAGCTGGGGCTAAGATTACAGACGTAAGAATTACTCCTTACGATAAAGATATTTTTAACGAGTGTAAAATGGCGGCTTATATTTATTATGAAGCAGAAAAGGAGATTGAGTTGTGATTTATTTAGACCATGCCGCAACTAATCCAATCAATCCTCACATTTATCAAGTATTAGTAGAAGACCTGCAAGACCTTTGGGGAAATGCCAGTACCATGTATGATATTGGTATGGAGTCAAAAAGAATCCTTGAAGCAAGTCGTGCAAAAATTGCACATTGTTTAGGTGTAGATACCGATGAAATTTATTTTACTTCTGGCGCTTCTGAGGGGAATAGTTGGGTTTTAAATCAGAGAGGAAGATGTCTCTGTTCTCCTTATGAGCATGACAGCATTCTTTTAAATCCGAAATCTTGTATTATTGATGATGATTATCTCGATATGGCTACGTTAGGTGCGCTTTCTAATGATATTTTGTCTAATGCTCGAATTAGCTCTTTTGAGAATTTCCTTTTGAGTTGGCAACTTGTAAATTCTGAGACAGGAGAAATTTTTAATCTTAATAAATATAGTCACTATGCGCATGAACTCGGTATGGTATTTCATACTGATATTACTCAAGCTATTGGCAACGTAAAACTCAATTTTAAAGGTTGGGGAGTAGATTGTGCAACAATGTCAGGGCATAAAATTGGTGCTCCTAAAAATATTGGAGTAGTTTATTTTAACAAAGAAGTATTTCCTCCTGATAAAATTAAGCCTTTAATCTATGGACATCAAGAAAAGGGAACTCGTGGTGGAACTGAAAATGTCCCATTTTGTCATGCTTTAGCATTAGCAGTTGATGAAGCTGTAGCACTGCAAGAAAATAAATCTGCTTATTGTAAGACCTTAAAAAAGGCGTTTTATGATGAGCTTATGAAAGATAATTTCGCAAATGAATATGTTTATATTGTTTCTCCTGCAAACAGCGTAAATTCCACCATCAATATTTGTTTTAAGGATGTTGAGAGTGAAGTTTTACAGATGCTTATGAATCAAGATGGATTTAGCATAGCAACTGGAAGCGCGTGTTCGACGGGAACAATGGAACCAAGCAAGACACTTGAATACATGAAAGTCCCAGAAGAATATATTCGTGGAGAAATTCGCCTGACTTTTGATGAGAGTAATGACATTGGTGATTTGATTCTTACGGCACAAAAACTAAAGCAACATTATTTGGAGTTGATTTCAAATGGCTGATTTTAAATTAAGTGAATATCAGGAAAAGATTCAAAATTTCTTTTTGAACCATCCGCATGACAATATGCTTGTTAATGCACTTGCGGGGTCAGGAAAATCAAGCACAGCTTGTCTTCTTCTTGAACAGGTAACTCAGCCGAGTGTTTATTTGGCTTTTAATAATTCTGTCGTTGAAGAATTTAAGAAGCGTATTAAAAATCCAAAAGTAAAAATTTATACTACTCATTCTATTGGATATGGCATTATGCTTTCCAATATGGAAGAGAAAGGAACTGCTGGGGGATTTGGAAAGCGTTCAAATTCATCTGTGACTCTTGATAATCTTAAGATTTATAAGATTGTTGAAGAATATCTGGAAAAGTACGACCATGCTGAATTTATGGAAATGCTTTTCCTTAAGGAAAATTATGTTTCTCTTTACAATCTTGCTCGTATGACAATGGCAGATATGTCCAATCCTGATGATATTAACCGTTTGATTAAAGGGCATGGATTGTTTGTAGATTTTGAACATGGATATAGTGCTCCAACAAAAGAGGCGGCAACAAAGGTTATTCAATATATTAACAAGCGAGATTGGGAAACCTTTGAAAATAATTCTGTAATTGATTTTGGTGGTATGCTTTATATTACTTATTGGAAACTTAAGCGTAAAGAATGGAAAGTCCCTTTTTATGATTTGTTTTTCAATATTGTAGTAGATGAAGCTCAGGATTTGTCGCTTTTGCAACAGTCTTTTTTACCTTTCCTAAAAAGAAAAGGTGGAAGATTTGTTTTAATTGGCGACGAAAAACAGGCCATTTGTGCCTATCAAGGAGGAAATTCCAGAGCTTATGCTAATTATTATGTGGCATTTGCTCCGATTGAAACATTTGACCTCCCTATTTGCTATCGTTGCCCTACTTCTCATTTGACAAATGTGAACAGAACATTTGGTATTCCAATTCTTCCTCGTCCAGATGCGCCAAAGGGAGAAATTATTAGAATTAACAAGGAAGATATTTGCAGATTTGCAAAGGGTGGAGATAAAATTGTTTCTCGTTATAATCGCTGGTTAGCACCTGTAATCCTTGACCTTGCTACTCATGGCATTCCTGTATACATTCCCGATAAAGAGCTTGTAGAAAACTTGAAAAAAGTCGTAACTAAACGAGCAAAGAAATGCCCTTCCACTCGTGCTTTAAGGGAATGGTTCGACAAGGATATTCGTAAATATCAAGAAAGAGTTTCTAAGATTGTTAATTCTAAAGTTCTTAATGAAGAACACAAAGAAAATCTTTCTTTAAAAGAACAAGTAGAGACAGTAGCAGATAGTAATTCTAAAATTGATAATATTAATTTTGTTCTTGAAATTCTCAAATACTATCAAAACAGGTCAGGAAATACTTCTACTTTAGATTTTCAGAGGTATTTAGATAAACTTTTAAATACTTCTCCATCTTCTGATTGTGTTACTTTAAGTTCTGTTCATAAAGCAAAAGGGCTTGAAGCAGATAATGTTTTTGTCTTAAATGAAGGAAAAGTTTGTTTTGACCCAAGAAACAGTCCAGAACTTCAACAACAAGAAAAGAATCTTAGCTACATTTCTTTGACTCGTGCTAAGAATAAAATGTACCTTGTAAAAGAACCATCAGCTCAAAACACTAAAAGAGGTTAAAATATGGCAGATAAAAATAGTCAGGTTTCTGTTTTGGGGTGTTCTCCCCAGTGTCCATTCTTTCCAAAAAGTGTTGGACGGGTAGTAGATTGGGTATATGATGAAAAAATTCCTTGGCTAAAACGCAGAGCAAAGCCAAAGAAATTTATCTGCCAATATGATGGCTCAGTAATTCGTAGTTGGGATAAACATCCTTGTGCTAAGAAATTAGATGAATTAGCTATATCTAAAGAAGAATTAAAAGAAGAAACTAAAGAAAATAAAAAGAACAAATCTAAAAAGAAGAGGTAAAATAAAATGAAAGAAGCAAGTGGCAATTATTTTTATAGTCCCAATATTAAAACCAATTCTAATGATGGTGATGGTTTTTATTCTGCTGGCACCTCTACAAAAGATGCTACTAAGGATTTGGATTTCTATAAAAAGTATTATCTTGGACTAAAGGAAAAGCTTAAGAAGTATAACATTGATATTGAAGACGAATATATTGATAGTGAAAAAGCCGATAAAATTTATCATGGTGAGGCTTCGGATGACGAGTGGGATATTGAAGATGATGAAGAAGAATATTCTCCCATGTACGATAATTACGAAGAGCGTCAAGTCGATTTGCTAAGTCTTCCCGTTTATTATCATATTGCATTTGCAATTCCTGCTGATTTGAGCTTTGGTAGCACTACTGCACGACAAATTGATGCTTTTTATGGACTTCGCGACAAGCTTGAAAAGGCAGTTGAAAAGTATGAGGATGAATGTGAAGACCTTGAAACTGGATGGCTTAAGGCAGGAGATACTATTTGCATTGAGAATATTTTTGTAATGCTTACTACAAATAAGAAGTATCAGCGTCCTACACTTGAAACGATTCGTAGTTGTGTACGCGCTATTGCAGAAGAGTGTTATGAGAATAAGATTCGTTATTTGGCAATGCCTCGTGTTGGCTGTGGTCATGGACATCTTGATTGGGATGTTGTTAAGGAAGCTATCCTTGACGAATTTGACAATTATTTTGATGAGATGGATGAAGAAGAGTATCGTCCCTTTATCACTTTCTGCTATCAGTAAGCAAAAAAATCATAAAAACCTATTGACAAATCATATGGGGTATGGTAATATAACACCATACCTCATTTGATTATTTATAGAGAGGAGAATTTCCTTATGGAAAAGACGCCTGTTTATTTGATTATGGTTACATCTGACAACCATAATAAATTCTATAATTGTGAACCAAATTCTGATGGGACTTTTACTGTAAAGTATGGTCGAGTAGGTGGTCACGAAAGCACCAAAATCTATCCCATGTCTAAATGGGATTCTCAAATTAATTCTAAGCTTAAGAAGGGCTATGTTTCTCAGACACATCTTATGACAGATGTAATTGAAAATTCTAAAGAGGAAGAGCCTACAGAGGGGAAAGATAAATTTTCAGTAATTGAAAATAAGTCTGTTCGAGATATTATTAAGCGTCTATATGATTTTGCGAACAAAGTTGTTCAGTCTGCTTATAAGGTTAAATCTTCCGTTGTTACTCAGGCTATGATTGATGAAGCTCAGAGTCTAATTGATAATCTTGCTCTTAATTACGAGAATATGGATTATAATCAGTTCAACAAAAAGCTTTTGGAAATCTTCATGGTTATTCCTCGTAAAATGAGTAATGTAAGTGATTACCTTATTTATAAGAATGACATGGATTCTTTTAAATCTATTATTGACCGAGAGCAGAGCACTCTTGATGCTATGGCAGGTCAGGTTTATAAGCCTGTAAAGATTGAAAAGAAAAATGCTGATAGTGATACCAATAATAATGAAGTTTCTGTTCTTGATGAAATGGGTATTACTATGGAAGATGCTACTGCGGAAGATGTTGTTAAAATTAAGAAAGCGATGGGTGATTCCGCAGATAAATTTTATCGAGCTTGGCGTGTAACAAATAAGGCCACAGAAGAAGCATATCATAAATTTGTTGATGCAAATAATATTGGCAACCGCAAACTTTTATGCCATGGTAGTCGAAACCAAAACTGGTTTGGCATTCTTAAAATGGGGCTTCGTTGGAAATTGTCTAATGTAATTACTAACGGCTCCATGTTTGGTAGTAAAGCCATCTATTTTAGTAATCCTGATAAATTTCATGGTGGAGTTCGAAAATCTATTGGCTATACTTCTCTTGGGGGTTATTGGACTCGTGAACAGCAAAATTGTGGGTTTCTTGCTTTCTTTGAAGTTGCTTTAGGTGATAGCTATGATGCTTACCAGTTTAGTAGTCAATATTATGATATGGATTTAAAGAAACTTAAGTCTTTAAAACCTGATGCATGGCATCTTTGGGCGCATGGTAATACCAGTATGCTTAAGAATGATGAACTCATTGTTTATTCTATGGAACAAATGACTATTCGTTATTTGGTGGAGATTAGGTAATGATAACCTATGAGAAAAATGGTCGAACATTTCACAAGATTGAAATTGGAGATACCTTTGGAAGATTAACAGTAATTAAAAAAGGTAATGGCTTAATTGATAAAACAGGACATAAATTTGGTACATGGATTTGTCAATGTTCTTGTGAAAACAAAACAATTATTGAAGTTAATACTGCTTCTTTAACACAAGGAAGAAAACAATCTTGTGGTTGTTTACAAAAAGAAAAGTTCCCAAATCATAATTTTGACCCTGTTACTAATCAACTTATGACAAAATATGGAAACACTTATGATTTAACAGGAGAATATGGTAAAGGTTATACAACATCAGGAGAAGAATTTTTATTTGATTTAGAAGACTATGATTTAATTAAGCAATATATTTGGAACACTAAAAGAGATAGTCGAAATAAAGAAGACTCAGCATATTGGTATGCAGTTTCAACAAATCAAAATGATGAGCGTATATGGATGCATCGTCTTGTTACACATTGTCCTCCTGATAAGGTTGTAGACCATTTTAATCATAAAACTTTAGATAATCGTAAAAATAATTTACGAGTTTGTGAAAGAGCAGAAAATTCACAATCTCAACGATTACGACCTGACAACACTTCTGGACATAAAGGAGTATATTGGGATAAAAGCCGTAATAAATGGATGGCTTTAATTACTGCTTTCGGTAAAACTCATAGTTTAGGCCGATATGAAAATTATGATGATGCTGTAGCAGTGAGAGAAGCCGCAGAAGAAAAATATTTTAAAGAATTTAATTATAAACCGCAAGAACAAGAATAAAAACAATCTTTTAATTTTGAGGTAAAAATATGCCTGTTAATTTGATTACTCACAATGCAGAATTTTTCTCCCTTCCTTCTGATTTTCTTCCAATTCCTACACAGATTGTTAATTCAGTTAAAGGTAATTATGTAGACTATTGCTATTCTGAGACAATGCTTCGAGAAGTGATTAAGAAAGCAAAGGAACAAAAAGTTAGTCTTGTTTATGAAAAAGTCCTTGACAAATACGGAGATTTGGATTATATTATTATTAGTCGAGGGCATTTCTTTAATACTCAAACCAATGAAAAGGTGAAAGAGCCCATGCAGTTGGACAAGAAGAATTTACCTTTTGGGATTATTATTCGCCAAAATGCTCCAAAATCTTATAACGATGGTTTACCTAAAAAGGCAAAGGGCATTACTAAATCCACTAAAGATAAGTCTCAGTGGAAGAATTTTTTTGAGGGAAAGACAGGTATTATTACGATTTAATTATCACAAACAATTAGAAAGGACTCTAACAAAATGAAAAAGATTACTAACAGACTGATTGCCAAGTACAATATGTACGCAACGAAAAGTGACTGGGTAAAATATCAGTTTGGAAAGGTCCATATCATTTTCGCAATTATCACAGCTTTGGCTTTTGGTTTTGTTTTTGGTATGGATACTGAACGACAGACCATTCCAGAGCTTCTACAGGCAGAGCATGATAAGACAGTAAGTGAAACCGTTCTTTATTATTCTGATGCCATTGAAGAGTATACTGAAATTCTTCATCACTATTCAGGATATATTTCTTCTGCAAACTCTGTAGAAAAGAAATATCTACGTTATATGACTAAAAGTGCTCTTTATGCTGAAATTGACCGAGTAGACAATTTTATGCAGAGTTTTGAGGAATTTGGCGCTGCTGAAAATCCTCTTTATGGAGAACTTGACAATTATAAAGAAGAAATTCAGAAGACCATTGCTTCTGGACGTTATCTTTATCCTTACACTGATTGGGATTATGAGATGCTTGCTTTTTGTATCTGGCATGAAGCTGGTTCTTCCTTTATTTCGATGGAAGAAAAAATGGATGTCGGTTGTGTTGTTCTAAATCGTCAGCTTCAGGGTGGAATTGGTAAGCAGATGATTGACCCCTCTATTGAGGATATTATTAATGAGGGAAAGAATGGCGGTATTGTTCAGTATCCTTATTCAACCAATGAATATTATTATGTAACTATCCCAGACGAATGTTACGAAGCAGCGAGACGAGTTCTTGAACGAGAAGTTGTTGCCCCTCGTAATGTATTGTATCAGGCAACATTCCCGCAAGGTGAAGTTTATCATTCCTATTATCATCCTGAACTTGGTAATACAACCTATATTTGCTATGAATGAGGTAAATTAAATGAATTTGGTAAAAGATTATTATATTGTAGTAGCTGAGGTAAAAGACCCTGAGCGTCCTACTCATTGGGATAGGACTATTCTTGATGGCAAACTTTGTGTATTTTTGCATGAGATTATTACAGGAGAGCATTTCTTCTTTTGTGTGAATTATGGCACAGAAGATTATCCTGATTGGCATACTGTTACTACAACTCGTGTACAATCTTTTAACGTTGACGGAGATGGGGAAAAAGTAAATTCTGTGACTGTAGAAACTAAAAATACGATTTATCATTTTACAAGATTGGAGATTTAAATATGGTTAATTTTAACAATAAAGATGTATGTCCTTGTTTAAATTGTGAGCATAACAATGTTTGTATGTATAGAGAAAAGTTTACATTATATTATGACAAGGTAAATGGCGAAAATAGAGATAGCAACATTCCCGAATGTGCAACACTCTCGGTTTCTTGCAGATATGCTCGCTATAGCACCATTTCTGCGTCTTATGTTTCTCGTGGTGCTAATACGATTCAGGGCGTTGGTATTGCTGACGCTGTGCCTTGTAAGACAGAGAGAAATGAAGGAACTGTACTTAATCGTAGAGATGTGGTATCACATCCTACTACAACGGGGATTCCTTATACTATTGATACAAGTTCTCAGTGTAAGATTTCCTAAAAACCAAGAAAATAATAGTAAAAAGGGCTTGACAAACTCAAGCTCTTTTGCTATAATGAGGATACAAAATCTAAATGAAATGTAGGTTTTATTTTCTATGAACATTTCTGAAATTCAGCGAGTAAATGACGCTATTAATTATTACACAGAAAAAAGTGAAGAATATAAAAACAAAGCCAGAACAATTGCTAAAGGCTGTATTTGGTTCGATTGTGGGCATTTTATTCCAGACTCAGAAGCAGAAAATTTAGAAACGGTTTCTGAAACTACAACTCAAACAGAAGTTGTATTTAGAGGTAGTGACTATTATAGAGACGATGATAGAATTGCAGATGTGACTCGTCTTATTACTTATAATCTTTGTCCCCTTTGTGGATTCAAGCAAAGAAAAAATTCAGAAATTATTCGACAAGTAAATGAAAGGCGTATTGGAGAATGACTGAAAACGAACTAATTGCCTTTTCAATCAATATCTACGAGTGGGGTTCAAGGGTTTATCAAACCGCGACAGAGTTTTCCGATTGGGATTATATTGCGATTGTTCCAGACGATTTTCCTAAAGAATCAGACCAATATGAATTTGGAAACCATACATATAATATTGAACATGAATCAGACTGGCTTGCAAAGCTTAAAAGAAATTCTGTTGAAGCTTTAGAATGTCTTTCCCTTTCCCCTAAGTTCATTGTTAAAAAAACAAAATCTTATCCTTTTACTTTTAATCCAGACGGAGCTCATGCAGCTATTTCTGAACGAGCATCTATTGCTTGGGTTAAAGGGAAAAAGAAACTTACTATTGAAAAAGATTTTGATTGGCGTGGCGGAAAGAAATCTATTTGGCATTCTTTAAGACTTTACCTTTTTGGCTGTCAGTTGGCTCAAGGTGGAATTATTTGGGATTATACCATAGCTAATAAATATTACAATGATATTATTGTTGCAAAGCATGGTAAAACGGGTCAAGAAGAATGGGAATATCTTAAAAAGACTTATCATACTCTCAATAACAATCTTCATTCTCAAATGAAAGCAGAATTTGAAAAAGTAAAAACGGGAGAATATATTCCAATTTATAGTATTCACACGACTAAAAATTATTGTGAGGGTTTTAACGGTTAAAAATAAGAGGATGATAAAGACATTAAAGATAATGCTAATTCCAAATAATAAGCAAAAATCTAAATTGTTTCAATCGGCAGCCGTAGCCCGTTTTGCATATAACTGGGCATTAGGCAGAGAACAGGAAAACTATAAAAATGGTGGTACTTTTTTATCTGATTATAATTTAAGAAAAGAATTTACAAAATTAAAATCTACAAAAGAATATAGATGGCTCAATGATTATTCTAATGATATAACTAAACAGGCAATAAAAGACGCTTGTTTGGCTTATAAAAGATTTTTCAAAGGTCAATCAGCATTTCCTAAATTTAAAAGTAAAAGAAAAGCCAAACCAAGTTTTTATATGGATACTGATAAAATTCAGTTTACAAATAAAACTGTTAAACTTGAAAAAATAACCTTAAGTAAAAAGAAAAATAAACAAAAGCTTAACTGGATAAGACTTGCTGAAAGAAACAGAATACCTACAGATAGTAAATATATTAATCCAAGAATAACATTTGATGGTATCAACTGGTGGATTAGTGTTGGTATTGAATATGATGCAATATAGAAATGCCAGTAAATGATGGTATAGGAATTGATTTGGGAGTTAAGGATTTAGCAATATGTAGTGATATTGATAAGCCTTATAAAAATATAAATAAAACCCAAAAGATAAGAAAATTAAAAAAGAAAAA
>ENA-OOMW01000002-OOMW01000002.1-viral-metagenome-genome-assembly--contig:-NODE-2-length-42210-cov-4.500749_pt1 | contig 42210 bp, 64 predicted proteins | sample MGYA00245306_ERZ501074 | MGnify/ENA primary metagenome ERZ501074 (study PRJEB25959, sample SAMN05341353) | viral metagenome | host: human-associated | place: USA: California | collected 2014-04-26 | study... | reverse complement strand
AAGCCGCTCAAGACCAAGAACTTGTCGAGTGGCAGATGATTTGTGGTACGGCGTTCCGTCTTGTCCTTCCCGATGAACCGGGTGAGGAAGACGAAGCTCCTTTTGAGCTTTACACTCTCGACCCGAGAGACACCTTCGTTGTGTATTCAAACGAAATCGGTAACAAACCGCTGATGGCGGTTAAGTACAGCAAGGACGATAACGAGATTTTTCACTACTCGATTTATACCGAGAATCGCTATTACCTCGTGGACGGAGACATTTTGGTGGAATCCAAACCTCATGCCCTCGACATGATTCCGATTATCGAGTACCCGGGAAACAATGCTCGTCTCGGTTCTTTTGAGATTGTGCTTCCTCTACTGGACGCAATCAACAATGTGGAAAGTAACCGTATGGACGGTATGGAGCAGTTGGTACAGGCTTTTATTAAGTTCATTAACTGCGACATTACCAAGGAGGAATACGAGGAGTTCTTACAGCTCGGCGCAATCAAGGTGAAGTCCGTGGACGGACAAGCCGCTGATGTTGGTGTAGTCACCACAGAGCTGAATCAGACACAATCGCAGACCCTCAAGGACGATTACTACAACGCAATGCTCACTATCTGCGGTATGCCGAACCGTAACGGCGGTTCTTCCACGAGTGATACTGGTTCTGCCGTGTTGCTCCGTGATGGTTGGTCTGACGCAGAAGCTCGAGCAAAGGACAGCGAGAATGTCTTCAAGCGAGCAGAAAAGAAAATGCTCAAGCTGGTTCTTCGTATCTGTCGAGACCTCGGCGGTCTCACGCTCAAGTTGAGTGATATTGATATGAAGTTCACTCGCCGTAACTACGAAGCCATTCAGAGTAAATCTCAAGTCCTTATCTCCATGCTTCAAGAGCCTAAGATTCACCCACAGTTGGCGTTCCAGCATAGCGGAATGTTCTCTGACGCTGAATCTGCTTACAACATGAGCATGAAGTATTACGAGGAGCAACAGGAGAAAGCCGCTGAACTGGCTAAGAAGACCACTCCCGATGATTCCGGGGACGATGATAATGACCCGGACAATAACGATATTTAAGCGGTAAGCCGCTGTGAATATAGCAGAGAAGCCTTAAATCGCAATAGTCAGAGAAGACTTAAACCGCAAACATTGTCACAGAAGACATTAAAAGACAGGAGGATTTCAACATGGCAAAAATTGACATTAGCAAGATTGACGGCTATGCGACATGACCCCGGAACAGAAAATTGCCGCTCTTGAAGCGTTCGAGACAGAAGACCCCGATTACAGCGGATATGTAAAGAAGGATATTTTCGATAAGACAGCTTCCGAGCTTGCGGCTAAGAAGAAGGAGCTGAATGAAAAGCTCACCGAGGACGAGCAGAAAAAGCAGAAGGAACAGGAGGAACGTGAGGAGTTACAGTCCAAGTACGACAAACTGCTCCGTGAAAGCGAAGTTTCCAAGTTCAAGGCAAAGTTGCTCGGCATGGGTTACGAGGAGAAGCTGGCTGACGCTACCGCAGAAGCAATGGCTGATGGTGATACCGAGAAGGTCTTCGCCAATCAGAAGAAACATCTTGAGAATGTCGAGAAGAAGGTTCGTGCGGAAGCCCTTAAAGATACACCGAAACCGACCCCGGACGGAGATTCCAAGACAATGACCCTTGAGAAGCTCCGCAAAATGTCTCCACAGGAGCGTTATGACTATTCTGTGAAGAATCCCGAGGACTACAAAGCCCTCTACACCAATAACGATACAGGAGGTAATGAGTAATGGCTCATAAGATTTATGACAATTTCTATCTCTCCAACGAGGTAGAAGACCAGTTCAATTCCCACCTCGATTTACAGCAGTTCTGTACTGTTGATAACTCTCTCGTGGGTACTGCTGGTATGAAGCGCAAGATTAACGTCTACAAGGCTACCGCTGGTACGGAGAAACTGAAAATGGGCGAAGGTAACACCAAGAGCATTGAGGTTTCTTTCACCCCGGAGGAGTACGAGATTCAGCTCGCACAGAACAAGTTCCAGTATTATGACGAACAGGAAATGACTGACCCTATGCTCGTTCCTGTCGGCACTCGTCACATGGGTACTGATATGTTCAATACCGTAAACGGCGATGTGTACGGCGAGTTCAAGAAGGCTACTATGGTCGTTCCTACTGCGAAGATTGACTTCGCCGCATTTGTGGACGCTGTTGCCAATCTGAACATCGAAAGCACTGACAATCAGCCGGAGAAGGTTGCTCCGCAGACTTTCGCTTTCGTACACCCGGGCGATACTGCCGAGCTTCGTAAGAACCTCGCAGAAGACCTCAAGTATGTGGAAGCGTTCGCTCGTGCTGGCTACATCGGTACTGTTGGCGGCGTAAACATCTACACCAAGAAGGACGCTACGAAGGGTACTATCGTGGTTGCTACTCGACAGGCAGTTACCATCTTCAATAAGAAGGGTGTCGAGGTTGAGACTGACCGTAACGGCGATATTCGTCAGAACACTATTTGGTCTCGTAAGTATTACCTTGCGGCTCTGACTGACGCTACCAAGCAGTCAAGATTTTCAAGGGTACTGCTACTGCCACTGCGGACACTACGGTTTCAGAGGGCAAGGTTTACTACGCTAAGACCGACAACGGCTACATCGTTGGTAAGCCTAAGACCAACCCGAAGACCGAAGGTTTCTACGAGATTGCCTAAGTAAAGGAGGTGGACAACATGACCGAGGAAGAAAAGCTGATTGCTCTCAAAGCGATGGTCGGTGGTTCGGACAGTGACGAAGTGCTGTCCACCTATCTCAAACTGGCTGGTCGTAAAATCATCAATCGAGCATATCCGTATGATTCCAGCGTAACGGAAGTTCCGGCACAGTATGACACTCTCCAATGCGAGATTGCCGCTTATATGCTGAACAAGCGTGGTGCAGAGGGTCAGACCTCTCATTCCGAGAACGGTATCTCCCGAAGCTATGAAAATGCTGATATTCCTTCCTCAATGCTCAAGGTGGTTACTCCTCATGTGGGGGTGATTAAATGAGAATGATGGAACGAAACAAGAGCAAATTCTTCTACGCTCTGTACAAAGAGAAAGTCCCTAAGACGGACGAATACGGAAATGTTACAGGGGAATATGAAATCATTCGAGACAACCCGGTAGAGTTCTCCGCTAATATCTCTGCCGCCAAGGGTGAAACAAGCACCCGACAGTTTGGAGAAAGCGAGAGCTATGACAAGGTAATTGTCATGGGGACGGACGCTCCCCCTATTGACGAGTACACAGTGCTATGGGTCGATAAAACGCCACAGGTTGATGAAACCGGGGCTTTGGTTACGAACGATGATGGTGAGGTCATTACTCCTCACGATTATATCGTCAAGAAGGTAGCCAAGAGCTTGAACAGCGTATCGGTTGCGATAAGCAAGGTGACTGTCAGTGGGTAGAAAAGTTATCTCATTCGGATTGTCAACGAGTGAAATCAACCGAGCTATGAAAGAGCTGGCTGATTACAAACAAGAAATCCTTAGAAAAACAGAACTCCTCCGAGAGAAAGTAGCCGAGCGGCTGGCTGATGAAGCGAAAAGCGGATTCAGCGGTGCAATCGTTGACGAGCTTATTCTCAAAGGAGGGCAAACTTCTCCACGATACGCACAAGTCGATGTGTCGGTTGACAATCGAGGGTCGGTTACTGTCGTTGTCGCAAGTGGTGAAGACGCTGTGTGGGTTGAGTTTGGTGCTGGTGTCTATCATAATGGCTCTCCCGGTTCGTCCCCTCACCCTCACGGTGCGGAACTGGGAATGACAATCGGTGGATTCGGTAAGGGTAACGGCAAGAAAGAAGTTTGGGGATTCTACGAAAATGGCGAATTGAAGCTGTCTCGTGGTACTCCGGCTCGTATGCCGATGGCTCTTGCAATCACCACCGTTTGCAATGATATTCAGTCTATCGCAAAGGAGGTGTTCGGGTGATTGACATTGAGACAGAGGTATTCAATATCGTGTCCGCAGAGGTGCGAAAGAAATACCCGAAAATCTATATGACTGGCGAATATGTCAAGTCTCCACCTTCCTTCCCTTGTGTCTCTCTCATTGAGACAGACAATCAAGTTTATCGAAACACTCGAGATTCCGGGTGTATCGAAAACCACGCACAGGTGCTTTACGAGGTCAATGTCTACTCTAACAAAACGAGTGGTAAGAAGACTGAATGTAAAGCAATCATCGCTCTCATTGATTCCAAGATGGAAGCACTCGGTTTCACACGAACCCTTATGAACCCTGTTCCCAACGAGGAAGATGCAACGGTTTACAGAATGGTGGCTCGATACAGGGCTATCGTCTCTAAAAACAAAACTATTTATAAGGAGGTAAACAAGCATGGCTATTAGCACTTACAAGATTTTTCTCATGCAGAAGAACACTTCCGCATGGGAGAAGCTGATTGACATTAAGGAGTTTCCCGACCTCGGCGGTGCGCCGGAAATGCTGGAAACTACTACTCTGTCTGACAAAATGCAGACTTACATTCCGGGTATTCAGTCCCTCGATTCTCTTGAGTTCACTGCGAACTATACTCTCGAGGAGTACAAGAAGCTGAAAGCACTGGAAGGTACAGAGAAGGAGTTCGCCGTTTGGTTCGGTGGTACGGAAGCTGGCGATACCGTCACTCCTACTGGTGACAGCGGTAAGTTCAAGTTCAAAGGCTCTCTGTCTGTTTATGCTAACGGCGGCGGCACGAATGAGGTTGTCGAAATGACTATCACTATCGCTCCGTCCACTGTTATCAGCATGGACGCAGAGTAAGGAAAAATAAGGAGGATAAATCATCATGGCAAAGCAGTTGAAATTCACTTTCAAGGATAAAGAATATGTCCTTGAGTTCACTCGCAGAACGGTTACGGAAATGGAGAAGAAGGGCTTCGTTGCGGCAGAGGTCGAGAACAAGCCTATGTCTACTCTCCCGGCACTGTTTGAAGGTGCGTTCCTCGCACATCATCGTTTCGAGAAGAAGGAAGTTATCAACGAAATCTTCTCCCACATGACGAACAAGGAGGAGCTTATCGGTAAGCTGGCAGAAATGTACAACGAGCCGATTATGGCACTGGTCGAAGAACCCGAGGAATCCGAGGGAAACGTAAGCTGGACAGCGAGTTGGTAAGTGATTCGCTGTTGACAGATGAATCCGCTAACAAGGGGAGCGAGCGTGAGAATCGCTCTGCTCCCCTTCTTATTCGGAGATTTTTCTCGCAAAGTTCCCCTATTACTTATCAATAGGCATGACGGAAGAACAATACTGGGATAGAGATTCCACTCTCGTGAAGTCCTACCGCAAAGCGGAGGAGCTTCGCAAAGAGAGGGTCAATCAAGAAATGTGGTTACAGGGTATGTACATCTATGACGCTATTTCTCGTCTGTCTCCGATTCTTCGTGCTTTCGCCAAAAAGGGAACTAAAGCCCAACCTTATGTTGAAGAAGCATATCCCATCAATAAAAAGACGGTGGAGGAAGCAGAACTCAAGAAGGAAAAGGCTAAGTCTGAAAAGGGTCTGCGCTATATGCAAGCGTATATGGTACAGGCGAATAAGCAGTTACAAGAAAGGAAGTGAGTTTTATGCCTACTACAATCGAACAACTCGAATTGGAAGTTCAGTCGAGTTCCACCTCGGCTGTCGCTGGTATAGACGCTCTTTCCGCTTCTTTGTCCAAACTCAAAAATGCAGTTAGGGGCGGTGTCGGATTAACAAGCGTTGCAAATCAAGTACGCAATCTCGATACCGCCCTTAAAAGCATGGATAGTTCCGGGGCAGACAAAATTGACAAGCTCGCTTCCAGTTTGGAAAAGCTGAAAGGTCTCGGCAGTCTCAAGATTTCGTCTTCCATCGGAAATCAGCTCCAAAATATCGGTAGTGCCGCCGCTTCTCTCACTGGTGTAGATTTCAGTGCTATGGAGAAGCTGGGTACAGCACTTCAACCGCTGAACAATCTGAACGCTTCCGGGCTAAAGTCCACAATCAATGCACTCAATAAGTTACCGAAACTGGCAGACACCCTCGACAACATGGATATGACTAAGTTCACCAGTCAGATTCAGCAGTTGTCTACGGCTCTTGCTCCGCTGACAAATCAGCTCAATGCAGTAACTTCGGCGTTCAATCGTCTTCCTACGAACATTCAGAGAGCTATTACCGTCACAAACAGAATCTCGCAAGAGAACAATAAGGCGGCAAATAGTTACATGAATCTGTATGCCAAAATCAAAATGGCTATGGGTGTTGTTCGTACTGGTGCGAGAGTAATCGCTTCGTGGATAACACAGTCCAACCAGTACATTGAGGATTTGAACCTGTTTACCGCTTCTATGGGTGAATATGCAGAGGAAGCACAGAAATACGCAGAAGCAGTCAGTGAAGCTCTCGGTATCGACCCGGGTGAGTTCATGCGAAATCAAGGTGTGTTCAACACCATCATTACAGGTTTCGGTGTGGCGAGCGATAAAGCGTACCTTATGTCCAAGAACCTCACACAGCTCGGCTACGACATTTCTTCGTTCTTTAACATTTCGTTCGAGGACGCAATGCAGAAGTTACAGTCCGGCATTGCTGGTGAGCTTGAGCCGCTTCGTAGACTGGGTTACGACCTGTCTGTTGCAAGACTGCAAGAGGAAGCTCTTGCTCTCGGTATCGAGAAAAAGGTCTCTGCTATGACACAGGCTGAAAAGTCGCAGTTGCGTTACTACGCAATTATGACACAGGTAACTACCGCTCAAGGTGATATGGCTCGTACTCTGAACGCTCCGGCTAACCAGCTTCGTGTTTTACAGGCACAGGTTACGCAGTGTGCAAGAGCTTTGGGTAATATCTTTATCCCGGCTCTGAACGCAGTATTACCGTATGCAATCGCTTTGGCGAAGATTGTCCGTATGCTGGCAAACTCTATCGCAAGTCTGTTCGGATTCAAACTCCCGGAGGTAGATTATTCCGGCATTTCTGCTGGTGCTTCTGCGGTTGGCGATTTGGCTGACAACGCCGGGGACGCTTCTGATGGACTGGGTAAAGCCGGGAAAGCGGCTAAGAAGCTGAAAAATGCTCTGCTCGGTATTGACGAGCTGAACGTCCTGTCTAAAGACGATAGTTCCAGTGGAAGCGGTAGCGGCTCGGGTGCTGGTATCGGTGGTTGGGATTTAGGCATTGACCTTCCTACCTACGATTTCCTCGGTGACGCAATCACTTCTAAGGTTGACGAAATCGTTCAGATGATTAAGGACGCTATGTGGGAAATCACGGCTGTTATCAGCGGATTCTTACTGGCAATCGGTACTATCCTTGTTGTCACAGGTGCAAACATTCCTCTCGGTCTCGGTCTCATGGCTGTTGGTGCTGTCGGTTTGGCGGCTTCGGTAATGGCGAACTGGAACGGAATGTCGGAACGGTTGGCGAAGGTACTTACCTCGTTACTGGGGTGCTGGGTGGCTTCCTGTTGGCTATCGGTGCTTTCCTTGTATTTTCGGGTGTCAATGTACGCTCGGTGCTGGTCTCATGGTGGCTGGTGCGGCGGCTCTCGGTACTGCGGCTGTAATTAACTGGAAGTTCCTCAACGGAGACCTGTCGAACGCTCTGTCCATTCTCACGGCAATCGTGAGCGGTGCGTTGCTGGCTATGGGTGCATTGTTCGCCTTTACTGGCGTTGATGTTCCTCTCGGTATCGCATTGATGGCGGCTGGTGCTGTCGGCATGGTTACAGCAATCGGTCTTAACTGGGATTCGATGTCTGACCCTCTCCGTAGGACAATCGGTATGCTCGAAACCATTGTTGGAGGTGCATTACTGACATTCGGTGCAATTCTCGCTCTGACTGGTGTAAACGTTCCTCTCGGTGTTGCGATGATTGCCGCTGGTGCGGTTTCTGTCGCTTCGGCAGTAGCTTTGAACTGGAACTCCTTAACAGGTGATGTTCAAGAATCCGTACTAAGCATTGTGGCTATCGTGAGCGGTGCTTTAATCGGTGTCGGTGCAATCCTCGCTCTGACAGGAGTTGCAACCGGGCTGGGTATTGCGATGATTGCCGCTGGTGCTGTCGGTCTTGCCGCAACGGTCGGTTTGAATTGGAATAGTATGCCGGACAATATCAGAAAGGTTACTACGAAGATTCTTCTCATTGCTGGGGCGGCTTCCATTGCCATAGGTATGATTCTCGCTTTCACAGGAGTTGCAACTCCTCTCGGCGTAGGTCTTATCCTCGCTGGTGCGGCGGCTCTCGGTACGGCTGTGGCTCTTAACTGGGACACTTTGACAAACAAGCTAAAGGGCGTAACTACTAAAATACTTGCTATCGCTGGTGCGGCGGCTCTTGCAATCGGTATTATCCTGTGCTTCACCGGGGTTGGTATTCCTCTCGGTGTTGGATTGATATTATCGGGTGCGGCGGCTCTCGGTACAGCAGTAGCTATTAACTGGGAAACCATCAAAGAAAAAATCAAGGGAGTTTTTACCAAGATTAAATCAATGGCTGGTTCTCTCGGCAAACTCGCTATCGGTCTCATGCTGTGTCTGACAGGTGTTGGTATTCCTCTCGGTCTTGCTCTCATTGCAGATGGGGTCAAAGACTTCGCTACTGGAAAACCTGTTAGCTGGGGTTCGATGGTGAGCGGAATTAAGGAAGCTCTCGGAAATATATCTGACGAGTGGAACAAATTCAAAAAGAAGGTTAAGAACAGCAAGCCTGTTCAATTCCTTGCCGAAGTAAAAAACAATGCTTCGGAATGGTGGGACAACGTAAAGGGTTGGTGGTCTGACAAGACGAAAGACGGTCTATCTCTTGAAACTGGCGTAAAGCTCGTAAAAGATGGCTGGTCTTCTGTGAAGAACTGGATTGGTAACATTCCGGCTGTGAAACAGGGTGTCGGGCTTCTGAAATCCGGCTGGTCTACCGTGAAAAACTGGATAGGCAACATTCCTACCGTAGACCAAGCTGTCGCACTCGCAAAGAGTGGCTGGCAGACGGTCAAGGGCTGGATTGGCAATATCCCGGGAGTATCGCAAGCAGTAAGTCTTGCGAAATCCGGCTGGAACTCTGTAAGAGAGTGGGTCGGTAATATCCCGGTTGTCAGTCAAGGAATCTCGTTGCTGAAATCCGGCTGGACAACGGTTAAAAACTGGGTCGGCAATATTCCTACCCTGTCCCAAGCAATCAATCTCATTAAGAGCGGTTGGCAGACAGTAAAGGGTTGGATTGGTAACATTCCTACTCTGTCCCAAGCAATAAGCCTTATCAAGAGTGGTTGGACTACGGTTAAGAATTGGATTGGAAATATCCCGGTTCTTTCTCAAGGTATCAGCTTACTCAAGTCGGGTTGGACTACGGTTAAAAACTGGATTGGTAACATTCCTACGCTTTCGCAAGGAATCTCGTTGCTGAAATCCGGCTGGTCTACCGTAAAGAACTGGATTGGTAGTCTTCCTGTTATCGCTCAAGGTATTTCGCTTTTCAAGTCCGGGTGGACAACGATTAAGAACTGGATTGGTAGCCACACCGTAGGTGTCGGTATCTCTCTATGGAAAAACGGTTGGAGTTCTATCTCGAGCTTCGTTGGTACTTCGGTATCTGTCGGTATCTCGCTTTTCAAATCCGGCTGGACTTCTATTAAGAAGTTCTTCGGACTGGCGAACGGCGGTATCGTTGGTGCGAACGGCGGCGTGAAGATGTTCGCTTCCGGCGGTATCATCACTCCGAATATGTGGAAAGCAATGCCGAAATATGCTGGCGGCACGAACCGGGCGCATGGCTCTATGTTCGTTGCTGGTGAGAGCGGCGCAGAGCTGGTGGGTCATGTAAATGGTACTACCGAAGTGCTGAACCGATTTCAGCTTGCTTCTGTCATGCACAGCTCCATCGTGAGCGGTATGGCGCAGTTCTCCGGGTACTGGCAGTCCATGTCTCGAGACATTGTGACTTGTGCGAACGGTATTATCAATGCCGTTGTCGTAAGTACCGCCGGAATCAATGACAACCTTGTGCTGGCTTCGGCAAGCGGTTATGACCCTTATAACTCGCTGGCACAGACGGTGTACGAAGATTCCAAGAAATCCTATGACGGTGCATATTCCGATGATTCGTGGTCTCGCAATATGCGTGAGTTCTACCACGAGTATGTCGAACCTACTCTCAAGGAAATCGCTACCGATACCAAGAGACAGGCAGACAAGAAGGAACAGACCATCGTAAAGGTCGGCAACCGTACAATCAATGACGCTGTTACCACGCAGAAGGAAGCGAACGGTTTCAGCTTCACCGAGTAAAGGAGGTGTGTAGCGATGGCATATTTAGCGATAAATGGTTATGAGCTACCACCTTGTAAACGAGGTGTGAGCGTAGTCGTAACCACCGTGGTTGACAGCGGACGAGACGCTAACGGTGCTGTTGTAGGTCAAAGAGTTGGGCGAGACCAGTACAAGATAGATGGGCTTGAGTGGGCGTGGCTCACTGCGGCTCAATGGGAACGGATTCTCTCTATCTTGAGCAATTTCTTCGTCTATGTCGAATTTAATGACCCTGTAACAAATAAACGCAAAACCGTAAGAATGTACTGCGGAGACCGTACAGGAGAACCCTACTGGGTGACAGAAGACGGTACTCCAACGCATTATCGGAATTGCAAGGTAAATCTTATCGACACTGGCGAGTAAAGGAGGGGTTTTATGCAGAAAGTATCGAAAGCATACAAAGAAAGCATGAAGTCCTCTCTCCGTGAGAGAGCATACATTATGATTTCTTTCGGACTTGTGAACCAAGAAGCACAGGCGAAAGCTACGGTCGATAATGGCAGTTATGCCTACTACTCGAACAAGGACAATATCTTCGGAGAGCATATTGACGATACGGTCTATGCCACTCTCGAGGAGGAGTTCACGAAAGTAGATGGCTCTATGTTCTTTCTCCCTCGGGCTACCGAGGGAGGGAGATACTATGATACCGGGATTGTCTCGGACAAGCTGATTTCCGAAGCTCGATGTGAAGTGATTATCAGCTTGAACACAATCGCAACGGATTTCAAGGGTCTCACGATTAACTTCGGTGAGAATTACCCGGTTGATTTCGATATTGTCGGAAGTACCGGGCAGACCATTGAGTTTAGAGGGAATACAAAATCAAAGTGGAGTACCGAGGAAGTATTGGAAAATACAACCTATATCAAGCTGGTGTTCTACAAGATGAAGAATCCTCAAAGCCGTTTGCGTATCTACTCTATCATGTTCGGTTACGGACTTGTGTATTACAACGATTCTGTTATGAGTTCTGCTCTTGACAGTTACGTTTCCCCTATCGGGGCTGATGTTCCGCAGTTCGATTTTTCGGTAACGCTGAAAAACTACGACCACTACTTCAATGTGGATAACCCGAACTCGGCTATCAACTACCTCGAGACAGGACAGGAAATGGATATTATGTACGGTTATCAGACCCCGGGTTCTGACACTATCGAGTGGATTCAAGGAAACCACCTGTGGTGTTCCGAATGGGAAAGTGACGATAACACGGCTACAATCCGTTGCCAAGACATTTTCCGCAACATGGACGGCGAGTATGTGAAGGGTCTGTATAGTGCCGCTGGTAAAAGCTACTACGCACTGGCAGAGGAGATTTTGAAGGACGCTGGGATTTCCGAGTATTATATCGACCCACGTTTGAAGAAGCTCTACTCTAACAACCCGATTCCGAGAGTGAAATACAAAGAAGCATTGCAGATTATCGCAAATGCCTGTCGATGTGTTCTCACCCAGTCTCGAGACGGCAAGGTTCAAATCAAGTCGAATTTCATGCCGAGTGCTTCCATCGCAACCAACGGCGAGGAGACCTACTCCAATGCCGCAAACGTGCTGACGGACACACCGAAGGTCGAATATGCAACCCTCGCCGGGAATTATACCCCTACCGATGGGACGATGTTCTTCCTTCCGAGAAACGGCAAGGCGGCTCTGACAACCGGGTATGTCTCGAAGGAAATCTCCGGGGCAAACGGAACATTCACAAAGAATCCTGTCGTTACTATCACGATGGAAGCGATTCGAGCTTATTACGGTTTGAAGCTGGTCTTCGGTACAGCTCTCCCGGCGGCGTTCACAATCAGAACGTACAAGGGTGGCGAGCCTGTAAATGAATACCCGGTTGAGAAAGACGAAATCAACACCACTTCGATTATTCTTCGAGATTTCGATGATTTCGATGTGATGAAGATTGAGTTCACAAAAACCGCAGAGCCGTACAACCGTATCGTACTGAATTATTTCAGTTTGAGCGATGTTGTGGATTTCACCATGAATCGCCGGGACATGACCTCCTCCCCGAAAGCTATCAAACAGGAGCTTATCAAAGAGGTTATCGTCCCATGTTACACCTACCAAGAGAATAATCGAGAAGAAAACCTTGTCTATGAGGACATAGATGTAGTCGCTGGTGAGGTCGAGACTTATTACATTCAAGACCCTTCCTATGGTTATAAGGTGAAGCTCGATGAAGTCGAAGGTAAGGCAACCGTAGTGGCATGGAGTAACTACTTCGTTACCATCAAATTCAATGTCACTGGCTCGTTCAAGCTCGAGGTACAGGGTTATCGGTACAAAATCGTTGAGAAGTACGCTACGGTGTCTCTCAATGCTCGTGGTAAGACAGTCAAGTGGAAGAATCCTCTGATAAGTAATACCACGATGGCGAATGAGCTTGCCGCATGGCTGGCTGATTACTACACAGCCGGAATCGAGTACGAATACGATACTCGAGGAAATCCCGAGCTGGACGCTACCGACATTGTGTATCAAGAAAACGAGTTTCACGATGGTATGAGGGTAAATATCTACCGTCACACTGTCAATTTCAAGCAAGCATTTTCGGGTCGAGTAACCGCCCGAAGGATTGGAGGTTAAAATGTCGTGGTCTACACCGAAAACCGATTGGAACGGTGAGACTGTCGATGGTGTTTACACCGGGGACAGATTCAATGCCGTGGACTTCAATCGAATTAAGAACAACCTCGAATACCTCCGTGAGTTGGCTATCAAGATGTATGACGAGTTCGCTATTCAGTCTGTCGGAAGCGATAAGACCGTAAAGGACTACTTCTATGCTGATGAAATCAATGCACTGGAAGCGAACCTCGTTATCATCAATACCCGCAGTCTCAAGAGGTCTTACGGCACTGCTCCTACCTATGCCGCCAATGGTAATACGATGGATTTCAAAGAACTCAATCGTTTGGAAGGAGCAATCCTTGACCTTTACGACAGGCTCACTAATGAGAGTGAGGGAAGGAGGATATTCACATGGAATTTTGGTATGAAGGGAGGGTTATAAATGGCGTGGAAATTACTTCCTACTGATTATACGGACGCTGTTTGGAGTGGTCTGAAAAGATACACACAGGTCGATAACTCCGATGGTACGGTATCGTTCAACGATGTTACGACTTACACCAATAAGGAGAAATCCTTCTTCGGTGCAAAAGACGCTAACCGTATGAACGAAGCTCTGAACTACATCATGTCTATGCTGGAAAACGGCACGAACTTGTATGAGGAGTTTCAGACCTACTTCACCACGCAGAAGGAGCTTTTCAAAAGCTCGGGTGATAGTTCTTATCAAGAGCTGACCCAGTATTTCGTCAACCTCAAGGCACAGGGCGATTCGTCTTTGGCACAAATCGAAAAGACCTATGAGGAACACATGACTACCTACGAGGGCGAGCAGACTGCGGCATTTAACACATGGTTTGCTGGTATCAAAGGTAAGCTGAACGAAGATATTGCCGGAAGTCTGCAAAATCAGATTACCGAAGTAGACGAGCGTTTGGCGGCACTGGAACACATGACCTTGAAGAACCTTTTCACTGTACCTGTTGCGATTGACAACACTGGTACTACGCTTCTTGCTGACGATTTGGGTAATGCAATCGTGGCAGATTGGAAATATAAGGAGGAATAAAAATGAGTGCAATCAGTATTGAAACCAAGAAAGTGACGGAACTCACGGCGTTCACCACACCGACCGATTCGTGTCTGATTCCGATTCACGATGGCACAGGCTTGAAGAAAATCACCTTTGCCAATTTCAGAGCCAAGGCGGTTGAGGTACGGAAGCGAAAATCGCTCCTCTGCTCTTTAGCAACGCCGGGGCGCACAATGCAATTTACCGTGGCAAGTCGCTGGGTAGCACCGTGACTACCGCCCAGTATGCCGCTATCAAGGCTGGTACATTCGATGATTTATACATCGGTGACTACTGGACTATCGGCGGTGTCAACTACCGTATTGCGGCGTTCGATTACTACCTCAACAGTGGTGATACGAACTGTACTACCCACCATGTAGTTATCGTACCGGACACTTGCCTGTACAACGCACAAATGCACAACACCAGCTCCGGCGGTTGGGAAAACGGTGCGGCAAATACTACGGCTGGCGGCTATGTTGGCTCGGATATGTACAAGAGCAATCTCGAACAGGCTAAGACCACTATCAAGAGTGCGTTCAGCGGTCATGTTCTGAAACACAGAATCTATCTGACGAACGCTGTTGCGAATGGTCGTGCTTCCGGCGGCGCATGGTGCGATTCCGAAGTTGACCTTATGTGCGAGCAGATGGTCTACGGCAGTGGTATTTTCTCCCCTGTTTCTGACGGTAGCAATGTCCCGGCTAACTACCGTGTCGAGAAATCCCAGTTGCCGCTGTTCCAGCACGAGCCGAGCCGTATTTGCAACAGAAATAACTGGTGGTTGAGGGACGTTATTACCGCTTCCCGTTTCGCCGGTGTCTTCAACAACGGTAATGCGGACTACTTCAACGCTTCCACTTCTCTTGGCGTTCGCCCGGCTTTCTGTATATCTTAAATCTGCGCCCCCTTGTGGGGCGCACAAGGAGGTTTATTAACAAGTGTCTGTATTGAAATCGAAACGAAAACCGTCACAGTTTGAGGTATTTCACCACCTCAACAAAATGCGTAAGGAGGTCACGGATTTACTGCTCCGTGATTTCGGGTACGACCTCGACAAAGCCGTGAAGAAAGTTGAAACAACCTTCGGCGGCAGACCGTATGAGGAGTTATCACCCGATGAAAAAGTCCGATATGAAAAGCTCATGGAAAAGAACACTGCGTTTGCAGAATGGTTCATCGCAGACGAGCGAAAAGTGATTGTTGATTGTCTGCGTAATATCACCGAGGAGGTATATGTTGCAAACAGCATTTACCCAACCTACCGGGAAGAACTGATTGAGCGTAGAGTTCACCAAGACCGAGCAGTCGGACAGTGTTATAGGCTCACACAGGAATTGCAGTATGCTATCGAGACCCTTCCTGTCGATGTGAACAAGTACCTTCGTTTCGCTGAAATGATACAGACCGAAATAAACCTTCTTAAAGGTTGGAGAAAGTCTGACAACAAGTTCAAGTCGGCTCTCCAAGAGGGTAATCTCTGATTCCGCTTCCAATTTCGCCAATGTCAACAACAACGGTAATGCGAACTACAACAACGCTTCCAATTCTAATGGCGTTCGCCCGGATTTCGATTCTGTGATTGAGTAGCCTATCGAGCGTTTCACAGACAGAGAAAGGAGAGATTATCCTTCCGTATGGTAAATACTAAATGCGACACCTCCTATTACGATAGCCGAGGTTATCAGCGCAAGATATTTGATGGAAATGTTCTTTACGAAAGTAAAGCTAAAGCAATGAAAGGTAGTGATTGGAAACCACAGGTACAGAGGTTTAACATGACCTATCTGTTGGAGTTATCGAAAATGCAACGAGACCTTGAGAACATGGAGTATGAGTTCTTACCAACTACAAACTTCACCTTGCATGAACGAGGAAAGCTCCGGCGTATTACAGGCGAACAGGTTCAAGACAGAATCGTGAAACACGCTCTCTGTGACGAGGTTTTGAATCCTCTGATTGAACCACACCTCATTTATGACAATGGAGCAAGCGTTGTCGGAAAAGGTATCGCTTTCACTCGTAAGAGGTTGCTCACCCACCTTCGGAAATATTATGCACAGCATGGTAGCAACGAAGGGTACATTCTTCTGATAGACTTCTCGAAATACTACGACAATATCAGACATGATGTGTTGTTGAAGTTGTTTGAGCAGTATGTCGATGATGAACACGCCCTATGGCTTCTGCGAAAGACCGTAGAACGCTCAAGGATTGATGTATCGTACATGAGCGATGAAGAATACGAACACTGTCTCGACAGGTTGTTTGATTCTCTCCTCTATCAGTATATGAACCCGAAGCTGTTCACAGGCGAAAAGTTCATGGGGAAGCACCTTAATATCGGAGACCAAGTGGCACAGACCGCCGGAATCTCTTACCGAATACGAATTGATAATTATGTCAAAATCGTTCGAGGTGTGAAATTCTACGCTGGCTACATGGACGATAGTTATGCTATTCACGAGAGCAAAGAGTTCTTACAGGAGCTTCTTGAGGACATTATCGAGATAGCGAACGAACTCGGAATCACGGTCAATACCCGGAAGACGAGAATCTGTAAGCTCTCCGAGCATTGGCGATTTCTTCAAGTTCAATACTCTCTAACGGACACCGGGAGGGTGATTCAGAAAATCAATCCCAAACGGCTTACCGCAATGAGACGGAAAATGAAGAAACTCGCTCCGAAGCTAACAGAAAAGGAGTTTACGGACTTCTATAAGAGTTGGTTTAAGAATCATTACAAAATAATGAGTAAGAAACAACGAAGTAACATGGACACCCTATTCAATCAATTAAAGGAGGTAACGAAATGTACACTATCACCCTTGCCAATGGCAAAAAGCTGACCGGGCTGGATATGAACGGCACGAACTATGTCAGCAAAGAAAAGGTGGACGAGACTATTTTCAAGGATAATCTCTCTACCATGAAGGTCTCCGATGGAGAGACCGAGACTACCTACACTGATATGGTCTTCATTCAGCAGATGGAATGGGCTGACGGCACTTTCTATCTTGCGTTCCGTGAGAAGACCAAGGAGGAGAAGCTGGTAGCCGCTCTCAACGCAACCTCTAATAGTATCACCGATGTACAGGTGGCACTTGCGGAAGTATACGAAATGGTTTTAGGAGGTAACTAACTATGGCTAAGATTTACGTTGCACTGATTCGCAAAGGTCTCAAGACCATTAACGATGTACCCGAACAGCTCCGAGAGGAAGTCAAGAAGCTGTTGGAGGAATAATCATGCTGTGGCGCATTTTGCTATGGCTCAACAGGAAGGAGGTGAAAAACATGGCTGTTATCTATGTGGCACTCATTGTCAAGGGTAAGCGTACTTACGCAAGCGTTCCAGCTGTTCTCAAGGAACAGGTAAAGGAAATGCTCATTGACCTTGAGCTGGAAGACCTTATCACTGAATAAGGCGGCATGAGGGAGGGTCACTCCCGGCTCTCCCTCACATTCTAAAAGAGGAGGACAAGAAATGTGAACATTGAGTTCAATCAGATTCTTACCTTCGTCTCCGTTGTTGCCGCCGTGTACTTTGCTTTCAAGAGCAATAGTCGAGCCAATAATGACGAGGTGAGCAAGAAAGCACAGGTTGACGCTATTCTGTCTCAAAAGCTGGATTCTATCAGTGATGATACGAAAGAAATCCGCAAGGAAATCACAGACGTTAAGGTAAAGGTCAACGACCTGTCTGAGCGTGTCGTGATGGTTGAGCAGTCTACGAAATCCGCACACCACCGACTTGACCGATACGAGGAAGAAGAAATCTACCACGGTAAGCCAAGAAAACGATGGTGGGTATGAAAGGGGTGATACCCGATGAACCATTCAGATTTTGTCAAAACCGTTGCGGCGTATATCAAGAAGTACGCCCCGGTATACGGAATCGAGGTCGTGTCACCTATCATCGCTCAAGCGGTGTTGGAAAGTGGCTACGGCACTTCCGAGCTGGCTGTAAACGCTCATAACTACTTTGGTCTGAAATACCGGGAAGGTCGTTGTAAGACCTGTATCGGTATCTATCACATGGTGGGAAGCGAGCAGAACGCAGACGGCAGTTACACCAGTTCTGCTATGCAGTGGTGTAAGTTCAAGGATATGGAAAACGGAGTTATCGGCTACTTCGATTTCATCAACATTCCGAACTATAAAAATCTCAAAGGCGTTACCGACCCTCGGAAATACCTTGAGAATATCAAAGCCGATGGCTATGCTACGTCTCACAAGTATGTGGACAACCTCATGCGTGTTATTGAGACATGGCATTTAACCGATTATGACAAAAAGGAGGAAACAAAAATGAGCAACAGTCCTTTGGTGGTCTACACCAAGCTCTCCCCGAACCATTCCGGGCAGAGAACCCATTCCATTGACCGTATCACACCGCATTGTGTAGTAGGTCAGCTCTCCGCAGAGAGTATCTGTGGCTGTTTTATCAGCACCTCTCGACAGGCGAGTTGCAACTACGGTATCGGTACTGACGGTCGTATCTCCATGAGCGTTGAGGAGAAAAATCGTTCGTGGTGTTCTTCCAGTCGTGAGAACGACCAGCGAGCAGTCACTATCGAGTGTGCGTCTGACAAGACAGCTCCGTATGCGTTCAATAACGCTGTGTATGCGTCCCTCGTGAACCTGTGCGTTGATATTTGTCAGCGTAACGGCAAGAGCAAGCTCTTGTGGCTGGGCGATAAGAATAAGACCCTTGCCTATGCGCCGAAGTCCGATGAAATGGTACTGACGGTACATAGATGGTTCGCTAATAAGTCTTGCCCGGGAGACTGGCTGTACAACCGTCTAGGCAACCTTGCCGCAGAGGTCACTAAGCGTCTCACAGGCGGCTCTACCGACACTGGTAAGGTAGATGTACCCTCTGACGGTAAAACGCTGTACAGGGTGCAGACAGGGGCGTTCTCGAAGCGTTCCAACGCTGACGCATGGGCGGCAAAACTGAAAGCCGCTGGCTTCGATACCTACATCGTACAGATGGGTAATCTGTACAAGGTACAGGTCGGTGCTTACAGTCAGAAGTCCAATGCCGAGAACATGATGGTGAAGCTGAAAGCCGCTGGCTATGACGCTTTTATCACTACCAAGTCCGGCACTGCGGCTGGTACTGCGAAGAAATCTGCGGCTGAAATCGCCAAGGAAATCTACAATGGTACTTGCTCTGACGCTCGCTGGTCTTCGTGGGGCAACGGCGCAGACCGTGTAAATCGTCTGAAACAAGCTGGTTATGACCCGAGCGAAGTACAGTCCGAGGTCAATAAGCTGTTTTAACCCAAGTAGTAAAAGTAGTTGAAAATCGGTTTTTGCGTAAACTTTTGCTATATATGCGTGTATATAGAGGAAGTTATACGAAAAAAGCCAAGAACAGCTACTTTAACTACTTCAAATATCAAATTTAAGGAGGAAATCAACATGATTAACTGGAAAGTGCGTGTAAAAAACAAGAGCTTTTGGATTGCTCTGATTCCGGCGGTGCTTCTGCTGGTACAGGTGATTGCCGCTGTCTTCGGTTACACCCTCGATTTGGGTGAACTGGGGGACAAGCTGTTGGCTGTTGTCAATGCTCTGTTCGCAGTCCTCACGATTCTCGGTATCGTGACTGACCCGACCACTGCTGGCATTGGAGATTCCAAACAGGCTCTTACTTACGAGACACCTAAAAAAGAGGACGCAGTTTAACCTACGTCCTCTACTATGAAAACAAATCCGACACAGTGCTTCACGAAAAAGAATGAGTTCGGATTTGCACTATTTGGTGGAGCTGTGCGCTCAATATCCGAACTCGAGATAGTGAGCGTATTGTTCCCCGAAATGTTGAAAGTCAACACGAGCTTGCGTCCTTTATCCCCATCATCGTACACATAAACCGAGTTGACAAGCGTGTCGATGATACGCCGCTGATACTCAACATCTTCTATATCACCCCTCTTGAACGATTCGAGCCAATACATGATTCGCTCCTTCGTCAAGAGGGGCTTTTTCATTTCCTCCCGGGCAATCTGCCTTCGAGGTCTCTGCGTTCTTCTTCCAGCTCCTCAAGACGTTCCTTCGTTGTTGGTGTGATAATGCCTTGCTCTATTGCAGACATGAGGTTCTTGATTCTCTTATTGGTCTCCTTCAATCGTTCCTGTAAACCTATGAGAATGGAGGTGTCTTGAAGCTCCTTCTCAATCAGCTCCATAGCTCGAGTGGATATTTTTTCTATGTTTTCATCGGTGAGTACCTGTTGCACCGTGAACTCAACGACAGTCCGCTCGAGCCATTCTTTTTTCTCGACTTTCTTCTCGCAGTTATGCTTCCTCTTACGATTTACGCACTTGTAGTAATGGTGAACCTTCCCGGTCTTTGAAGTGCCACTCTCACCCACCATAGGCTCGCCACAGTGACCGCAGAAGACCTTTGTAGTGAGTAGATAGTCCTCTATGGCTTTGGCTTTTGCCCGGGCTGTGTAGTTGTGCCGGAAGGTTGCTTGCACCTTATCGAACAAGGTCTTGTCGATGATAGGAGGTACTGCGTCCTCCAAGACTACATCATCGTATCGGTACACTCCAATGTATTTATCATTTCGCAGAATCCGGGACAAGCTGTTCTTATTGAAAGCATTTCCTCGGGAGGTCTTGAACCCATGCTCATTCAACCAGTTTACAATCTGCGTTTTGGACTTGCCCTCTGCGTACATCGTGAAGATAGTTCTGACGGCTTTTGCACCCACTGGGTCAATCTCATACTGACGGTCATTTCCTATCTTATAACCAAGCACAGGACTTCCCATAGCGATACCGTGGAGAGCGTTCTCTTTCATACCTCGCTTGATACTCCGGGCAAGGTTCTCGCTGTAATACTCCGCATAGCCCTCGAGGACGGATTCAAGAATGATTCCTTCCGGGGTGTCCGGCATTGGTTGTTTGGCGTAGAAAATCTTCACACCATTACGTTTGAGCTTTGCTTTGTAAATGGCACTGTCGTACCTGTTTCGGGCGAAGCGGTCGAGGGTGTACATAATTACAGCGTCAAAATGCCCCTTCTCGCTGTCTTTGATAAGCCGCTGGAAGCTCGGTCTGTTGTCTGTCTTGCCGGAGATAGCCCGGTCGATATATTCGTCTACGACAATAAAGTCGTTCTTGAGAGCAAATTCGTGACATTCACGAAGCTGTCCCTCGATTGATTCTTCTCGTTGGTTGTGGCTCGAGTAACGAGCATATATTACCGCTTTGATAGTCTCACCTCCAATATCTTCTTTCTATATATCAAAGCGAAGGGAATGATCTTATCACATTGCCGCAGTTGTTCCCTTATCCCCCTCAAGCTCCTCACGGTTCTCAAATTCATAAGCCATAGACATGAACTCATGCTTCGCTCGCCGGGACAGTCCTCGGTAGATACGAAGAATGTCTTCCTCGTCTTCGTTGGCTGGTTTGGTCTCGGGTAAGTCTTCCTCGTCTGCGAAGAAGTCCATGACGGAACACTCAAGCAATTTTGCCATTTCCAGCATTTCGGATTCCTTCGGTAATGACCCTTTAGTGTTGATGGCTGTTGCGAAAGAACTTGAACCCTTAACAGCTTTGACAATGGCGGTCAGATTCGTGCCTTTTTCAGCACAGATACGATTGATATTCTCTGCGAATGTCATAGTGATTCCTCCTCTGCAAAAAATAAATTCGTAAAAACCGAATTTTCCTATTGACAATTCGCATAATAAGAATTAGAATAAGAACATGAAGTTCGGAAAATGCGAATTGGCAATAAGAAAGCGACCTCTCGAAAATGGCAGTTTTCGGGAAGTTATAGTTATTGATGGTCTTATAAGAATAATAACAATAATTCGCCTATTTGTCAATGGCAATTCTGATTTCAAGAATTTATATCGTGAAGGAGGTAAGAGATTCGTGGACATTAAAGAGAGAATGGCAAATGTGGGAATGACACAGGTAGACATGATACTGGAATTGCAGAAGCGAGGTTATGCAGTTCAGCCGCCTATGATGTCAAGTATTCTCCGAGGGGTTTATACCTATCCCAAGGCAAAGCAGATTCTCGCTGTTTGCAAGGAAATTCTCAAGGAACGTGAGAATGAATGAGCCTGTCAGAAGTACAGGTAAATGACCTCGCAAGACCCTTAGTGGGTATCATCACAAAGTTTTACGCAGACCCTAAGAATGAGGAGGATTTTCAGAAATGGCTACGCAATGTAGAGGAACGAAAACAAAAAGAATCAACAGACATAAGCTCGCTGTGATTCAAGCATATATCATCATCGGTACGCTGGTACTGATTGGCTTTATCGGTGGTCTTGTCGTAGGACGAGCTACCGCTCCGAAGAAACAAGTTACCGTAACGGAGACGGTTGAAGTTCCTTCCTACGAAGCCGATTCCCTCCCGGTTGCCGAAGAAGTTACATACTTCGATGTACCACTTTCACACAGCTTGCAGAGATACATCTACGAGGTGTGTGCGGACGAAAATGTTCCGGTGTCACTCGTTATCGCAATGATAGACCAAGAGAGCAAGTTCAACCCGGAAGTGGTTAGTAAGACCGGGGATTACGGTCTCATGCAGATTAACACCATCAATCACGAATGGCTGGCAGAGGAATACAGAACAGCGGATATGCTTGACCCATATCAGAATGTTTTCTGTGGAATCAAGGTCATTGGTTCGTACATTCAGAACTACAATGACTACGGTTTAGCTCTGATGGCATACAACATGGGCGACTACGGTGCTAAGAAAGCATGGGAAAACGGTATCAAATCCACCTCATACAGTGAGAGCGTTCTTGCTCTCATGCAAAAGTATGAACAGGAGGTGAATGTAAATGCCACAAATGTTGACGCTAAGTAACGGCAGACCCGAAACAATCCTATCCCCGAAGGATTTTGAGGATTTGATTGATAAGCACATGGGCATGGACTGTGCGAATTACTATCAAAATCAGATAGAACAGCTTTCGGAACTCATTCGAGACCTTGACAGTTATGTGGACGATAAAGACGTTCACTCGACCGTCAAGGAGGTGCTGAAAGAACATGGCTACTAACCGAAAAATCGGTAACAGTTTTGAGACCGAGTTCTGTGAGCTACTGTTCCAGCACGGATTTTGGTGTCACAACATGGCGCAGAACGCCGCCGGGCAACCAGCAGATGTTATCGCTGTTAAAGGCAAAACGGCGTACCTCATTGACTGTAAGGTGTGTTCAAATAACCGATTTCCTCTCTCGAGAGTGGAAGAAAATCAGCATTTTGCTATGGAAACATGGAAAGCCTGTGGAAATGGCGAGGGCTGGTTCGCACTAAAGGTTGAGGACGAAATCATTATGATTCCTCACTTTTCAATGGTGGCTCTCTCCTATGAGAAGTCAGCTCTAAATCTGACAGACATTCGAGAGTATGGAACGCCGCTGGAAAGGTGGTTGAAGAAATGCTGATTGAAGTCTCAAACACACTGACGGTCGAGAACCCTACCCCGGAAATGGTGCTGTGGTGCAAGAGAAATCTAACCATACCAAACCCGGAATATGCGAAAAAATCTCGCATGAACTTATGGCTCGGCAACACGCCGAAAGTCCTGTCACTCTATGAGACCCGAGGAACAACGCTGGTGCTTCCGTTCGGAACACTCCGGCTACTACCGAAGGACATATCCGATAAGGCATTGTTCTTGAGCGAATTTGTCTCCCCTGTGGAGGTAAATTATAACGCCGATGTTCCACTCTATGACTACCAAGAAATCGCCGTACAAGCGATGGTAGCCGCCAAGTATGGGATATTACAGAGTGCCGCCGGAAGCGGTAAAACGCAGATGGGTATTGCCCTCGCCGCAAGGCTGGGACGGCGTACATTATGGCTCTGCCACACACTTGACCTTATTAAACAGAGTAAGGAACGAGCCAAGCTCTATATGAGCGAAGACCTCATGGGTACTATCACGGAAGGAAAAGTCAATCTCGGTAAGGGAATCACCTTCGCCACGATTCAGACCATGTGCAAGCTCGACCTCGCACAGTACCGGGACTACTGGGATTGCATTATCACAGACGAGGTACACAGGGTCAGCGGCAGTCCTACCGCCGTGACACAGTATCAAAAAGTGCTGAACAGTTTATCGGCACGACACAAATACGGTCTGTCAGCAACGGTACACAGGTCAGATGGAATGATTAAAGCTACCTATGCCCTTGTTGGTGAGGTTGCCTACAAAGTCCCGGACGAAGCTGTGGCTGACAAGATTATGAAGGTAGGTATCTACCCTGTGGGTACAGGGGTGCAGATAAGCCGGGAAGCCCTTAACACGGACGGAACGCTGAACTACACAAAGCTCATTACCTATCTTACCGAAAACGCCGCCCGGAATCAGCTCATTGCAGATTCCATTGAGCAGAGACCTTCTCTGATTCTGTCGGACAGGCTGAATCACCTTGAAACATTGATAAGTCTTCTCCCGGTTGATATGCAGAAGGACGCTGTGATGATAAGCGGCAAAATGACAACTAAAAAGGGCAAGGCTGAACGAGAACAGGCTCTTGAGGACATGAGGAGAGGCAAGAAGAAATACCTCTTTGCTACATATTCACTGGCGAAGGAAGGGCTGGACGTACCACGGTTGGAGCGTCTGTACCTTACCACCCCACAGAAGGACTACGCTGTGGTGACACAGAGTATCGGGCGTATCGCTCGTACCTTCGATGGAAAGTCAGACCCTATCGCCTACGATTTCGTGGACGATATAGCTTACCTCGTGAAGTCCTATAAGAAGCGATGTACGACCTATCGAAAGAACGGTTGTTACTTCGTAAAGGAAGGAGGGACAAGCCCATGCGATTGATTTCTTATGACTGTGAGGTCTTCGCCTATGACTGGCTCGTAACCCTCAAGGATAAGGAAACAGGCGTTTACACCTGTATTTGGAACGACAATGAAGCTCTGAAAATGGCATTGTCCGATGATTGTATCTATGTCGGTTTCAACTCGAAACACTACGACCAGTACATCATCAAAGCGATTGCCGCTGGGTTTGCCCCGGAGGAAATTAAAAAGGTCAACGATTTCATTATTGCCGGAGGGCAAGGCTGGCAGTGTCCGCTTCTCGATGGTATCTACTTCCGTTTCAGTAATGTGGATATTCGAGACGATACGCAACAGGGGTTATCCCTTAAAGCCATTGAAGGACACCTCGGTATGTCGGTTAAAGAATCCAGCGTACCGTTTGACATTGACCGTCCTCTAACCCCGGAGGAAAAAGCCGAGACGGAGTTCTACTGTAAACATGACGTTGATACCGCCGAGAGACTGATTGACATTCGTAAAGACTACTTGAAGAACAAAATCAACCTCGGTCGGCTGGCTGGTCTTGATGAAGTCAAGGCAATGGGTATGACGAACGCCAAACTGACTGCGGCAATGCTGAAAGCAACCAAGAAGCCACACGATGATGAACGCAAGTATGTCTACCCGGACAATCTGCGAAAAGAGTACATACCACCCGAGGTTTTCGCTTTCTTCGATAGAATGTATGACCTCTCCATTTCGGACAGTGAGCTTTTCAAAGGCAAGTTCAATCTGAACATCGGTGAGTGTCCTGTGACACTCGGGTATGGCGGTATTCATGGTGCAATCCCAAACTTCTTTTGGGAGGAAACCGAGGATAGAGGAATTTGGAATGAGGACGTAGGAAGCTACTACCCACACCTCTGTACCATCAATGGGTACACAAGCAGAAACATTCCGTCTCCGCAGATTTACGAGGACATTCTCGACCGCCGTATGAAAGCGAAAGCCGCTGGCGATAAGCACACGGCGAACGCTCTGAAACTGGTTTGCAACACCACCTACGGTTGCTTGCTGAATCAGTACAACGACCTCTACGACCCTCTCATGGGTAGGTCGGTCTGCATTTCCGGGCAGTTATATCTACTGGAACTTGCAGAGCATTGTTACCAAGAGATTGAAGGACTGCGAATTGTCCAGCTCAACACGGACGGTATCATGGTCGAGTGCGATAAGAAGGACTACGACACACTGACCGCTATCTGTGCTGAATGGCAGTCTCGTACAGGCTTTGACCTCGAGGAAGATACCGTTGTCAAGATAGCGCAGAAAGACGTAAACAACTACGTTGAGGTACAGCCGGGCGGCAAAGCAAAAGCCAAAGGCGGCTATCTCGTGAAGGGTATCGCTCCGGCTGGTGCTTTCAATATCAATAACTCCTGTGTGATTGTGCTACCGCCCTCAAGGAGTTCTTTGTAAACGGAACGCCTGTCGAAGACACCATCAATAGTTGCGATGATATTTTCCAGTTTCAGATTATCGCCAAAGCCGGGGCGAAGTACCGAGAAGCCTATCATGTGGTGGACGGTGAAAAGCAGTCCGTTCAGAAGGTGAACCGAGTGTACGCCACAGCGGACGAGAGATACGGAAAAATCTTCAAGGTGAAAGCCGAGGACGATTCAGAAGCGAAAATAGATTCTCTCCCGGAACACTGTATCATCGACAACGATAACGAGCTGTCCATTGACGAGGTAGACAGAAGTTTCTACATCGCAATGGCGAAAAAGCGAGTTGACGATTTCAAGGGCATCAAACCAGAAAAAACTAAAAAGCCAAGGAGGACAAAGAAAATGGCAACTACTACCAAGACCACAAATGTATATCAGAAGCTCCTTACTGCAAGGGCAAAGTTTCTTGAAGCGAACGTGGAGAAGACAGGAAAGAATATGCACCTGTCCTTCAAATACTTCGAGCTTGAGGACATTGTACCGACCGCTATCCGCATTTTCAATGAGGTTGGTCTTATCCCTGTGGTGAACTTCACCGCTGATGTTGCAACCATGAACATCATCAACACCGACAACCCGGAGGAATCCGTACCGTTCGTTGCTCCGTTCAATCAGATTGCTCCTATCGTGAGCAACGCTGGCAAACAGGCTACAAACGAAATGCAAGCTCTCGGTTCTTCCATCACCTATATGCGCCGCTACCTGTATATGATTGCGCTGGACATTTGCGAGAGCGATTCCATTGACGCAAATCTCGGCAAGGGCGAGAGCGATTCCGCTCCGGCGGCAGAGAAGAAAGCTCCGGCTACTCCCGAGCAGAGACAGGAAGTGAAGGAGAATCTGACTGCCCCGGCTGACAATGCTTCTGCTTTACAGATTAAGGGTCTGAAAGCTGTTCTCAAGAAGCTCAAGGACGCTGACCCGAGCAAGGAGGAACTGATTGCGAACATCGCAGTACAGACCAAGGGATTCACGGAGATTTCCAAGTCCGATTGCGAGACGCTGATTCAGAAGATTACCGCAATGCTGGAAGGAGGGGCTAAGTAATGGCAGACATTAAGTGGCTCGAGGGCAATCGTATTCAGATTGCCCCTCCCAAGAGAACCAAGAAAATCACAGGTACTCGCTTCGCTACTATCCTCGGTCTGAATCCGTGGAGTACCGCATTTGAAATGTGGTGTGCGATTACCAAGACCTATGAGAAGCCCTTCGAGGACACTATCTACACGGTTGCTGGTAAGACCATCGAGCCGAAACAGGCTCGCTACATGGAGCAGTCCTACGGTATGGACATTGTTCGCCCTTCCGATGTGTGGGGTGAGGACTACTTCAATAAGACATGGGGAGATTTCTTCCCGGAGAGCAAACACCTCGGCGGTATGTGGGACTATCTGATGAAGGGTGAAGACGGCAAGACCATCGAAGCTGTTCTCGAAATGAAGACCACCAAACGTGCGGAGGACTGGCAGAACGATGTTCCCGAGTATTACGCATTACAGGCGGCATTATACGCTTACCTGTACGGTGTGGACGATGTGATTATGGTCGCTTCCTTCCTTGACGAGAAGGACTACAAAGACCCGGCGGCGTATCAGCCGACCGCAAGCAACACCATCACTGTTGAGTTCAAGGTCTCCGAGCGTTACCCGGACTTCGCAGACAAGGTAGCCGCCGTTGAGCAGTGGTGGGTTGATTATGTCGATACTGGTATCTCCCCGGAGTATGACGAGAAGAAGGACGCTGAAATCCTTGCGGCACTCCGCACCAACACCCTGTCTCCCGAGACTGACATTGAAGCTCTGATTGCAGAAGCCGAAGGTCTCAAGAAGGAGCTGGACAAGATTTCCGCTTCTACCGCAGACAAGGAGAAGCGTCTCAAGACCATCAATGACATTATCAAGGAACACGCTATGGGGCAGTTCCGTGATGGTGATAAGAAGGTCGAGGTCAAGGGTTCTACCTATGTGTGGACTATCTCTCGTTCCGAGACTACCAGCGTTGATAAGGACGCTCTGAAAGCTGACGGATTGCTGGATAAGTACAGCAAGAAATCTGAAACCTACCGTATGACGGTTAAATAAGGAGGACAAATTCATGGCAAACAGTAAGGAACTGACCGAACAGGTCATGGAACTGCATAAGAAGCAGACCGAGGAAATGAAAGCTCTCAAAGAACAACGTGAGGAAGCTCTCAAGGTTGAGAAGTACGATGAAGCCGCTGTTGAGCTTCACAATATGTACAACAGCTATATCAAGGCTGGTTTCACCGAGGAACAGGCATGGAAGTTGACGGAAATCGTCTTCGCCAACAGTACGAAAAAAGGAATTTTTTAAGGAGGACACTACAATGGCAAGAATCCCTATGACGAGCGGTTTTGTAATTATCCCGGAGGGAGAATACGTTTTCCGCATTTATGACGCAACCTATGACGAGGATTTCGGTCGTATCGAAATCAAGCTGGTAAACGCACAGGGCGCAACCCACACTGAGCGTTTTTCTATCAAGGATAAGAATGACGAGTACAACGAAAAGGCTCTGAACGCTTTCTCCTACTTCGCTAAGACGGCTATGAATGACTACACGATGGAGGACATTGACCCGGAACAGCTTATCAATCACTACATTCGTGCAGAGGTTGTTCACACCAAAGTTCCGAGCAACAAAGACCCAAACAAGGAAGTCACTTTCGCAAACCTCGGGGACAAGTCTCCGGCAGATGGTTTCGACACCGAGCCTGTCGCTCGTGCGCTCACTCTCGGCAGTGGTAACAATGCCGCTCCGAAAGCCGCACCTAAGACACAGACCACTTCCGCTCCGGCTAAGACTGGACTGGATATTGACGCACTGTTGGGTTAAGCAATCAGCCGGGAGGGGCAAGCTCCTCTCCCGGATTTTTAATAGGAGGTGTCGCATGACAGATAATGTCAATCACCCGGCACATTATGAGACCGGGAAATTCGAGTGCATTGAGGTAATGCTCGAGACACAGGGCGTGGAAGCTGTTCTGAATTTTTGTCAGTGCAATGCTTTCAAGTACCTATATCGTGCCAAGCGGAAGAATGGTCTCGAGGACATGAAGAAAGCCGTTTGGTATCTGAACAAATATATCGAATTGAAGGAGGGTCATAACTATGACGAAACGACAGTTGGTGAAATGGCTGGAAGCCAAACAGAGTGACGCAAAGGCAGAGGTCGAAATCCAGTACGCAACGGCTGAAAAAGCCTATTTTGCACAGAGAGACGAAGCTCTGAAAATCAATGAAACTGTGGACGAGGTGTTCCGTTTGATTTCGGAAGCTGATACGGTGGCGAACCGCTGGAAAGAAGCTCTCGAGAAGGTTGAAGGGATTGATACTACCTGTGGTTGGTACACCTCTTTGACAACGAAGCTCTCTGATTTGTCTGATAAAGAGAACATTCGTATGTACATTATGAAGGATTTCACGGACGGCACTGACGCTCTCCGTCAGTTGAAAGCAAAGCGTTCCGAAACCCTTCGTGAAATTGAGAAGAACTATACCAATGTGATTGCGAATGTGGAATCCATGAAGAACGCAAAGACGGCGGTTGAGTATCTTGAGAAGCTGGGGTTCGACCTGTCTGCTCTGATTGAAGCTGACAATCACCCTGTTACTACCGCACTCACTGTTGAGGTAGATACCAAGTTTCTGTTTATCGGAGGTGAAAAGAAATGACTATCAATGAGTATCAGACCGAAGCTCTCCGCACTGCGGCTGGCATGAACCACCCTAACAATGACGAGATTCTTCTCAACGGCGTTATGGGTCTCTGTGGTGAATCCGGCGAGTGTGTGGACATGGTTAAGAAGTACCGCTTCCAAGGTCACGAGCTGGACAAAGCTCACCTCGCAAAAGAGCTGGGCGATGTGGCGTGGTATCTCGCAGTTACCGCCCACGCTATCGGCTACGACCTCGAGACGGTGTTGCAGATGAACGTAGACAAGCTCCACAACCGTTACCCGAATGGGTTCGAGAAAGAGCGCAGTCTTCACAGACAGGAGGGTGACGTATGACACTGGCAGAACGTATTGAGAAGTTCAATAACCTCATGGGTGACATTGTTCCCCCGGAGGTCAAGAAAGACCTGTTGGAGAAGGGATTCTTCACCGCTCCGGCAAGCACCAAGTATCACGGTAATTATGAGGGTGGTTTGTTCGACCACAGCTACATGGTAGCTCGCTACCTCAAGAAGCTCACCGAAGATTGCCGCCTTGACTGGCAGAACCCTCGCTCACCTCTGCTGGTTGGTATGTTCCACGACCTCTGTAAGATGGACAACTACCAGCACCCAGTCATTGCTGAAACTCTCGGCGGCGAGGAAATCAGAGACGATTCCAAGTGGGAATACGCTACGGACACTCTGCTCAAGGGTCACGGTGATAAGTCGGTTATGGTGCTGGCACAGTATTTCAAGCTCACCGAGGAGGAAATCATGTGTATTCGCTATCACATGGGAGCTTTCTGCGATAAGTCCGAATGGAACGATTATACACGAGCAGTGCATAAATATACAAATGTTCTGTGGACACATCAAGCCGATATGCTCGCTTCTCATGTAGAGGGGGTGTGAGGTATGGTGGCAAGAATCCCGAATTTGGAGCTTCTGCTCTATAAGGCACAACAGGCTCTCGCCCATGACCCGGACTTCGTTCAGAAGATTGCCGAGATTAAGGAGAATGATAGTCGCAAGAAAGTCTACCTCGATTTCAGTGTTGAGTGTTTCTCACAGATTTGGGGTAGCACCTGTACCGGGTTCGATGTGACCGAAGCTGGTGAGCCTGTTATGGCTGGTTCGGCTATGACCGAGGAATACACTACCATCGTACATGAGAAGACCACAGATACCTACTGTGTGTTCTTCGGAGACCGCCCTTGCTACAAGGTGGATAACCCGAGCAACGAGTTTTACGAGGACATGATGAAGCGTCAGATGGCAAGCCTGTCTCGAGCCAAGAACCGCTATTAAGGAGGAGTGAGCGATGATTAAATTTGAGAAACCCGAGGTATGGGGCTGGGAACACGCTATCCGAGGAATGAGAAATCCCCTTAATAGCTGGGAACGCTCCGACAGCTACCCGGCGGTTGACTGCGGCAAGTGTGGAATCATCGACCGAGAAGGTATCTGTCACCCGAAGGAGCATGACTGTACTCCGTATGAGTGCTATGCAATCGGTGACAATGATAAAGACCTTATGACCCGGCTCATTCGTGGCGGCGCACCTCACCGTAAGTTCCTCCGTCAGATTTTCGTATCGGTGGATATTACCGCTCCTCTCTACTGGTGGAAGGAGTTCGATACATACAAGGTCGGCACAACAGCTAATAGCTGTTCCACCATGCACAAGATACAGGCAAAGGAGTTCACCTTCGAGGACTTCTCCTGTGAGCATTTGGACGAGCCGAGCAAGGCGATTCTCGGTGTTGTGATTAACGAGCTTAACAACAATCGTGGCTGGTACAACGATTACAACAGGCTCGTGAGTGAGGGTGATTTCACCGATGTTGAGCGTAAGCAGTTTTGGTGGAACATGATTCAGCTTTTGCCCTCCTCTTTCAATCAGAAGCGAACGGTCACTATGACCTACGAAAACCTTCTGAATATGCTGGAATATCGCAGAGGTCACAAGCTGGACGAGTGGCGTATGTTCTGCGATTGGATTCTCACCCTCCCTTATGGTTCGCTCTTGAAGGAAGGTGTGGGTAATGAACAGAGCTGAACGGCGTAGGCAGAAGAAAGCCGGAATAAAGGTACAGAAAGAACCCACTCTGAATCTGAAAGTCAGTGATTTCGACCACATGGTCTCTCATGCGGAGAAGTCAGCCAAGGAAAGAGCGACAGCGGCGGCAATCCACGAAATCGACCGACAGATTCTTGAGCATGACGAAACCTATTCTCTCGACATTGACGCAATGGTGCTGTGGACGCTTCATGTTTACCTCGGGTTCGGTAAGAAGCGTCTCGAGAGATTCTACCGGGATATGTTGAAGGAACACATTCACATGAGGGAGGTCTACGAAATGGACGATACCTACCCGGAACGCTACAAACTCAAGGAGCTTTGCAATGTCGATGTGGAAGCTCTGAATAATGAATTTAAGGAGGTTATACACAATGTATAAGTTGAAGAACGTCAACGGCAGAGTGAACGCTCTGCTCCGCACCGGGAAGGACTTCGTAAAGAACAACCTCTCCGTGTCTGCGGCACAGCATATCATTGATACTGGTAAGCTGGTGGAATCTGACAACCCGGACTACCCTATCTGCATTGATAACCAGTGGTATTTCGAGGGTGTTGAGGTCAAGAAGACAGCAAAGAAAGCCCAGTTGAGTTCCATGTATGGGGAAATGAAGGAGGCAAGTAAATGAGCCGAACTTTCTACTCCGAGTATGTGAATCATTGTCTGCGATTCTATGCTCGACACGACAGACCGAAGTTCCACTCGGAAGCAGACAAACATAACTGGGCGGCGTGTGACAGCGCACTCAAGTCGTTCTCCGATAATGACCGAGCAATGCTCCTGTATATCTATCGTGAGGGCGATACCGTCCCGGACAATATCTATCAGTTGGCGAAGTCCAAAGGTATCTCACAGGACAGCATTTGGAAGCTCGTAAATGAGCTGGAAAGAAAGGTGGCAAAGCGGCGTGGTTTACTATGACAATATTCCCGAGGAATTAAAGAAACTCGACCAGTGGGTGTGTGCGAATGATGGAAGCAAAGTCCCTATGAAAGCATGGGAGAACGAAGCCGCTTCCTCCACCAACCCGGAAACATGGTCTGATTTCGAGACTGCTCTCGAATCGTACAATCAGCACTATTACGACTACTGCGGTTTCGTGTTTGCGGACAATGGGTATGTCGGGATTGATATTGACGAGGGGTACGATGAAGACGGTCTTATGAGTGTCCTCGGGGCTGATATTGTCGGTAAGTGCCACAGCTATACGGAGAAATCCCGGAGTGGGCGTGGATTCCATATCCTACTCCGTGGAACTCTCCCCTTCAAAGGCAAGAACAATCTTGCTGGTGTGGAGATTTACAAGGCGGCTCGCTACTTCATTATGACTGGGAACACCCTTCTCTACCGAGAAATCATCGAGAACCAAGAAGCGATTGATTATGTTGTGGAGAAATACTTCCCGGAAGCTCGAGAGACCTCCGATAAGGTGGTTGTTGGGCGAGACAAGATATACGCCCTGTATGGAAGAACCTGTCGTAAATGGGCGTGTGAAGCTCCGTCCAGTCTATCCGATAATCCCGGACGGAAGCCGCAATATCTGTCTCACCTCACTCGCTGGTATGCTTCACAATCAAGGCTATTCCAAGTCACAGATTTACGAGGAGCTGTTGTACGCCAATACGGTTGCCTGTGACCCACCTCTTGATAGGAACGAACTGCGAACTATCTGCAACAGCGTCACGAGGTACAAGCGATGAAGATTAAATGCTGTAAGGACTGCGTTGCTCCGAAGCGACACCCCGGCTGTCACGGTGTATGTCCCGAGTACCTATACGAAAAAGCACTGTGGAGGAAGAAAAGAAAGTCATTCGTGAGGAACATAGGCGATTCAGTGAGCTATACGAGCAACGCTCCGAGGGAGTGCGAAAAGCACTTAAACATAGAAGACGATAACTTGCACGGAAAAGATAAAAATTTATCTTTTAGGTATTGACATTCAATCTTGTATGTGTTATCTTATAATCACAGCAAGACAAAAACTTATCCAATAAAGATTAAGGAGGATTTTATCATGGAAGTTATGAGAAACATGACTATTGACACTGAACTGTTTGAACTGGGAGACATTATCTCCTTCACACTCACCACAGGGGAAAAGGTTAAGGCGAAAGCCATTCGTGAGACCCCGAACGGTATGTTGTTCATCACTGTTGACTGTCTCAAGGACGAGCAGAAAATGTTCGAGAATCCCGGCAGAGCCGAAAAGGTTGACTACGAACATTCCGACCTTCGCAAGAAGCTGAACGGAGAAATCTTCGAGAGCTTCCCGGAGGAAATCAAGGGTCGCATGGTTGGTATGCGAGTAGGTCAGACGAACTGCTTTGATATGCTCCGTATTCCTACTGAGCGTGAAATCTTCGGAGAGAACCCTTACGGCAAGGACGAGCCTGTATCTGTGAGACGCTTCTACGGCATGGAGAACCGCCGTGAGCGTATCGCTTTCCAAGGCTCGGAGACAGGTACATGGGAATGGTACTGGTTGCAGAATAAGGTTGAAGATTCCGCTTCCGCTTTCGCCTTTGTCGGCGCCTACGGTCATGCGGGCTCCGGCGACGCTTCCTATTCATATGGCGTTCGCCCGGTCTTTCTCTTATCCTAAATCTCGCCCCTTGTGGGCGAGTTCAATAAAGAACGGAGGTGAATGTCGTGCAGACAAGATGTGAAGACTGTAAGAAAAGATGTGTCTGCCACGCTTGCCCTCTACATAATCAATGCCGCTACGCTTTGAGGTGCAAATCCTCAAAGTGTTACTGCGGAAAATATAGGAGGTTATCAGAAAATGGAACAGAACAAAATCTGTCCTCTCCTCACGACTAACACTGTCGTAGACGAGAATAACACCGTGAAAATTGGCACACAGCCTGTTTTCTGCGTAACCGAGCAGTGTTCGTGGTGGTTGGAGGACAAACAGAAATGTGCAATCGCAGTTATGGGAGGTAAGAAATAATGGCATATTACATGAATAAGAGCGTCCCGGCGAAGCGAGGAGATATTTTCTACATTTCCAACTCCAAGTGCTACGCCACAGACCCGAGTAATACAGAGGGAAGACCAGCAATCGTTGTCTCCTCTGATAAATTGAATGAACACGCAGATGTTGTTGAGGTGGTCTATCTCACCACCAAGGAAAAGCGTCTCATGCCTACTCATGCAGAGGTGCTGTGCAAGATTCCTTCAACCGCTCTGTGTGAGACCATCTACACGGTCAATAAGGACAGGCTGGGCGATTTCGTCCGTACCTGTACCGATAAGGAAATGGAGGGTGTCAATGCTGGAATCCTCTGCTCACTCGGTATCGCCGCTCCTGTGGTCGATGGTGAGCCTGTTGACAACTCTGTAACGGTCGAGAGGAATCTTTACAAGCACCTTTACGAAGACCTTCTCAATAAGGTAATGGCGAGGTGATGGATATGGGTAAAGGAGCTGATATGAGCTGGGAAGACATTCAGAATGAGTTCGACATTATGAACCGAATGTCGTGCCGCCCGGTTGGGTTGCAAAAAGTCCCCGGCAATCATATTTTCGATGAAGACCAGTCTGTGAAATGGAACAGAGAACAGGTCGAATTGAATAACAAGAAGTATCAGAGTGAAGTCGCTCGGCTCAACACCGAGAAGAACAAGGCTCGAGATTCCGTCTACAATCTGATTATCGAAAAGATTCAGTATGAGGTGGGTCACAGGCTCTCTCGCAAGAAAGCGGAAGCCATTTGGAATCGTGCCTATGAGGACGGACACTCTTTCGGATTCTATGAAATCCGTTGCCGCCTGTCAGACCTTATTGATTTGGCGATTACTCTGCTGGGAGGTGATAAGTAATGCAAGAGCTTTTCGAGACACGCAACGGTCGTGTCATTATGGACGAGGACTTATCCTCGAAGATGTATCTGATTAAGCAGTATCACCCCGAGAAAGCAGACGAGACCAGCTCCGGGTTTGAGTGGTCTGAAATGGGTATGGCAAACCTGTTTGGCTTGCTCTATTCTCACGAAGCTCGCTACTGCCCGGAACACAAGAGCTGGTACACCTATCACGAGGGGGCATGGCGTAAGGACGAGGGAGCAATTCTCGTGTCCGAGAAGATTAAAGATTTCGTTCGTTTGATGATTCTCTACTGCGGAGAAATCGAGGACGATGATACCCGAAAGTCCTACACCGGGTTCGTCAATAAGATGGGTGACAGGCGTATGCGAGATAGAATCCTCAAGGACGCAACAGGTGAGCTTCGTATCTCTGCTGTGCAGTTTGACGCAGACCCTTATCTCATTAACTGTCTCAATGGTACATACGACCTTCGAGACTTCTCCTTCCGGGAACATAGCTGGGACGATTTTCTCACCATGCAGACAGCATTTAGCCACACTATCTCCAAGACGGTTAAGTGTAAACGCTGGGAGAAGTTCATTAAAGAGGTTACACAAAATGACGAGGACAAAGCAGACTTCCTTCAAAGAGCTTTGGGTTATTCCATGCTGGGTATGAGTAACGAGGAGTGTATGTTCATTCTTCATGGTAAGACCACTCGTAACGGTAAGTCTACTCTGCTCAACACCATCGAGACTATGCTCGGTGACTATGCCAAGGTTGCCCCGGTCGGTATGATTTGCCGTGGAGACCGTCAGAAGGACGCAGAAGCCGCCAGTCCTACCCTCGCCGGGTTGAAGGGCAAACGCTTCGTCACAATGTCCGAGAGCAACGAATACGGCAAGCTGGACGAGGAGAAAATCAAACAGCTTACAGGTGGTGAGGAAATCTCCGCTCGTGCGCTGTATCAGTCGGCAATCACATTCAAGCCGCAATTTACGTTATGGCTTTCCTGTAACGACCTTCCGATGGTAACGGACAAGTCTCTGTTCGCTTCCGAGCGTATCAAGGTGGTAGAGTTCAACCGCCACTTCTCCCCGGAGGAACAGGACACTCACCTAAAGGACGAGCTGTGTGAACAGTCCAGCATGAGCGGCATTTTCATGTGGCTGGTGCGTGGGTATATTCACTACAAGGAACGTGGACTTGCAATGAGCGGCAGTCTGAAATCGGTTGTCACCAAGTACGAGCGTGATAACGACCTCGTATTGCAGTTCCTCGAGAACCGCTGTGAGCGTGTCCCGGAGGAAAGCTCGCCAACCGTTATCAAGGCGAAAGACCTGTACAACGCTTTCAAAATTTGGGCGAAGTCCGAGGGTGCTTATATCCTGTCGGCTCGTAAGTTCAATTCTGAAATGGAGCGTCACCCGGAGTGGTTTGACAGGAAATCGACATCGAGTGGTTATGCAACCTATTGTGGTCTGAAATTGAAGGAGGTGCTGTAATGAGCAAATATCTCGAAACCCTTCCGCAGTATCACTTTGACAGAGACGATTTCTGTAAAGTGTTCGGAGAAGTTTTCACCGATGATGAAATCATTGACATTGATGTAATGTGTGGTTATCCACAGAACACCGAGAACTTCCTTCTCTATCGCTGGGAAGACGAGTTTTATATCATTCATCGTGACAGCGGCACGATTATCAACTGGTATAAGCATTTGGGACGAACCAACACCTGTAACAAGGAAGGATTCACCCTTGCTGATTTGAAGGAGCTTTTGCTTCTTCTCAAGGAAGACTTGAAGGAGGTCGAGGTATGAAACAATGGGAGTACGAAGCTCTCCAAGCCGCCCTCACTAAGAAATCCGAAAATAACCCCTATGGTCGTACTGGAAATTTCAAGCGTGAGGACGGTTACAAAGAAGGGATTCTTGCCGCAAAGAGTATTCTTCACAGCTTCTATCAGCGGCAGTCTCAAGATAAGGAGGAATCATAATGCAGTTAGCAGAAAAACAAGAGTTGGTACGGCTCTTGAACCTGTACCAAGCTGACCTTCTCATGGACAACGACAACAATATCCGGGAAGCCGCAAAGCACCCGGAGAAGAAATGGGAAGGTACTTATAAAACTGGTGTGAAAGCCCAGTACGAACACGCTCGTGTCATTGCCGCAAAGCTGTCGGTAGAAATCGGCAAGTCGGTAAAATCTTACTACGAGCTGTAAAGGAGGACACTGTTATGAATATGGTTTGCAAATGCGGCGGCAAGGAGTTCTTCACCGAAGAACACGGCAATCAGACCGGGCTTTACTGCTCCGCTTGTGGTAAGTGGCAAAAATGGCTCAAGAAGGACGAGATACGACTTTTCAATCATGGTGTCAAGGTGGAGAACGCTTCTCTGCTGGAACGTCTCAAGGCTCGTATCGAGGAGAGTGCAATCAAGGTATCTACCGTTAAAGCTCCGCACACCTACATGAAAGCTGTCGGTACGAGGGAGCTTGAAAAGATTCTCGAGGAGGAGTTGGGGAATGAAGACACGAAATGACATACTTGCCGAATACGTCCGCAGTTGTTACCCCGAGATTGAGAAGACCTTCGACTTTGCCGCCTACTCTGCTGGTGTGGCTCTCAAAGAGTTCGGCAGATGTATCAAAGAAGCGTTCGGAGGTACTGATAAGGAGGTAGACGATGTTTGCGATTCAGAACATTAAGACCGGGAAGTTTTTGTATGGCACAGACTACCGATACCGTCCTCCTCACCAGCGTACCAGCAACACGAAAATGCTCACTTACAGCTCTATCGCAGAAGCCGCACACGACTTTTGGGTTAAGAGGAAGTGCGGCAAAGATTACAGAATCGTTGTGCTGAAATCGGTTGAGGTTAAGCGAGTGATTGACTACTACGAGAGCAAAAACTTCATTTAACACAAAGCGGATAAGTATTTATCAAAAACGACATTTACCAAACTATCTGAAAAGGATTGAAAAACAATCTTTTCATAAGAACGAGTTATTCTTATTATTACAGTAGTTAAAGTAGCTGTTCTCAAGGTATTGCGTGTAACTTCCTCTATATAGAAAAATCCCTATATATAGAAGTTATACGCAAAAACCGATTTTCAACTACTTCTACTACTGCAATAAGAATAAGAAGAAAGGAGACCGAAATGGATATAGATAAGCTGTTAGCAGACAGTTCCGAGGAGACTGTTGTGACTAAGGAGACTGTTTCCGGCGAGGAGAATGTCGGAACGAAAGTCGTTGCGACTACTGGAAAGAAAGAGACAAAGCCTAAGAAGAAAGGTAAGCCCCGAGGAGGTAATAACTGGTTGAAGCCGGAAAACATCGCTCCGGGGCTTGAAGCTGGTGATAACACGAAGTTCCTCTCCGTCAATATGGCGTTGATGAATATGCCGGACATTGACATGGAAAATCCGTTGGAGGTGCAACAGCGACTTTCCGACTATTTCGCTCTGTATGCACAGTATGACATGAAACCTACGGTTGTAGGTATGGCGATTGCATTGAACGGACACAACAGACAGTGGCTTTATGCGGTTACACATGATGTTGCGACAGGAGGTTCGGGATATAAGACAGCGTTGCCGCCGGAGGTGGCGGTCGTAATAAAAAAGGCGTACTTTTTGCTCGAAAATTTGTGGGAAAACTATATGCAAAGTGGCAAGGTCAACCCGGTAGCTGGTATCTTCCTCGGCAAGAATAACTATGGCTACCAAGACAAGACCGAGTACGTTCTCACACCGAACCAGCAGAACGACAACGACTATTCCGCTGATGAAATCAGAGAACGCTACATTGCAAGCGACCAGCAGAAGCGACTTTCAGCAAGCAACTCTGACGAGGACACAAGCGACTAAGCGACTTTCGCCCACGCTCCGACTTCCCGACTATCAGCCGAGCGACTTTCGACTATCGACTTTCGACTATGAAACTGCTCCGGGATTTCCCGGGGCTTTTTCTATGCAAAAATTCACGGAAATTTTCAGAAAATCAGCCGGACACGGCACTCACCTCTTTAACGCTTTAATGCAATAAAGCAAAACGTACCCTCGGGCGGCTGTTTCGTGTTTCTTCCTATATAATGCAATTTTCAATCTTCACAGGATAATTTTTTATCCGAAATGTATTGACATTCAATCTTATTTGTGTTAATGTCTAATCAGATTCAGACAAGAAACAACACAAATCGGATAATATAGGAGGGTTCACAATGAAACAGAGATTCACCAGCAAGCAAACCAGCATAAACAGCACAAAAGCCCCGGCGGTTTACAGTATGAAAAGAGCCGTTAACGTTATGACCGGGAAAACGGTTGTTGACATCGGCGGCGGTCGGTTCGATACAGCCGCAGAAGCCGCCCGGGTTTACGGTGCGGCGGTCTCCATTTATGACCCATTCAATAGAACGCCGGAACATAACGCCGCAGTTCTCGCCGGGTCGTATGATGTGGCGGTGATTTCAAACGTGCTTAATGTTATTGACAGCAAAGCCGCCCGGGGTGATGTGGTACGGCTCGCCGCCACGAAAGCCGCCGCCCTTCTGATTACAGTATATGAGGGAGACGGAAGCGGCACAGGCAGACAGACAGCCGCCGACAGTTGGCAAGAAAACAGGCGCACCGCTGATTATATGGACGAAATCGCCGCCGCTCTCCCGGGTTGGAATGTTGCCCGGTTTGGTCGTTTGATTCAAGCAACACAGAAAAGATAAATTTTTATCTGAAAAGTATTGACAAATAATCTCGTATGTGTTATCTTATAATCACAGCAAGACAAGAAACAATCTTCACAGGATAAATTATAGGAGGTATTCAATTATGGCATACGATTACAGAGAAGCAGTTAAGGACGATGTATTAGAATACATCAACAATGAAATCAATTTCGAGGATTTCGACACCCTCGAGGAGTTGGAGGAGCATTTGGACGAGGTTCTTTTCACAGAGGATAGCGTGACCGGGAACGCTTCTGGCTCGTACACGTTCAACACCTACGAAGCAGAAGAAAACATCTGTCACAACCTCGATTTACTCGGGGAAGCTCTCGAGGAGTTCGGAAGCGGTGCGGATTACTTAATCACCCACGGAGCGGAAGCCGCAGACGTAACAATCCGTTGTTACCTGTTGGGCGAGTGTATCGCCGCCGCTCTCGAGGAAATCGAGGACGATTTCAACGAAGCCCACGAGGGAGAGGAGAGCGAGGAAGAATGAAAAAATACACGTTCACAGATGGCGGCTATACCTTCCAGCGGATAGACAAGAAAGCCGCCCGGCGAGCTTATAACAATGGTCTTCGGGTTATGCTTTGCCCGGTGAATCTTCGCCCGGGCTACCCTTACCACCCGGAAACCAGCATAAGCGGCAAAGCCGCCGCAACATTTGAAGAAGCGTTGAACGCTTTCGAGTTCTACAATCTCCGAGGGAAAGAAACCGGGCGTTATACGGCGTTTTATATCCCGATTCGAGAGGTTGACAGATTCACAGGGGAAGCACCCACAGCGGCAACGCTGGGAACGGTCACGCAGTACGATTATAGATATATAGGAGATTGACAACATGAGCGCATTTGAAAAGCTGTGCAACGAGTACAGAGAAAACAAGAGATTGATAGAGGAGTTGGAAGCGATGAACGACAGTATAAAAACCGACATTCTCGCAATCATGGGAGACCGGGAGACGGTCACAGAGGGAGCGAGCAAAGCGACATACAAGGCGGTTACTTCGTCCCGGTTCGATTCTTCCGGCTTCCGTAAAGTGTACCCGGATTTATTCACCGAGTACAGCACCCCGACAACGTACCGCCGTTTTACGGTTCAGTGAGGGGGTGAAAAGATGATTTTGCTTTGCATTTTAATTTTTCCGCTGGTAGTTCTCTCCGACCTGTTGAAAATGAATAAATAGGCGCAACGCTCCGGGCTTCGGCTCGGGGCGTTTTCTGTTGCCCTCTGTGCCGCCTGTGCGCCGCTGTGGGCGGCTTCTGTCTGTGGGGCTACCCCATTACACCCCGGCGGCGTTCCGGCTCTCTGTGGGGCTGTCTGTGGGTCTCCGTTGGAGCTACCCTGTGGGCGGCTACTTCGCCCGGGTTGCTGTAAAGTGTAATCTTGAATAGCCGCCCGGGTTCGGTGTCGGTGCTTCGGTTCGTGCTGTGTCGGTGCGGTTTTGGCTGGTGTACGCTGTGTGGCGCTCTGTGGGCGTTCTACGGCGTTTTTCTTGCTGGTGTGGGTTGATGTACCCCGGCGGCGTTCCGGGCGTTCTGTGGGCTTCTGCGTGGCTGTGGGTAACCACACATTACATCAATGTCAATGATTTCATCATCGGTGAAAACTTCTCCGAACACTTTACAGAAATCGTCTCTGTCAAAGTGATACTATC